>LKGT01012439.1_pt1 | contig 10587 bp, 9 predicted proteins | sample 503861 | NCBI WGS metagenome assembly LKGT01 (sample SAMN04113194, study PRJNA297058) | marine sediment metagenome | biome: marine benthic biome; feature: marine benthic feature; material: marine sediment; isolation source: sediment sample collected at the water-sediment interface from the South... ...
TCGGGCCAATTGGTCTTCCGGGACCCTGCGGCTTTTGCGGGGAGGCGTCGACCCGAGGTGGAGCCGGCGCCCCGTGTGCCGGGGAAGCCGAGGGGAGGCGACCGGGGCAGTGCCGATCGCGGCTTCGGCCCCGGCAGGCGGCACCGGTTGCCGGCGGAAATCCTCGTTTCTCCAGCGAGGCGGACCTTTCGCGGACACGGTCGAGTCCTCCCTGGTGGAGATCGGCCGGTTCCGTGGAATGGCGAACCGTCAGGTCGGCACTGCCGACGTGGTGTGTTCGCCGGAGGGATTTCGGATTGTGCCCAGTCCGGACCCTCGATCCAGGGGATTTGGTCCCTTGGGTTCGCTCGTGAGACGGGACTTTTCGCTATCGACGGTCCGCGGACGGAACGCCCCGGTGACGAGGCGGACCGGAAACGGGCCACATCCACCCGGACCCTCGGGCGATTCTCTGCCCAGGGTACGCCCGAGGGGAAGGTGTGGAGCGAAGCTGAGGAGCTGCTTTCAAGTGCACGGAGCCTGGCCGGCTCCTAGAGGCGTCAGGAGCGTCGTCTCGGCGGCGCGTTACGTGGGTTTCCCAGGACCTGCGTACCTGACGCCTCTTTATTTGGCAGACCCCGTCGGTAATGACAACGATATTCCGCAATCGCCGCGAAATATTGTATTCCGCGCAACGAATACCTCCGGGCGGTCGAAAAGGCCCCGGACAAACCGACGGCGCCGCCGGCGACGGTTCCGGCAAACCGCGCGCCCCCTCACCCGGCCGCCGATTCCATGTCGCCAATGGCCTTGGCCATGGCCACCACGCGCTCGGCGTTGAGAACGTGCAGATTTTCGATCAGCTTGCCGTCGACGACGACGATTCCCTTGCCTTCCTTTTCCGCTTCCGCGTGGGCGGCGATAATGGTGTGCGACCATTCCACATCCTCTTCGGAGGGTCCGAAGACCTGGTTGGCGACGTCGATGGTCTTGGGATGGATCAGGGTCTTGCCGTCGAAACCGAGCTCCTTTCCCTGCCGGCAGGAATACGCGAAACCCTCGTCGTCGCCGAGGTCCAGGTGCACGCCGTCGAGGATGGCGACGCCCGCGGCGCGGGCCGCCAGCATGCACAGGCCGAGCGCGGTGATCATSGGCAGGCGATCGCGGGTGTGGGCGGCGTACAGGTCCTTGGCCAGATCCGAGGTRCCCATGACCAGGGCGCCTACGCGCCGGCTGGCKTCGGCGATTTCCTCGGCGTGCAGCATGCCCAGGGGCGTTTCCATCATGCACCAGAYGGAGAGCGCTTGGGGCGCCCCGGAYGCTTCCATGATGGTTTCCGCCTGATGGACCGCGCCGGCGCTCTCCACCTTGGGCARGAGGATGGCGTCGGCCCCGAAACCCGCCGCGGYGACGATGTCGTCGTAGCCCCACGGCGATTCCAGGCCGTTGACCCGGACGATCAGTTCGCGTGCGCCGTAGCCGCCAGCCTTGAGCGCGGCGCCGATCTGYYSGCGCGCCATCTCCTTGGCGTCGGGGGCGACGGCATCCTCGAGGTCGAGGATCAGGCCGTCGGCGGCAAGGGTCCGGCCCTTCTCCAGCGCCCGGGCGTTGGACCCCGGCATGTAAAGGACGCTGCGGCGCGGCCGCGCGGTTTTCGACATGGTGGTTCTCCCCGGCYGTCTCGAYCCCCCGACGGCGAGAAACTACAATCCCCGGCCGGTCCGTGGCAAGGTGGGGGCGCCGGCAAGGCAGGARACAGGCGTACCCGGGCATGACCATCCTCTCCATCCAGTCGGCGGTGGCCTATGGGCACGTGGGCAACGCCGCCGCCGTGTTTCCCCTGCAGCGCCTGGGCTTCGAGGTGTGGCCGGTGAACACCGTGCACCTCAGCAATCACCCGGGCTACGGCGCCTGGCGCGGACGCGGCCACAACGCGGCCGAGGTCGCCGAGGTCATCGACGGCATAGCCGAGCGCGGCGCCTTTGCGCACTGCCGGGCGGTCTTAAGCGGCTATCTCGGATGCGCGGAAACCGGCCCGGTGGTGCTCGACGCGGTGGCCCGGATCAAGGCCGCCAGCGCCGGCGCCCTTTTCTGCTGCGATCCGGTGATGGGCGACGGCAGGGAAGGGCTTTACGTGCCCGGGGAACTGGCGGCGCACCTGAAAAACGAAGTTGTGCCACGCGCCGACATCGTCGTGCCCAACGTCTTCGAGCTGGCCTTCCTTGCCGAACGCCCGGTGGAGACCGTGGAAGACGCCGTGGCCGCCGCCCGTGCGCTGATAGCCGCCGGCCCCCCGGTGGTGGTGGTCACCTCCGTGCGCGGCGCCGGGACGCCGCCCGACACCATCGGCGCCCTTGCGGTATCGCGGACCCAGGCGTGGCAGGTGGTCACGCCCCGGCTGCCGATCACGGTCAAGGGGGCGGGCGATGTCCTGGCCGCGCTGTTCCTGGGCCATTATCTGGAGCGCCCGGACATCGGCGGCGCCCTGTCCCGGGCGCTGTCGTCGGTCTTCGGGCTGGTGAAGGCGACCGCCGCGGCGGGGGCGCGGGAGCTGCAACTGGTGGCGGCGCAGGAGGAGATCGTCCGGCCCGGAGAGATCTTTCCCGCACGACGGGTCGGCTAGTGGCTGCATCAGCTAAAGTGCACCCATACGATCGCTTTTCCCGTTTCCTCGGCAGGAGGGGAGGCGCMGGCGATGGCGGCCCATCGGAAAGCCTTCCCGACGCCCCGGGGGGCCACCGGGGGGTGTCCCCCCGACACCGTATGCGGGGGGNCCCCCGCGACCCCCGGCGTCGTCGCGCGCCGCTTGTGATGCTCCAGCATCACGGTGCGCCGCGTTCCTAGCCGGAAACCTCGCAACGCCGTCGTATGGGTACAATTTAGCTGATACAGGCCACTAGAAGGTTGATGCAAAACTGGGCCGAACGACCTTCTGGACACCGCGAACTGACAAAAATCGAGCTATCGGGAAGGCTGCGGAGGAAATCCATTCCAATGGCGGTACGTTTTGGCTACCATCGCCGTGAAATTTAGGGCATCTGGGACGGTTAACATTTCTGCAAAACCCCGTTCATAGATCGTTGTTAGTGATTGCCGATAAGCTCGGCCGTTTCGTGACGCCGTTCCCAAGGAGCACTCTCCCCGGTCCCGGTCGTCACCGGGCGGCGGGGTGGATTCAGGTTCCCGATGCATCGGGATAATGAAGATAGGCTTATGAAGCCTTTCAAAGACTGGGGTATCCGCAACAAGCTCATTGTACCGGTGTTCGCGGTCGTGGTTCTCGGCGGCGGCGGGATCATTTGGGCCCTCATGGAAATGCATGGCGAGATCACGAACGACGCGCTGCCGGAAGAGCGCGCGCTTGATGGAATTCGCCGTGCGTCGCTCGAACTGCTGAGCGAATACCGCGAATTCATGATCGTACAGAGTAATGCTACCCGACAGGAAATCGACGAGCTGAAAGAAGAAATCGAGCGGTACGAGACGGCTTTCGAGCGATTGAGGGGGTCCGAGGTAGCCGAAACTCCGTTCATCGCGGCCATCAACGCCGCCGTGCAGAAATTGAAACGGATCGGCGACGAGACAATCGCCCTGCGTCTTCGGCTGTTGGACCACCTCGGGACGATGGAAGCGTTCGAAGCGATCGGTCGACATGTACACGCCGTCGGTCACCTCGGCGCCGAAGCGGGTGATGCCGAGGATTCGGCAACAAGCGCCGAACCGGCGGAAGACGGGCGGGTTCCCGAGCTGGGAGAGCTGGTCGACGAATACCTTTCCGAGCTTCGCGAATACGTGCTGGCGCCCAACGACGCGACGCGGCAGGAGATCGCGGAGATCGAACGATCTCTCGAACGGATTTCCCGAGCCCGCGACGACGACGGTGCTTCCGAACTCGCGAACCAGGCGCAAGATGCCGACGAATCCGAGCCCATCCGGCACCTTCTCGAGGCGGGACGCGTCAGCATCGCGTTGACCACCGCATTCCTGGTCAAGCACGATGACCTCGAGGAGATCGAGGACGAGCTCTTGGCCGTGTTGGATGAGGCGGGATCCGTCGTCGCACGGGAAACCGACGAGGCGTTCGAAATCGGTTTCGCCAGCGTCGCCGGCCTCATTCTTGCCGTTCTGGTGATGATCTCTCTGGTTGGGTACGGGGTGACACAGCAGATCGCAAAGTCGGTGACGGCGCTGGCGAACGCGGCGGGCCGGTTGGGCGGCGGCGATCTCAATTCGCGGGCGGACGTCGGGGGTGAGGACGAAATTGGTGGTTTGGCGACCGCGTTCAATGAAATGGCCCAGAGCCTTCAGGAGACCACGGTCTCCCGGCACGAGCTAGCTAAGGAGGTGGATGAACGCAAGCGAAGCGAAAGCGACTTAAAGAAGCTCAAAGAGGGCCTGGAGCAAATGGTCGATGAGCGAACAACCGAACTTCGCGAAGCCCAGGAATCGCTCGTCCGCCAGGAACGCCTGGCGGTGCTGGGCCAGATGTCGGCGGTGGTCAGCCACGAACTACGCAATCCCTTGGGCACCATCCGCACCTCGATGATCACCATCGCCGACAACACGGAAGGCCGTGGCCTGGACGTGGAAGGCGCGATCGAGCGCATCGTGCGCAACATCAAACGCTGCGACGGGATCATCGTGGAACTGTTGGATTACACCCGCGATACGGCACCGAGCCGGGAACCGACGGACGTGGACGAATGGCTCGGTGGCGTGCTCGACGAACTGGAAGTGCCGCCCGGACTGTCGCTGGGGCGGGACCTGGTTTCCGGCGTCGAGGCGGACATCGACCGCGACCGGTTGCGGCGTGCCGTCATCAACATTTACGACAACGCCTGTCAGGCCGTGACGGGAAACGGCAATGGCGCGGACAAGGAGGTCGCTGTCGCCACCAGGGCCGACGGCAAGCGGGTGGAAATCCAAGTGACGGACAGCGGCCCTGGCATTGCGGACGACGAACTGGGCAATATATTCGAGCCGCTTTACAGCACCAAGAGTTTCGGGATCGGCCTGGGCCTGCCGGTGGTCAAGAAGATCGCCGAGGAGCACGGCGGCGGCGTCGAGATATCCAGCGAGATTGGCCGGGGGACTCGGGTCACGCTGTGGTTGCCGCTGACGGCGCCCGAACAGGGGAGGAATGAAACGTCATGACGGAACTCAGGGTCTTCATCGTCGACGACGACATCGACTTCGCCGAAAGCCTGGCCGATGTCATCACCAAGCGTGGCCACCATGTGGAACTGGCCCACAGCGGCGAGGAGGCCGTGAAGCGGTTCCGCGATACCGACTTCGACATCGCCTTCATGGACGTCAGGCTGCCGGGCAAGAACGGGGTCGAGAGCTTTTTCGAAATCCGCAAAATGAAACCCGCCGCCAAGGTGATGATGATGACCGGCTACAGCGTCGAGCACCTTTTGCGCCAGGCGGTCGACAACGGGGCGCTGGGCGTGCTGCACAAGCCCTTGGACTTCGACCGCGTGTTCGAGGCCCTGGACAAGGTCAAGCCGGACGGCCTGGTCCTGATCGCCGACGACGACCCGGACTTCGTCGCCAGCCTCGAGAAGGTTCTGACCGATGCCGGCTACTCCATCCTCGTCGCCCATAGTGGCGACGAGGCCCTCAAGAAAGGGATGGAGAACGACCTCGATGTCTTGATTCTGGACCTGCGGCTGCCGGTGATCAACGGCCTCGACGTGTTTATGGAGTTGAAGAAGCGAGGCCGGAAGGTTCCGACCATCATCGTCACCGGCTACGCCGACGAGGAAGCCGCGGCCATCAAGACCCTGCTCCAGGAAAAGGCTTCGGGCTGCCTGATCAAACCGTTCGATCCGTTGAAGCTGCTCGAAGCCATCGAGGCCATCAAGGCCACCAAGGCCACCAAGGATTCGACCCGATGACGACCAACGGCGTCAACGGGGAGCCTCTCGTGCCGGATGAGGTCATGGACCTGCCACGGCTGTTGATCGTCGATGACGACAAGGACGCCGCCGACGCCCTGGGCATCGGTGGTGTTGAAGCAACCGATCGTCCTGCGCGAAATCACGGGTTCCTTGAAAGGGCTGGGCGGGCGGTGATCCCGCCGGCCGGAACGGCCTGCATCCGCGGTCCCATCCCCGTCCCCTCGGCTCCTAAAGGCCCTGCGGCGTGCCGCCGGGGGAATGAACCGGCAACCTATACGTTCGTATGGGTACCCTATACCAGTGGATGGTTTCATTGTCGTCGAATCTCCTTAAGATAACGAACAAGAAACGGTAAAAATTGGGCTAGCCGTAAAGGTTATACCGTTAAGGGTTTTTGCTCCGTTGGGTATGCCGCGGCTGGGGGGCCCGTCCGGTGGAAGCCGGATTGGTGGCTTTGGGGGGGTGCGGTTGGGCAAATTCAGAATAAGAGTCGTGAGCGTTTTCATGGCGGCCGCCGTCATGGGTTTCGGCGCGCCAGCCGCGGGGCTTGCGGAGACCCTGAAACTCGGCGGGACCGGGGGCGCCCTTGGAACGATTAATATTCTCGGCGTGGCGTTCGCAGAAGCGAACCCCGGGGTAACCGTCACGATTCTGCCCAGCCTCGATGTCTTGATTCTGGACCTGCGGATACCGGTGATCAACGGCCTCGACGTGTTTATGGCGTTGAAGAAGCAGGGCCGGAAGGTTCCGACCATCATCGTCACCGGCTACGCCGACGAGGAAGCCGCGGCCATTAAGACCCTGCTCCAGGAAAAGGCTTCGGGCTGCCTGATCAAACCGTTCGATCCGTTGAAGCTGCTCGAGGCCATCGAGGCCACCAAGGATTCGACCGGATGACGACCAACGGCGTCAACGGGGAGCCTCTCGTGCCGGATGAGGTCATGGACCTGCCACGGCTGTTGATCGTCGATGACGACAAGGACGCCGCCGACGCCCTGGGCGAGGTGCTGGCGCGGCGCGGCTATGAGGTGCGGACGGCATACGATGCAAGTGATGCCCATGATGCGGTGGCGGCGTTCGCACCCGAGATCGCCCTGGTCGACGTCCGCCTGGGGCGGGATAACGGCATCGATCTCATCGACGAACTCACCCTGAAACGCCCCCAGCTTTTCTGCGTCGTGATGACCGCCTACGCGGACCTGGATGTGGCGATCAGGGCGGTGCGCCACGGCGTCTACGACTTTTTCCGCAAACCCATCGACCTGGATCCCCTGGACGCGGCTCTCGGGCGCGCCTACGAGGTGGTGAGATTGAAGCGGGAAAAGGAGCACGCGCAGCATCAGTTAGAGCAGAGCGAGAAAAACTACCGGACCTTATTCGAGAGCGCCACCGGTGGGATCGGGCGCACGCGGTTGAGCGACAGCAAGGTTTTACTAGCGAACCGCAAGCTCGCCGAGATGTTCGGATACGACAGCGCCGAGGAGTTTATCGACGACTTCGTATTCTCCGAACATTACGTCAACCCGGATGACCAATCACGGCTGCTCGCCCATTATCAACAATCTCCCGATCAGGTTACCGAGGTCTCGTTTAGCAAACGGGACGGGTCAATCATCACCGTGGCCGCCGCCGGGCGGATAAACCAAGAGGATGGGTACGTCGACTTCGTTGCGATCGACATCACCGAGCGCAAACAGGCGGAAGAGGAAAAGGATCGGTTGGTTCAGGCCGTGGAAAACCTGGCCGAAGGTGTTGTTCTGTTCGATAAAGAAGACCGTATCGTCTTCAGCAACAAAGCCTTTCAAGAATTAAACGAAGCCATCATCGAATACACCCAACCCGGAACTCTGTTCGAGGACCATCTGCGGGCGATCGTCCGAGCCGGTATCGTCGTGGATGCGATCGGGCGGGAAGACGAATGGGTTGAGGATCGGATGAGGCATCACCTGAACCCGAAAGGTCTGATGGAGCTATCGCGATCGGATGGCAAAACGGTCCTTGTCAATGAACAGGTCCTGCCCGATCTGGGGACGGTTCTTGTGATATCCGATGTTACCGAACTTAAGCAGGCCCAAGCGCAGGTTATACAGGCTTCCAAACTCGCCACGCTCGGCGAGATGGCGACCAGCATCGCCCACGAGCTGAACCAGCCCTTGCACGTGATCCGGTTGGTGATCGGGAACGTGATACGGAAGCTGGAGAAAGGTAACGCCGACCCCGCTTATCTCGGCGACAAGCTGGAGCGGATCGCCAGCCACACGGAACGCGCCGCCGCCATTATCGACCACATGCGTATATTCAGGCGCAAGACCGATGAACCCCCCCATGAGATGGACCCCCGTGACATAGTGAAAAGCGCTCTTGAGCTGATGGGCGAGGAACTGCGACTGGCCGATATCGACGTTTCGCTCGATCTTCCCGAGACCTGTCCACCGGTCTCCGGCCACCGGGTGCAACTGGAACAGGTAATCTTGAACCTGTTGGCCAACGCGCGGGACGCCATCAAGAGAAGCCCGGCGAAAGGCGGCCGCAAGATCACACTCGCTGTCGGCGACAGCGACGATAACACGGTCCGGATAACCGTCTCCGATACCGGCGGCGGCATACCGGATAATGTCCTTCCCCGTATCTTCGATCCCTTCTTCACCACCAAGGGGGTAGGCGAGGGCACGGGGCTGGGCCTGTCGGTAGGCTATGGCATCATCCGTGACATGGGCGGCGCTATAGAGGCCGAGAACGCCGACGGCGGCGCCAAATTCACCATCACCCTGCTGGTGGCGGAAAAGGGTTCGGATGCCGGGCACATCGGCTCGAAAGAGCGGCGACAGAGACCGGCGTCGTGAAGCGCCGAGTTCAGATGGCAAACTCGACAACTGTTTTGCCGCTGGACTTATACCAAGGCGCGCTGATCATGACCCCTAGAGATCGCGCAGGCGGCTCGTCGGGTAGGAGGAAAGGTGCCGGCGATGCGGCGCATCGTCAAAACTTTTCGACGGCCCCGACGGGCCGCAACCGCGACCGGAACGGCGGCTTACCAAGGCTTCCGGACGGCGTCGCGCACGCTTTGCGATGCCCCGCATCGCCACAGCGCACGCTCCTGGCCGAAAACCTTGGTAAGCCGTCTCTATGGGTCATGATCGGCATCCCTTGGTATTATACCAAGGCGCGCTGATCATGACCCCTAGAGATCGCGTAGGCGGCTCGTCGGGTAGGAGGAAAGGTGCCGGCGATGCGGCGCATCGTCAAAACTTTTCGACGGCCCCGACGGGCCGCAACCGCGACCGCAACGGCGGCTTGCCAAGGCTTCCGGACGGCGTCGTATGGGTACAATTTAGCTGATACAGGCCACTACGCCGCCTTTTGCATATACGACCTGATCAGTTCCTCGGCGATCTGCACGGTGTTCAGGGCCGCGCCCTTGCGCAGGTTGTCCGCCACCACCCACAGGTTCAGACCGTTCTTCACCGTCTTGTCGGCGCGGATGCGGCTGACGTAGACCGGGTCCTCGCCGGCGCATTCGGCGGGCGTGACGTAGCCTTCGTCGGCGCGGTGATCGACCACGATGATCCCCGGCGCCGCCCTCAGGGCGCGGGCGGCCGCGTCCTTGGACAGGGGCCTGGCGAACTCCAGGTTGACGGCCTCGGCATGGCCGATAAAGGTGGGCACGCGCACGCAGGTGGCGGTGATCTGGATGTCCGGATCGAGGATCTTCCTGGTTTCCGCCATCATCTTCCATTCCTCCCTGGTCGAGCCGTCCTCCATGAAGACGTCGATGTGGGGAATGACGTTGAACGCGATCTGCTTGGGGAACATCTTACGGTGTTTCTCCGCCGGCTCGTTCATGTAGATGCCGCGGGTCTGGTTGAACAGCTCGTCCATGGCCGCCTTGCCCGAGCCCGAGGTCGACTGGTAGGTGGCGACCACCACCCGCTTGATCGTGGCCAGGTCGTGGAGCGGCTTGAGCGCCACCACCAKCTGGATSGTCGAGCAGTTSGGRTTGGCGATGATGTTGCGCTTGGYGTASCCGSCGATGGCSTSSGGGTTGACCTCGGGCACCACCAGCGGCACGTCGGGCTCCATGCGGAAATGGGAGGTGTTGTCGACGACGACGCAGCCGGCCGCGGCGGCGCGCGGAGCGTGCACGGCCGAAACCTTGGCCCCGGGCGAAAAGAGCGCGATGTCGAAGCCCTCAAAGTCGAAGCCGTCGAGCGCTCCGACCTCAAGCGTCCGGTCATCGCCGAAAGACACCTCCTTGCCGACCGAGTCCACCGACGCCAGCGCCACCACCTCGTCGGCGGGAAACTCGCGCTCGGCAAGGGTTGTCAGTATCTCGCGCCCGACATTGCCGGTGGCGCCCACGACCGCGGCCTTATAGCCCATAGTCCGTGTCCCGATGCAGGTTTGCGCGCAACGAGTGGCTCACTTACGCCCGCTGAGAGCATTTTTCAAGGGTCAGCCCCACAAGATGGCGCCGGCTCTGGAAGCTGCCCTTGTCTGCATCGCACAGGAGGCCCTGGTCAACGTGGTCCGCCACGCAAAAGCCACCAGTGTTGCGATCGCAATCGAATTTGGCGCCGAGGAGCTTGTGTTAAGCGTGAGTGATGACGGCGTTGGGTTTTCAGAGACGGATGGCGTCGCCGGACGACAGGGGCACTTCGGACTGGTCGGCATGCGAGAGCGAGATCCATGTCGCCTCGGTCGTCTG
>LKGT01006622.1_pt1 | contig 10568 bp, 11 predicted proteins | sample 503861 | NCBI WGS metagenome assembly LKGT01 (sample SAMN04113194, study PRJNA297058) | marine sediment metagenome | biome: marine benthic biome; feature: marine benthic feature; material: marine sediment; isolation source: sediment sample collected at the water-sediment interface from the South......
CTTCTCATCTTCCACAAGAACTAGAATCACTTGCTGGAAAAATTTTAAGATTAAATGACGACGGATCAATTCCAAATGATAACCCATTTGAGAATTCACCTGTTTTTTCTTTAGGTTTTAGAAATCCTCAAGGAATGGCATGGGATGAATTAGGAAATTTCTATGTTACTGACTTTGGTCCAACTAAAAATGATGAAATTAACATTATTCATTCGGGCCAAAATTATGGCTGGCCTTTACAGGAGTGTTCTGGTGGAGACTTTGTAGACGCAATAGTGTGTTATGATCCTGGCATTGAACCAGGAGGAATTGTAATCTATTCTGGTGATAAACTTGAGTTTCAAGGCTACATGATAATGGCCTCTCTTAGATCCCCTCACCTTTACCAATTAGAAATCAGTGAAGAAGGCCTAATTTCCCAAAAAAGTATTCTGAGTGGAATTGGCAGAATACGAGACGTAAATGAAGGACCAGATGGAAATCTCTATGTAATAACGTCAAATACTGATGGAAAAGGTTTTCCAGACCGTTCTGATGACAAATTATTGAGGATAATGAAGTAATTGAAAGACTCATCAATATCAAAATTTTTTGAAAAAAGTCAAAAGGAAAGACTAGACATAGTGAAAAATTTTGCCAATTTGTCCCAGGAAGAACTTGAAATTTTAGAAAACTCAGGTGGAATAACTTTTGAAAATGCAGACAAGATGATTGAAAATGCAATTGGTACATTTTCTCTCCCATTAGGTATTGCAACAAATTTCAAAATTAACGACAAAGACTATCTAGTCCCAATGGTAATTGAAGAACCATCAGTAATAGCTGCTGCATCAAAGGCTGCAAAAATTGCTAGAATTAGAGGCGGCTTCAAAGTTGATGCCGATGAGTCATACAGTATTGGACAAATTCAAGTTTTGAATGCTGATTCAACTGCAATTTCCAAAATTGAAGAATCATCAAAGGAAATACTTGAAATTGCAAATTTACAAAGCAATACCCTTTCAAAAATAGGTAAAGGCGCAAAAGAAGTTTCTTGTAGAGAAATACAAACTGATTCTGGTAAGATGTTGATTGTCGAGCTTTTAATTGATGTTGGTGACGCAATGGGTGCAAATGTTACAAATTCAATGTGTGAAGCAGTTGCTCCTTTAATTGAAAAACTAAGTGGAGGAAAAACATTACTGCGAATTTTATCAAACTATTCTACAAGACGCATGGTAAAAGCCACCGCAGTATTTGACAAAGAAGGAGTTGGTGGTGAAGAAATCGTTGACAACATTATCTTAGCTTTTCAATTTGCTGCAAACGATGTTTACAGAGCAGTAACTCACAACAAAGGAGTAATGAATGGAACTATATCTGTAGCAAATGCAACAGGGCAAGATAGTAGGGCAATTGAAGCTGCTGCAAATGCATATGCAGCTCGTTCAGGAAAATATAGCTCTCTTACAGAATGGTCAAAAGATGCTGAAGGAAATCTAGTTGGTAAACTCGAATTACCATTATCTGTGGGTATTGTRGGAGGAATAATCAAMGTTCATCCTATRGCAAAAATTTGTACAAAGATTCTTGGTGTTACCTCTGCAARAGAGCTTGCATGCGTTATTACGGCAACAGGTTTGGCTCAAAACTTTAGTGCACTTAGAGCACTTRCAACYGAAGGAATTCAAAAAGGTCACATGAAACTTCATGCAMGWAATCTTGCTTCAGCYGCTGGAGCAAAAKCAGAACATRTTGATGAAATCRYGAAGAAAATGGTTCAAGAGAATAATATCTCACTTAAKAGAGCAAAGGAATTRCTCGASCAAATTTAAACAGAAAATTATATAGCTGCTTTRTGAGAGGGAAAGRATTGTCAAAGRTAAAATTCGCAATTCCAAAGGGTAGTTTAGARGAGGCCACATTYAAGWTACTRGAAAGATCTTGGACGARGGTTARTCGTAAGAGTAGAACTTACAGAGTATTTCTTGATGAYCCACAAATAATGGTAAAGATGTTAAGACCWCAAKAAATTCCAACWYTAGTAGCAGACGGCYTATACGATGTTGGAATAACTGGAAAGGATTGGATTGGTGAAACAAAAGCTGATGTTGAACCAATTTTAGATTTAGAATATGGTAGAATAAAATTAGTAATTGCATTTCCTGACTCTTATCRTTACAAAAAYATTGATTCTATGATTGCAGACTTTGCAAAAAAGAAAAAAATYCTTCGAATTTCTTCYGARTATCTWACWACWRCWTCTAAATTCATTAAACAATGTAAATCATACAAAAAATATTATGGCTCTAAAGATCCATTAATTGTAACACCTTGGGTGCGTCTAGGAAAAAACAAAAATGTTCAAATTCATTTATCATTTGGAGCAACAGAAGCAAAACCTCCTGAGGATGTTGATGCAATAATGGATGTAACTGAAACTGGAGCAACACTAAAGCAAAATAAACTCAAAATTGTTGATCAAGTCCTAGAATCAACTGCTCACTTGATTGCAAATAAGAACTCGTTAAAAGATAAAGCAAAGAGAGAAAAAATCTATGACATTGTAACGTTGATGAGAGGAGCAGTACATGGAAGAAAATATTTACACATTTATCTAAACGTTAAAGAAAAAAATCTCAAAAAACTACTCAAGCAAATTCCAGCACTCAAAAAGCCAACTGTTAGTCCACTAAGCGAAAAAGGCTGGTGTGGAGTAAACACTGTGATTCTAAAATCTGACTATTACATACTCATTCCCAAACTGAGAAAGATCGCTCAAGGACTAGTAGTTCATGAACCACGACAAATTCTCGAATTAGAGGAGATAAAACGTGACGAAGAAAATTGATGAAAATCATTATTCCTCGTAATATCGAGAATTTCGCAGATTCAGCCTCACCTAAACCATCAAAACAGAATGAAAAGATAGTCAAATCCATTCTTTCAGATGTTAAAAAGAATGGAGATTTGGCAGTAAAACGTTATGAAAAAAAATTTGTTGGAGCTGCACTTGGATCATTACGATTATCAAAAAAAGAGATAGACTATGCCTACTCTCAAGTTTCCAAAAAAGAAATTTCTGCAATAAAACTAGCAAAATCTAGATTATCAAAAACTGAAAACACAATAAAAAATCTATTAAAAAATTCTAAAATCAACATTGATGGGATAAAAATTTCTAAATCATTTTCACCCATTGAAAGTGTAGGATGCTATGTTCCTGGAGGTCTGGCAAGATACCCAAGCTCAGCAATTATGTCAGTTGTACCTGCAAAGACTGTTGGTGTAAAAAGAATAGTAGTTACTACTCCTCCAAATAAAGAAGGAAGGTTAGATCCACTTACAGTTGTAGCTGCTGATATTTCTGGGGCAACTGAAATTTATAAAACTGGTGGTGCACAAGCAATAGCTGCTCTTTCATTTGGAACTAAAACAATTCAAAAGGTAGATAAAATTGTAGGTCCAGGAGGTTCTTTTGTAACTCTAGCAAAATCACTTGTAAGTAATACTACATCAATTGATATGCTTGCAGGGCCAACTGAAATTGGAATTATAGCTGATAATTCTGCAGACCCAAACTTTGTTGCAGCAGATTTGATAACTCAAGCAGAACACAGTACTGAAACATTTTGTTTTTTAATAACRACTTCACTATCATTTGCTAAATTAGTTAACCAAACTCTCAAAAAGAAAATYAAAAAATCAAAACGAARTAATATTGTGAAAAAAAGTCTAAGCAAAAATGGTTTCATYGCTGTTTGYAAATCAAATTCTGATGTAATCAAACTTGCAAACAAACTAGCCCCAGAACACTTRSAAATWATMKCAARAAATCAAAATAAAATWGCTGAAAAAATAACWACKCCAGGAATAGTAYTGATTGGWAAATATRCYCCAGCMTCWGCMAGYGAYTAYCTTTTAGGCTCAAATCACATCCTTCCTACGAAYAAATTTGGAAGAGTTAGAGGCTCATTATCAGTATTGGACTTTGTRAAAYTAGGAACCAARGTAGAGTCATCAAAATCATCTTTACGAAAACTTTCAAAATCYTTGGAGATATTAACAACTGCAGAGGGTCTTCCAAAYCACTATGAAGCTGTAARGRGTAGATTAGAATGAAAAAAGATTGGTTTAAGAAAAAAGTCAGAGAATATTCTAWTYTAAAAGGATATCAAAAACCMGAAAAATTTWCTGGAACACTAAAACTTGATTCTAATGAAAACTTTGTGATTGGAAAACAATATCAACAAGATCTWATTCAGAATGCTAGAAAAATTTCWGATGTTAGRGAATATCCATTAGGTAGAGCCGAGAAATTAGTTYTRGCRTTATCAAAATATCTCAAAGTTCCACAAAATATGGTTGGAATTGGTAATGGCTCTGATCAAATTCTTGATTTATTTTTGGCAAATTTTGCTTCAAAACAAACTAGAATCTTAACATCAGATCCTACTTTTGGCTTTTTTGAAGAAAGATGTAAACTCTACTCTATCCCAACTGTAAAAATTCCATTCTCAAAAGACATGACTTTGGATTTTAACAAATTTCTTTCAAAATCCAAAAATGCAGATATTCTTTATTTGGATTCTCCAAATAACCCAACAGGTTTTCAATTTCCAAAAAAAGATTTAGAAAAATTAGTTAACCAATTTAATGGATTAGTAATTGTTGATGAAGCATATGGAGAATTTGGAGATTACTCACTAATTAATTTGGCAAAATCAAAAGATAATCTTATAGTAGTTCAAACATTTTCAAAAACATTTGGGCTTGCAGGTCTAAGACTTGGTTATTTTGTTGCAAACAAAAACATTGTTGATGTATTTTCTAGAGTTATACAATATCCCTACCCGCTTAATTCATTAGCAATAGAGACAGGAATTTTAGCACTTGAAAAACCAAAGATAATGTTAGATGCAGTAACCACAATAAAAAAAGAAAGAAAAAGAATTATCGAAAATCTTAGAAAATATGATGCTTTTGAGGTCTTTGATTCAAAGGCAAATTTCGTACTATTTGATGCTCGTGGAGCAGGTGGACGTGTATTCACAGCCTTGATTGAACAAGGAATTTCTATAAGAAAACTCGGGAAAATTGGAAAGCATCAAGGATGCTTACGGATGACCATTGGTACAAAAGAAATGAATTCAAAATTCTTGTTGGCAATACGTGATCTATTAGAATGACCCTTTCAAAAATGGATGATGGTATCTATGTTGATGATGCCATTTCACTAAATGATGTAGATGCAATTGTTTTTGATTGTGATGGAGTACTAATTGATGTTACAAATTCGTATGATGAAGCAATAATCAAAACAACTGATTTTATCCTTAAAGAATATGCTAAAGTTTCAAACGAAATTCTAGTGACTAGTCAAATTATTGATGCTTTTAAAAAAACTGGTGGATTCAATGATGAAGTTGATTTAACATATGCTTCAATCATTTCGCTAGCAGCAGCTAACAAATTAAACAAAGAAGGAAATGAATTTATCTTTCAAGTAATAGAAAATGCAGATCAAACTGGAATTATATCTGTAGAAAAATATCTTGACAGTATAGATGTTGATATTTCAGAAATTAGGAAAAAATTGGATTATCCTGGAAGACATTCTGATAATCCACTCTATTCAGTTTTTGATCAATTATTCTACGGACCGGAACTGTACCAAAAACTATTCAATAAAACATCACAATTTACTGAAAATGGATTCATTGAAAATGATAAAGTTATCGTATCAAAAGACCTGTTGGATAAATTACATAAAAAATTCAATCAAAACATTGCTATTGTTACAGGAAGAGGATATGACTCCATCAGTTATTCATTAAAAGAAATTTTAGATCAATTCAATACTAAAAACTCAGTATTTTTAGAGGACGAATCACGAGAACTTGCAAAACCAAATCCGGAATCTCTTTTGCGTTCAATAAAGGGATTAAACTCATCTCACACAATTTTTGTTGGTGATTCTATGGAAGATTTGATTATGGCACAAAARGCAACTGAGAAKGGAAACAAAACAACTTTTTGTGGAATTATTGGAACAAGCAAAGAAACTGATTCGAAAAGAAGTTTTTTTGAAAAAAATGGCGCRACTTTAATTCTAGACTCAATTCAACTTCTTCCGAAGGTATTAAATCTGGTTTGAGGTAGATTACACAGCTTAGTGATAAAAATGAAATCAAGACAAAGTAAGATAAAGAGAACAACAAAGGAAACTGATGTCACAGTTAGTGTAAACCTTGATGGGACTGGAAAAACTTCGATAAGTACTGGAATTAGTTTTCTTAATCACTTGATTACTGCTTTAGGAAAACACGCTATGTTTGATCTTCAAGTAAAAGCAAAATCAAGAGACAAAATTGAGCACCACTTGATTGAAGACACAGCAATTTCTGTTGGTTCTGCTATCGACAAAGCCCTTGGAAACAGAGMARGCATTACTAGATTTAGYTATGCTTCAGTTCCAATGGACGAATCTCTWGCTGAGGCTTCAATAGATTTGGTAAAACGACCATACTACAAACTAAAACTWCATACAAAAMGATCAAAGATTGARGACATGTCACAAGAGGAYRTTGAACACTTYTTCCARTCACTACTTCAAAACCTAAACAGCTGYATTCACCTYACTGTAAAGTATGGTGAYAATGATCACCACAAAATAGAGGCTGCMATGAAATCACTWGCRGTAGCATTAAGAGYAGCWGCATCTAYTGACAAAAAACAGAAAGGAATTCCTAGCACCAAGGGTACAATGTAAYGGTAAAAGTAGCAATATTTGACTACGGAGCAGGCAATATTTTCAGTCTAAAAAACTCTCTTGAAAAAAATTCTGCACAAGTAGACGTAATTACAAGTTTTGATAAAGTAATCAACTATTCTGGAATATTGTTTCCAGGAGTTGGAAACTTTGATCCTGCCATTAAAAGTCTACGTGATTATTCAAAGACTGATTTCAAAGACTATGTTCAAGATAAAATTCCTGTTTTAGGGATWTGTCTAGGTATGGAAATGTTCTTTGAAAAAAGCGAAGAAGGAAAAGAAAAAGGATTAGGAGTTATGGAAGGRGAAGTWRTAGTTCTTCCAAACACAATGAAAGTRCCTCACATGGGTTGGAATAGTATTGTAATAAAAAAATCTAGTAAATTTCTAGAAGGAATTRAAGATGGTTCATGGGTTTAYTTTGTRCACTCTTACAGAGCAAAACCAAAAAATGAAGATGTAGTAATAGCTGATTCAGAYTATGGRATMAAGATTCCTGCAATWRTWGAAAAAGAAAACTWTTTTGGAACACAATTTCACCCRGAAAAATCAGGAAAAATTGGTTCAATGATGATAAGTAACTTTCTTAGAGAGTGTAAAAAATGAAAATTATTCCTGCAATTGATCTCATGGATGGACARGTAGTYCGTCTTGTAAARGGTGATCCAAAMAAYAAGACAGTTTACAGCARYAAYCCTCTTGAAATTGCAAAAAAATGGCAAAGTGCAGGTGCAGATATGCTACACATTGTWGATTTRGATGCRACCTTAGGAAGAGGYTCAAATTTAGAAATMATAAAAAAAATGCTTTCAGARCTAAATGTWCCTGTTGAGGTTGCAGGTGGCCTGCGWGATGAATCWACWATACTTGAAATTGGAAAAACTGCAGACAGAATTGTKCTRGGAACATTRGCCTTTAAGGAYAAAGAAACTGTATTGAAAATTTCAGATTCACTAGGAAAAAAGAAAATTGTAATYTCTGTTGATCAAATTGATGGAAAAATTGYTRTWAAYGGRTGGCARMAAAGTACRGAAACYACKSTATTAGATGGAATGAATGAATTTTTACAATTAGGMTTTWCMGAGTTTCTTTTAACTAGCRTWARTMAAGATGGAACAATGCAAGGYCCWGATATAGAATCATTACAAAAARYATGTTCAYTRGAAAATGCAAATGTTATMGCTAGTGGWGGTGTTTCAGGTATTGATGATATAAAAAAACTAAAAGAACTCAATCTATATGGTGTGATTCTTGGTAAAGCGCTTTATGAAAATAAAATTTCCATTGAGGAGGCAAAAAAACTAGCATGACATTAACAAAAAGAGTAATTCCCTGTCTTGATGTAAAAAATGGTAGAGTAGTAAAAGGATTACATTTTGAATCAATAAAGGATGCAGGTGATCCAGTCCAATTGGCAAAAAAATATAGTGATGAAGGTGCAGACGAATTAGTTTTTCTTGATATCTCAGCATCTGAAGAACAACGTGAAACAATCAAATCTCTTGTAAAAAAAGTAGCAGAGGTAATTGATATTCCATTTACTGTTGGTGGAGGTGTGAAAACATTACAACATGCAAGAAATATTTTATTGAGTGGAGCTGATAAAGTTGCTATTAATACTGGTGCAGTAAAAAACCCAGAAATAATTACTGAATTAATGGAATTATTTGGAAAACAGTGTATTGTTGTAGCGATTGATGCAAAAAGAAATTACAATACTGAAAAAGGAAAAAACATCTTTTCAGAAGGTGACCAAAAATTTTGGTTTGAAGTTTTTATTTATGGAGGAAAAAAAGAAACTGAATTAGACGCCATAGATTGGGCTAAAACAGTTTCAAATCTTGGCGCAGGAGAAATACTTCTTACAAGTATTGATAGAGATGGAACAAAAGATGGTTATGACATTCTTCTAACAAAAGAAATTGTAAACTCAGTTTCAATTCCAGTAATTGCTTCGGGTGGATGTGGAAAACCTGACGATATGCTTCAAGTTTTCAAAGAATCAAACGTAGATGCAGCACTGGCAGCATCAATATTTCACTATGAAACACAAGCAGTTGACCGAGTAAAGGAATTTCTAAAGGAGCATACTATTCCTGTAAGATTATAAGTAAATTTGATAGTGAGTGTTTATGGAAAAAACAATTAATGACATTGATTTTTCAAAAGGTGATGGTCTTGTTCCCGTAATAGTACAAGATACTAACACAAAAGAAGTGCTAACTCTAGCTTATACAAATAAAGAATCTTTAGAGTTAACAAAGAAAACTGGAAACTCTTGGTTTTGGAGTAGATCWMGWAAAAAACTYTGGATGAAAGGAGAAGAATCTGGKAACAYACAAAARGTWAAAGAAATWYTWGTTGATTGTGAYTCWGAYGCAATTATTTATYTRGTWGARCCATCAGGTCCAGCTTGTCATACTGGAGAACGAGTTTGTTTTCATAATAAATTAAAATAATCTAATTTAACAAACTTGTTCATATAGATCTTCTGAACCTGATAAAATTTCATTAATAATTTCAAATGAAATGTTTTCATAGGGTACTCCTCGAAATACTATTACCCAAGTTCCGACAAGATCTTCGCTTGAACAAATACCAATAAGACCTGCAATACCAGGCTTGAAATATTGGTTAAAATCAGTTTTTTCAAAAAAATGAATGGCCTTTTTATAGTTTTTATCTCCATAATAAAAGCTTCCCATTTCAAAATAACCTTGTATMGCTTTTGGATGATYYGGATTCTTMTCRATRAAGYCATTCATTAAYCGCTCRCTATCTTTATTATATAAGTTAAGTGCGCAGAATGCAACATAATACTGTGCTTCTGTTTTTATGTTTGTGTGCTCTATTGTCTGCGGGTGGGCAGGCTCTCAATTTTTAAGTTCACCCTTATTGGTCTACACCGTTCCACTGTTGGGGATTACGCTTCTGACCGGTGCGATCCCGCACATAAACCATAGCCTTTTAATCAGGAGGCTCGAATTCAAAACGCTGGCAAAAGCGTCGTTTGGTAAGCTGGCGATTGAGAGTGTGGTGTCCGTTGCGTTCGCGTTGGCAGGATTTGGGGTGTGGGCATTTATCATTGGTTACCTTTTGGGTGATTTCACTTTTTCAATACTAATATGGAAGTTGACGACTTGGCGTCCGCAGTGGAAACCTCAATTTGTTTTTCCAAAGCGGTATTGGATTTTTGGCGTCAGCATCTTCTTTTTTGAGTTTTCGAATTATTTATTGGAGCATATCCCAAATCTAATCCTGGGACGGTTAACAACCATCTATATCCTTGGGCTTTTTGCCTTTGCGTGGCGCCACGGAAGGTGGCTGGCGGAAGTGCCAAGGCTTATAGGCAGGAACTATCTATTTCCGGCATTCTCCCGGCTTCAGAAAGACAAGGTTGAATTTCAGCGCTATTACGAAAGATGGCTGCGGTTTATGCTGGTGTGGGTTGCTCCTCTATTCATTATGCAATTCAATCTTGTGCACCTTTATTTACCAACAATTTTTGGTGATAAGTGGATTCCGGCAATCCAGACTTTACGAGTTTTCATCTTTCTCGGTTTTTTCGAGGTGACATTTTTTGTCCCTCATTTATTCGCGCTCAATGCAATGGGTGAGGTTCGCTATAACACATACTGGAACATCATCGAATCAGTTACCAGGGGACTTGCTTTGGTTATTGCATCTGGCTTTGGTTTAATGGCCATTGCTATGAGCATGCTAGTCGTTCGAGTCATCATTTTGCCCTTATTTGTTTTTTTTACATTTGGAAAATTAAAAATCGATTTTTATCCCCAACGGGAGGCGAAGAGGCA
>LKGT01009308.1_pt1 | contig 10563 bp, 7 predicted proteins | sample 503861 | NCBI WGS metagenome assembly LKGT01 (sample SAMN04113194, study PRJNA297058) | marine sediment metagenome | biome: marine benthic biome; feature: marine benthic feature; material: marine sediment; isolation source: sediment sample collected at the water-sediment interface from the South... ...
AGAAATGCGTGCGATTACGATCATCGGCGCCGGGCAATCGGGGCTGCAACTCGGTATCGGACTCCTGCGACGCGGGTATGACGTCACTCTGGTGACGAATCGTAGTCGCCAGGAGGTCGAGAAGGGCCGCGTTCTGTCCAGTCAATGCATGTTCGATATGGCGTTGCAGCATGAGCGCGAGGTGGATCTCAATCTCTGGGATGAGAAATGCCCGCCGATCGCTGGCGTCGGTCTCACCATCGTCGGCCCCGATGGATCCAGGGCCATCGACTGGGCTGCTCGTCTTGATGGTCCGGCTCAGTCGGTGGATCAGCGAGTGAAAATGCCGGCGTGGATGGACGAGTTTGAGCGTCTCGGCGGCAAGCTGCTCATCATGCACGCGAGTCTCGATGAACTCGAAGAACTCGCMGSYGAMGCCGACCTGGTSKTGGTGGCYTCGGGCAAGGGMGAAGTMGGYCGCATCTTCAAACGYGACRATGAAAAGTCYRCSTTCGAYCAGCCRATGCGCGCACTKKCGCTTACCTATGTGRCMGACATGGTGCCGCGCGAWGARTAYRCGGCTGTCTGTTTTAAYATCATYCCYGSCRTCGGYGAGTATTTYGTCTTYCCGGCCCTGACCACGACCGGWCCTTGCGAGRTYATGGTWTTYGAAGGCATYCCCGRCGGGCCGATGGATTGCTGGGCYGAMGTCAAGARCCCGGAMCARCATCTKGAMAARAGCAAACAGATWYTGSAGSAGTTTYTRCCGTGGGAGGCAGARCGCTGCCGTGACMTWCRGTTGACCGATGATAACGGCATYCTGGCCGGKCGCTTTYCGCCRAYCGTCARRSADCCGATCGGCCGRCTGCCGTCGSRCRSCGCCRTGCTYGGCATGGCTGATACSGTRTGTCTCAACGACCCGATYACCGGACARGGMTCGAACAACGCMAGCAAGTCSGCRGCSRTWTAYCTGGAYGCGATYCKGTYACGGGAATCCGABCCRTTCGATGARRARTGGATGCAGCARACCTTYGACGCCTACTGGGATTATGCYCAATGGGTTACSCGCTGGACCAACAGCCTGTTGMTCCCYCCCACGGAAAATATGCAGAARCTTCTGGSGGCRGCGCARACRCAASCKGAGCTCGCGAGCCGCATTGCCAATGGMTTTAGCRATCCCASCRACTNTTTTCCCNTGGTGGGAGGATCCGCAAGCGGCAGATAAATTGATCGACGCGGCCAAGTAATTGAGAAGGAGAACACCATGGCGGATTTGACCAACAAGGTTGCCATCGTGAGTGGGGGCGCCACAATGATCGGCTGGACAGCGGCGCAGGCGCTCAGAGATGGAGGCGCTAAAGTCGTCCTTGCCGACATCGCCGACGAAGAGGGCGAGCGCGTCGCGCAAGATATGGGTCCGGATGTCATTTACGAACACACCGACATCACCGATGACAAGCAAATCGACGCATGCATTGCCGCAACGGTCGAGCGCTTCGGTGGTGTCGATTGCCTGATCAATGTGGCCTGCACTTATCTCGACAACGGGATCGACTCCACGCGCGACGAGTGGCTGACCGCGCTGAATGTCAACCTGGTCGGGGCTGCGATATTCGCACAGAAAGTGGTGCCCCGGATGCGCGAGCGCGGCGGCGGCGCCATCGTGAACTTCGGCAGTATCAGTGGTAAGCGCGCACAACCCGGACGCATGCTGTATGCGGTTTCGAAGGCGGCGATCATTGGCATGACACGCAATCAGGCGCTAAATCTCGCGGCGGACAATATTCGTGTGAATTCGGTCTCACCGGGCTGGACCTGGTCCAATGTGATGAGGGACCTCAGTGGCGACAACCGTGCCAATGCGGACAAGGTCGCCGCGCCATTACATCTGATCGGACGGCTGGTCGAGCCGGATGAAGTTGGYGCGACRGTSGCCTTCCTTTGCAGCAATGACGCGTCMGGGCTAACGGGCACCGATATCGCAGTGGACGGGGGCTACACAGCGATGGGTCCGGARCARACCGTCGACCAGGTCTCGAARCTCACGGGSTARGYRTCCCSAGRGGTCTGTCATGACCAGCGGYGMAWTCGACACGSACTCWTTCAGRCASGCCCTGGGTCATTTCGCKACYGGTGTSACGATCGTCACGACKCGCGRTGAGAATGGYGAGYACATYGGCGTCACGGCGAACAGTTTCAACTCCGTTTCCATGGATCCYCCACTGGTACTGTGGAGCCTGGACAAAAGRRCSYACAGCCTCAAGRYMTACGAGAYSGCCGAMYAYTTCGTGGTCAAYGTTCTGGCWGCCGATCAGGTCAGTCTGTCGMAACGYTTCGCGACGMGTGGGACGAMVGACAAGTTTCRSGGCSTGTCTTKCACCGAAGGMGTCGGTGGCGCKCCCATCCTYGCCGGYTGYGCCGCCTATTTTCAGTGCARGAAAACCTTTACCTACGAAGGTGGCGAYCACCTGATCCTGGTTGGCGAAGTCGTSAMWTTCGAGGCCAGTGGGCGAGCCGGCCTGGTTTTCCACAAAGGTTCATATGCGGTCTCCCAGCCACATCCGGTGATCGAAGTCGCACAGATTGGACTTGAGGCTGGAGAAGGATTCGTCGGAGAGTATCTCGATTATCTGTTGACGCAGACGGCCGAGCGCTTCCGGTCGCAGTTCCAGGTGGTACTCGATGAGGCGGGTGTCCATCAGTTTGAGTGGCGAATCCTCTGCTGCCTGGCAGAGAACCACGAGGGCCTCACGTTCGAACGACTGCGTGATATGGTGCTGGCCGAAAAAAACGAATTGAGCCGATTACTTTTGAGCATGCAGGATAAAGACTGGATCACCAGTGGCGAGGATTTTGCCGACGAGACTCGATACTGGATCGTAAAACAAGGACTGGCCAAGATCGTACCGTTGATTGCAGTTGCACGCGCTCACGAATCCGACGCACTCGGAGAATTCTCTGCCGAGGAGGCGAAGCAGTTCAAAGATCATCTCAAGGCGCTATTGCAGTGGGTGAATTCGGGCGAATATCAACCCGCGCATCTTGTCCCCGATGACTCGAAGAGCGGGTCGCAGACTCCTACGGGGGGCAGGTCGAATGAAAAGCTTTGACTGCATCATCGTAGGCAGTGGTATTAATTCACTGGTGTGCGCGGCGATACTGGCGCGGCAAGGCCGCAAGGTCTGCATACTGGAGCGAAACGACCGTTTGGGCGGCTGTATCCGTACCGAGCAGGTGACGGTTCCCGGTTTCAGACACGATGTGCTGTCCGCGGTGCATCCGCTTTTTGTCACCTCTCCGGGCTATGCGGAATTGGGCGACGCGTTGCACGATAGCGGATTGGAGTACACCAATAACGACAGTCCGACTGGTGTTTTGCTCCCGGACGGACGTTCGCTGATCCTCACCACCTCCCGTGAAGACAACATGAATACCTTCGAGTCGCTCGCGACCGGAGATGGAGAAGCGTATCAGCGCAGCATGGCCCTCATTGACGATAATGCAGGGCTGATTTTTGGTCTTCTGGGTGGTGAGTTGTGGGGACTTGCTACTGCGAAACTGCTGTTGTCGGAGGTCTGGAGAAAGAACTTGCACGCGACCGCAAGTTTCTTCGGCGAGGCGATGCAGACCTGCCGCAGCTGGCTCGAAGACAGTTTTCAATCCGACCTGCTGCGGGCCCTGCTGGCGCCATGGATCCTGCATACCGGACTGGGCACGGAAAGTTCATTCTCCGGCCTGATGGGCCGGCTGATCCCGTATACCCTCGAACAGGTAGGTAATCCGGTCGTCAAGGGCGGCAGCTATCAGCTGGTCGAGGCCTTCGAGAAGATCATCGAGGCGCATGGTGGCGAGCTTCGGCGCAACACGGATGTGACCAGGATCATAACTAAAAATGGGCGAGCGGTCGGTGTGGAGACTGCCGATGGCAGCCGGTATCTCGCCAGCCGGGCCGTGATCTGCAATGTCACGCCGACCCAGCTCTACCAGGGGCTGCTCGGTCCAACAGATGTCAACGAAAAGGTCCTGCAGCAGTCCCGGTCATATCGATACGGGCGTGGCGATATGCAGATTCACCTGGCATTGGACGAACCACCCGAATGGCCAGCGCCCGAACTACAGAAGGTGATTATGATTCACCTCACAGCGGGGCTGGACGCGGTTTCCAAGGCAGTCAACGAGGCAGATCGGGGCCTTCTGCCGGAATCGGCAACGATCGTCGTTGCACAGCCGACGACCGTCGATCCCAGCCGGGCGCCGGATGGCAAGTGGATCCTGTGGCTCCAGCTGCAGGAGCTGCCCCGCATCCTCAAAGGGGACCAGAGAGGCGAGATTGCGATTCCCGCGGACGGCCAGTGGAGCGAGACGGTGAGGGAACAGTACGCGGATCGAATCATCGATCGCCTGGCCGAACAGATTCCCAATCTCGAGCGCAGCATTGTCGGGCGTCGGGTATTCTCGCCGGCGGATCTTGAGACTATCAACGTTAATCTGGTGGGCGGCGACCCGTATTCGGGTGAATGCTCCATCGACCAGTTCATGTTCTGGCGACCGCTTCGCGCGACCAGAGGCCACCGCACCCCGGTCAGGAATCTGTATCACATCGGTGCGTCGACACACCCCGGGCCCGGACTGGGCGGTGTTTCCGGCTATCTTGTGGCCAGGGCCCTGAGCTAGGAGTCTGTGCGGTAGAAAGTATGCCTACTGCGAAAGCACCACAGCGGTCCATTTTTCCGATCTTTTTCGTTACGTAATCCCACTATGCGCCTCAAAAGATCGAAAAACTGTTCTCGCTTTGGCACTTTCTCGCTACGGATATTTCTACCGCGCAGACTCCCAGCTGTCGTTACTCACTTTTTCTTCGGTGCCATCACCATAATCATTTGCCGGCCTTCCATCTGCGGCATCTGCTCAACTATGGCAATGTCATCGAGATCTTCCCTGACCCGGGCCAGCAGATTTGCGCCCAATTCCTGATGCGCCATCTCGCGGCCTCTAAATCTCAATGTGACTTTAGTTTTGTCTCCAATCTCCAGGAAAGCAACGAGTTTTCGCAGCTTTATCTGGTAGTCACCTTCCTCCGTACCTGGACGAAACTTGATTTCCTTTACGTGTACCTGTTTCTGCTTGCGCCTGGCGGACTGTGCTTTCTTGTTCTGTTCGAACAAATACTTGCCGAAATCCATTACCCGGCAAACAGGTGGCTCCGCCATTGGCGAGACTTCTACAAGATCCAGCCCGCCTTCCTTCGCAACTTCAATCGCCGCTTCGAGAGGCATGACGCCCGCCTGTTCGCCGGCGGCATCAATTACCCGAACTTCAGGTGCCTCGATTTCCTCATTGCGCTTGACGCGCTTTGGGCCTGCGATATTCCAGTCCTCCAGCCATTAGCAAATTCCGCGATCCTGCAGTACAGCTATCGCGGGACGCGAATTTTATAGCCGCAATCCTAAAGACACAAGTCCGGAAATGCCTGATTTCCAAGAAACTTCGCTAAAAACGGTTTATGCAGGCGACCGGACCAACTGCTGCCGCCTCGATGCTGACTATGCGCACAGAGCTTTGTGGGTGGTGGGCGATGGTGGTTTCGAACCGCCGACCTCCACGATGTCAACGTGGCGCTCTACCCCTGAGCTAATCGCCCTGTTTAAATCCAGTGCCTTCGTCGCAGGTCACGGCCCCGATTCTTGTAATCCCGGGCAGCAAGCTGCGGACACCACTCACTTCCTTTCGTCCCCGAGCTAATCGCCCTGCGTTTTCGGATGTCTCTGAAAAGGGCGGACTACGATACTCAAGCCTCAGGCCATTCGCAATACTTGGCTCAATCGGGCTACCCAGCCAGGCGGTCGTTGAGCCCAAGTCCCACTTTTCGGATTCGTTGAATCTCGTCCCGCAGGCGTGCCGCCTCTTCGAATTCCAGGTCCCGCGCATGCTTCAGCATCCGCTTTTCAAGCTTATTCGCCTTTCTCAGGAGTTGCTCCGGCGACAGAGACTCATACGGAGTCGCGTCCTCGGCGACGCGGCGGCGGCCGCGGCCCGGAACCGGATAGGCGGCTTCCATGATGTCCGCGACCTGCTTGATAATCGTCGCGGGTTTGATGCCGTGACGCTTGTTGTGCGCGATCTGCCGTTCGCGGCGTCGATCTGTCTCGTCAATGGCCCTTTGCATCGAACCCGTCACTCTGTCGGCATACAAGAGGGCCGTCCCGTTCAGGTGCCTCGCGGCACGGCCGATCGTCTGGATCAAAGATCGTTCGGATCGCAGGAAACCTTCTTTGTCGGCGTCGAGAATCGCGACGAGTGACACTTCCGGCATGTCGAGGCCTTCTCGCAGCAGATTGATGCCGACCAATACATCGAACGCACCCAGACGGAGGTCGCGAATAATTTCTGTACGCTCAACGGTGCCGATGTCGGAATGCAGGTAACGGACTCTGGCACCGTGCTCATTGAGGTAGTCGGTCAGGTCTTCGGCCATTCTTTTGGTCAACGTCGTGATGAGGACTCGCTCATCGACCGCGGTCCGTGCATGGATTTCAGATAACACATCGTCGACTTGTGTCCTTGCCGGACGTACTTCGATTTTCGGATCGACGAGACCGGTTGGCCGGACGAGCTGCTCCACGACGTTGTCTGAGTGTTCGCCTTCGTAATCGCCGGGTGTCGCCGACACATAGATAGTCTGTGGCGAGAGTCTGTCGAATTCGTCAAACCTGAGAGGACGATTGTCCAGCGCCGAGGGTAAGCGGAACCCGTATTCGACCAGCGTTTCCTTTCTTGAGCGATCACCGCGGTACATGCCGCCGAGCTGCGGCACGGTGACGTGGCTTTCGTCGATAATGAGTATGGCCTTGTCCGGCATATAGTCGAACAGGCACGGTGGTGGCTCGCCCTCTTCCCGGCCTGACAGATAGCGCGAGTAGTTCTCGATGCCTGCACAGTAACCGAGTTCCTGAATCATCTCTAAATCGAATAAAGTTCTCTGCTCAAGCCTTTGAGCTTCCAACAGTTTTTCTCGCTTTCTGAGGACGCTCAGGCGCTCCCTGAGCTCGATTTTGATCTGCTCGACGGCCGCAAGAAGCGTCGCACGGGCCGTGACGTAGTGTGTTTTCGGGAAAACCGTCAGTCTCGGCACCCGGCGAAAGACTTCACCGGTCAGCGGATCAAAATAGGACAGCGATTCAATCTCATCATCGAACAGCTCGATGCGCACGGCGTCCCGTTCGGATTCGGCGGGGAAAATATCGATGACATCGCCACGAACCCGGTAATTGCCCGGCGACAGATCCAGTTCGTTGCGTTTGTATTGCATTTCAGCGAGTCGCCTGAGAATCGTCCTTTGATCGATGCGATCGCCGCGAACGAGATGYAGCACCATGCTGAAGTACGCYTCGGGGTCACCCAGACCRTATATCGCTGAWACGGTRGCAACGATGATGGCRTCCGGCCGTTCGATCAGCGCCTTGGTCGCCGACAGRCGCATCTGTTCGATGTGTTGATTGATAGACGCRTCTTTTTCGATRTAGGTGTCAGAACTCGGCACGTAGGCTTCCGGCTGRTAGTAGTCGTAATAAGAAACGAAGTAYTCGACCGMGTTTCKYGGAAAGTACTCRCGCATCTCGCCGTAAAGCTGYGCCGCCARSGTCTTGTTKGGTGCGAGWATGATGGCCGGSCGCTGYGTAGCCTCTATGACWCTCGCCATCGTGAASGTCTTGCCCGASCCYGTAACCCCTARCAGKGTTTGTCGTGCCAGSCCGTCGTTCAAKCCMTCTACRAGACYGGCRATGGCGCTCGCCTGGTCGCCGGCAGGGTTGTATTTCGACACRAGYGTCAGACGATCACGCTCGTCGGCYGCAGACTTCTTGGGCAGAGTTGTCGTTTGACGTACCATGTGCGCCGGTTTCRTGGAGGCAAACGAGTGAGTTTATCAGTTTCGGAAAGGATGAGCCGGGTCATGCCCTCTGCGACCAGCGCCGTRCTTGGCCTGGCCGCAGAGCTGCGYGAGGCSGGYCGTGACRTCATCAGCCTGGGCGCCGGYGAGCCCGATTTCGATACCCCGGMTCAYATCAAGCAGGCAGCCATTGAGGCCATCAACGCCGGGGAAACCAAGTACACSGCAATTGACGGCACCAGSCAGCTGAAAGCSGCCATACRACGGAAGYTCGAGCRTGACAACGGGCTCAGCTATGCMCCTGAKCAGATCCTGGTCTCWTGCGGTGCCAAGCACACCTTRTTCAATGCCTGCATGGCCATACTGAGCCACGGCGAYGAGGCMRTCATYCCGGCACCGTACTGGGTCTCCTATCCCGACATGGTCCGCRTYGCCGAGGGYACACCKGTCATCATAMAAACCGGCATCGAGAGCGATTTYAARRTAACACCSGAGCAGCTCGAGGCKGCAATCASCGACAAGACSCGCGTCATGTTTCTCAACAGCCCMTCCAATCCGACCGGCAGCTGTTATACGCGCGCCGAACTCGAGGCCATCGGCGACGTACTGAAAAGACACCCCCAGGTCGTCGTGCTGGCCGATGACATCTATGAGCATATCCATTGGGCAGATGAACCTTTCTGCAGCATTGCCACCGCCTGCCCCGATCTGATCGATCAGGTCATAACGATCAACGGCGTATCGAAATGCTACGCCATGACCGGCTGGCGCATCGGCTATGCCGGCGGCCCAAAGGAGGTGATCCGGGCCATGAAGACCATTCAGAGCCAGATCACATCCAATCCTTCGAGCATCTCCCAGGTCGCAGCTGCTGCCGCCCTCGACGGCGATCAGACCTGCATCACCGAAATGGTCGCTGCATACAAAGAACGCAGCGACTACATCGTCAAGGCGCTAAACGAGATACCCGGCTTCGAATGCAGGAATGGCGAAGGTGCGTTTTATGCCTTTCCTCAGGTCACAGGCGCCATGCAAGAAAAAGGACTCGCAGAGGACAACGACCTGGTGAAGCTGCTACTGAACGAGGCCGATGTCGTCATGGTGCCCGGTACCCCGTTCGGCGCCCCCGGCTACGTCAGGATATCCTTTGCCTGTTCCATCGACGAACTGGAGAAAGCCGTCGCCAGAATCAGGGCGACATTGGTGTAAAATGCCGCCCAGGCGGTGCTGATCCTGGCTGAATCCGGTCCTTGACTTGAGATTTTGGCTGAATCAGAATGCCGCGCCTGACGAGCATCGTCAGACCACGAATCCTCGGTAGCTCAGTTGGTAGAGCGGTTGACTGTTAATCAATTGGTCGCTGGTTCGAGTCCGGCCCGAGGAGCCAAACACCATAAGGGGCTGACAGGAATGTCGGCCCTTTTTCTATGGGCGTCAGGCAAGCAGGCGGCGTGTCGGCAGCACATCCAGTGCACGTAACTGTGGAACACCATCCAATCTGCAGCAAACCTCAGGATGTCTACCTCGGGCCGGAGCGGATCATCGCCAGGCATGGACAGTGAATCAGTTGTTGAAGATCAGAGTGACCGTTTCCGCCCGCCGGAGAGCAACAGCTTACTCGACAACGCGGCTATGCTATGTGGCTTTGCCACTTGTGGCTGCCGTTGTTTTCTCCGCGAACAATTCTGTAAAACGCGAATCCGGATACTCGGAAATGGTGTCGGCAAGAGTCTGCATTTCGACGTGTTCGTCGTACAACCGGGGCTCCGGTCTGCGCAAATGATACTGCCTGAATCGCCAAAACGAGGTGGCCACTGCGGCATATACCGCAAAGGTCTTCAAGGTTTTTCGTTCGAGTGATTGAAGAGTCTTCTCTTTCTGATAAGCCCGTATGAACCGTCCCGCTTTTTCGAAAGAGATGCCTTTACGATCCCGGCAAGCACCGACAATCACCATTCCCAGATCGAAGCAGCGGTAGTAGTGGCAAGCTTCTTCGAAATCAATGATTGCCATGAGCTGATCACGTTGGATAATCATGTTATCGAAGAAGACGTCACCGTGAATCAGTGCCATCGGTAGATGCTGAGGGATACGCTTTTGCAAATAACTATTCTTTTCCGATAACCAGTCGACATAAGTATGACCGAGATCGGAATTTGTCACCTCGGGAAAATAGCTGCGGCCGTAGGGAAACGATTGAGGTACATAGGAAGGCGCGGGAATCTCATGCAAGCGAGCCATTTCCTCACCCAGCTGAACGAGCAAGTTACCAGTTACCTCAGCCGTGACGTCTCCGTCGACGTAACGCTTCAACATGACAGGTTTTTCGTCGTGCAGAACCACAATAGGGTCTTTGGGTGGCACAACGACTTGCGAGGTGCGAATGCCCCGGTCGGTCAAATAGACCAGCAGCTTCGCAAGATTGGTTACGTGCCTTAACGATTTTTGATCGGAAAGCGTCAGAACGTACCGTCCCGAACTCGTTTCAACGCAATAGCTGGTGTTCTCGTGTCCGCCCTCCATGACGGAGAAAGCCGTAATATCACCGATTCCGAACCGGCGAGCGAGACCCTCGACCGCACTCCTGTCAAGACGAGCATGAAGTGCCATCTTGTTAAGCGCCTAATTGACCCTGGATGGCTCTACGAAATCAATAAGGACGACATCTCTGTGCCCGTCACCGTCGCGATTGCCGG
>LKGT01011987.1_pt2 | contig 10549 bp, 13 predicted proteins | sample 503861 | NCBI WGS metagenome assembly LKGT01 (sample SAMN04113194, study PRJNA297058) | marine sediment metagenome | biome: marine benthic biome; feature: marine benthic feature; material: marine sediment; isolation source: sediment sample collected at the water-sediment interface from the South......
AAGGGCGAAGGCRTYTTTTGGCAYGTGCAGGTSGGCGAYRAGACCGCGAACAACGCCGCSTTCACCTTTCGYMRYCCGCCGGGCGAYGGCCCYRAGCTTGAMGACTATGTYGCGTTCGMMTGGAACGASATGGATKCCTGGTTYGAGGAGGACGAGGAGRTYTTTGTCTACGCRCGSGAYCCSTATAAACGMGTCGATGTRYTGCMSAGCTCGCGCCACATCRARGTGGTGRTCGATGRCATCGMRGTAGSMGATACCAAGCGSCCGTGGCTGTTGTTCGAGACGGGTTTGCCGACGCGTTACTACCTGCCGAAACACGATGCGCGCCTGGACTTGCTGGAACCTTCAGATACGGTGTCACGTTGCCCCTATAAGGGCGAGGCACACCACTACTCGGTTAGAATCGGCGACAAACTGCACAAGGACGTAGTATGGTTCTACCAGTATCCCGCGCCGGATAGTGCAAAAGTCCAAGGACTTCTCGGTTTCTTAAACGAGAAGCTCGACATCTACGAGGATGGCAAGCTACTGCCTCGACCACAATCGCCTTGGTCATAAGAGCCATGCAAGCATCCTAGAACATCTGACAAACCCAAACGCGCTGAGGTTGTAAACCTTATGGATACACAAGCGAAGGAGTGATATGGCTACAGAGATGCTAGTTGGCTTAAACGTAGTAAACGATGAGGAATATCAAGCTTACCGGGATGAGATGACGCCGATTCTTAAGCGATATGGTGGGGGATTTGGCTACGATTTCAGAGTTGCTGAGGTTCTCACGTCTAGGACAGACGCACCGATCAATCGAGTATTTGCGATTTACTTTTCTAACGAAGACGCGATGAATTCGTTCTTCTCAAATGATGAGTATCTCAAGGTCAGGCAACGACACTTTGAGAAATCAGTTACTGGTACAACGATAATCGCCACCTATGAACGCTAGTGGAATACATCGGTCAGCTGCTAACAGAGAGTTTGCCGAATGACTGCTTCGGAGCGAAAAGCAGACGTTCAGAAGACTCCATCCCGTCGTAGAACGCATACTCCCGGCCTGATCCGGCGAGATTTCATCTGATTTTGGGCCATCTGTTGGCCCGAACCTGGGTAGAATCTGTCAAGTATGATTCCCATTCACAGGAGGGTACAAACCCGATGATAGCTTTCCCGCTTTGTCCCCATTTCTCAATTAGAAAATAAGGAATTTTGCTATGTCTATCATCAAACCTCTTACATATTACCCAATGGATTTCGGAAAGCAGCTTGCCGCGACTATCGTCTGGGCACAGTTTTTTGCATTCTACTGCCTAGTTTTTTGGGCGATTAGTGCCCCGACAGAAAGCAATGTTCAGTGGGCTGATCCCTTTATCAAGATTTTTCCAATACAAATATCAGTCTGGATAGTCATATTGTCTTCTTTGCTATTGGGAGTATGGTGCTTGCGTTGGCTGGGTGTTGGTTCGTTGCTAAAACATACACCATTTATTCAGATAGCTATCGGCGTACTCACGGCTGTTGCTGTTACGGTCACAATCGGGGTGCTGGTTGGAGATAGTCTCCCAGACTTTATTCCGGCTGAGGAAAGTTCAAAGCCGGGTTTTCTTTATGGAATGGTGGCCGGATACGGCGAAGAGGTGCTTTTCAGGATGTTGCTGATGCCCCTATTCTTCTTCGGGGCCTATAAGCTTTTGAAGGCTCGGGGACATAAGCAAAGAGTGTTTCTATCTGCGATTGCAGCGATTGTCTTGACTGCGGTTTTGTTCGTTCTGTTGCATGAATTAGGCGAAACCGATGGGGCAATAGTTTGGAAATTGGTGGCCACGCGCTTTATTGTTCCTGGCGTTGTGATGGGGTCACTATACTTTATATTCGGGCCTGGGTTTGTAATCGCAATGCACTCATCAATGCACGTCATGATCCCGCTGCTGTTTAACTGATGTCGATGTAACGCTCGGTTTGCTTCGAGTAACGAGCTTCGAGACGACGAGGAAGTAACCAAACGCCGGAAGCAGAGGGGCAATAAAAAGACCCTTAACGGGCTTTTAAATTCTCTTCAGGGTCGATAGTAGCCGGTTGGACGTCTGACTGTCGAATGGCCGCTTGTAGGCGGAAGCAGTCATTCGTAGAATTGGCGTCGCATCGAAAGTGTGCAGTTCACCAACTTCCGCTTTTGGCCCGTAAGCAGCCGTTCGACGGACACTATGCCGCCCTGGCCCAGACCTTGAACGGTACGTACAACAGATTTGTAATCCCGTTGGGGACGCCATATTGTTCAGGGACTTGCAAAAAGCGCCTGCCAATTTAGGTAACATTTAGGTAAAACCGCTAGTCTCCCGGTTCGACGATACTGAATCGATCAGGGGAGGTGGAAATGAAAATTGACGCTGTAACGCTCGTTATTCGATTGCTATGGATCGCAATTCTTTTTCCAATTGCCACTTTCGGAGATCAAACCGACAAGCGGTTGGACAAACTATTCGCAACTCTGCAAAGCAATGAAAATGCTGTTGTGCAGAACGAGACGATACCCACCATCTGGAAAATCTGGTACGCAAGCGGCCGCGAAGATATCGATCAGCTAATGGAAGAAGGCGAGGAGGCGGCGCGCTCCGGTCAGTTAGAAAGGGCGGAACAAGTTTTCACGCAAGTCATCCAAATTGCGCCTGCATTTTCTGAAGGGTGGAACCGACGCGCGACAGTACGCTACCACCGGCTCGATTACGCGGGATCACTCGACGATATCAAACGGACACTGGCGCTCGAACCTAGGCACTTCGGTGCCCTTTGGGGTAGAGGGATGATTCTCGGGTTACAGCGCGATTTCGCAGGGGCGATACGGGCGTTCGAAAAAATGTTGGAAATCACACCGTATTCCCGGGACGCAATACGCCGCATAGAGTTGCTGAAAAAAGAACTGGAACAAGATTCTGTCTGAACCTGGGCTGATCACACCAAGGTTCGCCCTCGCCTTCAAGATACCCCCTGGAGTAAGTGCAACGTCTGAAAATAGGTTGGGGAGTTCGCCGTCGAGCACTTGCACGTACGTTTATGGTCGGCGGAACTTGGAATGATGGTCTTGTTCACAGGCCCAAGTGGAACCGGGAAGACCATGGTCGCCGAAGTCCTCGCACATATGCATGGTTATGACCTGTACATGGTCGATCTGTCGGCGCTGGGGTCCAAATACATTGGTGAGACGGAGGAGAACCCTTCTCAGATTTTCGAGGATGCTGGAGCGCCCAGGCCATTTCGTTCTTCGACGAGGCCGATGCCTTATGCGGCAAGCGCTCCCAAGTAAAAAAGTCCCATGACCGCTACGCCAATACTGACATTAATTACCTGCTGGGCCGAATGGAGAAGGTGGCGGGTATGGTTATCCTTGCGACTAATTAGAAGGGAAGATATGAACGATGCGTTCCTGCGGCGCATGTGGTTCATATAGTCGAGTTTCCATGCTGTGACCGTATTTGTGTCCAAGCCACTTTGGGTATCGCGGACAAACGGCTAATTCAGATGGAGTTCAGAAAGCGGCAAGCGTGCAAGTAGTTGATTTGATTTAATAGGTCTGTTTCACTGCTGTGCCTTTTAATCAGAGTGAGAGAGGGAACAGCTTTTCATGAAAGTCGTCGAAGCGAATGAAGTTACCGATAACCTTGTCGAGGCCTTCACCCGGTTGATACCACAACTTAGCAGCAAAAGCCGCATCCCGTCAGCGAGCGAACTCTGGACAATTGTTTCCTCCGATACATCGACACTGCTGCTGGCTTATGACGGCGATCGCATCGTCGGCAGTCTTACCCTGGTGATGTTCCGTATTCCAACTGGTCTTCGGGCTTGGATCGAAGACGTGGTTGTCGACGAGGCTGCAAGACGACAAGGGGCTGCTGAGGCTTTGAACCGTGAAGCGCTGAGACGGGCAACCGAAGCAGGAGCACGAACCGTGGACCTGTGCTCACGCCCTTCCCGCGAAGCGGCCATCCGGCTCTATCAGAAGCTCGGTTTTAGGAAACGAGACACCAACGTCTACCGCTTCGAGCCAAGAAGTGACACTTAACGTTTCTATGTAACTCAGAATGGCCACAATCGGCGTATTCGCAATAATCTTTAGTGATCGAGAACGCATCCTTTGCGTGCGAATGAATTACGCCAGTAAGAATTGGACAACGCCAGGAGGGAAAGTCGAACCTGGCGAATCTCCGATAGCGGCCCTCAAACGAGAGGTGTTTGAGGAAACCGGATATCGAGTAGAGCCCAAGCAGCTTATTGGTGTGTATGCAAAGCTATATAATGATGATCTCGTGCTTTGTTTTGAGGCCCAGGTCTTGAGCCGCGAGCCCTGGGAACCGAATCATGAAATTTCAGAAGTGCGTTACTTTGCAAGGGATGAACTACCCGCGGAAATGAGCTACGTTGTTCGCACGCGGATACAGGACGCTTTCAACCACGAGAACGGCATCGTTCGAGTCTTTAGCACCCCAGATTCGTACGTCGATGCATCGGTGTCGAAAGAAGTCGACGAACCAGCTTCATGTTGTTGATAATGTATAGCGTTCCGCGAAATCCCCAGACGTAGCCGATGATTAGCCGTCGGTCTTTCGAGGACTGTAATCTTTAGTAAGGTTTCCGTGCACTATATATGGTTTCGAGCGCCCCACAATTACGTTAAGAACGTTTCAAGATTTTGATCTAAGTTACAACAGAAGGATCTTTTCTCTTTCGGGCTCGCGCCGCACCTCTCCGTTTTGCCTAACCCTGTTAGGACGCTCAAACACGTGGAGAACTAGGCTATGAAGACTGCCTTTTTACCTCGTCTACGGCCTCGTTACCTTTGGCCACTACTGATTTTGGGCGTGATCCTATCGGAAAATGCTTATGCTCAGGATGGCTTTATCAGGCAGGTCTCTCTTAGACAGGAGCCTTCGAATGAGCGTACAGGGGTCCGCGAACCGCAATTAGAGGCTAGGCTCGGAATCTGACTAATCTTACGAATCGGTGAGAACTCAAGATGAACGATATTCGACCCTAATCGGACAATCAGCCCCTCAGTTGGCGTCGCTGGATTTCTTTGCGCCAAGCTTGCAACAGTCTTCTGTGAGAAAATCCAGAAGCTGTTCTGTACCCTTCCAGTTGATGACGTACCATGCCTCGCGCTCCACTCTTTCGCACGTTAATAAATTGCATCGCTCAAGTTGAGCGAGATGACGGGACATGGTGGTGGCATTAACTTTCAGCCGCCGTGCAATTTCGCCGGACTGCAGTCCGTTCGGCTCCGCTCGTACGATAAGGCGAAACGCAGCAAGGCGCGTCTTCTGAGCAAGTGCTCCTAAACGGTCAATGGCGTCCGCCTCTCTCATGGTTGCATGATTGCACATRTAAGCATATACTTCAATACCGATTTATATCRCTGGAGAAACTCCCGATGAAACGATTTCACATCCACCTCTCTGTTCCTGTGCTTGRCSAAGCGATTGATTTCTATTCTCGCTTGTTTGCTGCRGACCCTGTTGTAAAAAAGCCGAATTATGCGAAGTGGATGTTAGAYGACCCTCGMCTTAACTTTGCGGTTAGCACGAGTACAAGKGAGGAGAATACGGGTGTCRAYCAYCTCGGCATYCARGTRGAAWCAGAGARWGARTTGMAGSAGCTARACRCCAGRMTSCGTRAMACRRGGACTRMKRTYGAAGATSAGAAARRCAYYSARTGCTGCTACGCCGTKGGSGACAAGCACAATATCACTGACCCTGCGGGACTACCGTGGGAGGCATTTYATACAACGGGAGAGAGCTCACAATGGTAGTCAGKTCGTATGCGAACCAAAATCGATGAAGCTTAAGGGACGCGAGGAATGAGCCTCGAAATTTACTGGGGTAGCGGGAGTCCGTTTGCGTGGCGTGTTTTGCTAACGGCAGAGCTCAAAGGCGTTCCCTACGTATCGAAGCAGCTTGAGTTCTCGAAGAAGGAGCACAAGGCAAAWTCGTATTTRTTACTTAACCCACGTGGTGAGGTTCCCACGTTAAAAGACGGCGTSACGGTYCTGACAGAGTCGATTGCCATCATGACCTACCTAGATATGAAATTCCCTTCCCCACYGCTTTTCGGATCTACTCCRATAGAAACAGCTCGAATATGGAGCTGGATTTCCATTGCCATGTATCACTACGAGGCTATGTCAAACCGACTYGTYGTGCCYATCTTCGAGAAAACCGTTCACCAGTGTGCCGATGACATGCGAMGTGCAGCARWGCTGCTCCACAACGAGTGGAGCGGTTTGGAGAAAGCGTTGTCGACTAATGCGTGCGTAGTGGGAGATTCGATTAGCGCTGCGGATATCGTGATTTTTACCTACCTGGCATATCTGCTACGGATCGTGGGACGCGAAATCGTCACGCCCCTAGATCTTGGATTTCATCCAATGGCCACTCGCTATCCGTCAATCAGTGCCTGGTGCCGACGTATAGAGAAGATTAAGGGCTATGACAATGCCTTTCCTCCTCACTGGCGAACATAAACACAACTTTGGCCTCAGTGGAGACAACGATGAAAAGAATTCGTATCTGTGCGGTAGTCAACGACGTTGAGGCAAGCATAGCCTTCTACACAACGCTGGTAGATGGTCCGCGTTGAGGCTATTACCCGGCTGGTCAGGCGCCCGGGGCGTTTCGTCGTGCATTTCGAAATGCCTTGCCGGTCTCGAGAAAGGTAAGCAACCTCAAGATGCCTACCGGCTTCAGTGTAACTTCGAACAAAGCAACGGGGGAACGATTGCAAGTGGACTACGGAAAAGCGCTCCGCAAATCGATGTCCCTCTTAACTGCAGTGCCGATCTTCGGCCTCGCCACCGGTGCGCTCTTCCCAATTGTCGCACTGCGTTTGCAGGAGCTAGGTAGCGATCCAGCCTTCATCGGTCTCGTAACGACTCTCTACTATTGCGGCGCATTTCTTGCCGCTGTGACATTCGGCAAGGTGCTCAGGAGGATTGGCTATCGCGCGGGCTTTGCGGCGACCGCGCTATTCGCCGCAGCCACGTCTTATGCTTTGACCATTACTGACAACCAGCTGGGCTGGCTCGGACTCCGTTTCATCGGAGGTTTTTCGCTTGGGGCCTACTATGTCGTCGTCGACGGTTGGTTTCAGGCGCTCGCGGATCGGCGTTCGCGCGGCAAACTTTTTGCGACTTACGAAACTGTCAGGCTGGCTGCGACGGCGGGTGGCCCGTTCATGCTGGTGCTAGGGTCTACCGCCGCAAGTCTCTGGATCGCCTCGTTTGCCTACATGGCCTCGGTCCTTCCTGCACTACTGACACAGGAACCAGACGGTAAGAAATCCACGGTCTTTCGTTTCCGAGGGCTTATCGACACCGCGCGTTGTTTTCCTGCCGCCATTCTGGTGGCTGCCTGCGGGGGGATCGCAAACGCGAGTTTCTACGGCTTGAGCGCGGTCTATGCCTCCGGGATTGGGCTAAACCTCGAAGCCATCGCCTTCTTTATCGCCTTCGTCCTCGTTGCCCCGGCGGTAAGCGAGATTCCCCTGGGAGCACTGGCGGATCGCCTTACCCGAATGCGCGTCGCCGCCTGTTGCGCGGCAGCTGCGACAATCGGCTGCGTGGTTCTGATATGGTTGCAAACGCCACCGCTTTGGCTAGCGTGTATCGGCGGCGCCGTGGTTGGCGGATCGATGGTGCCGATGTACGCGTTCGGTCTAAGCAGAATTGTCGATGCATCCGACGAAGCAAATGTCGTCCAAGCGACGAGTGCAGGATTGATCGCCTACAACATGGGCGCATTCACTGGTCCGATCCTTGCTGGTTTGTCGATAGCGTGGTTCGGTCCGACGGGTTTGTATGTCTTTCTCTCAACTGTGGCTGCAGTCGCGCTTCTATCCGCTCTTTCCGACGTTAGATTTGCTCGTTGCTGCCCAGAGTACGCCGTCGGATGATTTGGGGCCCAACGTGGGGGTTTTGAGCAACAGCAACAGGAGAATGCGTTCGACGTTTGGCCGCTCCGAGACAACCAGCGCCTCCTTGAGCTTGCGCACCAGCTTGAGCGGTTGACCCAGCGAGGACAAAAAATCTTAGGCCCTTAGGCGGCGTCAACTGATTCTCGATACGGAGGGATACCGGAGAGACGCGATGCCTCGACAGGGAGCCTCTGGTTAAGCTGTACGTGATATCTGCATGCCATTCTTGTAAAGCAAGCTGTTTGGCAGAAATTCGCCCTCTTCGAAGTTCGGACTTTTTCAACAGGATAGGCCGTAAACCGTCGTTCGCGAATATCCGGAAACGACCCAAACGAGATGTACAGCCGAGGCTGACTTGCCCGTATAGTGGTTGCTCCCGGTTGATTAGAATTACTTGGAAAGCGAATTGCTAGTAAGATGACAGAGAGAAATTCTAAAAACTAAACCAATGACGGCGAATATGATTGCTTCATCTAAACTGAGCGATACGATTTTGCTGAATAGGAGGACTTAAAATGAGCAAACCCACCCTCTACGGTCCCGCGTACAGTACTTATACGCGGAGCGTGCGCTTGGCGATGGAGGAAAAAGGCGTGGACTACGATCTTGTTGAGGTTGACTTTCTGCAAGGGCCGATGCCGGCTGAACAGATCGAGCGCCACCCGTTTGCCAAAGTTCCAGCGTTAGCGCACGACGGTTTCAAGCTCTACGAAGTCAGTGCCATCGGCCGCTATGTCGACGAGGTATTCGACGGTCCATCGCTGCAGCCAGACGATGCGAGAGAACGTGCACGCATGACCCAGATTATCAGTATTCTGGACAGCTATACCTACCCATGTGCCATCGGGCAACTGGTCATCCAGCGGCTGGTTATGCCAATGCTGGGCAATCAGCCCGATGAAGCGGCCATAGCAGCAGCACTGCCAGCGATCGGCAAGTGCATGAATGTCCTCGCAGGATTACGCGCCGATAATGCTTTTCTCGTGGGCAGTCAGCTGACGTTGGCAGACCTTCATTTTGTCCCAATCTACGACTATTTTCGGAACACGCCCGAAAGCGATGCGATCCTGGAACAGAATCCCGGATTACGTGCTTGGTGGGACGGGGTTAGCAAGCGGGAAAGCGTGCAGAAAACACAACCGCCCTCCGGCTAATAGTCAGGCTCAACCCAAAAATACATAGCCTGTACCCCAAGGCCAACGACCCTGGCCGAAAGTCATTCGACGGAGTCCATTAAATCTAAGGTTGGGGGTTCGAGCCCCTCCGGGCTCGCCAATGTTTCAAGCAGCTAACAAACTCCCGAGCGGACACACTGATAGGGTAAACTCACAGGCCGTCGCCTCATAACAAGCCCATCCAAGGGCGCATGCTGAAGGAAGAGAGCCACATGAAAAACATTAACAAGCTCGTTTGGGTCTCACTGCTTAGTAGCATCGGTCTATGGGCCATCACAACCGGCAGCGTCTTGGCGGTCAATGACGAGCCCCACGCCGATGGCTGGGCACCCAGCGAATGGGGGCCTGATGACAAGGCTGGCGCTGTTAATCGAACGACGCCGGCCATGGTGTTGAAGGCCGTTAAGCTAGTAAAGCGTGGCAAGGTCGCAACGCTCGGTAAGGTTTATCAACAGGATGCGCCGGCATTTGGCTCTCGCGGTTGGCGCCTGACGATACCGGGTTTACCAACCGGCGGGCCGTTCGGTGATCAGGCGCTCGTCTACAACGACGAGTACCTTTCGACGGAAATCGGCCAGATCGGCACGCAGTTCGATGGCCCAGGACACATCGGCGTGATCACCTCCAAAGGGATGTTCTTCTACAATGGGCGCTACCTCGAAGACCCGGATGTCGGCACTTACGGTCTAGGCCCACTGGGCGTGGAGCACGTGGCGAAGATCGGTTTCGTCTGCCGTGGAATACTTCTCGACGCGGTGGCCCTTCGAGGCGGATCGCTGCCGATTCCCAAGGAAGCCAGCCGGAGTGATCCGGGCATCATCACAGACGAAGATATTAAAGAGATGATTCGTAGGCAGGGCATTGACCCGATTGGCGAAGGGGATTGCGTGTTCTTGTATACCGGTCACGGTGACATCTGGCATCCGTCGGAATGGGATACCTACGATGCTGCCGAGAAGGCCAAGCGGATCGCCGCGTTTAACGCTGGCGCACCCGGTTTCGGCATCTCTGCCTGTGAGTACATGGCCTCACGCAAGATCATCCTTTGGGGCTCGGATACCTTTGCCTCCGAAGCCGTGGGACCTGGTTTTGCAGGAGAAAATCCGCAACCATTCGAATGCCACATCAAGATGATGACCAAGCGCGGCATTTGGAATATCGAAAATCTGGACGTTTCCCAGCTGGTGACTGACAAGGCGTATGAGTTCCTGTTCGTCTGGTCTCCGTTAAAGATTAAAGGTGGAACTGGATCCCCGGGAAACCCGGTAGCGCTGTACTGACAGGCTGCTCAAATTTCGCGTCTTTTGGGGTGAGCTGGCTTGTCTGAACGTTCGCTATCGGCCGAAAGTCATTCGACGGACACTATGCCGCCCTGGCCCAGACCTTGAACGGTACGACCAACAGATTTGTAACGAGTTGGG
>LKGT01002182.1_pt1 | contig 10546 bp, 11 predicted proteins | sample 503861 | NCBI WGS metagenome assembly LKGT01 (sample SAMN04113194, study PRJNA297058) | marine sediment metagenome | biome: marine benthic biome; feature: marine benthic feature; material: marine sediment; isolation source: sediment sample collected at the water-sediment interface from the South......
TGCGGTCGCAGACCGCCATGATGTGCTCGAGCTCGGTCGAGATGTAGAGGATCGCGACGCCCTTGGCGCGCTGGTCGAGCAGGGTGTTCTGGACGAACTCGATGGCGCCCACGTCGAGGCCCTTGCACGGTTGGGAGACCACCAGTACCTCCGGCCGGTCCTCGATCTCGCGCGCCAGGATCACCTTTTGCTGGTTGCCGCCGGACAGGAAGCGCGCCTCCTGCTCGATGTCCTGCAGGCGCACGTCGTAGCGCTCGGTGAGCGCGCGCGCGTTGGCGCGGATCGCCTTGAAGTCGAGGATGCCGAAGCGCGCGAAGGGCGGCCGCCCCAGGCTGCGCAGTATGAGATTGAAGGCGACGCTGTGGTCGAGGTCGAGACCGACCCGCTGCCGGTCCTCGGGCACGTAGGCGATCTTGAACCGATGCTTGCGCTCGGAGATCGAGGCGTCGGTTATGTCGGATTCGCCGACTCGGAGGCGCCCGGCCTCGAGCGGCCGCAAGCCCGCGATCGCCTCGGCGAGCTCGCGCGCGAGGATGGCGTTTCCCTCCCGCCCGAAGTGAACGGAGTCATAGAAGACGGTTTCCTCGATCTGCGCGAACATGCGCGAGAGGTCGCGGAACTCCACGCCGGCCGCGAGGAGATCTCCCCCCCGCTCGCGCATCAGTCGGTAGCGGGCCGCGACGCGCCTGCCGGCACTGGGAGCAATGAGCGAACGGGCACGGATTGCTTACCTGCTCAAAGATGACGGACTGGCCCGCCTGATTAGTGAGTACTCACTGTCCGGCGGAAGGTCATGAGGATCAGCGAGTCTGAGATGGTCCGCAGGATCGAGCACACGCTTTTGGCAGCGGAGACAACGACCGAGCGGATCGATACACTTTGCGACCAGGCTGTAGAGTACGGCTTTCGGGCGGTCTGCATAAACCCGGTGTACGTGCGACGAGCGGTCGAGCGGCTCAATACCAGCCGCGGGTTGTGTGAGGGACAGGTTTTCCAGCCTGTCTCTMRACCGACTCGAAAGTCKRYGAACTTTTCTTAGAAAAGAAGTGGATAAGGAAATTGAAAAGGCTTTTCATTCAGAGTTTTCAGACGAAGAATATACTCCAAATGTAAAAAAGAAAATAGATAAAATTACTTCAAACTATCATGATCAACTTTTAGAAACAATAAAAAAATTGGAATAGTTCTACTTCCTGTGCTGTTAATCCTGAAAATTCTTAATTCTTATATTCTTGCTCTAATTTTTTGATTCTTTCAAGCATTTCTTGAGCCAAAGCCATAAAGTCACTTTATTTGTCTTTTACTGCCTTCTCAAGTCTAAGTTCTAGCTCTTTGATTTGATTATCTCTTTGTAAAAAAGGCTGAAGCTGAAGCATAATTTTTCAAAAATCTTTCTACATAAGCTGCTAGTAATTTTCGTGTAATACGCAAGCCAAATTAATGGTAAATTTTGCTAAAACATTGGGGGCTCGTTGCATAGCATGGATAGTGCGAACGCTTGCGGAGCGTTAGGTCGCCGGTTCGAATCCGGTCGGGCCCGTTTTAATATTATAACGAATCCAAATAGATTCGTACAAAAATATGAAAGATGAAGATTTTTTTGAATTCGTTAAGCACGACCTTAAACGAATTGAAAGTGATTTGAAGGGTTTTTTAGAAGTTTATTATCCAATGTTAAGATCTTCATGGAATCCACAAAACGAATCAGATTTTATTATTGGTTGGTTACTTGGAAGTAAAGAACAAGAATACTCCACTGCGTATTATAATAAACATAATGAAAGATTGGGTCAAGAATTACTTTACAGAATACATCAAGAAATCACTCGTCATAAACAACAAATCCAAAAAGAAGTAACAKCGTATTTAGAAGARAAGTCCTCTAAGTAGYTTCTGAATCCAAAAAATGCGTCGCTATAGGYKCTGAACYCTTCGAGCCCRATAGTCATTTTCATTTTGAACAAACTACTCCTCATATTATTCAACAKCYAGMTCTCTAAYGTGTTTCAAGAAAATTCCACAGGYRTAGAAAAAATATGAAAAACATCTATGAATCTATAATTGTATTTGSAGTATTTACTGGAGTTTTACTYCCARTTAGATTACTCTTTGTAACATATGTTTCTGATAATTGGTTWGGTTCTTTTGGAGTTATYTCAGCAATTTCTGTTGGGTTGATCATCCTAACTAAAAAAGAAAAGTTAGGTGCATTTGGTAGAATGTTCAATAGACAAATGAAYAAATTCATGACAGGCAAACGCGGAAAGTTCTTTTTTGCTGAAGCRACAATCTTTCTTTTTATTCTTGGTGGAATGATATTTGCWGTTGAGCAAGGAAACTCTACTTATCTAGACATGAAAAACCAATTATTGGCAGAAYAYCCWGAATTYTCTGACGYTGATAAAATATTAGAAAAATCTGAAGTGTTAACAATACAAGACTATCTATTTGGATTTGTTGTAATGATTGCATCATTTTTTGTTGCTTTTCCRATATTTAGTGCAGTTTTTGCTGTGATAAATGATGCAACTGGTGGATGGTTATTGCATTTTTACACTGTGGCCTTTGTAGAATATATTGAATTATTTGGCATCTTAGTACTTTACAGACTTAGTTTCAATAAAATAAGTAAAGGAATTACTAATAATAAAAAATCTGTAGATTAAAAAACTGATGCAATATAATAATTAAGAAAAGTAGCTACATGTAAAGAAAAACACATTCCTAATAGTACTGGCTTTTGCACAATCAATTTTTAATCAAAATCCACATAAGCCAGTAGCGCATACAGCTTGTATTGCCTGTCCTTGATATGTCATCATTCCTAAAATAATGATGAAACCTACATCTAGAATATCTAATCTAAAACCTTTAATGGAGAATCCTGATTTCAGACACTTACAAAGCGTTTCAAGTTTCAATAGTCATAATTGCTGATTTTGTTATATAGTGAAGAATGTGAAGCTATTCTGAAAATACACACAATTTACGAAGGAATTGTAATAAATTYTTAATACATTACAAAYTTWRATTTTTTCTAATACTTTTTTCTAGTGGGATCGTGAATCTTRCCAATRTGTWYTGCAAGATCTATTACTTGTTCTCCAAACTCTTTTCCACAGTATGAGCAGTAAAAATCAAATTTTTCTTTCATTTAGTATACTAAATTTTTTAAAAAATAAAWAATTTTCTATATTTGATACAAAACTAAATACGCTCAACCCAACTAAGTCGTATAATGTCAAAAATCATGACGATCGCTATCTGGGTTGCAATAATTGGTGGCGGAATAGGATTTTTCTTTCTTTATGGGGTYTTGGCAGATTTGAYGAGATAAAATAYTCATCGATGAGTTTAATTGAAATTTMAAATTTAGCAAAAGAATGGCAAAAATTTCAGATGAAATTAAGCATTTTCTTGCACGTCAAAAATTRGGATTTGTAGCAACCATYTCWCCAGAYAATACTCCAAATGTTTCTCCYAAAGGAACCATTTTGGCATGGGATGATGAACATCTAATTTTTGCAGATATYARGTCTCCMCAAACAATTTCAAATTTGGAAAATAATCCTTCRGTTGAAATCAATGTGGTTGACCCTATTTTGCGAAAAGGRTATCGTTTCAAAGGAAAAGGAATGATTCTAAAAGATAACGAAGAATTTTCTAAAATTYTGAAATTCTATGAGGAAAAAGGAATAAAGAGCAAAATCAATGCTGTTGTAATRGTAAAAGTAGATACTTTATCTGAAGTTACTTCTCCCCTCTATGATTTGGGTTTTTCAGAAGAAGAAATTAAAGAAAAATGGAAAAAAYACTATCTTTCATTTTAGATTGTTTTTCKCATTMARTTTTTTTKNATTTTTTTRCTTCTTGATGTTCTTTTCTTTCTTTTTCTAAAACTTGTTTAACTGTGGYAAGTTCTGTTTCGGCAATTTTTAGTTTATTTTTCATTGAAGCAATAGCAGCACTTGCAGCTTCTATAACVYGCTTAGATTCTTTATCCTCACCAGGCTTTTTTTCCTTGTTCTTTGATTTTTTTTGTTCTAATTGAATATCTTTCAAAAGTTCTTTTTTGTTGAGATCTATCCTGCCTAATTCTTTTTCAGATTTTTTTAATAGTGCTTGAACCTCTATCAATTTTGATTCAGATTTATGTTCYTCATTTTTTACTACATCAAGCTCAACTTTACTYTTTTTTATYTGAGTTTGTATGTCTTCTAGTTCTATAGATTCTTTTAGTTGGTCTGACGTTGCAGCTTTTGGAGGATTAGAACTTGATATCGCTCTGAATGAACTTAATTCCTTATTTTTCATGATAAGATCTTTTTTTACATGAATGAGATTTTCTACAGCAAGATCATATTCTTGCTTTACATCTTTTAGTTTCTTAGAAATTGATTCAAGATGTTGTTTTTTTGATTCGATTTCATTTTCTAATTCTTCTGACTCATTTTTGTATTGTGAATTATYAATTTGCTCTTCGTGGAATTGCTCCACYTCTAGCTTTATYTCYYCANTTTNTGSGANNGTTCKTYMTCRRKAGATTTTYCCTCTTTAGGTTTGTYACGTTTAAACCARTTCAAGCCTTTCTTCTACCTCTCACAAAATGAAGGTAAAAACCTAGACCTCCTATGAGAAATCCTCCAATAATTGCTACTGCACCTAACTCTGGATCATCRCTAAGAACTGATGGAGAAAYTACAAAYAGCAAGGCCCCAAAAATAATTAGAAAAAATGCTCCGCTTCTTCTAGGTYTATTGTGTTCATCATGSGCCANTATGACATCAATTAACATAACTTGAAAGTGTATTTGCAACSTTCTTCCTTCCAATATCRAGAATAAACGGTCCAATTTTTGGTCCTCTGTTTGAACCAAGTATGATTTGRTATAGYGTCTTAAAGAAATCTTTTGGAGGAATTTCATTGGACTTGGCGATTTGATAAATAGCRTTCTGTAAATCATCYGGYTCATTATCKGCTYCTARCATYTGTGAYAATTCMCCTAATGCTTTCTTTATTATGTCATCAATTTGTAATTCAATTTTCTCACCTTGACCAAAGTCATCAGCATAGTTTCCTGCCAGTGTTATCAATTCTTTTATTTCTGGAGCTTCATCTTTTATCGCACYATAGTCAATTAGCTTTTTCATTACACGTTCATTTCTCWCATCTTTGAATATGTTGGCAAGCTCAATTAGCAATCTGTAACTAACATGAGTACTAGGATTTTTTGKGGGGTTTAGCAAGTTAACGTATTCATAGAGTCCTTTTAATTTTGTTTCTTTTGCTTTGTTATCGAACTTTTTTTTTCCAAAATAAATATTCTCTAACTCATTATATTCATCCATCAAAGATGGAATGTCTTCAAAYCCTAATTCACGCGCCCCTGTAATTCTTTTGTAAAGTAATAACAAAATTGATTTTGGCGTGCCATACTTTAGCCATTTTTGTGAAGTTACAACATTTCCTAATGATTTTGAAATCTTTTTTCCTCCCTTGTCTAAGAACATTTCATATTTTACATGGTGTGGATGAGGATAATTCAAGACCTCGTCAGCTACCCAATCATTAATTTTTACAGAATCCATGATGTCTTTTCCATATGCTTCAAAGCGTACATCAAATGCCTGCCAGCGAGCAGCAAATTCTACTTTCCAGGCTAATTTTCCATGTCCTTTTGTAATGTCTGATATTCCTTCATGTCCACAACCCTTTACTACGCTTGAGCCAATTGTAGCATCTTTGCATCTATATTTCACCTTCTTTTCGTTTGGAATGTACTCGTAAGATTCCGTCGTGTATAGCTTATCACAATTTTCACAAACTGGAAAATATGGTAACACTTTTTGAAATTTTTCTTGGCCTGACAACTCTGCAATTTTATCACCAATCTTTGAACTATTTTCAAGAATTGTATGAATTTGATCCGTCAAGATGCCCTTTTCGTAAGTATCCTTTGCTCTTCTAAACTCGTATTCTATTCCTAAATCATCTAGTCCTTCAAGCAATAGACTACTCATATGCATTCCATAGGAATCATGACAATCAAAAGGATCTGGAATTGCAGAAACACGTTTTCCTAAATGTTGATTTAATGAATCAGGAAACCCCTCAGGAATTTTTCTTAATCCGTCTAAATCATCAGAATATGCAATAAGCTCTGATTTGTAACCAAAATTTTCTAATGCTAGCTTTACACCAAAAGCACGAACAGCATCACCTAAACTTCCAATATGTGGAATTCCAGATGCTCCCAATCCACTTTCCACACGAAGTAGATCCATTTTTCTTCCGATAGATTTTTCTCTTTCTATTAGCTCAAACGCAAGTTTATCAATCCATGCCCCTTTTCCAATAACGTTTTGTTTAGACATTCTAATACCCTAGGCAAGTTTTTTTGCCATATAAGGACCAACTAAGGAATAACCCAATTTACTATAGTATTCTCTTGTTCCTACACCACTAATTATCAAAAGTTTGTTAACATCAAACTCTTCTTTAGAAATTTTTTCAGCTTCGCTGATCAATTTTTTTCCTAATCCCAAGTGCTGAATTCCTGATTTACTTCTTTCACCTAGTTTTAATAATTGACCATAGACATGCAATTCGCGCACGATACACGTATTGTCATTAATCTCTTCTCTATGTGCTTTTGAGCTAGGATRTCTGAGTCTCAAAAACCCATAAATTAAATCATCAGAGTCATCATAGGAAAGAAAAATCTCTTTTCCTCCAGATGACTCATAGTCCTCTCGATTTAATTTCAAATCCAAATCAATTTCTTTTTTTGATAATCCTACTTCTCTGCATCTAATACACTTACATGAAGTTCCTTCGCTTCTCAAATTTTTGTGGACGATTTGACGAAGATTGCCAGATTTTGGACCTGCTACAATTTCTGAAGTGGAAATCTCTCTTTGAATTCTCATAATTCTTACCCATCTGGGAACCATCTTTTTCATTTCTGTTAGAACTTTGACCATATCATCAAAAGAATATGGAGTATATTTTCCAGCTTTATAATCATCATAAAGTGGAGTATTTTCTATAACAAGTGAGGGATAAATCTTTAACATGTCTGGTTTTAGCCGTTCATCATCAAACAGCATTTTAAAATCATTAATGTCTTCTACTGGGGACATTGTAGGAAGGCCCGGCATCATGTGAGCAACAATTTTGTAACCTGCATCTTTTGAAATTTGAAAAGATTCTACAACATCATTAAAATTGTGCCCTCTATTTACAATCTCGTATACTCTTTCTTGTAAGCTCTGTACTCCAATTTCAACTCTAGTAATTCCATAATTTAGCATTGCATCAACATGTTCTTCTTTACAATAATCAGGCTTTGTTTCAATTGTAAAACCAACATTTCTTATTACTGCATGTTCGTTGTTTATTTTTGCATCTTCTAATGTTTCAGAATCAAAACCATTTAATGCATCATAGCAAGATTTTATGAAATTTTCTTGATAATCTTTTGGCATGAATAAAAATGTGCCACCAACAATTACCAATTCTAATTTTGATGATTCATGGCCGYWTGCAATAAGTTTTTCAAGCTTTGTTAAAATTTGATTTTTYGGATCATATTGATTTTCAATGGCATTAATTGTTGCTGGYTCRTTACCTGTGTAACTATTTGGRGTATTGAATTCTATTCCTCCWGGGCAGTARGTACATCTRCCATGGGGACAAGCATATGGTTTTGGCATAAGAGCAATTACGGCAACTCCTGATGCTGTTTTTACAGGCTTTCTGAGTAGAACTTTTYGTARTTTTGAAAAGTCAGAACCCTTTACTTTTGATAAAATCTCATAATTTCTTGGCATTCTTTCTAGCGAATATTTWGCACAGATTTTCCTTATCTCMGATTTCACTTGCTTCTTGGTAGGAGCTGTCACAGTCAGTAAATTTTGAGATATTTCCCCGCATGCCTTTGAAAACAACGTTCCAGATTGTTGCATGTTTTGATGTCAGAATTCCACCATAAATTCTTTAAAATTTGAGTAAATTTACCTACGTCTTTTTGTTTTTCGTCCTGTCGAACGCCTTCTAACTTTTTTCCTGCTAGTTCWCCTTTTTGAACTTYGTTTTCTTAGCGTACGCTTTCRGGAAGATTTTCGCTTTTTTGAAGAAGCTTTTCGTCTCTTAGGCTTACTTCKCCTAACTTTTCTTTTAACAATTCTTTTTTTAGCTCTAGTTTTTCTTTTCCTTTTAGTTWYCTTTTTTCTAGATATTTTTCTTCTTTTAGCTTTTTTCTTTGTTTTTCGTGTAGATTTTTTCTTGTTTGGGGGTTTTTCACCAACTGATCCATCTGAACGAACTTTTAGATTTTTTAAATAAGCCAAGTCAACTCTATCTCTTCTTTCCTCATTCATCAAATTAGTTGTTGCTTGATAATCATTACCATGTTGTTCAAAACAACTTGCATGGAAAAGATGATTCTTCTTATAGACCATTTTATTGCGCTCAACTTTTTTTAAACAGACAACACAGTGACCAATGTACTCTTTGCTTACACTAGTTTCAAATTTAGCTGACAGTTTAACAATTAAGTTTTGTAAATCCATGGGAATATTAGCTTCTACTTTTGGCACCTCTATGGGTTTTTCTTCTGGCTCTGCTTTTTCTTCTAATCTTGCCAGATAGCCTTTTTCATATTCTTTTAATTCTTCGTGTTTTGTTTTTAATCCTTGATCATCAGAACTCATTACCGCATCTCCCCTAAAGCCGAATTTAAGACTTTATAGAAAATTTATTTAGATTTGATGTTCTAAATCATTAAGGTTCTAAACTTTGTAGAAGAAATGTATGTCTGCAAAACTTTTTTTAATCTCATCTTTACGTAATTCAACCATTTCTGTCATTTCTGTCAAATCTACATCTGTAGGAAGTTTACCATATTTTGCAATATAATATCCAAGAGTTATTCCCATTACTACGCCCGCTTTGTGACCATACTTGAAATCCTCCTCAACGTGGAACCCCCAATGTTCTTTGTCACATTCATGTGTTTGAATTCCATGAGGAATGAGGCATTCATCAATCAACGATTTTATTTTATTTTGAAATTCTTTTTCTAACGCCATACTTTACACCTCATTATGTCAAATAAAAAGCCAAAGAAATTGTTATACATTTAGCATCAATCTTACCAAATATACTCCTGTACCAATTGCTGTTGTTGCAATCATATATGGCATTCCTTTTATGATGAAATCTCTGAATGCCATGCGATAACCGTGCTTTTCCATAACTGCAATGGCTACAAGATTTGCGCTAGCGCCAATTAAGGTTCCATTTCCTCCAAAATCTGCACCTATTGCTAATGCATACCACAAAGGATTGAATGAGAGAGGTTCTAAGTAACTTGCTATGTTCGGGTCTAGTGAAATGTTTTCAATAATTGGAATCATTGTGGCAGTATATGGGATATTGTCAACAAATGCAGAAGCAAATGCTGATGACCATATAATCATGACCGCTGTTGCTGCAAAATTACCACCAGTTGCAGTAACTATTTGATGAGCAAAGAGTTCAAGTGCTCCTGTTAATTCAACACCTGATACAATAATGAACAATCCTGCGAAAAACATCAAGGTAGTCCATTCTACATGAACAAATGCTTTTCCTGGATGAATTTTTGTAATTACCAAAAGAATTGCAGCTCCTGCCAATGCAATAATCGAAACCTCAATATCCAAAATCCCATGGAACATAAATGCAATAACTACTCCAAAAAGAACTATCACACTTTTTTTGAGCAGTGCAGGATCTTTGATTTCTTTTCTTTCATCAATTTGCATAAGTTTCTCAACATGCTCAGGCTTTTGTTTAAGATCTTTTCTAAACAAGATTTTAAGAATTACCAGTGATGCTAAAAATGTGATAATGACTTCTGGAGTCATGTGGTATGCAAAACTCATAAAATCAAGATTCGCAGCAGATGCTATCATGATGTTAGGAGGATCACCAATAAGAGTAGCGGCGCCACCAATGTTTGATGCAAAAATTTCAGCAAGAATTWYAGWTATTGGATTTATGTTTTCTGGTTTCTGTATGTCCCTGATATAGGTTGACCACTTTTAGAGTCAATTTGTATGAGAGCAAACCAAAAAGCCATCCGGAAGAAACGGATGTTTAGTGACGAATTCAAACAACGAATCGTTTCAGATTTTGAAAGTGGCAGATACAGTGTCCCCCAGCTGGAGCGGCTTCATGGAATCAACAATAGAAGCATTTACAACTGGATCTACAAATTCTCTACCTTTAATGAGAAAGGTTATCGAATCTTGGAGATGAAAAAGAGTACTACATCAAAGGTCGAGGATTTAGAAGAGCGGATTAAGGATTTAGAGCGTGTGGTAGGCCAGAAGCAGATCAAGATCGATTATTACGAAAAGATGATCGATCTGGCCAAGGAGGAATTGGATATCGATCTGAGAAAAAACTTCGACACCCCACAATCAACTGGTTCGGTCAAAACCAGGAGAAAATAAGCTACTCAATGAATCAGCTCTTCGGCACCGTAGGCGCCGTCCCG
>LKGT01002195.1_pt1 | contig 10530 bp, 11 predicted proteins | sample 503861 | NCBI WGS metagenome assembly LKGT01 (sample SAMN04113194, study PRJNA297058) | marine sediment metagenome | biome: marine benthic biome; feature: marine benthic feature; material: marine sediment; isolation source: sediment sample collected at the water-sediment interface from the South......
CCCGCTTCGGTCAACGCCTCGGCAACCAGCGCACGCTTGTCGGCCGCGCTGGCGCCGGCGAATCGTGGTTCGTGGGCGACGACGGGCGCGAGCGGCGGCGGCGGCCGGTCCCGCCAGACGGCGTCGAGCGGGTTGTCGTCGCAGGCGACCAGTTCGGCGCCCGCCTTCTTGCACGCCGCGCGGTAGCGCGCCAGCCCGTCGGGCGTGTGCAGCCAGGGGTCGTAGCCGAACCGGTCGCCCGGCTCGAGGTTCCGGGCGACCCAGTCGTGCGGCGGCTGGTCGATCAGGTGGCGGTACTCGAAGGCCGCGCCGTCGACTTGCGAGCGAACCTGCAGGGTGTAGCGGCCGTCGACGAAGACCGCCGCGCGCTCGGCGAGCACGACGGCGACGCCGGCCGAACCCGAGAAGCCGGTGAGCCACGCCAGGCGTTCGGCGCCGCGCGGCAGGGCCTCGCTGTGGTGCCGATCGGCGCGCGGCACGACGAAGCCGGCGWGKTCGCGGCGCGCCAGYTCGTCAATCACGGCCACATTCTGGTCAACGGCAAACGCATCAATATCCCCTCCTACCTCGTCAAGGAAGGGGACGAGATCCGGCTGAAGGAGAAATCCTTCGAGATCCCCATGGTGCTCGAGGCCATGGATTCACCGGAACGGGACGTGCCGGACTATGTCGAAGTGGATTACAGGAAGATGARGGGCACCTTCATTCGCACCCCGAAGCTTGCCGACGTGCCCTATCCGGTGCAGATGGAGCCCAACCTGGTGATCGAGTTCTATTCCCGTTAAGCCGGGTATCCAGTCGTGTTGAAGGCCGGCCCGATCGGGACCGGCCTTTTGCATGTTTCGGTTTCGGGAATGGYCCCGGAAGGCGCTCAGTCAGCGGCCTCACCCGGGGCGGCGAATTCAACGCCTTTGTTCTTCAAGAGTTCCTTGAGCTCGCCGGTCGCGTACATCTCGCGCACGATGTCACAGCCGCCGACGAACTCCCCCTTGACATAAAGCTGGGGGATCGTGGGCCAGTTGCTGAAATTCTTGATTCCCTCGCGCAACCCCGGATCCGGCAATATGTCCACGCCCTTGAACTTTACCCCCAGGGTGGTGAGCGCCTCGACCACCGCGGCGGAGAATCCGCATTGGGGAAAGACCGGATTTCCCTTCATGAAAAGCACGACATCGGTGTGCGAAATTTCATCACGGATCTGTTCGAATATCGGACTGTCATTCATGTYGCGTTCTSCTMCCTTAAATCACGCATTCTCGKCAACGGWGGTCTGCAGCGCCAACGCATGCARTTCCGACCCCATYYTGCCRCGTAGCGCCTSGTAAACCATTTGGTGCTGCTCAACCCGGGTCTTKCCCTTGAACGCRGCGGAAACCACGTAAGCGGCGTAATGATCCCCGTCTCCGCGCAAATCCTCGATCCTCACTTCGGCGTCGGGAAKGGCTTCCTTGATCAGACGCTCGAYCTGACCCGAATCCATTGCCATCATTCCCGTCCTTTTCTCGTTTGACGCTTCAAGGGCCCGCCATATAAGCCGGCAACCAACTCTCTCGGGCCTCCCGAAGCTCCCTTAAGGATATGGTTTCGGCCCCGTTCAGTGTCAACGCTTCGCCTCCCGTGGTACCGATCCTCGAGGCCGGTACGCCCGCCTCGGAGGCGACGGTCAGCACGATCTCGGCGCTGAGCGTGGCTATAATGTAACGCCCCTGGTCCTCGCCGAACAGCCAAGAATCAAGGGCGGGGGCCGATTTGTCGGGCGTTGGCGCGGGATATTCGATTGCCGCCCCGATGCCCGAATCCAGGCTCATTTCAGCTACCGACACCAGGAGCCCGCCGTCCGAGACGTCATGGCACGCGCTGATCGCGCCCTTTTCGATCAGAGAACGCACGAAATCACCGTTCCGCCTTTCGGCGGCAAGATCGACGGCGGGAGGCGCGCCATCCTCGATCCCTTCGATTTGGCGCAAATACAGGGAACAGCCGAGATGACCGGCGGTCTCGCCGATGAGGATGATGGCCTCGCCCTCGCCCTTGAATCGGGGCGTCATGGTCTTGGCAATATCCGCGATCAGGCCGACGGCGCCGATGGCGGGGGTGGGGAAGATGCCTCTGCCGTTGGTCTCGTTGTAAAAAGAGACATTGCCCGAGACCACCGGGAAATCGAGCGCCAGACAGGCTTCGCGCATACCCTCGATGCATTGGACGAACTGACCCATGATCCCGGGCCGCTCCGGGTTGCCGAAGTTCATGGCGTCGGTGATCGCCAGGGGCTTGGCCCCCGCCGCCGTAAGGTTCCGCCAAGCTTCGGCCACCGCCTGGGCGGCGCCGGCGAAGGGGTTTGCGGCACAGTAGCGGGGTGTGCAGTCGATGGTCATGGCCAGGCCCTTGTCCGTTCCGTGCACGCGCACGACGGCGGCGTCGCCGCCGGGACGTTGGACGGTGTCCCCCATCACCATGTGATCGTACTGCTCCCAGATCCACTTCTTGGAGCAGAGATCGGGACTGGCCAGCATGGTCTTGAGCGCCGCCGTCATGCTTTTTGGTTCCGAGACATCGGCACGGACGATCACCGGGGGCTCGGGCGCCGGATCCCAAGGCCTTTCATAAATCGGCGCGGCGTCGGCAAGCGGCGCGATGGGAAGATCGGCGACGACTTCGCCACCTTGCTTCACGACCATGCGTCCGGTGTCGGTGATTTGCCCGACGACGGCGAAGTCAAGCTCCCACTTGGCGAAGATCTCTCGCGCTTCGTCCTCCTTTTCCGGCACCAGAACCATCAGCATCCGTTCCTGGCTTTCCGAAAGCATGATCTCATAAGCGCTCATGCCCGCCTCACGGGTGGGTACGCGGTCGAGATCAAGCTCGACCCCGACCCCGCCCTTCGACGCCATCTCGAAGGACGAACAGGTAAGTCCCGCCGCGCCCATGTCCTGTATCGCCACGATCGCGTCCAGGTCCATGAGTTCGAGGCACGCCTCGATCAGCAATTTTTCGGTGAAGGGATCGCCGACCTGCACCGTCGGCCGTTTCGACTCCGTCTCATCGTCGAATTCGGCCGATGCCATGGTGGCGCCGTGAATCCCGTCGCGTCCGGTCTTCGAGCCCATATAGACCACCGGATTGCCGACGCCCGTGGCCGTCGAATAGAAAATCCTGTCCTTGGCCGCCAGTCCCACGGTCATGGCGTTGACCAAGATGTTGCCGTTGTATGATTCRTGGAATGCACACGATCCCCCCACCGTCGGGACGCCGACGCAGTTACCGTATCCTCCGATGCCGGCGACGACGCCGGCAACGAGATGCCGGGTCCTTGGATGGTCGGGGTGGCCGAATCGCAGGGCGTTGAGGTTGGCGACGGGCCTGGCGCCCATGGTGAAGACATCGCGSAGGATGCCGCCGACGCCGGTCGCCGCGCCCTGGTAGGGTTCGATGAAGGACGGGTGGTTGTGGCTTTCCATCTTRAAGAYGGCCRCAAGGCCGTCGCCGATGTCGATSACGCCGGCATTTTCRCCCGGTCCGCAGATCACCCAGGGGGCCTCGGTGGGCAGACGCCGGAGCCATTTCCTCGACGATTTGTAAGAGCAATGCTCACTCCACATCACCGAGAAGATGCCCAGTTCCGTTTGGTTCGGCGGCCGGCCGAGAATTTCGAGGATGCGGCCGTATTCCTCGTCCGTTAGCCCGTGGCTTTCGGCCATGTCCGGGTTGTCGATGGCGGTGTTCTGGCTCATGGTTCAGGACAGCGCTTCCGTCAGCCCATCGAACATCGCCTTGCCGTCGGTGCCGCCGAGCAAGGACTCCGCAAGGCGTTCCGGGTGGGGCATGAGCCCCAACACGGTCCCCGTTTGGTTGAAGAGACCCGCGATGTTGGCGATGGAACCGTTGGGATTGGCGTCGTCATCGACCTCGCCCGACGGCTGGCAATAGCGCAACGCCACCTGACCGCGGTCCGATATTCCGGCTAGCGTCTCATCATCGGCGAAGTAGCTGCCTTCATGATGGGCGATGGGAATACGGATTACCTGGCCGAGCCCGTACTTCGCGGTAAACGGCGGACGGTTGTTTTCGACCTTGAGGTAGACGTCCTTGCAGACGAACTTGAGCGTTGTATTGGGCATCAGGACACCGGGCAAAAGGCCAGCCTCGGTCAGGATCTGGAAGCCATTGCAGATGCCGAGAACCGGCACGCCGATCCGTGCCCGCGCGACGACTTCCGCCATCACCGGTGAGTGCACCGCCATGGCGCCAGGGCGCAGGTAATCGCCGTAGGAAAACCCGCCTGGAATGACGATCAGATCGACGTCGGGAAGTTCCGAATCCCGATGCCACACCATAAAGGGCTCGGCGCCGGTGCTTGCCGCGAGCGCCACCTTGACGTCGCGGTCACAGTTGGAACCCGGAAAGACGATGACGGCCGCTTTCACGCCCCTTGTCCCGATTCGATGGGTACCGGACCCGGCATTCGGTACCTTTGCCCTACGCGCGGATCACGCATCCAACTCGATCGTGTAATCCTCAATCACGGTGTTGGCGAGCAGCTTCACGCACATTTCGTCGACCGCTGACTTGGCTTTTCCGGGGTCCGTCTCGTCGACGTCGATTTCGATGTATTTGCCCTGGCGCACGCCGTGAACGCCATCGAATCCCAGCGCCGCGAGCGCATTGGCGATCGCCTTGCCTTGGGGATCGAGAACGCCTTCCTTCAAGGTGACGTGGACGCGGGCCTTCATTCCCGTTTTCTACTGGACGATCGTGGGGCCCTGGAGGTCCCTGGGTCCCCCTTCGGGGAGGATGCCAAGACGCCTCGCCACTTCCTGGTAGGCCTCCTCGACCTTGCCGAGATCGCGGCGGAAGCGGTCTTTGTCCATCTTCTCGTTGGTCTTGCTGTCCCAGAGCCGGCAGCTGTCGGGGCTGATCTCATCCGCCAGGACGAGACGCACCTCGTCGTCGTTGTACCAGCGGCCGAACTCGAGCTTGAAGTCGATGAGCCGGATGCCGATGCCGAGGAACAGGCCGCTGAGGAAATCGTTGATCCGAAGCGACATGTTGACGATTTCGTCGAGTTCCTGATGCGAGGCCCAGCCGAAGGCGGTGATGTGCTCTTCGGTGATCATGGGATCATTTAGATCGTCGTTCTTGAGGTAGAACTCGACGATGGAACGGGGCAGCGGCGTGCCCTCCTCCATACCTAGGCGCTTGGCGAGAGAGCCCGCGACGACGTTGCGGATCACCACTTCCACGGGGATGATCTCGACTTCCCGCACCAGTTGCTCGCGCATGTTGAGACGCTTGATGAAATGGGTCGGGATGCCGATCTCCTCCAGCCGGACCATGAGGTACTCGGARATCCGGTTGTTGAGAACGCCCTTGCCGGCGATCACGCCCTTTTTTTTGTTGTTAAAGGCGGTGGCGTCGTCCTTGAAATACTGCACGACCGTCCCCGGTTCGGGGCCCTCGAAAAGGACTTTGGCYTTTCCTTCGTAAATCTGTCTGCGGCGGGGCATGGGGCTTACCTTGGAATGGAAAACGGCGCCGAAGCGCCATGGGGTCCGGTGAGTGAACCAACAACCATCATATAGCATGCCTGAGCGGGAAAACAACGGAATACGAGGCCGGGAATCCGGAGGTGGTGATAGATTCCCCGCCTATAGCGCGACGGCATCGTAAGCGACCTCTCCGGGGCATCCCGCCGAGAAGCGCCAGACCGGTTTCCGGCCTTCCATGTTGGCGGCGGGAAGCGCGATCAGCGAGCTTGAAAGGGTGCCGTAGTTCGTGTCCGTCACCACGCACATGGCCGCCGACGGTCCACTTTCAAGGTCGTGGACGCGGCTCGCCAGGAGCGCCTCCCACGCCCCCCACTCGCCGGCGTCGGGGTCGGGGACCTCGGCGGCCTCGAAACGGGGAAGATAGGCGTGGATTCGGGGGCTTTTGGCATCGTTGCGGTCACGGGAGGTGACCATGGAAATGCCGGGCGGAACCGCATTCACAACCATTTGCCCCCCCCGAGGGCCGTTCGTCCCGCCCCTGTTGCAGAGCCAGAAAACGTCGCGGTTATCGCCGACGATCATGTTGAAGGGCCGGTAAGCGTTTACGTCGACATCGGCGAGCGCATTGGCGGCATCTTTCGCATCACTGTGATCAAGCGCCTCCAAAACCAACTCGCCGCGGCTTCGCTTGTCGGGCGCCGGGCCCAAAGAACCTTCCCGGTTGGAAATCCCGGCAAGGASACCGTAATCATTGAGCCCCAGCCATGTGCCCCCGGCCAGCTCGTCCCGTCCCGCGACCACATTGGCGCGGTCTTGCCAGTGCCTTGCGGGAGGTGCCCAGGGGCGATCCGCCATTTCGTCCCGGTTGGCCGCGAAAAGCAGYGGCCAGGGGTGGCCGGGACGGTACAAAACCACCATGGTACACATGAACAATCGATACCACTCATGGCATGGTGCGGCTATATAAGGATTAAGTGGAGTGCCCGTTAGGTGAAGAAATTTGAGGAAGGGAGCGTAAATTTCATGACCGGCTTCGATGAAAGAGAGAAGGGTTTTGAAGCCAAATACCGTTTGGAACAGGAGAACCGGTTCAAAATAAGCGCCCGGCGCAACAAACTCCTGGGCCTGTGGGCCGCGGAGAGGATGGGACTGTCGGGGGCATCGGCCGAGGAATATGCCAAGGAAGTGGTGGTGGCGGATTTCGAAAAGCCGGGGGATGCGGATGTCCTTGAGAAAGTGCTCAACGACTTGACGGAAAAGGGGTTGGAAATCACCGACATCCAGGTCCGCAAGCAAATGGACAAGCTGACCGAAACCGCTCGCGAGCAGATAATGAAGGAATTGAAGAGCGGCGCCGGTGCGTAGGCTCGGATAGTCAGCGAAAACCCAGGCGCTCGGCCCCGGCCGGGGTTAACCAGGGAAATACCACCAATCGCCGGATACTCAGGCGTCGCCGAAGACGCGCGCGAAAATAGTATCGACGTGCTTGGTGTGATAGGCGGTATCGAGAAGTTCGTTCAGTTCCGCCTCGCTCAGATGCTTCGACACGACCGGATCCCCGGCCAGGGCTTCGCCGAAATCGCCGCCGTTTTCCCCAACCTTCATCGCATTGCCCTGGACCGCCTCGTAGGCATCCTCACGGCTGACGCCCTTCTGCGTCAGGGCGAGCAGCACGCGCTCTGAGTGTATGATCCCGCCGAGCCTCTCTAAATTCTTCCGCATGTTCTCAGGGTATATCACCAGCGTATCGACGACGCCCGCCAGCCTTGCCAGCGCAAAATCGAGGGTCACGGTGGCGTCGGGCGCGATCATGCGCTCGACCGAGGAATGGGAAATGTCGCGCTCATGCCACAAGGCCACGTTCTCCATGGCGGGCAGGACAGTCGATCGCACGACTCGCGCAAGACCGGTCAGGTTTTCCGAGAGCACCGGATTGCGCTTATGAGGCATTGCCGAAGAGCCCTTCTGACCAGGGGAAAAATATTCCTCCACTTCGCCGAGCTCGGTGCGTTGCAAGTGCCGGAACTCGGTCGTCAGTCGCTCGATCGACGAGGCGATGACGCCAAGGGTGGCGAAGAACATGGCGTGGCGGTCGCGCGGAATCACCTGGGTGGATATGGGCTCGACCGCCAGGCCCATCTTCTCCGCGACGTATTTCTCGACGAACGGATCGATATTGGCGAAGGTCCCGACGGCGCCAGATATGGCGCAGGTCGCAACCTCCTTGCGCGCCGCAACCAGGCGTGCGCGATTACGCGCGAATTCGGCGTAATGGCCCGCCAGCTTGAGCCCGAAGGTCGTGGGCTCGGCGTGAATGCCGTGGCTGCGCCCGACACAAAGCGTCATCTTGTGCGCGAACGCCTGTCGCTTGAGCACCTCAAGCAGGCGGTCGAGATCTTCAAGCAGTATGTCCGTGGCTTCCGTGAGCTGAACCGCGAAACAGGTATCCAGCACGTCGGACGAGGTCATGCCTTGGTGGACGAAGCGGGCTTCCGGCCCGATGTGCTCGGCCAGATTGGTCAAAAACGCGATCACGTCGTGCTGGGTCTCTTGCTCGATTTCGTCGATCCGGGCGAGATCGAACTTGCCGCGCTCGCGCACCGCTGTCGCCGCCTCTTTCGGGATGACGCCAAGGGTGGCCTGGGCGTCGCAGGCGTGGGCCTCGATCTCGAACCAGATCCTGTATTTGTTTTCAGGCGCCCAGACGGCGGCCATTTGTTCGCGGGTGTAACGTGGGTGCATGCTCTCTCTTCGACTGCCAACCAGAAGTCGGGTCCCGTCCGTTCGGGCACTCCGTTAATTGAAGGAGTAGCGGAATATTACAGCAATCCCGGCCTTTTGAAACCGGCAAGTCCCTCCCGGCACCCTCACTTGACGGCGCCGTCCGGTGACGGTGAAGGAAGGCCGGGTGCCCGCCGTCCCGAACGGTCACAAAAGGCCCAGACTTTTGAAACTCGCGTGTCCGCTCTTGCCGATAATCAGGTGGTCGTGCAAGGAAATGCCCAGTTTCTCGCAGGCCTCGCGAACTTCCTTGGTCATCTCGATGTCACCCTTGGACGGGGTGGGATCGCCGCTCGGGTGGTTGTGCACCATGATGATGGCGGAGGCGCCGAGATCGAGGGCTCGTTTCACCACCTCGCGCGGATAGACGGGCGTATGGTCGACGGTGCCCGTCTGTTGCATCTCATCGGCGATCAGCACGTTCTTGCGATCGAGAAACAACACACGGAACTCCTCCGTCTTGGCAAAGGCCAGGCTGGCGCGGCAATAGTCCAGTAGCTTTTGCCATGATGTGATCACGGGCTGATTCATGACCTGCTCGCGGGCGAGCCTTATGGCGGCCGCCCGGATCGTCTTGAGGGCGACCGCCGTGTTCTCACCGACGCCCTTGACCGCCACAAGCTCTTTCACATCGGCGGAAATGACGTCGGCGAAGCTCCCGAAACGCGTGATCAGCGCCTTTGCCAGCGGCTTGACCTCGGCGCGGGGCTTGGCCAGGAATAGCACCAGTTCCAGCATTTCGTAATCGGGCAGGCTTGCTCCGGCATCGCGCATGAACCGGTCCTTCAGGCGCTGTCGGTGGCCGAGATAATGGGGCTTCGTGCTCATCGGATGGTCGCGCCCAGCGATCTCTTACACCCCATAGGGTGGGGGGCGGTGATACCCTTTCGGCGAGAACGTAAAGACCTCGTAGCCGTCCTTGGTGACGCCGATGGAGTGCTCGAACTGGGCCGAAAGCGATCTGTCCTTCGTCACCGCCGTCCAGCCGTCGGAGAGCAATTTCACCTCGTAACGCCCGGCGTTGATCATCGGCTCGATGGTGAAGAACATGCCTTCCTTGAGCTCCGGCCCGTGGCCAGGCTTGCCGAAATGCAGCACGTTCGGCGCGGCGTGAAAGATCCGCCCGAGGCCGTGGCCACAAAAGTCCTGAACGACGGAACAGTGCTTGCCCTCTGCATAGGTCTGTATGGCATGGCCAATGTCGCCGAAGGTTGTCCCGGGCCGGACGACTTCCATGCCTTTGATCATCGAATCATAGGTGATGTCGACGATCCTTTTACCTTTCACGCCGACATTCCCGACGAAGAACATGCGCGAGGTGTCGCCATGCCAACCATCGACGATGACGGTKACGTCGATGTTGATGATATCGCCACTGTAAAGCCGTTTTCGCCCMGGGATTCCATGGCAGACGACATGATTGACCGACGTGCACACCGACTTGGGGAAGCCRCGGTAACCCAACGGCGCCGGAATCGCKYCGTGGGACACGATGAAGTCGTGRCACAGCYGATCGAGTTCYTCCGTCGTTACCCCCGGCTTGACATGGGGGGTGATGARATCGAGGGTCTCCGCCCCCAGCCGTCCCGCCCGGCGCATRCCCTCGAAGCCSTCGGCATCGTGAATSGTGWTATGGGGAGMCCTTCTTTCCCCTGYCKCGGYRCGCCRKYGGTCCGTGATRTCCAGGTTATTCATCGGCCGACTACCCAGTACTTACTTYCARCCATYGYTARATSGYCAGCGGCAGGGGWTTTTCCAGTTCGATCGCCTYGAGCGAGACCCTGCATTGGTAACWTATCGCCTCGACGCCTTTRTCRAKGGCGCGGTCCAGCGCCTCGGCATAGACSGGGTCGATGTCAGCGGCGATSGCGAAGCTRTCGCAGTCAYCGCGCTGGACCACATACATCATAACCGCACGCGCGCCCCGATCCACCACATCCATGAGCTCATGAAGATGCTTGGTCCCCCGCTTCGTGACCGAGTCGGGAAATTCCGCCGCCGGGCCGCGCTTGAGATGGACGTTCTTGACCTCGACGTAACATTCTCCTCTTGCGTCGTCCTCAAGCAAGAAATCGACGCGCGAGTTGCGGCCATAGGGGACCTCGCGCCGGATGGCACGATAGCCCGCGAGCTCCGGTATTCTCTCCGCGCGAAGAGCTTCTTCCACCAGGGCATTGGGTAGGGAGGTGTTGATTCCCACCAGATGGCCGTCGACGCGGATCAACTCCCAGCTATAGGCCAGTTTGCGCGTGGGCTTGGTGGC
>LKGT01011067.1_pt1 | contig 10523 bp, 12 predicted proteins | sample 503861 | NCBI WGS metagenome assembly LKGT01 (sample SAMN04113194, study PRJNA297058) | marine sediment metagenome | biome: marine benthic biome; feature: marine benthic feature; material: marine sediment; isolation source: sediment sample collected at the water-sediment interface from the South......
CAATCAAGGAAATAATAGAAACTCAGAAGTTCGAAGGTGCCAGCGCCGGGCTGTTAAATCCTAACATTATTGCCAGGGATTTAGGCTTAACAGATAAGAAAGAATTGTCAGGCGACATTGAGAACCCATTAACTTTAGTTATCCAAGAAATATCAGGTAATACACTCGGCCCATCGAATGACTAGGGCTAGACGAGAAAGAGACACCAGAGTACCTAAAGATGCAAAAGAGTTTAAAGAGTGCCTTGCTGACCCTTGGTGGAGACTGACAAGTGGGCAACTGTACAAGATAATGATTAAGGGTGATGATGACGAAGAGTCACTTGTTGCAGACTTTATACCAAACGAGCCTCAGTTGGATTTATTATCAAACCTCCATACCCGTAACGATATATTAAAAGCTCGTCAATTAGGGTTCACTACATTAATAGAAATATTCTTTCTTGATTGCGCACTGTTTAAGGCGAATGTCAGGGCGGCGGTAATAGCTCAAAGTGAAGACGTAGCCAAGACAATATTCAGAGATAAGGTTTACTTTGCTTATAACAACCTCCCTCCTTCATTAAAGGCGGCAATGCCATTAGAAAGAGATAGCGCTAGTGAGTTGTTATTTTCGCACAATAATAGCTCTGTTCGTGTAGCAACTTCAGCACGCTCAGGCACTCTTCAATATCTGCACATCTCAGAGTTTGGTAAGATATGTGCAAAGTTCCCTGATAGAGCTAATGAAGTAATAACAGGGTCAATCCCAGCAGTTCCTACTAATGGCATGATATTCATTGAATCCACAGCAGAAGGGCAGGACGGGCACTTCTATAAAATATCAAAAAGAGCTGAAGCTTTAATGCACTCCGGCAAGAAGTTAAACCCAAAAGATTATAAGTTTCATTTTTACCCTTGGCATGGTGAGAAGAAATACAGAACCAATCCCGACGATGTGATTATAACTGACAAAGATAATGAGTATTTCGACAAGATAGAAGGTGAGGCAAAATGCTTAATAGATAGTGAGCAGCGAGCTTGGTGGGTTATGACGCGTGACTCTGAGTTTTCTGGTGAAGAAGAAAAGATGTGGCAAGAGTACCCAAGCACACCAAAAGAAGCTTTTCAGAAGTCAAAAGAAGGCTGCTTCTATACTGTTCAAATGACAAAGGTGCGCAAAGAGGGCCGGATAACAAGCGTTGCTTATAGACCTGGGCATCCTGTCAATACCTTCTGGGATATCGGCAACGGTGACGGCACTGGCATTTGGTTACATCAGCGCATTGGTCAGATGGATAACTTCATTGGTTACATTGAGGGGTGGGGCGAGCCTTATAGTTATTACGTTGTCGAAATGAATAAGCTTGGCTATGTGTGGGGTACTCATTGGTTGCCACATGACGGTAATCACGTTAGGCAAGGTGAAGCGTCTAACTTATCAGCGGTTGATTCTCTTGGCAACTTAGGCCTTAGTGATATAGAGATAGTACCTAGGGTTGGTGATATATCCCACGGCATACAAGCAACCAGAGACTCACTATCAACATGTTGGTTTGATGAAAAAAATTGCAAAGATGGTATAATCCACCTGGATTCATATAGAAAGCGCTGGAATAGCACGGCGGCAAGATTTACTGATTCACCTGTTCACGATATACACTCTGAGTGTGCCGATGCTTTTCGCCAGTTTGGGCAAACAAACAAAAGCGGCGATCTAGATGGCAACAAACACGTAAACATTAACTTTGATTCGGAATTCTAAACAATGGCACACAAAGAAGATAAAGATATTCACAAACTCGCAATGAAACGGTTTGGTCGAGTCGAAGATAAAGAACGTGATCAGCGGTCGTTATCTGTGGAAGATACTAAGTTTGCTCAGACCGAAGATGGTCAGTGGGATGAAGACGCCAAGAGAAAGCGAGCTAACAGGCCACGATACACCATTAACCGGGTAGCTGGTGCGATAGATCAACTAGATGGTGATCAACGCCAAAACAGCACTAATATTAAAATACGTCCAGTTTCGGGGGGTGCTACTGAGTCTGTGGCTAAAACAATGACTGGCATTATCAGAAACATTGAGGGCGCGAGCAAAGCTAAAAGAATATACACTAATGCAATTAATGAAGTGTACAACGGTGGCTATGGTGGTTGGCGCATAATAACAGAATTCTCAGATGATGATCCGTTTGTTCAAGATATAAAACTTAAATGGATCAAAGGCGCTGCAACATCTTTATGGTTTGATCCAAGCGCAGAGGAATATACCAAAAGCGATGCTATGTGGGCATTTGTCACGTTCGACATGTCAAAGGATGAGAGGGAAGAAAAGTGGCCTGATAAGCCTATTGTTGATTGGAGTCAAGACCAGCGCTCACGCCGGGGCTGTAATACATGGTTTAAAGATGATGTTGTGCGGGTCGCTGAGTACTGGGAAAAAATAGAAGTAACTAAGAATATAGCACTGCTATCTGATGGCAGAATTATTGACGAGGATGAAGAAAAGCCAGTTCTTGATGAATTAGCCGAAAAAGGCATCACAATAGTAAAGCGGCGAAAGGTGAAATCGTTCAAAGTTCAAATGACAAAGATGGACGGTGGCGGTATTTTAGAGGAAGCTGCTGAATGGGCTGGTAAGTTTATTCCGCTAATCCCCGTTTATGGCCATGTCAATTACATTGAGGGCCAAGAGTTTATTCGCGGTGTAGTACGATTCGCCAAAGATCCAAACAGAATTTATAACTACACAACTAGCGCAGCAATAGAAACAACGGCGTTAACTCCTAAAGATCCTATTTGGATCACAGGCAAGCAAGCGAAAGGCCACGAAGCAAGGCTCGCATCATTCAATACAAACAACGATCCGTTTCTTTTTTACAATGCAGATCCAGGCGCGCCCGGTGCACCACAAAGAGGAGGCGCGCCGGCTGTTCAATCTGCGTTCCTCCAACAAACACAGCAAGCAAGCATGGATTTATACCACGTTACCGGTATGCAGCCTCCATCATTAGGCGCTAATCCAGAGCTTAAGTCAGGTAAGGCTATACAGGCTCAGGAGCGCTTAGGCGACAGGGGATCGTACATATATACCGATAACCTTGAGGCTTCCCAAAATTTCACCGGCGAAATACTTATTGATTTGATACCAAGAATTTTTGACACGGCGCGTCAAGTTAGGATCATGCAACAAGATGGTGAAACCGAACTAGTGGACATCAACACTGTTAACGAGGAAATAACCGACGAGCAAACCGGGGAGGCCGTATTAGTTAACGATTTGAAGGTTGGCAAATATGACTCTGTAACAGAAGTCGGACCAGCATTCGCAACTCAGCGCCAGGAGTCAGCGCAGCAAATTATTGAACTGATATCAACGTCACCACAATTTGAAGCGTTAGCAATGGACTTGGTTGCTAAAGACCTGCCAATCATTGAATCGAAAGAGCTTCATAAGCGAGTTAGGGCGTTCATGATTGCAAATGGCACTCCGGGCGTAACGCCAACAGAGGAAGAAATCAAAGAGCTTGGTTTAGATCAACCTCAAGAGCCGGATCCACAGCAAACGGCTATTACAACCAACATAGAAGTGCAAACCGAGAAGCTAATCAGCGACATTGAGAGCCAAGACGCTAAGACGCTACAAACTCAAGTCGACACCCAGCAAGCGACAATTGCGGCATATGAGAAGTTGATTGATACCTTTAAAACTCAAGTTGAAGCCGGTATCCCTCTAACCCAAGATGATCACAATATCAGAGTCAAGCAGCAAGATATTATAATCGAAGGTCAGCAAGCTTTAGATGAGGGACCGAATCGAGAACAAACGGCTAGCATTGTCAATGCTGCAGTAGCGGCAGAGCAACAAGCCGAAGGGGTAAGGCGGCTCACGGTCGAACAACCAAGCGCTAGTGCCGGTCAAGATATAGTTTCGTAGCTGGTCTAATCTGTCAAAAGCCACTTTAGTGATAAGGTGGTTTTTTAATTGGGGTAATGATTATGACCGACGAGCAGATAATACAACTAGCCGAACACTTTGGTATTAATATGGTGTCTAGGAAAATGGTGTTAGTAGATAACGGCGACGGCACGGACACTATTAAATTTAATAGGCATCTTCATTGGGCGGGTCAGAATGTTATTGACTTAATCAGGGCGATAACCTCGGAGCCAACAAAGAGGGAATTCAACAGTAAGCCAACACTTCACAAGATTATCCGCGAATATGAAAAATATGGCATGACAGCTAGTGAAATGATTGGTCGCATAATGTTATTAGAGGGGATAAGCGATGATTAAACAACACAAACTCAGAGAATTAAACAAGTTACCGCAACTACATAAGGAAGTCTTTGTCTTGGCTTCCGATGCCATGGAGTTGTTGGAAAAGTTCATTGAAGCTGCCGTTGCCGCTGGTGTCGACAAAGATAAGATGTTGCAGGGAGTAATGATTAACGGAGACGTTAGTGATAAAAATGATAAACCTTTGCTTTACGATGCAATACTTGGATGCGTGGTGCCATATTCCTTTGTGCAAGGGTCTCACCAATATAATGACTTAACAGTGTTTACGGGTAATCAGTGGAACGAAAAATGGGATTGGGATAAAAACAAGCTTGCTTGCCTAGACGATGCTGTACTGGCTGATATTTACGACTGCGTGAAGGCGGTTGTTAGCGATGAGTGAGTTACCAAAAGAACTGCAAGAGCAATTCGATAAAATATTTGGGAGAAAAAAGTGACCGACGAAATGAAACTATTACGAGCGTTTATCGAGGCTAGCGGGTTTGACGTTGAGGTGACGCAAGATAGGCAAGAGTATTATAAGCCTTGTGATTTAGTCTATGGCAAAACAAAGCTAGGCGCATTACCGGTAAGCATTCAAATGAATACCGATTACAAAGTAACAAAGAAAGCCCAACCTATCGAGAAGATAGATATCTACCTTTATACATACTTAGAAATAAATAAAGCTGACTTCATTTCGGCTCGGATGAGTTTTTATGAGATAGAATCCTCGGTCACAAAGAACTCATATATTGACTCAAATATTGACTCAGATAATAACATCCCACACCTAAACCCAGTTATAGCAGATTGCGAAGGCCGTTTCCCAAAAACATTTATTGAAAAGCCGTATAGAGTTGTTATATATGATAGGCATGGGGAACATTTATTCGAAGATAGCTACAAATAAATAACCCCACAGCCTAGCCGCCATTAGAGCGGCTTTTTCACGTCTAAATAACCACATTTGTCAAATCACGCCTTAACTAGTATAATTCCTTATATGGCATACGCTCAGCCTTAATGAGCGGCTAAAATTAACCGAAAGGTGTTACGCGTGACAGACCAAGTAAACCAAGCTGCACAGGTGGAACCTAGCTACAAAATCGAAGGCGATGATCAAGCCCAAAATTTAGAGGCAAGTGGAAACCAACAAGTCGATTCAGCAACGACTAACCAAGTTGATTCTAATAATGAGCAAGCTACCAGCGAACCTGCTGAAGATGGTTTTCAGAAAAGAATCAATAAAGTAACAGCGGATAAGTACGCAGAAAAGCGCAGAGCAGATGCCTTGCAAGCTAAACTGGATGACCTTAGTAAAACACCTAGCAATGAGCAGGTTAAGGCGCCAGTACTTGATGATTTTGACTTTGATGATGACGCTTTTAACAAGGCAAATATTCAATATCATGTTCAACAAGAGCTATCGAAGCAAAACGATTTGCGAAAACAGTCAGACTCAGATGATAAAATGCGCCAAGCTAGCGATGATTTCAATCAGAAAGTAAGCAAGTTTGGCAAGGAAGATTTTTTTGAAAAGGCAGGCTCAATACCTGATCTTCCTCCTGGCGTTGCTGATGCTTTAATGCAATCAGATATGGGGCCGGAACTTATTTATCACCTTGCTGATCATCTCGATCAGGCTGATGCTTTAGCTGGAATGACTCCAGCAGCTGCAATGATGGAGCTAGGAAGAATGCACTCCACCATGACCGCTACTAAAAACATTGAACCTAGTGCAGCACCGGATCCTATACAACCACTTTCTAGTGGTGGCGCGATGAGCGCAGAGCGAGGGCCGGCAGGCGCAACATTTGAATAAAAGGATTAAATAGCATGGCTAATGATTTTGACAGTAATTTTACCCAAAAACTCGCGCGGGTATTTTTAGAAAAGTTTGATAGCGACCGCGTTCTATCAAAGAACGTAGACACTCAGCTTTTAGTAGGTAAATTCGCACCTGACACAGGCGACACCGTAGATTTTAAACGACCAACTGATTATGTTTCAGTGCGCACACCTAAAGGTGATGTATCAGGAGAAACTAAATCAGATATTATCACTGGTAAGGCTTCGGGCGTAGTTCAAGACTACTTCACAACCTTTGTTGATTATGACGAAGCTGACGAAGCTATTGAGATGGATCAGCTCGATCAATTATTAGCGCCATTAGCAACGCGGATTAAAACAGATTTAGAGCTTGATTTTGCTGAGTTTATGATGAAGAACACAGCATTACTTGCGGGTACCGTCGGAACGGCGGCGGATACGTGGGAAGATATAGCGCAAGCTGGCGCTATTCTACAGGCTAACGGCGTACCAGCGGATATGCCTTGGTTTTATACAGTGAATCCATTCACGCAACGGGCTTTGTCGACCAATCAAAGATCGTTAGGTGCTGGTGGTGTTGCTGGAAGTTTGATTTCTGACGCTCACCGAAAGGCCACAATTACCGAAAACTTTGCAGGCTTTGATAAAGTGATGACTGCAACAACCCTGGCTACCTATACTATTGGCGCAGAAGCGGATCGCGCGGGTACCTTATCGGGTACGCCTACAGTAACTTACCTTGCTGCCAAGGATACGATGACTCAAGTATTAGCAGTTACCGCTGTGGGTGCTGGTTCTACTGTGATCAACGCAGGAGAAACAGTGACTATTACGGCTGCGTCCGGTGCAATCAATCGCTTAAATCTATCAACAAGAAAGGTCATTATAGATGAAACTGGTGCTCCTATTTTGTGGACCGGCACTGTTACTGCTACCGTAACTTTAACCGGCGGTGCGGGTAACGTGACTGTGACGGGGCCAGCTATCTTTGAGTCTGAAGGTGCTTTTAACACTGTTTCTCAATCCCCGTTATCTGGTGACGTTGTGACTTTTGCAGGCGCAGCAAGTGCAATTATTCAACCTAATTTATTCTGGCATAAGCAAGCGTTCTCAATCGGTTCAGTGCCTATCAAGAAGTTACATTCTACCGATACTATTGCGACCACAGAAGACGGTTTGCAATTCCGTATCTCTAAGGGTGTTGGGTTCTTAGAAAACCAACAGAATGTTCGTTTCGATTTCCGGCCAGCATACGGTGTAATGAATCCGTTCTTCGCCGGTCAGGGCTTTGGCGCACCATAAACCAATAAGCCCCGCCTAAACGGGGCTTGCTATCATGAGGATAAGAATATGGCGTTTGATTCAACAGGTTTAAAAGCAATGGGCGGCAAAGGGAAAGCCTTTGATAAGGGCAAGATGTTTGCTTATACAACTTCCGATTCAATGGCAACAGTTAGAGCCTCTGGGTATTTCGACGGTATATCATCTGGTCTGGATTCTGAATATTTTATTGCCGTAAAAGCATCTGACGGTGTAAGTCTTTTAGCGCTAACGCGCGACTCWACCGGCCTGATACTTACCACGGACACAAACATCCAGGCTATCACTGGTGCTGGAGCTGTTGACGTTRTYACCGAKGTTACTCAGTWCACATCTGACGGCGCAGCACAGGCTTTGACTMTTGCAGACGGTTAYATCGGKCAACGRAAGRTTGTYGTTCATGTRGTTGATGGAGGRAGTGGCGTATTAACCCCGGCGAAYGGRCTTGGATATWCGACTATCACTTTCACGACTGCTGGCGAAGCKGTTGARCTGATGTTCCTGGYRGGYGGATGGGCCGTRATCGGTTTTGGYGGGMWWACCGCTACATTRCCKGYTATCGCTTAATTGGCACSATAAATNNNCAAAGGGGTYTCGGCCCCTTTYWTWWGGATAANTNNCATGTCTGAATTTATWRARTGGGWAAGASCTASYGGMTTACCSATAACACTGAAGARYACTGAAAATYTAAMYAATTACGCARAGMARGCAGGYTGGAARCTTGCARAYGATGTRGATCACRAAKCRGTTATYCTTGGCATGGATGACAAGAAAGAGATCGAGCAATACGTTATTGAMGTKTGCGGCGTAGATATMAAYYTACAAGGMARGTTAARCACMGTYCAAAGYAAAGCTATTGAAGCTATTCGAGGTAATGATGACAACAGCGAGACAAATAGTTAACGGCGCTGCTGAAGAGCTTGGCGTAAAGACAGCGGAGATAACTTTAGAGCCTGATGACTTTCAAACTATCTTTGATCGCATGAATGATATGCTTCTTGAGTGGGCTGACATCGGTCTAACCCCGGCGTTTAAAGAAGTGTTTAACGGCGATGACACCATTCAAATAGATTCAAACGCAAGGGGAGCTATCAAGTTTGCTTTAGCAATAAGATGTGCGCCATCATTCCAAAAGCCAATAACTACTGCCTTAGATAAAAATGCTAGAGACACACTGTCTACGTTAGAGGCCTCAACAGCATTCATTGGCGAAGTTCAATATCCTGACACGCTACCGATTGGATCTGGTAATGAATGCCCTGAATTTGGGTTCTCTCAGGATAATAGGTTTTTTCCTAGTAATTCTAAAGAGAACTTTTAAATGCCTAGAACTCCTTTACCTTTACCTCTTGGCTCTTACTTGTCCGAGGTTTTACCTTTGGCGGCTCAGCGTGTGATCAACTGGATCCCCGTCGTTAGTGAGTCCGGCGCGTTAAGCCAAAATATTCTATTGCAGCGCAATGGTCTATCAACTTTTGTTGACACTAGCGGCGGGATTGGCAGGGGCCAGCATGTTATGGCCGCGATTGAGTTTTCAGTAAACGCAAATTCACTATTCACAACATCATCTTTAGGCGTATCAACCAATATAGGCACCATAACAGGCACTAAGCGTGTTGTCATGGCTGACAATGGCACAACATTAGTAATCGTTGTTCCTGGTGGCGATACTTTTGTGTGGGATGGCACAACGCTATCTCAGATAGTTGATCCAGACTTCCAAGTTTCGGACACGGTTGTTTTTTACCGAGGCTTTTTCGTATTTACCACCACGGACGGTAAACAGCTATTTGTCTCAAACCTTAATCAGCCGTTAATATTTAGCGCGTTAGATTTCGGCAGCGCAGAGGGCGACCCGGACAGGATAATAACTCAGATATTAAATCACGACGAGTTAACGATTTTAGGGTCCGAGACCGGTGAAGTATTTAAACTCGTCGGTGGCGCAGGCTTTCCGCTTGCTATTATCCCTGGTGCGTTTGGCCAAAAAGGCGCTCACAGTAAGTACGGAGCGATCGCTTTTGATAGCACATTCTTATTTATTGGTGGCGGCGAGAATGAGAAAACCGCAGTTTGGCGAAAAACATCAAGTAGTAACTCGGTCAAGATTTCTGATAACGCAATAGATAGACTAATCCAGGAGTTCACGGCCGACGAGATAGCAGAAGCGTTCTGGATGACGTACACGCAGCGCGGCCAACTACTTGCGATACTCACTATTAACTCATCTAGAATACCCGGCAGAACGTTTGTTTATAACGGCACTGCATCGGTATTAGGCGGCAAGCAAGTCTGGTTTGAATATCAAACAGGCGTAACAGATAGTCAATGGCGCGTTAATTCAATCGTTAAGGTTTACGACAAGTTTTTATGCGGTGATTCGATTGATGGCCGAATTGGATTTTTGGATAAAACAGCATTTGAAGATTACGGCGATGTATTATTTAGGCAAATGTCCACTCAGCCATTCGATAATGACGGTGTGACGATTTTTGCTGGTCTATTTGAGGCGACTTTTGAAAGCGGTGTTGGCCTAACTACTGGTCAAGGATCTGATCCTGTTGTAAGGCAAGACTTCTCTGATAACGGGGCAAGAAGCTTTAAAAGCGAAACAAAAAGAAAAATAGGCAAAATAGGAAAGTTCGGACAGCGATCTGTATGGGAAAGGCAGGGTGATTTTCCTGTTTCACGCGTTATTAGATTGACAGTTACCGATCCAGTTAAGGCTAATTTAATTAGGATTGCCGCCAATCCAGAATTAGGGAGTCAATAATGGCCACGCCAATTATACCGCCAAGGCGTAGAGAAGAATTCTTTAACGAGGATGGAACCTTTACATTAAGAGCGTTGAGATTCTTCGAGGACTTAACCACCACGTCAAATACAAACACTCAGGACATAGAGGACGATTCAGGCATTGGTGCGTTAAAYGCYWTWKTRYTAAGRMTTCARGMKCARGTWGGYTCAGGCAARCCGMTAACTRTYGAYACMACAGGRTTYACCGTYGACACAACWTTKCAATTCRCMGAYSARACWGAGGYTTAAATGGCNNNKCAANAMARTAWANATARKWGSRRCSSCTRAYGMCGGSACWGGTGAYAATTA
>LKGT01007181.1_pt1 | contig 10515 bp, 11 predicted proteins | sample 503861 | NCBI WGS metagenome assembly LKGT01 (sample SAMN04113194, study PRJNA297058) | marine sediment metagenome | biome: marine benthic biome; feature: marine benthic feature; material: marine sediment; isolation source: sediment sample collected at the water-sediment interface from the South......
TCGTCCACCGGGCCGACCGCCTGGACGCCCTGCTCGCCGCGCTTTCGGGCCGCGCCGGCGAGATCGTGGTGTTCCCGCTGTGGCCGCGCCGGGGGCAAGCGGCCAAGCGGATCCTCGTGCGCGCGCGCAAGGAGGTGGCGACCCCGCTCAGGCTCAGCCCCGGCCTGGTCCTGCACGAGGCGGACGGGCGCTTCACGGCGGCGGCAAACGCGGTCCTGCGCGACGGCGCCGGGCTCGATCTTTAGGGCATGGACTCGATTAACTGGTGTTGCGCGTGGCGATGTCCGGCTCTTGCGTGTTTATGTCCGGTTCACCCCCAGCTTCGGACGTGCGAACTGGCCCCGGCGAAGGTCTCAGATTGACCTAACTCGGAAGTTCTGGGTTAGTGAAGGTCCGTGGGTTCGCGGGGTCAATCGTTGCAGTGCTGCGCCAAACACAACAAGCGGCTGAAGGGCCTGTTCGGAGACCGGGCGGGAGGCATRGCGTGTGCGGCGATTATTCCAGCGTGCCGCCTTKGCGGAGSYTGCCAATATACRCTTCMAACTGRTCYTSGCAGCASAGGCCCGCCTTGATGAGACCTCCRCCAAAGAGTCGRAYATCCRYCTCKCGCMTGAACGGCCACCARGGCATATAGWTTTCAATYTTSGGCGAAKTSMMAAKMARGAWANCKTNNWTGTAGKTCTGCAAYGYGGCCTTTGCTTCTTCTTGCYGGCCTGTTCGTGCGTWSGCGATACTAAGGGGTACYATTATTCCCAAGTYTTCCGGKMTGAATGCCARSGCGCGTTGCAGCGTCGYCYGAGCCTCATCGTAGCGCTCYAACATTAAYTGYGCGGTTCCGAGCGCGAASAGSKGRCTTCCCGGAAARKTCGGATCGAGCCGYATCGCGGTYTCGRTCGATGCAATCGCCGCTTCGGCGNCGSCCGSRNAAGATCAGRGCCCAGGCCATCGCYAGRTGYCCTTCSGGATCGTTCKGRTCCAGGKCYACSGCCTGCCTGGCTTCACTAAGCGCCCTCTCGAACTGGCGATAGTCCCACGAGATTTGGGACTCGATCTGGTGCGCCAGCGGCGTTGGATTGCGCATTGCCTGTCTTAAATATATCTCCGTCTTATTGCGCGCGCCATTCCACGATACCGAATTGGACTTGTCCGGATTGACAATTAAGGACCAAGCCGTGCCCTTTCGATGGGTGATCCAATATACGGAGGCGAGAGCAGCCCAGGCTTGCCCGTAATTCGGATCCAGTTCGACCGCCCGTTTCAGGTGCGGGATAGCCTCGGCGAAATCCTCCGGCGTATAGCGACGGTATAGCTGCCAACCTCTCAGATAGGCATCATAAGCATCGGGGCTGTCGGTGTCCTTTCTGTTCCGACGGTTTCGCTCGTCAGGCGTGAGGGTGAGCTGGAGTTGCGCGACGATCTCGCTCGTGACCCTGTCCTGCAGGGCAAATATATCGGCGAGCGTTCCGTCGTAGCGCTCCGCCCAAACATGTGCGCCGCTAACGCCGTCGATAAGCTGGGCATTGATGCGAACCACATCGCCAACCCGCCGCACGCTTCCTTCCAGTACATACCTGATGCCCAGTTCCCTGGCCACGTCCGGCACGACGACGGATTTACCCTTGTAGGTAAAGACAGTATTCCGGGCGATCACGAAGAGACTTTCGATTTTCGCCAAATCGGTGATCAAATCTTCGGTCATGCCATCGACGAAATATTCCTGGTTCGGATCGTCGGACAGATTAGTGAATGGCAGCACCGCAATAGACGGCTTGTCGGGCAGCGGAAAGGCCATGGCTTCGAGCGAGGCCGGGTCCTCGGCCGGTTCCCAGGGCCGCTGCCAGAGGACAAACCCAGCCACGATTGCAAGGACGGCGAGCCCGCCCGCAATCACCGGCCAGCGCAAGGACCGCTTGACTACCGGGGTGGGGGCAGCAGTGTGCTTGGCTGCCGGAGCTTCCAGCAGGACCTTGAAGATCCGCACCGGCTCCGGGATGTTCTTGACGTCCTGTGCGCCCATGTCCTCGAAGCCCATCTCGACCTTGGCTTTGACCTGGTCGAAGACGTTGCGCGCCACGCAGATGCCGCCCGGCTCGGCCAGCCCTTCCAAGCGCGCCGCGATGTTGACCCCATCGCCATAGATGTCATCGCCCTCGACGATGATATCGCCGATGTTGATGCCCATGCGGTAGGTGATCCGYCGGTCTTCGGGCACGTCGGCGTTGCGTTCGGCTATGGCCCGCTGGATATCGACGGTGAAGTTAACAGCATCCACGACGCTGCCAAACTCCATCAGCGTGCCATCGCCGATCAGCTTGACGACGCGCCCGTGGTGATCAGTGGTCTTGGGCTCGATAAGCTCTCTTCGAATTGCCTTGAGAGACGTCAGCGTTCCTGCCTCGTCGGCAGCCATGAGGCGGCTATATCCGACAACGTCGGCAGCGAGGATGGTGGTCAGCCTGCGCTCCACCCTGTCTTCGGCCACGGGACGCCCCCTGACGGGAAACTGCAAGGATCAGCAGTTTAGCCGACTATTCAGATGCCCGCAGTGGAATGCTCGAATGTCTCTTTTTGGCTACATGCAGTCTTCTGGCGGTGCCTGTCAGCGGGTCCGCTCTCAGGCGCAAAACGAACYTTCSGAGCGATGATGTCCGCTCATAATTCACTCTTGMAACGCATTGACACGGTCTTGCCCGGTGATTGCGAYCTTGCCGCCAATCGTCTTTCCTGTCAGCTCGATCATCTGTTCGCCGGGTTGAAGTTTGAGCTTTCCGGCATCGAACTTACAAACTAAGTCAAATTCGCCATCTCGGTTAACATCACTTTCGGAGCACATAGGATGGCCGACACCGCGCCAGCCATTCTCCACCAACACGCCACCAAGCATCACGCTTTCATAGTCAACGCGCTTTGACGCATTGAAGTCGTCTGAAGTGATTATCGCGACCAAAATAATGGATCGCTCGCCAATCACTATCGTATTTTCATGGCTGCGCGTATCAATATCGATCTGCACAGAGATAGTGTCTTGGGCATGGGAATGAGCTTCCGGAAATCCGACCAAGACCATTGCCAGGAACGAGGCTTTATCAATCCACACTCGTCTCTCCTCCCGACCAAAAGGAACTAGGCACGACCCAAACATACATACCATCTAGTGACAAGCTCCCGGATGCACGCATGTCGGCTCATGGCTAAAAGCTGACGTTACGACGGAATAGCCAGCACGTCCGGTTCCCGCTCGTGAGCGGACCCCAGCAGCGAGGAAATCCCAATGGCGACCTTCGACGTCTAGTTACCGCTCGAAAGCGGACGCCGAGCTTGCCGCCTGCGTCTGCACGCCACATGCCACATGTGTTGTCATCACGTGGCGGCCAAGGTGGCACGGTAGCCGGCGCGGGTTTCGGGGTAGTAATCCCAAAGCGCCAGGTGTTGGGTGCAGCGATTGTCCCACATAGCAACCGAGTTCGGGCGCCAGCGGAAGCGGCACTGAAAGCGCGGCTGCGTGATGTGTCGATAGAGGAAATCGAGGATGGCCTGACTCTCCACCGGCTCCAGGCCTTCGATATGATGGGTGAAGTTCTCATTGACGAAGAGCAGCTTGCGGCCGGTCACCGGGTGGGTGGTAACGACCGGATGAGTGGCTTCCGGATAGACGCCGTCGCGCATCTCCTCCAAGGGCGTGCCGAAATAGTCGCGGTAGCTCATTTGGCCCGAATGCAGCGCGCTCAAGCCTCCAAGGAAGGCCTGCATCGGCGCCGATAGCGCCTCATAGGCCGCATACATGTTGGCAATGAGTGTGTCGCCGCCGCTCGCCGGGACCTGGTGCAGGTATAGGATGCTGCCGATTGGGGGCTCCGCTTCGCAGGAGACGTCGGAGTGCCACAGGTGGCCCGCATAGGTCTTGGAATTCGCATCGGTCCGCACTTCGATGATCCCCGGATGGCCCGGCACATCGCCTTGCGGGTGAATGTGAAGCTCGCCGAAGCTACCGGCGAAATCGCGCAATGCTTGCTTGCTCAGCGCTTGATCGCGGAAGAACAGCACCAAGTGCTTGATCCAGGCCTCGTGTAGCTGCAAGCGGGTGTCGGCATCAAGCGGCTGGCTGAGGTCAATTCCATGGACCTCGGCGCCAATCAACGGCGTCAAAGGCTCAACGGCAAGTGATTTGGTCGCCATTACGCCCCCTTGACCGAGATTCCACAGATAGCACTAGCCAGAGAGGCGACGCTCCATTGAGTATCCTCCCTGAGCGCCGAGATTAGCGAATCGCAGTGGAAGAATCTATGTGCGGGGAGAATCGTCGGTATGTCGGCTTGTGGCTATGAGCAGACATTAGGCGGGCCGCGCCGCGAGGTCCGGTYTCMGCNCAGAAGCAGACATTGKCGCCGCCCGGAGAGGTCAAGCATTTATCGCAGACCTCGCCACGGGAGAAGCTCATCAAGACTGGCGCCAAGGCCGTGCGACATGGCCGCTATGTCACCTTTCAGCTCGCGGAGATCGCTATCTACAGAGCTCTGTTAGTAACCCTCTGGTGAAGGCCGCGGCGAGGTAACTATTTTGTTCTTCGGGTTTGTCTCTGGGGTCAGACGGCGGCTCCGCTGCCGGGGTGTGGCGGACAGCCTGGAAGGTGAGGCCGCGAAGCGGACGAACGGGGAGCGGCTGTTCACCTTCCTCCGCTATCCGCCGCAGCAATGGAAGTCCTTGCGGACCACCAACGCCATCGAACGCCTGCACGGGGAGTTCAAGCGCCGGGTGAAAACCCAATGCGCACGGCCCAACGCGGAAGCGGCGACCATGCTGTTCTGGGCCTTGATGGCCTCGGGGCAGATCACCATGCGCCGCCTTGCCGGCACGCGTCACGACGCCGGGCGGGGCTCGCCGTAGTCGCCGATGTAGCTGGTGTGGGTGACCAGGCCGGCCTCGGGTCGCCAGAGGTGGAGCTGGCAGGCGGGSGGCTCCATWATCACGTCGAGCCTGTCCGGATTGCCGCTTACGTCGAGAGCGAACTGGTGYGCCGTCGAGGGGCAGGTCGAGACGACCGTGACGTGCCAGCGGGTCGAGATCGGCCGGTGCAGGTGGCCGCAGACGATGCGCTCCACCTGCCCGTGGCGCGCGATGACGGCGCCCAGGGCCCCGGCGTTTTCCAGGCCCCAGAGGTCCATCCGCTTGATCCCCGTGGCAAAGGGCGGGTGGTGCATGAAGATGAGGGTCGGCCGCTCCGACTGCTCGGCGAGGCGCGCGGAGAGCCACGTCAGGCGCTCCTCGCAGAGCAGGCCGCCCACCTCGCCGGGCTGGTGGGTGTCGAGCGCGACGAGGCGCAGCGGCAAGTCCTCGACCGTGTAGTTGAGGAAGCCCTCGACCGGCAGATAGCCGTCGTCGAGGAAGGCCGCGCGCAGGGGCTCGCGCGCGTCGTGGTTGCCGGGGATTAGGTAAACCGGCATGGCGAGGGGCGCCAGGAGCGCCTCGAGCAGGGCGTACTCCTCGGCGCTGCCCTCGTGGACAAGATCGCCGGTCGCCAGGACGGCGGCGGGCGCCGGCGTCAAGGAGTTCAAGTGGGCGACCGCGCGCCTGAGGAACCCGGCGGTCCCGAACCGCCGCTCCGGCTCTCCCTCGGGCGTGGAGATGTGGAAATCGGTGATCTGGGCGACGAGCAACCGCTGGTCCTTTTCCTCTCGCACCCGCCTAACCGCCAGGCGGGCCGCCGCCTGTAGTACCCTCTACCCGAATTTGGCACAACCGGGCGCGGACACGGCGCGTAGARGTGCCGGCAAGGTMGGTATTGGCGATGATCGCCTCGGCCCGTTTGGTCRGCCGCTTGTAGGCCTGGATGGTCTGGCTCCWCCATTCCTTCTCACCGCCATCCCSGTCGAGCAGGCGGACGCGGGGAAGCSACACCGTCAGCGCNTCCGAAGGTGYCGACAAGCTGCCMCTGCCGTYGTGGCCGTGCCGCCCGAAGACGCCGAGCACGTGCCGGCTCGGCNTCNTCCGGTCTAGGCACGGCCAGAGCGTAGGCTGGCTCTGGTGGGTYGATCAAGATAGTCTCCGGCGCTGGCAGTTGYGACYCGTTTGAGCGTTGAAGACATGTGCGAGAATCAACYGTTGGCAGTGCCCGCGTGAYTGCCGAGCTGATTTGAGGTCGTTCCGGGGCCAATCGGCCTGGAGAGAGACGCCTRCCTCNAYTTTTTCAACGTCAACCGGGACATCGCCATCGCWAATTACGGAKTTGGGTTAAACAGGGTGAAATGGACGCCATAGCGAAATTCTCGAAGCACGTGGTCRAGACWGGCTATGATGACCTGTCGTCCGAAGCGATCTCCGCCACGAAGACATTCCTCYTGGACACGATCGGCGTCGCCGTCGCCGGCAGCGCTGGCCCGTGGRTRGAGGAACTCGTGGAGTGCCTCGGCCATTGGGGGGCGGCGGAKCACAGCAGCGTCTGGGTACGCGGCACCAARCTKCCGGCRCCGGCCGCAGCTATGGCGAAYGCCTAYCAAATCCACAATTCGGARTTCGAYTGYGTGCACGARGCCGCGGTGGTGCATCCRATGGCSACGGTGGYTTCCGCCGCGCTGGCCCACGCAGAGCGCGMGGGRMACGTTCRCGGYGCGGACCTGATCACCGCCCTGGCGCTGGGCGTCGATGTCGCCTGTCATATCGGTGTCGCYTCCAAATCGCCGCTCCAGTTCTTCCGCCCAGCAACCGCTGGCGGCTTCGGAGCGACCGCAGCGGTCGGCAAGCTGATGGGATTCGATACAGAGACCATGGTCAATGCCATGGGCGTGGTCTACAGCCAGATGTGTGGCACCATGCAGGCGCACGCCGAGGCCTCCATCCTGCTCGGCATGCAAATGGGCTTCAATGCCCGCAACGCGGTCATCGCCTGTGACATGGCGGCACGAGGCATAGCCGGTCCGGAGAACGTGTTGGAGGGACCGTTTGGCTATTACAAGCTGTTCGAGGGCGACTACGACCTTACCACTGTGCTGGCCAACCTCGGCACGGTCTGGCGCGTTGTCGAGGTGTCCCACAAGCCGTTTCCCAGCGGCCGCGCCACACACGGAATTGTGGACGCCGTCATGTCGCTGCGGAACAGGCATGGCTTTGCGGCTGAGGACGTCGAGAAGGTCACCGCCCGCGTGCCACCGCTGGTCCACCGCCTCGTGAGCCGTCCGCTCAGGGACGCTCCCGCGCCAAACTACGCTCGCCTCTGCGCGGCCTACGTCGCCTCGAGGGCGCTCTTGCGTGGCACGGTCGACATCGACGATTTCCGGCCCCCGGCGCTAAGCGACCCAGAAACCCACGCGCTGGCCCGCCGGATCACGCTCGTAGCGGACGACAATCAGGACGGCAACGCCTTCGTTCCGGTTACGGTTACGATGGCACTTAAAGATGGGCGCAAGCACGCAATCACTCTCGATGTCGTCTACGGCCATCCGGCCAATCCGATGAGCCGGGAGGCCCATGTTGAGAAGTTCCGCCGCAACTGGGTGTGCGGGACCGTGCCCCTTGACGAAGCCAAAGGCGAGCGCCTGATCGGCCTAGTCGACGATCTCGAGGCGGTGGCGGACGTTCGCGAACTGATCGGGCTCGTCTTGGCGTGAGGGGTAGCAACAACGCGGATGGTTGGACGAGGCGGAACGCCGGCAGGTGCCCCCTTGAGAGAAATTAACTCTGGATGTCGTCCCACACGAATTCGCGGCGAGGAGCAGAGCGGTGGCAGATGACACGAGAGTGAGGGACGCGGCCGAGTACTATTTCAACGCGCACAAGTCGCGAGCGTCCTACGGCACTCTGCCCGAAGTAGCGCTGCCCAAGAGCATCGAGGAAGCGTATGCGGTTCAGGAAGCGTTCCAAGCCTTGCTCACGGAACAGGGTCGCGGCGTGATCGCCGGCTACAAGCTCGCGCTTACTTCTCAGATCATGCAGGACTTGATGGGCATCGATCATCCCTGCATCGGCGGCATCTTCGAGACCACGATCCATCGCTCGCCCGCCATCGTGCGCGCTGAGGATTTCGTGGGTCTCGGCATCGAGTGCGAGATTGCGGTGCGGCTTGGCGCCGATCTCGGGCCCGGGGGTGCCCCCTATGGCAGGGAAGGCGTCGCGGCGGCGGTGGCCACCTGCGCCCCGGCAATAGAGCTTATCGAGGAYCGCGCCGCCGACTAYACGACGGTGACGGCGCTTCCCCTGATCGTGGAGAATTCTTGGAACGGCGGCATCGTATTGGGGCAGGAAGTCACGGACTGGAAGGCGCTCGATTTCGAGAATCTGCGTGGCGAAATGGTGATCAACGGCCAAACGGTCGGCGAAGGCCATGGGCGGGATGTCATGGGCCACCCCTTCGAGGCTCTAGCCTGGCTCGCCAATGCGCTGATCGCGCGCGGCAAACATCTCCGCGAAGGCATGGTGGTGATGACCGGCAGCATCGTCGCGACCAAGCGCCCGAAACCAGGCGACGAGATCGCGGTATCGGTCGAGGGTTTGGGGACCGCGGCCATGACAGTGGTCTAAGATCAAGTCTCGTCGATTAATACCAGTGGCTCAAACGGCTGACTCATAAAAAGTGCTTCGGCGACGCGGGCGATGTGTGATTCGCTTCCCTTTTGCTCCATTGGGAGGGACAGCGATGTCAGCGGCGGTGAAGTTGCGGGACGATGTGAGTGCAGATGAGCTTCGCGCCATGGCGCGGGMGANGSCGGTCAAGGGCATGGCGATGACGGGAATGCCGCAGCCGTCGGTGCCCCGGGCCGCGCCCTCCAGGGCGACGCCGCCGAGGTCCGCGAGAACCCTCTCGATGCGCTTCTGCACGGGATGATCGGGCCGCACGTAGCCCGCCGTCGCCTCGCCCAGATGAACGGCGGTGGTCAGGAAGCCCGCGTGCTTGCCCGAGCAGTTGTTGTGCAGCGGCGAGGGGTCCTCGCCGGCGCGCACCAGGGTCCCGGCCGCCGCCTGGTCCACGGGCGGGTGGGTTCCGCACTCGAGATCCCCGGGCGCCAGCCCGATGCGCTCCAGCCAGGCGGCGACCGGACGCACGTGTTCGGGCGTGCCGCCGTGGGAGCCACAGGCGAGCGCGATCTCGGTATCGCTCACGGCGAAGCGCTCGGCGGCCCCGGTCTCGACGAGGGGCAGCGCCTGCAGCGGCTTTATCGCCGAGCGTGAAAAGACCGGCCGCTCGACGTCGCCCCAGGCATGGACCACCGAGCCGTCCGCGTCGACGACGGCCGCCGCGCCCCGGTGGCGGCTTTCCACCATGTCCCCGCGGGTGACCTCGACAAACACCGGGTTGAGCCGTCCCATGGCGTATCTGTGCCACCCGCCCGGTTCCTTGGCAAGGCCTGCGCCCGTGACAAATCCAGTGGCCGTGGGTATGAATGGCGCCATGAGGTCCGTATTGTCCCTGTGTGGCATATTCGCTGTGTTTTTGCCGCTTTGCGCGCTGCCGGCCGGGGCCGCGGAGGTCAAGGTGATCGACAACTTCCAGGACTGGACCGCCTTCGCCGAAACGGAAGGCGGCAAGAAGGTGTGCTACATGGCCAGCGCGCCGGAAAARGCGGAGGGGAAATACAGGAAGCGGGACGACCCGTACGTTCTGGTGACCCACCGCCCGGCGGAGRAGAGCATCGGCGTGGTCAGCGTCCGCGCCGGKTACACCTACAAGAAGGACAGCGASGTGGAGGTCAACATCGACGGGCAACGGTTCMTCCTGTTCACCGACGCCGGCCRGGCCTGGGCCYRTGATWCCAAGACCGATCGGGCCCTGGTCAGGGCCATGAAGGGGGGCCTGGCCATGATCGTCGCCGGCATATCCAGCCGCGGCACCCTGACCACCGACACCTATTCCCTGAACGGCTTCACCGCCGCCTACGACGCCATCACCAGGGCCTGCGGGGTGATACCAAGGAGCGCTGATCATGGCCCATAGAGATCGCGTAGGCGGCTCGTCGGGCAGGAGGAAAGTTGCCGGCGATGCGGCGCATCGTCAAAACTTTCCGACGCCCNCCGACGGRCCGCATACGCGACCGGAACGGCGRCTTACCAAGGCTTTCGGACGGCGTCGCGCACGCTTTGCGATGCCCCGCATCGCCACAGCGCACGCTCCTGGCCGAAAATCTTGGTAAGCCGTCTCTATGGGTCATGATCGGCGTCCCTTGGTATGAGTCTGTAATACGACACCGATGAAAACGTCGTCCGTGATCGGCCTGCTGACCGGCCTGGCCGCCCTCGTTCTGTTGTTCGCCTGGCAGGGCGTGGCGACGGTGATCGGGCTGTTGGGCGAGGCCGGCTGGAGTCTCCTTCTGGTCTGTCTGTTTTCGCCGCCCCATCACCTGCTGGGGTCCGAGGCGTGGCGCCGGCTTTTCCCGGCCGACCGCAGGCCCGGGGTGGCGCGGACCCTGCTCGCGTCGTGGATGGGGACGGCGGTCAATTCGCTGCTGCCGGTGGCGACCATCGGCGGCGAGGTGGTGAAGGCGCGGGTTTTGACCCTGTGGTCCGTCCCCGGCATCGACACGGCGTCCA
>LKGT01003522.1_pt1 | contig 10493 bp, 11 predicted proteins | sample 503861 | NCBI WGS metagenome assembly LKGT01 (sample SAMN04113194, study PRJNA297058) | marine sediment metagenome | biome: marine benthic biome; feature: marine benthic feature; material: marine sediment; isolation source: sediment sample collected at the water-sediment interface from the South......
GGACCGCTTCTCCGGCCAGGCGCTCAACGTCCGCAACGAGCGAGACAAACATCTCCGTGTTGATCTCGTCGTCGAAGTTGTCGAGCTTCCCGTCTCTATGCGGATTGCCTCACTGTCTGACTTCTCAGCCAGATGCTCCACCTCCTCGCGGGCATCGGTTGCCGCATCGCGGGCGATGTACGCGGCGTAGTAATCGGCGGCCAGCGCTACGAGCAGGTTGTCGGTCACGCTGACGCTCGACGGGGGAGCCGCCGTCGCAGCCTCCGCCTCGTCCACGAATTTCGGCGACACCTCGGACATGCCGGGCGTCTCCGGTTTGCTTTCGTCTGTCATTGCCCGGCCCTCCCGTGATAGGCCGCAGCCTCGGTCTGGAAGGTGGCCAGGGCGGCGTGGATGTTCCGCTCTATGCGTATGAGAGCGTCGCTGAGAGGCTTGAGCGCTTCCGGGTGGTAAGTGCCGTCTAGGATCAAGATGCGCCTTCKGCTCAGCTCCACGATSGCAAAGAGCACCACGAGGAGGGCCGGGAGTACTACGATAAACTCGAGGATTGAGGTCCCCCGTTGGTCACGATGGCGTCGATCCTGGCTCATGTTTCCCTTTCAATGAAATTAGTTTTAGCACCGGGGGCTCCCGGCGGAGCCCCCGGCGCCGAAGGGGTCTTCCGGGGCGTTATCACTGAGGCGCAACCGCCCCCGAAATCGCGGGCACTATGGTACCGATCGCGCTGGTGAGGCCGGTCTGCAGTGCACCCGGATAGAGGACGATCGCCATCCCAAGGATGAGCCCCCCCATGACGATCCACTCTAAGGTCTCAATGCCACGCTCATTGCGTAGGTACCTTGGGCCGATTCGCAGATACCACATGATATTAAGCATAGTTGCCCTCCCTCCTTCTGCATTCTGTCACGGGTATGTCAGGCCGCCGTCGGTCCGCTTTCCCTCTTCTATATTCCATAGAATCCCCCCTTTCCCCTCTTGTCCCCGGCCAGAGCCGCTCAACCGCTCGAATGTCCCCGGTCGCGAATTGGCCGGGAACGAGTCGATATAGTGTGCAGGATGAATTCCGCCCACGACGCTGCCGGAACCTGTGCGATCATTCGAGGAACCTTCCGATCTCTCTCCGCTTTGTCGGGTTCATACGATAGCAGGCTAGCTTCGTTCTCTCCCGCCGCTCCAGGATCAGGCCGCGGGCCAGGAGATCCTCCAACGACTCGCCCACCTCAGCGACGGTCCGTTCGATCCGCCCGCGTTCCAACCACCATCGGGCGATCCCTTCAAGGGTATCCTCGGCGTCGGGGTGGGTGCGTAAGTACCCGAGGACCTCCCGGGCCGTCTCTTGGGTCTTTTGGCCATCCGTTTGCCTTGCCACAAGCACCTCCCCTCAGGATGCGGTTGCGGTTGAGACCCACCATGCTTGCGCTCCGTCCGTATAATAATAAGGATGCACGCCTGGTGCCAAGCGACCTGCATGGGGGAAAGCCATTGATTTCAGAGGACTAGGCAGGAGGGGACGTGTCTTCTGAGGGGAGAAGGGGGGGTAGCCTTGCCCCTGGACTAAAGGCTGAGTTCATGAGTTAACCTGTTGATTCTCTTGGATCCAGGTAGCTGGGGCTGCGTAGCCCCGGGGGTGGGGGCTATTCCCCCCACCCGGCGGTCAGGAGACCGGAGTGAGAGTACTCGGAGAGGACCGAGGCAAGCGCAGGGTCTACCTCGCACCTGTCCACATCGAAGGGTCCAGGCGGTGCTTTTGGATGAGCCGGCGGAATGTGTGGCGGTCCTGGCGTGCCTCGTGGGCCGCCCGCGTGATGTTCCCTCGGTGGGTTTGGAGGAGCCCCGCCAGGTAGCTCTGCTCGAACTGGGCGATGGCGCGGGCCTTGGCAGTGCGGAAGGACGCATCGGCCAGGTCCACTTCGACCGGTCGGACCGACCACGGGAGGTCTGCGGCCCGGATTAGCCCCGGCGGCTTCATTACGACAAGATGCTGCACCACATTCTCTAGCTCGCGCACGTTGCCCGGCCACTCGTACTCGCGCATGGCCTCGAGCGCCTCTGGCGAGAAGCGCCAGCGGCCGTGGGTCGTCGTGTGCCGCTCTAGGAAGTACTCCGCCAGCAGCGCGATGTCACCGACCCGCTCCCGCAAGGACGGGAGGCGGAGAGTCACGACGTGGAGGCGGTAGAAGAGGTCCTCGCGGAACGTCCTTTCCCGGACCTTGTCGCTAAGGTCGATGTTGGTGGCCACCACCAAGCGGACGTTAGCCTTGATACTGCGGGGAGAGCCGAGCGGTCGGTAAGTCCGGTCCTCGAGGAAACGCAGCAGTTTGACCTGGGCCGCGGGGGCGAGGACGTCGATCTCGTCCAGGAACAGGGTCCCTCCCTCCGCCTCGGCGACGAGGCCCTGTTGGTGAGACCGGGCGTCAGTGAAGGCCCCCCGGTGGTGGCCAAAGAGCTCGTTCTCGAACAGGTCGGCCGGAATGGCGCCGCAGTCGACGGGCACGAAGGGTTTGGTGGCCCGGCCGCTTAGGTAGTGAATCGCCTGCGCGGTTAGTTCCTTGCCGGTGCCGGTCTTGCCGGTCAGGAGCACGGTGACGTCGGCCTTGGCAACCCGCACGATCTGCTGCTTGACCGCCTCGAAGCCCGGGTCCACCCCGCGCAGCCGTTCGAGAGCCAGGGACTCTTGCAGATGGTGCCGGACTCGTTCAGCCTCCTCCTTGACGTTGAGCGGGACCAGGCGCCGGACCCTCGCCAGCAACTCGGGCCCCCGTATCGGACTTACGAGGAAGTCCGTGACGCCGGGGAGCAGCCGGTCGAGGGCCCCCAAGAAGTGCTTCTCGTCGAGCACCGGGAGCAGCTCCGCCTCTGGTACCGTGGCGCGCAGCTCCGTCAGGACAGTGAGGGCGTCCTGGCCAGGGCCCAGAATCGGGATGACGAGGTCTACCGGCGCGTCACCCGCACGCCCCACAGAGACCGCATAGCCGCCGGCAGCCAGCAGGATCTCTCGTATCTTGGCTCCCCAATCATGAGCCCGGTCGGCCAGGACGAGAATCCGGGGGGGTGGGACAGGGACACACGGCGCCCCGCTACCACCCCGATCGGCGGCGGGGACACGCTTCCGAGGGCCTAAAGCGCCAGCCACAGCCTTGCCTCCAACCTTTAAGTTGGATGCGACTTCGCGAAGGAGAGGCTCGACAGTGTACCAATTCGTGGAGAAAATGCCTGTCTTCGCCGGTCGCTCTTCTCTGAATGCCGCTACGCCTTCTCCCCCTTCTCGGAGAGATGTCGAAAAAGTAAAACGCCTTCCCGGGCCGTGCTCCGCCTGGAAAGGCGTCTAGGTTGGTGGTGTGCCAACGATTGTGCCTGAGGTGGGCCCGGGAGGATTGCTATCGTTACCCCGGTTCCATTCATGAATACCTTGCGGGAGCTTCTTGGTCCCGCGATGGGCTAAACAGGCGACAACCCGAGGCATCGCCACACCTCAATTTTTGCATGCTGAAAATCACCTATTTTTATGACAGAGATCGGTTGTTATGCACAAAGTAAGCGTACAAGCTGCATGCCAGGATCAATCGGAACGCCAGGTTCAATCCTTCAAGCCTTTTGCTTAGAAAGACTTATTGCAATTCGGCCCGGCATGGAGTGGCACACCTAGGTCGAGCGTCCCTGCCCAGAAGTGTAAATGGAGTTGACACCATCTCGTAGCAAGCCCGTAACCCGTTTGATTCACAGGGGTTTTGAGTGTCAAAAAACATGACACAGGGGTCTGGCCAGCAATGAAAGAACCCTGCCGATTGCTAACCTCTAGCTTCTGAACTGGTTAAGGCACTCTCGCCCGGCCAAGTGAACCGCCTGACCGTCGGAATCCTTAATACTTTTGCGTGAAGTTCCCGCCTTGCTAGGCATAATGTGAGCTGAACCACCGCTTCCGTTAAATCGCTGTTGACTTGACACACCTGCATCTTTTCCCTAAAGTAGGAAAGCCTTTGAGGAGGGCATGGGGCCTATGACGCAGAAAAAGGGGGCGGTCGGCGGCGTCCTCGTGGGAGTCATTTCTTTCCTGCTGGGGGTGTATATCGCAGGGGATCTCTTCCACTCCGCTCCCCAGCCGTCCCGTGCCTCCCGGGGCGAAAAAGAGACCTCTTCTTTCGCGCAAGCCGCCGCCCTCGCCACACCGGCGGTTGTGCACATCCAAACCGAAGGGGCCCACGGGGAAGGAGACCGGCGGCTGCCCGGGCCATTGGAACGGGACCCCTTTTTTCGTGAATTCTTCGAGCAATTCCGGGGTGAGCCCAGGCGGAGCGACCCCGAGATCAGCCTAGGATCCGGGGTGATCATCGATCGGCGGGGATACATCATCACCAACAATCATGTCGTCAAGGGGGCAGATCGGATTACCGTACCTCTCAACACCGAGAAGGAGCTGAAGGCCGAGGTCGTGGGGCGAGACCTCAAGACCGATCTGGCGGTAATCCAGGTCGAGAGCGACCAGGAGCTCCCAGAAGCGATCCTGGGGGACTCCGATCAGCTCCGGGTTGGAGAATGGGCGTTGGCCATCGGCAACCCCTTTGGTCTCGATCACACGGTCACGGTCGGGGTCATCAGCGCGACCGGTCGGTCGGAGCTGGGGGTCCTCAGCTACGAAAACTTCATTCAAACCGACGCCTCAATCAATCCTGGGAATTCTGGTGGGCCTCTGCTCAACGTCAAGGGGGAGGTGATCGGGATCAATACCGCCATCGCTGCCTCTGGGCAGGGGATCGGCTTTGCCATTCCGATCAACCTGGCCAAGCGGATCGCCCGGGACCTCATCGTCAAGGGACGGGTGGTCCGAGGATGGCTGGGGATTGGCCTCCAGTCACTGAACGAAGATCTCGCCCGCTCGCTCAACGTTTCCCCGCACGCCGGGATTCTCATCAGCCATGTGGCCGCGCAGGGACCCAGGGCCCGCTCCGGACTTAAACCGGGAGACGTGATTACCACCATCGGGAAAAGGAAAGTTCGAACACCCGAGGAGGTCCAACAACTCGTGGCCGAGGCTGCTGTCGGGAGCACTCTCCACCTGGTGATTGAGCGGGAAAAAGAGACCCTCACCGTTTCGATCCCCGTGGCGGAGAAACCGGAGTAAGAGGCGAAACCCCATGTCCGAACCTGAAGAGCCGGCGAAACACATTATCTTTCTCATTACTGCCGCCTCAGCCGAGGAGGGAGAGAGGATCGCCAGGTCTCTGTTGGAGGAACGTCTTGCCGCTTGTATAAACGTCGTCCCCGCAGTCCGATCCTTTTTCTGGTGGGAGGGGAAGGTCCAGGAAGAAACGGAGGTCTTGCTCATCGGAAAGGGACGGGCCGATCTCTTCCCAAAGGTGCAGGCGCTCGTGAGGGCCCTCCACTCCTATACTGTCCCCGAGATCATCTCTCTCCCCATCACCTCTGGTCTTCCCGATTACCTCTCCTGGATTGACGACTCCACCCACTCCCCCGGGTCCCGGTGAACACACGTCAGTTCCCACCCCTGGTGCAAAAAACCCCCTCCCGATTCAGCCTGATCTTGGCTGGCGGCTTAGCCCGGGGGGCGGCTCACTTGGGCGCCTGGCGGGCCCTTTCGGAGGCCCAGCTCGTACCAGAACGCGTCGTGGGGGTGAGCATCGGGGCGATCGTCGGGGCCTGGCTGTGCAAAGAGGGGGGGACCAAGGAGGCCTTGGACCACCTCCTCTACCTGGCACAGAGAGTGCATAAAGATTTCTCCGCGAAGGGAAGGAATTTTTGGGACCCCTGGCGCCTTATCTCCTTTGAGCAGCGGCGCTCCTTCATCGAAGATACACTAGGAATGAAGCATTTGACCTTTAGCGAATTGCCTCTCCCCCTTTACGTCGCGGCGACCCGCCTCCTCCCCCCCGGCCGGGTGGTCTTCGGGGATCACCCCACCGAGTCGGTGGCAGAGGCAGTCCTGGCGAGCACCGCCGTTCTTTCCCACCCCCCAGTGCGCGTCGGTAAGTCATACTATTTGGACGGGGGGCTGAGTGGCAATCTCCCGGTTTCGGAAGCGGTGAAACGGGGAGCGCGGGTGATCTTGGCGGTGAACCTCGGGCTCCCGCTCAGCCCTGGACGGGGAAAGGTGCGACAGACCGTGTGGCACCTCTGCCGAGATGTCTATCGGTTCTCAAATCATCGGGAGGTAAAGCGCTCGAGGGCTCGCGGCGCGACAGTGCTTCAGGTCACTTCGGCGGAGATCGAGTCGCACGGGCTGTTTGCCTTTGAAAAGCTTGACATGATTGCGGAACAAGGGTATAAGGCCACCCAACGCGTTCTTCCCGCCCTCCACGAAGCGCTCGGGCGCCTGGGTACCGAAGAGCCGTCCACGTCGGAACACTAGGGAGGAACGTGTGGGTCGAAATCGCGTGTTCGCCTGGCTGATCCTGATCACAGGTCTCGTTTTCCTCACAAGCTGCACCCCTTTCCGTTCACTTTTCAACTCCCCCCCATCAGAACAGCGCTCCCCCACGCCCTCCGCGGACTCGGGTCCCAATCCCGACCGTCCACCGCATCCGCCACAACCGCCGAAGCTCACAATGGCCATCCCCTCGCCCGTCCCCCGGTCATCTTCCTTCAACGCGAACGACGTCCTATTGGATGATCCCCTCCTGGTCGAGGCACAGGAACTCCTCGAACAGGCCATGCGCCAGGCAGAAAAGGGGGAGGACTACGAGGCGATGACTCTCCTCACCCGGGCCCGCGCTCTCCTCTTAGGCGATGGGGCCGCTTTGACGGAGGAAGCGAGACACTACCGAGAACAAACCCTCGATGAAGTAGAGGCCCTCTTAGACGAGCTAGCCGCGATCTACGCGATGAATGCGATTCCCTCTGAGGAGGAGGCCTCGCTGGTGAGTCCTGAGGATGTCAAAGTCTTAGAGAAGGCGATCCCTCAGAGGCCACCACCGTGGAAACCGGAGATCACGTACGACCTCCCCATCGAAATCAATCGCGAGGTACAGGCATACATCGAGCTCCTGACCACCAAGAAGCGGGATCAGATCGCCGAGGCCCTGGAGCGCTCAGGTCCGTATCTCTCCCTGATGCGCCAGATCTTTGCGGAAAAGGGTCTGCCCCAGGACCTCGTGAACCTGGCCTACATCGAAAGCAGCTTCAAGCTATACGCTTACTCCCGAGCGAGGGCAGTCGGGATCTGGCAGTTCATGAAAGGGACGGGCCGGAAGTACGGGTTGAAGAGAAATTGGTGGGTGGATGAACGCCGGGACCCCGTGAAGGCCACGGGGGCGGCGGCGGCGTACCTATCGGACCTGTACGCCATGTTTGAGTCCTGGCCTTTAGCCATTGCCGCCTACAATGCAGGGGAAGGAAAGGTTCTCCGGGCCATCCGCCGCCAGAAGACCACCGACTTCTGGAAGCTCAGGCTCCCCAGAGAGACCAAGTTCCACGTCCCGGCCTTTATGGCGATGACCGTCATTGCCAAGGACCCCGAGGCGTACGGATTCGCACGACCCAAGGAGGGGCCGTGGCAGGTGGATCAGGTTACCCTGCCGCAGGCCACGGATCTTCGGCTTCTCGCGAGGGCCGCGGGAGTGAGCACCGAGGAACTGAGACACCTGAACCCCGAGCTCAGGCGTCTCGTGACTCCCCCGCAGGAAGATTACCTCCTGAACCTCCCCCCCGGAACCAAGGCAACCTTCCTCGAAGCCCTCGCGCAGCTTCCCAAGGTGCGCCGAGCCGTTTGGCGTCAGCACCGGATTCGGCGGGGGGAGATCCTTGCGACCATCGCCCGGCGGTATCGGACCACCGTGGCCGTTCTGATGGAGATGAACCGGCTGAAGAGCCCTCACCGGATTCGGGCCGGCACCCGTATCACCGTCCCGGTCCCAGCCCTCACCCTCGCTCAGACCTCAAGAACCAAGCGAATCGCAAACGAGACAGGTTCTTCCCATTATGTGGTCCAACGGGGAGATACCCTCTGGGATATCGCGCGCGCCCATCGGGTAAACACTCGGGACCTAAAGCGGTGGAATAATCTGAATGGCTCTACCATCCGTCCGGGGCGCACGCTCCGCATTCACCCTGGGCCACTGCAGACAGAGCAGATCGCTTTACGTCAGCACCGGATTCGGCGGGGGGAGACCCTTGCAACCATCGCCCGGCGGCATCGGACCACCGTGGCCGTTCTGATGGAGATGAACCGGCTGAAGAGCCCTCACCGGATTCGGGCCGGCACCCATATCACCGTCCCGGTCCCAGGCGAGTCCCCACGACCCCGAGGGCTGGAATAATCTGCAAGGCCCCCGTATCCGTCCCGGGCGCCCCCTCCCGATTTACCTGGATTGCCCGATCACACACGGCTCGTTGTTTCGCAATCCAACACAGAGAAAATCGGCGCTGACGTTGACTGCCTCATACCCTTATGGTATGGGATGGTTTGGAGCCTGGGATACCAGAAGATCAAAAGGTCGTCGCGCAGGTCCGCTACGGGCAGTACCTACAAGACCGAGGTTGAGGCGGTCACAAAAAAGGAGGGGATGGGTGCAGCTTCCATCCTTCGAGGCGGCTCGGAAGCTCATTCATCTCGGTGGCAGTGTCATTCCCCTCATCTACCTGCTCCTGAACCTTACAAAGCCACAGGCGCTCCTCATTCTAGGCAGCCTCGCCCTCCCCTTCATCGTGGCGGATTTCGTGCGTCTCTGGTGGCCTGACTTGAACCGCTGGTTCCTCCACTGGTTTCAAGGAGCCATGCGCCCCGGAGAGGAGCGCCACCCCACAGGAGCGACGTATTACGTTCTGGCCTGTTGGTTGACGATCCTTGTGTTTGATCGGACCGTCGCCGTCGCAGCGCTGCTGGTCCTCGCCTGCGGGGACACCGCCGCATCAATCGTCGGCCAGGCCCTGGGAGGCTACCAGCTGGCCAAGGGAAAGACCGTGTCGGGAACGGGGGCCTTCCTGGTGGCAGCCTTTTTGGTGACGCTTCCCTTCTTCCCTCCCGCCGTTGCCCTCGGAGGGGCCGCGATCGCTGCGGTGACGGAATGCCTCCCCCTGCCTCTCGATGACAACATCATGATTCCCCTCGTGGCTGGCATCTCCTTCACGCTGTTACGCCCCCTCCCAATGTGACGTTATCCAATCTCTCCCCCCTCGCCGTAGGAGCGGATCAGCGTGGCCAGGATATTCTCCGCCTCTTCGGAAATCTCGAGAAACCTCAAGCCGGTTCGATAAAAAAGGAGACTTTCTCCTGCGGCTCCTGTCGTCCGGTGGTTGACGGTGCTGTGAGCCACGTGACACTTAACCCCGACCACCGCGCCAGCCACCAAGGCGGTCAGTATACACTCGAATCCGACCCCCAACATGCCCTGGTGTTCCACCAAGGCTCCTCCCATGCTCAGGTTGATGATTTCCGCCTCGACGGGTGCGGTGATGGAGCCCCCAACGCCGGTGATCCGGAACCTGGGCAACCTCCGCCGATCGTCCAGCTCTTTCTTCACCTACGCTCCTCTCCCCCGTACACTGGGGCCTGTTCGAGACCAGGCCCGCAGCACGCCCAGGGGGGCATCTTGCCTACGGGGCGTCAGATGAATCGCCAAGGCCCGACCACAGCCCCCCTGAGCCCTTTTCGCCAGCCAGTCGGACAAACTCTAAAATTTCCCCCCCCTGGAGGATGTGACTCTCCAGGATTTCCCGACCATCGACAACCGCGACGGCCTGGGGGCCAATGTTTAAAGCCTGCTTCAACGCGGCGCGGACCTCTTCGACGCTTCGCCCCGCAACGTTCACCTCGAGGGAATGAACCCCATAGATGACCCGCACTGTTTCCTGCGTTCGGGTGGGGGAAACCGTACGGACTCGTGGCACCTGCTTGAGTGGCTCGGTCATCGCACGCGCTCTCCCTCGCGCCTGACTGGGTTGCTTTTGCCCTCCACGATGTCAAGGTAGACCTCGCCGAACTCGAGTTTCCCTTCGCAGAAGCTGTAGAAGACGTTGAGCATGGCCGAGGCAATGGCGAGATTCGTAAAAAGGAGCTGGGGCGCTCCCCGCTCCATCAGCTCCTCGCACGACATCTCGGCAGGAGAGCGATCCCGGGGGTTCCGGATCTCCGGATGAAAGCGCGTGATCGGTGCGGTCCGGTCCTGCCCTCGCTCCCGGATATGGACCTGAACATTCCCGTCGGTGAAATCATTCCCCCCAGAAATCAAGGTCACGTCCTCAAGTTTTTCGCAATAGTCACTCACCATCTTCCGTGTCTTGTGATTATCCACCGCCAGAAAAATCGTGTCCCCCCCCCGGATCAATTGCCCGATGTTGGCCTCGGTAACATACTCGGGGATGGCCCGCATGGAGACCCCCTGAAACTCTTGAGCCATCTCGGCCGCCTTCACTTTTGCCTTATTCCCCAGCGTCCCAAAGGCTTGCCGGTCCGCATTTGCCCGCTCGAACTCATCTCCGTCAATCAGGGTGATCCGAGCCCGCTCCTCCCGGTAATTCAGATACCGAGCCAGAAAGGGGAG
>LKGT01010196.1_pt1 | contig 10479 bp, 11 predicted proteins | sample 503861 | NCBI WGS metagenome assembly LKGT01 (sample SAMN04113194, study PRJNA297058) | marine sediment metagenome | biome: marine benthic biome; feature: marine benthic feature; material: marine sediment; isolation source: sediment sample collected at the water-sediment interface from the South......
GTATAGTGTTGATCGGACATCAGTGCCGCGCAATTTCGCAAGAATAGTTCTTTTATGATAAGGGGACAAAAAGATGGTTTTTTACATCGTATACTCGTTGGCAATCGCCATTTTGATTTTGCATTTCACAGGCTGGTTTACAAGACGCAATATGGAATGGGTCGTTCTTGCTAGTCCTGTTGCTGTTTTCGCAGTCATTATTCTCGATTACATGAAAATCATTTGAAGATCATGTAAGCAAAAGTCTTGATCGATCATGATCGGACTCCTTCAGCGGGTGAGTTCAGCCCAGGTTTCAATCAATAATCAAATCGTAGCCAAGATAGGGACAGGCCTCCTGGTTCTCATCGGTATTGAGAAAGGCGATACACGACAACAAGCAGATCGGCTGTTAGATAAAATATTAGCTTATCGAATTTTCTCGGATAAAGAGGGCAAAATGAATCTTTCTCTTACCGAGCTCAATCATGGTTTACTTCTTGTTCCACAGTTCACACTGCCCGCCGATACCAAAAAAGGCATGCGCCCCAGTTTCAGTTCTGCCGCGTCACCTGAGTTGGGGGGGGATTATTCGAATACCTGCTCTCATGTGCAAGACAGAAACATACCATTGTAGATTCGGGTCAATTCGGTATGGACATGCAGGTGAGCCTGACGAATGACGGGCCTGTCACCTTCTGGTTGCAGATACCTCCAGCCAAGGATTAAGCTTAGCCCCTTAAATCCATTCTTTGACTTTCAGGTAYTTATCATAGAGTTCGGCTTCCGATGTGCCCGGCTCTGGCTGCCAATCATACTGCCAACGCACCAATGGTGGTAAAGACATCAATATTGATTCAGTCCTGCCACCGGACTGCAGGCCAAACAAAGTGCCTCGATCATAAACCARGTTGAATTCTACATAACGSCCACGCCGATATAATTGAAAYTGTCGTTGYTKTTCACCGTAMYCKAKMTCTTTMCGRCGMTCGACAATYGGYAWATARGCMGGMAGAAAWGCATCRCCAAYACTRCGCRWGAARGCAAAACATYTWTCRAATTCCCATTCATTCAAATCATCAAAAAATAGRCCGCCAATMCCKCKTGGCTCCTGTCTGTGTTTCAAATAAAAATAATCATCACACCATTTTTTATARCGGGGATAAATATCATCTCCATATKCRGCACATGCCTCYTTCGCCGTGACATGCCAATGTGTCGCATCTTCATCAAAGCCGTAATAAGGGGTCAGATCAAAACCTCCACCAAACCACCAGACAGGCGCTACTCCYTCTTTTTCAGCAACAAAAAATCGTACGTTCATATGTGTCGTCGGCACATAGGGGTTGATGGGATGAATTACCGATGAGACGCCAAGCGCCTGAAATTTCCTGCCTGCGAGTTCGGGACGATGAACAGTGGCCGATGCTGGCAATTCATCACCAAAAACATAAGAAAAATTAATACCCGCTTGTTCGAATATCTGTCCATCACGCATCACGCGACTACGCCCACCGCCACCTTCTTGTCTATCCCATTCGTCCTCTTGCAACACCAACGTGCTGTCCAGATCACACAAAGCGTCTGTAATATTATTTTGTAAGGCAAAAAAATAACTGCGTATTGACTCGATCTCAAACATTCAAGCTATCCAGATTTTCCATGGCTAATTTAATCATTGATCTATCTATTCAGGTCTATTTATTTTGGCATAGGATGGCAAGTATTGGGCCAAGAGGTTATCCTATTACCTCTGTTTTTCAGGATAACGGGCATTATAAGAGTAATGGGTAATAGAAGCGCAACAATTAACCGGGAAACCAATGAGACTCAAATTGAAGTCAGCATTGATCTCGACGGAACAGGTAAGGCTAATCTTGACTTAGGCGTGCCTTTTCTTGAGCACATGCTGAATCAGGTCGCTCGACATGGCATGTTTGATTTAAACATCAAGGCAAAAGGCGATCTGAAAATTGATGCGCATCACACCGTAGAAGATGTGGGTATTACTTTGGGTCAAGCCTTTACAAAAGCATTGGCCGATAAAAAGGGTATCCGCAGATATGGTTATGCCTATGTGCCATTAGATGAAGCCTTGTCACGTGTTGTTGTGGATTGTTCTGGGAGACCAGGACTGGAATATTTTGCTGAATATCCGCGCGCGCGTGGGGGATTTTGATCTCGACTTACTTTTCGAATTCTTCCAGGGCTTTGTCAATCACGGCATGGTGACTTTGCATATTGATAACCTCAAGGGACGAAATGCACACCACATTGCCGAAACCATATTCAAGGCCTTTGGTCGCGCATTACGCATGGCCGTAGAACCTGATCCAAGAATGGAGGGCATACTGCCTTCTACCAAGGGTGCTTTATAAACCGAAGTCCATGCCATGAGTAAAATCGCTGTCCTTGATTACGGTACCAGTAATCTGCGCTCCGTCGCCAAAGCCCTTGAGTTTGTTGCAGATAATCAGCATGACATCCTCGTCACTGATCAACGTCAGGAGATACTCGCAGCTGATCGAATTGTTTTCCCGGGACAAGGTGCTATGGGTCAATGCATGCAAAGTCTAAAAGAAACTGGGCTGGATGATATCGTTAAGGAATGCATCAACACTAAGCCTTTCCTGGGAATTTGCCTGGGCTTACAGTCATTGATGCAGGCAAGCGATGAGGATGGCGGCGTTGAAGGACTGGGCATCATCCCGGGTAAGGTCGTTCGCTTCCCGGATAATATCAAAGATGAACATGGCGACATTTGTAAAATCCCACACATGGGCTGGAACCGAGTAAACCAACAAACACCACACCCTTTGTGGAAGGATATTAAAGATGGGGCTCGTTTCTATTTTGTCCATAGCTACTATGTACAACCAGAAAATGACGAGGATATTGCGGCAAAAACAAACTACGCAACTGAGTTTACTTCAGCGGTTGCCAGAGAAAATATATTTGCTACACAATTTCATCCGGAAAAAAGTCAGCATGCGGGCTTAACTTTACTAAAAAATTTTCTATCCTGGAGTGGACAAGATAGCTAGGGCAGCAATAATAAATAATTACAAATCATGATCATRACTCCCTGTCTATAGCACGATAACCGATATCCTTTCGATAGAACATACCATTCCAGCTAATCTTCGCCACTGCCTCGTAAGCTGATTGCTGYGCTTGTGACACGGTTTTACCTAGCGACGTAACACACAAAACACGTCCGCCCGCAGTCAATACATCATTGTCTTGYTGTGACGTCCCAGCATGAAATATCTTAGTCCCTGCTGGAAAATCATTATTCAAGCCTGTAATAAYATCGCCTTTTCTCGCGCTTKYCGGATAGCCAMCCGARGCCAGTACGACGCCYAGCGCAGCACGTTCRTCCMATTCAGCACTCACTTTATTTAGTTTCCCATCTAATGCTGCTTTACATAAATCAACTAAATCACTTTTCARGCGCAYCAKRATRGGTTGSGTTTCYGGATCACCAAAACGGCAATTAAATTCCAGSACTTTGRGTGTGYCAYCWGCTGTTATCATYAYTCCCGCRTAAAGAAWTCCGACATATTSRCGYCCTTCATCGGCCATRCCTCTRATCGTSGGYTCRATCACTTCRYGCATGATGCGATCATKMATTTCATSSGTMACMACGGGYGCTGGRGAATAWGCKCCCATGCCCCCAGTGTTGGGCCCTTGATCGCCCTCGTCTCTTGCCTTGTGATCCTGTGAGCTCGCTAACGGCAAAATATTTTCACCATCAGACATCACAATGAAACTGGCTTCTTCACCTTGCAGGAATTCTTCAATCACGAGACGATGACCAGCCTCACCAAACTTGTCTCCGGCCAGCATATCTTCAATAGCCACGATTGCTTCATCCTCTGATAGAGCAATCACGACCCCTTTTCCTGCGGCCAATCCATCTGCCTTGATAACGATTGGCGAACCCTTTTCTTTCGCATAGACTTTGGCGGCATCGACATCGGTGAATACCTGATATTCTGCAGTCGGGACATTATGACGTTGCAAAAAATCTTTACTAAAGGATTTCGAACCTTCAAGAATTGCGGCAGCTTTTGATGGGCCAAAGCAGGACAATCCTGCTTGTTTGAATTCATCCACGATACCATCGACCAAAGGATTTTCGGGGCCAATGATCGTGAGATCTATTTTTTCGCTTTCTGCAAAGTCTTTCAGGCCTTGTATATCTTCAGCACCGATACTGATATTAGATAACTTGTCTTCTCTCGAAGTCCCTGCATTCCCCGGCGCAACATAAACCAGTTCAACTTGCTCTGATTGTGCTGCTTTCCATGCCAGGGCATGCTCACGACCACCACCACCAACAATCAATACTTTCATCTATCTATTCTCAACTATTCACAACAGCTTAATAAAGATTATTTGAGGGAGCATATTTCACACACTCTCGATATAAACGGAAAAATTAAATCAAAAACGTTTTGACGGAGTAGATTTTTTGTTAATTCGAGGCGCAATTGGTAACGAGTAATGAGTTTATAATTAATAAATGAGTGGCGCAGTGACGATTGCAACGAAGAAGTAACAAAAAATATGCCCGTCAATGGAGAAAGTGGCGCATAGATGTAAAAACCATGGCAATATCCGCCTCATTCGCTGCAGCAATCACTTCATCATCACGCATAGAACCACCGGGTTGTATGATGGCTGTGACGCCTACTTTTGCTGCTGAATCAATGCCATCACGAAATGGGAAGAAGGCGTCCGAGGCCATCACTGATCCACTGACTTCTAGGCCTTCGTCCTCGGCTTTAATCGCTGCAATACGCGCACTATAAATCCGGCTCATTTGTCCGGCACCTATACCTATCGTTTGTTTATCTCTTGCATACACAATGGCATTGGATTTCACATATTTCACCACCTTCCAGGTAAATAGCAAATCCTCTAATTCCTTTTCAGTGGGTGGACGTTTGGTGACAATAGTAAGATCATCTCTTTCAATTAACCCTCGATCATTATCCTGTATTAACAAGCCACCACTCACACGTTTCATGGTTAACTGTTGTATTGCAACCTCTCTTACGCCCGCCTCAAGGACTCGAATATTTTCTTTCTCAGAAAGGACATCCAGCGCCTCTTTACTAACGGAAGGTGCAATAATCACTTCGACAAATTGTCGCTTAATGATTGCTTTGGCCGTTTGTTCATCAAGCAGTAAATTAAACGCAATGATTCCGCCAAAGGCAGAGGTGGGATCCGTTTGATATGCTCTTTCATACGCCTGCAGGACATTTTCGCCGATCGCCACACCGCATGGATTTGCATGCTTGACGATAACACAAGCGGCCTCCCGATAAGACAACACGCACTCAAGTGCGGCATCAGTATCTGCAATATTATTATAGGAGAGGGCCTTACCTTGCCGTTGTTTTGATGCAGCGATTGTTCCCGAGGGTGGGTTCTGTTGAGTATAGAAGGCGGCTGTTTGATGTGGGTTCTCGCCATACCTCAACTCCTGAAGTTTCTTGAATTGAGATGTAAAAGTCAGTGGGTAATCCAGATCCTCGCCATCTATTGATACAGCCCCCAGATAATTAGAGATATGGGCATCATAATTCGCGGTATGCGCAAACACTTTTTGTGCCAGGTAAAATCGTGTTTCATCAGTCAATGATCCATCATAATTATCAATTTCATCGATGACATTTTCATAATCAATTGCGTCAACAATAACGCCCACGTGGGCATAATTCTTTGCTGCCGAACGCAACATTGTCGGCCCGCCTATATCAATATTTTCAATGGCATCAGCTAATGTGCAATCGGGCTGATTTACCGTTGCTTCAAAGGGGTAGAGATTCACAACTAACAGATCAATCGGCTCAATATTATTTTCAGCCATGACTGCATCATCTATACCGCGCCGACCTAACAAACCACCATGAATTCTAGGGTGCAATGTTTTCACCCTGCCATCCATTATTTCAGGGAATCCTGTGTAATCAGAGACCTGGATAACGTTGATACCACCATCAGCGAGCAGCCTGGCGGTTCCTCCCGTTGACAGAATGATGATGTTACGGCTTGCCAATTGACTGGCAAACTCAACGATCCCGGTCTTGTCTGAAACACTGATAAGTGCACGTTTGATCTTATTCATAGTGTGACTGACCCTGAATGTATATCAGTGGTGGGAGAAAGATAATAAGTGTTTTATTCCAACGCGTACTTCTTTAATTTTTTACGTAGTGTGGCCCTGTTGATGCCTAATATTTCTGCTGACCTTGTGATATTGCCTTGCGTCTGTTTCAAAACGATCTCAAGCATGGGTTCCTCTGTCTGCGATATAATAAGCTCATAAAGATCACTTGGATCGTGACCATCCATATCTTCAAAATATAAATTTAAAGCACTTTCGACACAATGATGAATAGATTTTTTACGCCTTTCTTTTCGCTTTTTTTGTGGTACCTTCTTGATCCCTAATTTAGCCATCATGCCGCCAATACTTCCTCGTCATTTATTGCATTAAAATAGTCTTCCACCACAAGCAACTGGCTCACAACAGTATCCGTTTTATTGGCCCTGCTTCGTAGCACTTCACCACTTTCCAGATGCTTGCTATACCAACCAACATGTTTCCGCGCGACACGTACGCCAGTGTATTCCCCATACAATTCATAAAGGCCAGTTAAATGCTGTTGAATAAGCTGCTGAATCTCATCATTTGATGGTCGCGCCAAGTGAACCCCTGTTTTTAAAAAATGATTAATTTCATTGAATATCCACGGATTTCCCAGGGCAGCGCGTCCCAACATAATGCCGTCTGTCCCCGTTGCATGCAAAACTTCTGCGGCCTTTTCAGGTGTTGTGATATCGCCGTTGGCAACGACAGGAATTGAAACATGTTCTTTTACTTCCCTGATGGTCTGATATTCGGCTTCACCTCTGAAACCACAGGCACGTGTCCTGCCATGTACTGTCAACATCTGAATACCTGAATTCTCAGCTATCCGCGCAATATTGACTGCGTTTTTGTTTTGCTTGTTCCAGCCCGTCCGCATCTTCAGTGTAACTGGAATATCAACCGCAGCAACGACACTTTCGAGTATGCTCGTGACTAATGTCTCTTCCTGCATCAATGCCGAGCCAGCAAAGACATTACATACTTTCTTGGCCGGACATCCCATATTAATATCAATGATTTGTGCACCGAGATCAGCATTATACCGAGCCGCCTCTGCCATCAGTTGAGGATCAGCACCGACAATCTGCACTGCGCGTGCGGACTCTTCTTCATAATGATTTAGTCTTAATTGTGATTTTTTACTGTGCCGAAGTGCCGGATTGGATGCCACCATTTCAGACACGGCAAGACCCGCGCCATGTTGTTTGCAGAGTTGGCGAAATGGTTTGTCTGTTACCCCTGCCATAGGTGCAAGCAGTAAATTATTATCGAGTGTATATGGGCCTATTCTCATTTCCTGACCGCTTCTTATTTTTTCGGCGGTTACCAGAGTGGTAGTCGAATGATAACACGACTGACTGACTGATGGAGATTTTTGCACAAAACAAAAGTCTCACCTGACAGAGATGCCAGGTCAAAATCAGAAACTTCAGGTTCTTGATTTTGAAAGAAACACAAAAATCTAATATTTATGTTTTGCTGCTTTGTCGAACCAGGAATGGCCCGTGTAAAGCTCTCGACTAGAGAAAATGAAATTCGAAGCTGACCGCATCCTCCGTTGGCCCGTTGACCTCCAGAACAAAATGAATTGGCGATTGCGGCATCATACCAGCCTGAATATTAATACTGTCATCCAGATACTGTTCTGGCTTGAACTCCCTGAAACCAATCACCACCCCAGCGGGATTAAACAGCGCAAGCTGGATTAGAGGAAATGGTTGAATTGTTTCCGATTGATTTGCCATGGTTGCATTCACCAACAAACTGCCTTCATATAAAGGATGGTTGCGCACATCCCTGTTTAACATCCTGATCGAACTGATATCCTTATGCCTGAGGATTTCACAGTGAAGACGTTCACAGATTTCTCTGGCGACAGGATCCAGCTGAGGATAGTGCATCAATAATTGATCACGATTAAACCAAGCCAGCTGCGCAACAATGATTATTAATAGCAAAAATGTACCAAGCCCCCAGCTGATTGTGGCAAATAAGCTTCGTTCTGCTGGAGGTGTTTCACGTAATTCATCAGGTAAATCGTCTAACAAGTCTTCAGATAAGGAACCGGGAAAATGTTCAGGAAATTCACTCAGCGACGCCTCCTCATTCGCCTCTGCTTCCTTGACGCTGGGTGTGGCTTCTATTTCCTGCTGTTCCGCTTCGGGGCCAGATTCCTCGTCATTGCTTGATGTAGGAATCTCAAATTCTGGTTCTTGGTCGGATTCTCGTATTGGCCCTGATTCATTTGCTGGCTCATAATTAAATTCGTAATTTAATTTATCAAGGACCAGGGGAATATCACTCAGACGTGAAAGTACGCTGAACTGATGACCACAAGCGCCACATTCAACCCGACCGTATGCCATCGATAATTGTGCAGCCTGAATATGGAATTGCTGCATGCAATTGGGGCAAGAGGTAAATAACCCCTGGGGCAAAGACGGTGTCTCGGTATTTTTCATCAAGATGATTTTATAGAATTATATTCTTGTTCCGTGTAACAAGGACCACTCTTGTTTAAAAACAGGTTCGTCCATATTAAACCAGCTTTGATATGCCTCCAAACATTCCTCAACCTGAGTCGAGAGCAGGCCGGACAGCACCAGATCGCCTGAAGGCTGAACAAGATCGGCAAAATGATGAGCCAATTCCTGCAATGGATTCAACAACACATTTGCAAGCAAAACATCCACGACGGGCAACTGAATATCATCAGGGTGTGCGATGACAAGCTGGCCTGTTATTTTATTTCTCTTTGCATTTTCTTCAGAAGCTTGTAATGCCTGGGGATCAATATCGACGGCATATACCTTTCCTGCGCCTAGTTTGACAGCAGCCAACGCCAGTATCCCAGAACCACAACCGTAATCAATCACTGATTTTCCTTTGAGATCACTCTGGGCTAACCATTCAAGACAAGCAGCAGTTGTTTCATGTGTTCCTGTACCAAAAGCAAGACCCGGATCAAGGATGATATGTGCAATATCATCTCTCGGTAGTTCACACCAGCTTGGGCAAACACATAAACGGTCGGCAAATATTTTCACCCCGTGGCCAAGTCTATATTCACTGACCCAATCGCGATCTTCCAGTATCGATATTTCATGCCGCCCTATCCTGTCTGCACCAACACGATTGCGCAGGCAAACGAGAAGTGTATCAAGATCAGTATCTTCGTGAAGTAGGGCGACGATACGTGTTTGCTGCCAGCGAAGTGAATCTTTTTTTGTTGCTTGACCAAAAATTTTTCCATCACTGACTGCTGACAGGCTAACGGAAACCGCAGCAAATTGTTTAAGGAGTTCAGATAATTTCTCAGCACTTTCAGAATCACTTTCCAGTGTCAACTGCAGCCAGGACATAGTGGTTTACTTTAGTCCCAACTCATCTTCCAGAAAGTGAATATCTGTCCCACCCGCCATAAAAGCGGCATTGGTCACCAGTTTTTGATGTAGAGGTATATTTGTTTTAATCCCATCAATGACAATCTCCGATAAGGCAATTGACATACGCCTTAAGGCCAGATCACGATTTTCGCCATGCACAATTAATTTACCAATCAAGGAATCGTAGTGCGGCGGCACTTTATAACCCTGATAGACATGAGTATCGACACGCACACCGGGCCCCCCTGGTGGATGATAGTGCTCAATCGTGCCGGGTGATGGCATGAAAGTTTCCGGATCCTCGGCGTTGATTCTACATTCAATGGCGTGGCCCCTGATTTGAATATCCTCCTGTTTGTAAGTGAGCACATCACCATTCGCAATACGTAATTGTTCCTTGACGATATCAACACCTGTCACTGATTCTGTGACTGGGTGCTCTACCTGTATACGCGTATTCATTTCAATAAAATAGAAACTACCATTCTCATACAAAAATTCAAAAGTCCCTGCACTACGATATCCAATTCGTTGACAGGCCCCAACACAACGTGCCCCTATTGTGTTTCTGATTTCTTCTGTAATGCCCGGCGCGGGAGCTTCTTCAATGACCTTTTGATGGCGACGTTGCATTGAACAATCACGTTCTCCCAGATGGATCACGTTGCCATGCTCATCTGCCAACACCTGAATCTCAACATGTCTCGGATGCTGCAGAAATTTTTCCATGTAAACTATATCGTTGCCAAAGGTTGCCGCCGCTTCAGATTTGGTTAAAGAGATCGCATTCTTCAATGCTGCTTCACTGTTCACCACACGCATCCCACGACCACCACCACCACCTGATGCTTTAATAATGACGGGATAACCAATGTCTCGTGCGGTTTCAAAAACATTATCCGAATTTTCGCTGATAGGGCCGTCAGAACCAGGCACACATGGCAC
>LKGT01008095.1_pt1 | contig 10476 bp, 11 predicted proteins | sample 503861 | NCBI WGS metagenome assembly LKGT01 (sample SAMN04113194, study PRJNA297058) | marine sediment metagenome | biome: marine benthic biome; feature: marine benthic feature; material: marine sediment; isolation source: sediment sample collected at the water-sediment interface from the South......
GCCAGGCCTTCGATTGGGCAAGGCCCGGCGACCTTCTGCTCCTGCTGGTCCATGCCCAGCGCGCCGAGGTCTTCGACCTGATCGAGGGCTTACGCGCCCGCGAGCGCGGCCGATAAGCCCGATAAGACTGGGGCTGGCAACAGGGAGCAGCACACCATGGGGGCGATTGCATCAACCTCTACCGCTTCACCCTCTACAGCGATCCTTGGTATAAGCCGACATCCCGACATCCCGACATCCCGACAATTTACCCCGCGGGTGGATTCTTCCCCTCGGCTTGGTAAATCTCGGCGCCAAGGGAGCATCGTCATCCGAGCCGCCAGCCCCCCCCAATGGACGGTCAAAGCGATGGGAGGGACTCGACCTCGGCGGCCAAACCGCGGGGCGCTAGCACGTCCGGCGGGTTTGCGATATCATCAACCCTATCGGAGGGGTCCGTACGGAGAATCCCGGTACATAAGGTGTCCAACGTAAGTGACCAGCGGCACCGCATCCGCCGAGCTTCGAGCGGAAGACCTCTTTTCCAAGCCCAATCACTACCTCCTCGAATTCGCCGGACCAAAGGGCATTCTGGTGCCGATGACGAGGGAGAGCTACCGGCAGTCGATCTTCACGGATCCCGGACGAATTGTGACCGCCGGCCCACAAACCTGGACCGTCGATCGGGTGAAACTCCTGAACATCTTCGAAACGCTGCAGATCGAACAAGAGCCGCTTCGATACGTTTTCCACATCGCAAATTGCGGTTCGACATTATTCGCTCGCGCCTTCGACCATATTGCCAACTGTCTCGTCTACCGAGAACCGTACCCTTTGCGTCAATTGTCCGTCGCCTACGCGGCCCATGCCGGCGACCCCCATCGAATCGAAGGCTGGACCAAAACGCTTCGGCTGGTAGGCGGACTGCTCGGCAGGCGATTCGAGGATCCGCAGGCCATACTCGTGAAAGCCAACGTGCCGGTGAACTTCGTCCTTCCGCAAGTGCTCGGCCTTCATCAGGGTTCATCCGGCATATTGCTCTATTCATCGCTGTGGACGTATTTGGTCAGCGCTTTGAAAAGCGCGGAGCGCCGGCAGTGGATCCGCAATGTCCTCAACGAAATGTCGGCCGCCATCAATTCGATCGAGGCCTTGGCCACGGTCGATTTGGACGCACTCTCCACCGCGCGGGCGGCCGGCTGCGTGTGGCTCGCACAAATGCATCAATTCATGGGGATTCTCGATATTCGCGACGAGCTGCGGACGCTCGATTGCGAGCAATTCTTCGAACACCCCCTCGAAACCCTGCTTGCCGCCTGCGACTTTTTCGGACTCGACACGACCGACGACGCGGTACGAAAGGTCATCGCAGGCGCGCTGTTCTCCGAACATGCTAAGTTTCCCGGCCGGCGGTACGACGCCGCCACACGGCGGGCTGATCTGGAATTCCAGGCACAGGCATTGAGCGACGAGATCTCCGAAGGCATGGCATGGGCGAATGGCTTCCTCGAGCCGTTGCGCATCCCCGCGGCGCTACCCAACGCGTTGCTGTAACGGGCAACCGACTCCGGGTATGGTCGGTATGCTCAGCGCCACCGGCGGGTCCATAAGTCAACGGATCGGACTATCGCGCGGTGTCCGGGCGCACCGATTAGAATCGGACCGCCCGCTCATGGACTCACTAACCGGTCACGGGATCCGGTGCGCCGAGCCTGTACCGCCACGGTTGTGTCCGCTGTTCCGCCTCGCTAAGAGGCGCAAATTCGACGTATCCGAATTGCGACCAGATGATACGCTGTACAGGATTCTCGATCGCGTTTCTTCCGTGCATGAAGCGGGTGTTGTCTAGCATCAATAGATCGTTGCGCTGCCACTTATGCGCCACCGTCAATGCGTCGGTGACCCGCTTAACGTCCAGGCAAACCGCGTCCGGTACTTCGCTGCCGTCGTCGAACGTCGGAAAATTCCGGATGTTCTGCCCAAAGCGCGCAAAGAGCAGAAAATTGCCGAATGCCAAGCGATCGGAAAACATTGGCTTGTGCAGGGCCGGAGCGATATGGGACCGGCGGTACGCGTTCCCCTCCCTGGCAAACAACCATGGTCCCCGGCGTGACGCCTCAGCCAATAGCTCGTCATTCGGCTCGGGCGTACCAAACCATTGTTCGAGACCTGGCGCGGGAATCCATTTCGTGTACAGCAGTGATCGCCGATCAAGAGAGGCCCGAACCTCAGGTTGCAGCGCCGGTACGACCGGAATCCCATCGCAAATCAGCGTCTCGCCACCCCCGTGCGGCGCATTCACACACATGAACCACGCGATGTCCGGTTTTGTGGGAGCAATAGAGAGCTCCGAATGTAGCGGAAAGGCTTCTCGGCCGAGATTAACSGTCTGGGTTCTATAGTCTCGCGACACAAACTCTCGTCCACCGCTATCATTCGATAAGAAACCCGAGCAAAATTTCGACGTGAAGGAATTGAGCGACGCAAGGTCCAGCTCGAAGCCCCGAAAYAGTATGGCRCCGTTGATTTTGTATCGTTCCACGACCATGGTTCGATCGACCGATGCAATRTCGGYGTTCGATCGATCGGCGAGGACCGTTACGTAGTTGCGCTCGGMATCCGGTTCGACAATGGTTGGCATTATTTGTCCCGGTGCTTACGTSATCTGCATCRTCRAGTGGSCAACGCGGAGTTCACCGATACGKTTCCACGTAAGGCACTCTATAGCATTCGCGGTCCGATCGTTATTCCGATTCGATTGAGGTGTCCACTACCCCGCGCGCSTACAYCACTCAGCGTTCGGCATGGCTTTGCAGTTTCAGTAAGTGAGAAACCTCACGTCCCGTATCAGCAGAGAAACSGGCATCGAACAATCGAGTGTGGAATTCTGCGAWATTCGNAGCSAAGGTGCYATGTCTGCATGGGGYYCGCGGCGGACTTCGAGCGATCTCGTCTSRRATGTCGGGTTCGGAGCGCGTAGCGGACATTCGAACCTTCGATGATCTGGATGACGCCGTGTGGCGCCGTATCGGCGCAACCTCGAACCGAGGCATTCCCCACCCCGCGCTTGCCTTGGCGGGCCGGCTCTCCCATGCTTACGCCGCCATGACATCGCCCGATCAAAAGCGCGTCGCGCTGTTCGTTACCTGCCTGGTCGATCTGTTCCGGCCAACGGTCGGTTTCGCCGCGGTCAAGCTGATCGAGGACGCCGGCTATGCTGTCGAGGCGCCGGCGCTGCAGACCTGCTGCGGCCAGCCGGCCTACAACGCGGGCGACCGGGGCAGCGCGCGCGCCATCGCGCGCCAGGTGATCGACGCGTTCGACGGCTACGACTACATCGTCGCGCCGTCGGGCTCCTGCGCCGGCATGCTCAGCCATCACTACCCGGCGCTGTTCGAGGACGACGCCGAGATGGCGCCCAGGGCCAAGGCCTTCGCCGAGAGGGTCCACGAGCTGGTCGCGTTCCTCTACGACGTCGCCCGCGTGCGCGACCTCGGGGCGCGCTACGACGGCGTCGCCGCCTATCACGACGCCTGCTCGGGCCTGCGCGAGCTCGGCATAAAACGGCAACCGCGCGCGTTGCTCGGTCGCGTCGCGGGGCTCTCGGTCGTCGAGTTGGCGCGGCCCGAGGTGTGCTGCGGCTTCGGCGGCACCTTCTGCATCAAATATTCCGACATCTCGATCCGGATGGTCGCCGAGAAGACCGCCGACATCGCCGCTTCGGGCGCCGATACGCTGCTCGCCGGCGACATGGGCTGCCTGATGAACCTGGCCGGCCGGCTCAAGCGCGAGGGCAGCGACGTGCGCGTCCGCCATATCGCCGAGGTGCTCGCCGGCATGACCCGGGCGCCGGCGATCGGCGACCGGCCGGGCGACTAGGCGATGCAATCGACCAGCGCCGATTTCAAGGCCAACGCGCGCCGCGCACTGGCCGACGCCGATCTTCAGCAGGCGCTGGCGCGGATGCGCACGGGCTTCATCGAGCGACGCACCGAGGCGGCGCTTCGCCTGCCCGAGTTCGATGCGCTGCGCGACGCGGCGGTCGACATCAAGAACCACACGCTGGCCCATCTCGACGTCTATCTCGAGCGCTACGAGGCCAAGGTCGTCGAGAGCGGCGGCACGGTGCATTGGTGCGCCGACGCGGCCGAGGCCCGGGATGTGGTGCTCGAATTGTGCCGCGCGGCAGGGGCGCGAAGCGTCACCAAGTCGAAATCGATGATCGCCGAGGAGATCGCGCTCAACGCGCATCTCGAGGCGGCCGGCATCGAGCCGGTCGAGACCGACCTGGGCGAGTACATCATCCAGCTCGCGAACGAGCCGCCGAGCCACATCATCGCGCCGGCGGTGCACAAGACCAAGGACCAGGTCGCCGATCTGTTCGTCGAGCACCACGCCGCGCTCGGCTTCACGACGCGCCACGACGATCCGCGCGCGCTGGTCGACGAGGCGCGCCAGGTGCTGCGCCCGAAGTACCTCGCCGCCGACGTCGGCATCACCGGCGCCAACTTCCTGATCGCCGAGACCGGCTCGTCGGTCACCGTGACCAACGAGGGCAACGCCGAGCTGACGCAGATCCTGCCCAAGACCCACATCGTCATCGCCAGCATCGAGAAGGTCGTGCCGACGCTCGAGGACGCGACGACGATCCTGCGCGTGCTGGCGCGCTCGGCGACCGGCCAGGAGTTCTCGGCCTACACCACCTTCGCCAACGGGCCGCGGCGGCCGGACGACCTCGACGGGCCCGAGGCCTATCACGTCGTGCTGCTCGACAACGGCCGCTCGGCGATGCTCGGCACCGAGTTCCAGGACATGCTGCGCTGCATCCGCTGCGGCGCCTGCCTGAATCACTGTCCGATCTACGCCTCGATCGGCGGCCACGCCTATGGCTGGGTCTATTCGGGCCCGATGGGCGCCGTCCTGACGCCGCTGTTGATCGGCGTCGAGACGGCCGGCCACCTGCCCAACGCCTCGACGTTTTGCGGCAAATGCGAGGAAGTCTGCCCGATGCGCATCCCGCTGCCGCGCATGATGCGCCACTGGCGCGAGCACGAGTTCGAGGCCCGGTTGTCGCCGCCGCGCTGGCGCGTCGGGCTGGCGCTGTGGGCCTGGGTCGCGCGGCGTCCGGCGATGGACCGTTATCGCGAGTTTCGCGCCGTGTGCTGGGTGGCGGCGCGTTGGGTCTGGTCGCGCTGATCGCGCTSCTGATCGGCGTGCCCATGGGGGTCTATACCGGCCTGCACAGGGAAGGATTTCTGTCCAAGGTTTTCATGACCATTTCGCTGATCGGCATATCCATACCGTCGTTTCTGATCGGCATCCTGCTGATCCTGCTGTTCGGCGTGGTGCTCAGGTGGCTGCCGACCTTCGGCCGCGGCGACGTGGTCGAGCTCGGCTGGTGGACCACCGGGTTGTTGACCACATCGGGCATCAAGGCGCTGATCATGCCCGCGATCACCCTGGCGTTGTTCCAGATGACCCTGATCATGCGCCTGGTGCGCTCGGAGATGCTCGAGGTGCTGCGCACCGACTACATCAAGTTCGCGCGCGCCCGSGGSYTGGCCAACCGSGCCRTCAAYTTCGGYCACGCGCTCAARAACACSCTGGTGCCGGTGATCACCATCACCGGCCTGCAGCTCGGCTCGATCATCGCCTTCGCGATCATCACCGAGAGCGTGTTCCAGTGGCCCGGCATGGGCCTGCTGTTCATCCAGGCGATCAAYGARGTCGAYATYCCGGTGATGKCGGCCTACYTSTGCATGATCGCSYTRTTYTTCGTGGTCATCAAYYTGATCGTCGAYYTGCTCTACTAYGCCGTCGACCCGCGCCTGCGSATCGACAGSACGSTGRTCGGGHSGYWYGGYTAGGGBSVVCGVCATGDCCGTVAGCGCGCATBTGGTCGACGGCGTCCGGCGGTTCCGGGACAGCGACGTCTACTACAGCTTCAAGCGCTCGCCGGTGACCATCGTGGCCGCGGTCGTGACCGCGATCTTCATGATCTCSGCGSTGTTCGCGCCCTGGCTGGCGCCCCATCAGCCCTTCGACCYTGCGACCGTCGAGCTGCTCGATGSTTTCACGCCGCCGGTCTGGVAGGCGGGCGGCGATCCGCGCTTCCTGCTCGGCACCGACGAYCARGGCCGCGACATSCTCTCCACCATCATGTWYGGCGCSCGRATYTCGCTCGGCGTCGGCTTCGCCKCGGTYKYCYTCGCCATGGTGATCGGGRTCGGKKYGGGCCTGSTSAGCGGCTAYCTGGGCGGCATGACCGAYGCCRTCATCATGCGCRTCGCCGACATTCAGCTGTCGTTYCCGGCGATCCTGMTCGCGCTKCTGATCGACGGYGTGGCGCGCAGCCTGYTGCCGCGCGRCATGCACGACGAGGTCGCGATCTACGTGCTGATCTTCGCCATCGGCATCTCCGGCTGGGTCCAGTACGCGCGCACGGTGCGTGGCTCGACGCTCGTGGAGAAGAACAAGGAATACGTTCAGGCGGCGCACGTCATGGGGATTCCGCCGACGCTGATCATGCTGCGCCACGTTCTGCCCAACACCATGGGCCCGGTGCTGGTGATCGCCACCATCCACCTGGCGATCGCGATCATCACCGAGGCGACGCTGTCGTTCCTCGGCGTCGGCGTGCCGCCGACCTCGCCCTCGCTGGGCACGCTCATTCGGGTCGGCAACGACTTCCTGTTCTCGGGCGAGTGGTGGATCACGATCTTTCCGGGCGCGGCCTTGGCGATCCTGGTGCTGGCGGTCAACCTGTTGGGCGACTGGCTGCGCGACGCGCTCAACCCCAAGCTCCGGTAAACGGCGGCCGGGGACCCGCCCGGGCGCGCCGCGCCGAATCGGTTGCCGTCCTGGTGATCAACCCAAGCCAAGGCGGACACGGCGAGCAGCCGGGCGCCGACATCGACTTGCTGGTCATGGGCGCCTACGGCCATTCGCGCCCGCGCGAGCTGGTGCTCGGCGGCGTCACCCGGGCGATCTTCCAGCAGATGACCGTGCCGGCGCTCATGTCCCATTGATCGCGCAGCCGGGCGCGGCTAGGCTGTTCCCCGCATTCATGAACGAAAACAGCGAGGGGGGCGGCGGTCATGCCGATCATCAACCGGATTGCCCAGTTTCACGACGACATGACCGCCTGGCGCCGGAGCCTGCACGCGCAGCCGGAGACCGCCTTCGAGGAGCGCCTTACCGCCGACTTCGTCGCCGACAAGCTGGGCGGGTGGGGCATCGAGGTGCACCGCGGCCTGGCCGAGACCGGCGTGGTCGGCGTGCTCCACGGCACCGGCGGAAACGGCACCGGCGGAAAAGGCCGGACGGTCGGCCTGCGCGCCGACCTGGACGCGCTGCACATCCACGAGCTGAACGACTTCGCGCACCGCTCCACGATCGACGGCAAGATGCACGCCTGCGGCCACGACGGGCATACCGCCATGCTCCTGGGCGCCGCCCGCTACCTGGCCGAGACGCGCAATTTCGACGGCACCGTCTACTTCATCTTCCAGCCGGCCGAGGAGAACGAGGGCGGCGCCCGGGTCATGGTCGAGGAGGGCCTGTTCGAGCGCTTCCCGGCCGAGACCGTCTACGGCATGCACAACATGCCGGGTTTGGCGACCGGCCGGGTCGGCCTGCGCGCCGGGCCGGCCATGGCGGCCTTCGACATCTTCGAGATCACGGTGACCGGCGACGGCACCCACGCCGCCATGCCGCACCTGGGCAACGACCCCGTGGTCATCGCCGCGCAGATCGTCGGCGCGCTTCAGACCATCGTGAGCCGGCGCGCCGATCCCATCGAATCGGTGGTGGTCAGCGTCACCCAGTTCCACGCCGGGGACACCTGGAACGTGATCCCCCATCAGGCCGTGCTGCGCGGCACGGCGCGCTGCTTCAAGCCCGAGGTGCGCGACCTGATCGAGGCCGAGATCGAAAAGATCGCCGAGGGCATCTGCGCGGCCCACGGCGCCACCATGGCGTTCCGCTACGAGCGGCGCTATCCGGCGCTGGTCAACAGCGAACGCGAGACCGAGATGGCCGCCGGCATCGCCGCCCAGGTGGTCGGCGAGGACAAGGTGACCCTCGGCGCACCGCCGCTCATGGGCTCGGAGGACTTCGCCTTTATGTTGGAGTCGCGGCCCGGCTGCTACATTTGGCTCGGCAACGGCGAGGTGGGCGGCCCCGGCGGCTGCAACGTGCACAACCCGCGCTACGATTTCAACGACGAGATCTCGGTGATCGGCGCGAGCTACTGGGCCAAGCTGGTCGAGACCGCCTTGCCGCGCGGCGGCTGAGCCAGGGCCGCTACTTCACCGCGCGGGGGTCGAGGGCGTCCTGGAGGCCGTCGCCCAGGAAGTTCCATAACGCTTGACGGTATACCATGTTACGGTATAGGCTATTGCGGTGATCAAGTCCTTCAAGAGCAAGGACACCGCGCGGCTGTTCAATCGTCTCTCCTCGCGTCGGTGGCGCGACATAGCCGGCACCGCCCGCCGCAAGCTGGAGATGTTGAACGCCGCCAAGTCGCTGGCCGAACTGCGCGTACCGCCCGGCAACCGGCTTGCAGCCTTGAAGGGGAACCGGCGGGGTCAATACAGCATCCGCATCAACGATCGATGGCGGATATGTTTCGTCTGGCGCGGCGGTGACGCCTATGACGTCGAAATCGTTGACTACCATTAGGAAATGACCATGGCCAAGCTGCCACCCATCCATCCGGGAGAAGTCCTCGGCGAGGAGTTCCTGAGCCCGATGCGGATCAGCCAGTCGCGGCTGGCACGGGACATCAACGTGCCGCCGCGACGGATCAACGAGATCTGCCTTGGCAAACGCGGAATTACGCCGGACACGGCTCTCCGCTTGGCGCGTTACTTCGGCACCTCGGCCGAATTCTGGATGAACCTGCAGCAGCGCTACGATCTCGAATGCCGTAAGGACGAAATCGAGGAACGGCTGAGAACGGAGATCCGCCCGCGATCGGGACAGGCGGCCTGAACCCGCCACGGGCCCGCTACTTCACCGCCCGCGGGTCGAGGGCGTCCTGGAGGCCGTCGCCGAGGAAGTTGAAGGCGATCACGGTGACGAAGATCAAGAGGCCCGGGTAGACCGCGAGCGCGGGCGCGTCCCAGATCAGCTCCTGGGCGCCGGTCAGCATGTTGCCCCAGCTCGCCATCGGCGGCTGGATGCCGAGACCCAGGAAGCYCAAGACCGATTCGAGCAGGATGATGTTGCCGATCGAGAGCGTGGTCGCGACGATGATCGGCGAGACCACGTTGGGCAGGATGTGSACCAGCATGATGCGCGCGTGATTCGCGCCSAGYGCCTCGGCGGCGCGCACGAACTCGCGCGCCTTCATGGAGAGCGTCGCCCCGCGCACCAGGCGCGCCACGGTGGTCCAGCCGACCAGCGCGATCAGGAGCACGATGCGGTAMAGGCTGAYGTTCTCGGAGSTGGCCAGGTCTTCCGGCAGCCCCAACTTGGTCAGATCGACSGCGGCCAGCACGATCAGGAGCGGCAGGATCGGCAGCGCGATGGCGCCGTCGGTCAGGCGCATGAGCAAGCGGTCCASGGTGCCGCCGTAGTAGCCGGCCAKSAGCCCGAYCGCGGTGCCGATGACGGTGGCGCAAAGCGCGGCGGCGAYGCCGACCATGAGCGAGACCYGGCCGCCGTAGAGCAGGCGCAGCAGGAGGTCGCGGCCGAGCTCGTCGGTGCCCAAGGGGTGCTCGGCCGAGGGCGGCTGCTTGAGGKYCAGGAGGTCGACCCGGGTCGCGTCCARGCCSAGCAWYGCCTCGGCCAGCGGCGCGGCCAGCGCGAGCAGGRCRAGCAGCRMCAGTCCAACSAGGCTSGCGASCGCCACGCGGTGCTCCAGGAAYCGGCGCCACAGGATGGCRCCGACCGTGCGYGRCGGGCCCKCGGCGACGCCGGCCGCCGCGGCCAGCTSGTATTTGCGCKCCTCGCTCATGCCCGCGCCCTCATTTGTAGGAGATCCGCGGGTCGAGCCAGGTGTAGCAGAGGTCGGCGGCGAGGTTGGCCAAGAGCGTGGTCAGCGTCGCCAGCAGCAGGCCGACGAGSGCCAGGTTGAAGTCGTTGCCCAGGATCGCGTCRTAGATCGTCTTGCCCATGCCCAGGTAGCCGAACATGGWCTCGGTGATGAGCGCGCCGGAGAACAGGGCGCCGAAGTTGAGCGCCAGGATCGTGACCACCGGGATCATGGCGTTGCGCAGCACGTGGCCGAACACGACCTGGCGCTCGYTCAAGCCCTTGGAGCGGGCGGTGCGCACGTAGTCCTGGCGCAAGGCCTCCATGACCGAGGCGCGCACGAAGCGGATGATCCCRCCCACGGTCGCGATGGTCAGCGTTGCCACCGGAAGCACCAGAWATKCCGCCTGGGTCGCMAGRCYGGCCCCGGTCGCCGGCATGCCGCCGGCCGGCAGCCAGCCGAGCACGACGGCGAAGAGCATGATCAACAGGATCRSNAKCSNGAAGRGCGKCRYSKAG
>LKGT01010193.1_pt1 | contig 10474 bp, 8 predicted proteins | sample 503861 | NCBI WGS metagenome assembly LKGT01 (sample SAMN04113194, study PRJNA297058) | marine sediment metagenome | biome: marine benthic biome; feature: marine benthic feature; material: marine sediment; isolation source: sediment sample collected at the water-sediment interface from the South... ...
GCCGATGATGCTGCCATGGGCATGATCATCTATTTCGATTTCGATCAATCTGATCTCAAGCCGCAATATGCGGACCTGCTTGCCCGGCATGCGAACAAGTTGTCGAATAATTCGGCTACGCGGATCCGCCTGGAAGGCCACGCGGACGAACGCGGATCGCGCGAGTACAATATTGGCCTTGGCGAGCGCCGTTCTCAGGCTGTGCGCCGCATGTTGCTTATTCAGGGCGCATCCACAAGTCAGATTTCGACAGTGAGTTTTGGCGAGGAACGGCCGGCAGCGTTTGGCAGTAATGAAGAAGCGTACGCACTAAACCGGCGTGTCGAGATCAAGTACCTCAACTAACGGCGAGCAAGCGTGACCAAACAAAAGATTCTGGCGATCGTCGCGATACTGCCTCTCCTGGCGGTCGGTTGCGCTATGACACCACCGGCCGACGATCCGGTACTGCTGAAGCTGAATGAACTCGAGCGGCGGCTCAGCGCCATCGAATGAATGTTGGCAAGCGGCAGCATCATCGATCTGACAATACAAACGGATGAACTGCAACAGCGGACCCGCGAATTGCAAGGTCGGATTGAGACGCTCGAGCATGACGCGACGGGTGCCCTCGAGCGACAGCGTGAGCTCTATGCCGACCTGGATATGCGAATTCAAAATCTGGAACGGCTATCACTCGGTACCACCGGCCGGCTTAGCGTTCTCGATGGAGGCTCACTTGCGCCCGGACAGCTGCCGGTACCCGGTGGTTCCGATCGCGATAACTATCAGGCTGCGTTCGAGTTGCTCAAAGAGCAGCGCTATGAACCGGCCGCGATGGCGTTTCAGCAGTTTCTCGTCAGCTATCCGGACAGTCAGCTAGCCGACAATGCTCAATATTGGCTCGCGGAATCCTATTACGTAACGCAGCAGTATGACCTGGCGCTCGATGAATTCGAGAAGGTCATTAATAACTATGCGACGTCACGCAAGGTGCCGGATGCCTTGCTCAAAGTTGGCTATTGCAACTACGAGTTGGAGCGCTGGAACGCGGCGCGGCGCGCACTTGCCAGGGTGCAGGCCGACTATCCCGACACAACTGCTGCCCGGCTGGCCGAACAGCGCCTGAAACGAATGAACAGCGACGGACAGTAGGCTGCGAATGGAGTACGGCAAGCACAGCTTGTCATGGGACAACCGCAGCTTGTCATTTGCCTGCGGTCCGGTATGATGCCGGCCGGCATTCGCAGCAGCCTGCCATTTGAACGGCGTGGACACGTACGGCCTGTCGCTTGAAGCACCGCTAATCAAAACGGGGGTATAGCTCAGTTGGTAGAGCATCGGCCTTTTAAGCCGCTGGTCCCAGGTTCGATTCCTGGTGCCCCCACCATTTTTCCTCACACTTATTAGAAAACACGCGACGACCGAATCATGTGTCGCTATTATTAGCGCCTTTGTTCCGGGGTCAGCTCGACAGTCGTGGCACAAAATCGCTGGAAAATTCACAAGTTCGGTGGCAGCAGCCTTGCCGACGCGGACTGCTTTCGCCGTGTCGCTGCGATACTCACTGATCAGACCGAAACCAGCATCGGCGCGGTCGTATCCGCGATGGCCGGAATGACGGACAAGCTCCTGCAGCTGACCGCTCTGGCCGAGCAGGATGACCCTGGGTTTACTACCGAACTGCACCGCGTCGGCGAGCGGTACGCCAATACTGCCCGGGAACTCATCAAGAGCGAGGCCCTGGTCGGCCTGCTGGACCTTTGGGGACAGGATGCCGCAGACATCGAAGATATCCTGCGATCAATCGCGCTGGCAAAGTCTGCTCCCCAGCGCAGCCGCGATGTTGTTGCAGGCTATGGAGAAATTTGGTCCGCAAGACTGCTCGCGGCTTTGCTTGAGCAAGAGACAGGCAGCGATCGCGGCGGCACCTGGATCGATGCACGCCAGATCGTGACGGTGCGTCAGAGCGGACTTGGCCCGAGTATTCTCTGGCATGAATCGAGAGAGAATTTTGCAAGAAATTTCGATCGCGATTTCAAGGGCATCGTCGTCATCACCGGATTTATCGCCTCGGACGAGGAAGGCCTGCAGACGACCCTCGGCCGGAATGGTAGCGATCACTCGGCAGCAATATTTGCAGCGCTAACACATGCCAGCGAGCTGAGTATCTGGAGTGACGTCGACGGCATCATGAGCGCAGACCCCAATAAAGTGCCGGAGGCGCGCGTCATCAAGCAGCTCTCCTACAGTGAGGCCATGGAACTCGCGTACCTGGGTGCGAAGGTCATACACCCGCAGACATTGGGACCGGCAGTAGAAAACGATATTCCAATTGTCATTCGCAACAGCTTTGATCCCGATCATCCGGGCACTCGAATCGTCGCAGAGGCCGACGCCGACGAGCAGATCAAGGGAATCACGGCAATTGGCGGCATGGCGCTGGTCAATCTCGAGGGTTCGGGAATGATTGGTGTTCCTGGAACCGCCGACCGGCTTTTCGCGGCGCTCAAGCATGCCGGCGTGTCGGTGGCATTCATATCACAGGCCAGTTCCGAGCAGTCAATCTGTATCGCCGTGGCACAGGATCTTGCCGAACGCGCCAGAGCCGTTATCAGTGACGCGTTCGCCGAGGAGCTGGCGAGCGGGCAGATCCAAAATGTCGACGTAACAGACGCTCAGAGCATTGTGGCAGTCGTGGGTGACAATATGGCCGGGTCACCCGGGCTGGCGGCAAAATTTTTCGGTACGCTTGGCCGTGCCGGTATCAACGTGAGGGCGATCGCGCAGGGATCGTCAGAACGCAACATTTCTGCGGTTGTCGATTCAGACGATGCGGTGCGCGCGCTTCGGGCAGCGCATTCCGGCTTTTATCTATCTTCCAAGACGATTTCCATCGGCCTCATCGGTCCGGGGACGGTTGGCGGCACGCTGCTGGAGCAGATTCACAGGCAGAGCGACCGTCTGATAGATGACTTCAATCTCGATCTCCGCGTGCGCGCGATAGCACGTTCGAAAAAGATGTTGCTGGGTGAACGGCGAATCGGGTTGGCGACCTGGGACGAGAACATGCACGAGTCGGGCGAGGATCTCGATCTCGATCGATTGGAACGTCACGTGCACGCCGACCATTTGCCTCATGCAGTCATTATCGACTGTACGGCAAGTGAATCGGTGGCCAGACGTTACGCCGGCTGGCTTGAAAAGGGCATTCACGTCATTACGCCGAACAAGAAAGGCTTAAGCGGCGATTATGCATACTACGAATCAATGCAAGAGTGCGCAAAGCAGGGCAATGCCCATTGTTTTTACGAGACAACCGTCGGCGCCGCGTTGCCGGTGATCAGCACGCTACGTGATCTCGTCGATACAGGCGATCAGATTCGTTCGGTCGAAGGAATATTATCCGGCACGCTTTCCTATCTTTTTAATGTCTATGACGGCACTCGCCCGTTTTCGGAAATCGTCCGGGAGGCGCGAAAAAGCGGCTACACTGAACCGGACCCGCGCGACGACCTGTCAGGCATGGATGTCGCGCGAAAGCTCACGATCCTGGCTCGGGAGCTGGGCCAGAAAATAAAGATCGGCGATTTTCCCGTGCAAAATCTGGTGCCTGACGAATTGCGTGGCCTGAGTATTGACGACTTCCTGGACGAGCTGCCACGCTACGACGACCAGATGCTACAGCTATACAGCGAAGCGGAAAACCAGGGACGTAAACTCCGTTACGTTGCTAAACTGAATGCCAGCGGCGACGCATCGGTCGGCCTGGACCTGGTCGAACCGGATCACGCGTTCGGCAACATTAATCTGACCGACAACATCGTCCGGTTTGTCACCGACAGATACTCGCCCAATCCACTCGTGGTGCAGGGGCCCGGAGCGGGCCCGGCAGTCACTGCGGGAGGCGTGTTCTCGGACCTGTTAAGGCTTTCGAATTATCTGGGCGGCGCTGACTAGGATGAGCGATGCTTCAATGGTTACTGCTTTTGCGCCGGCCTCGATCGGCAATGTCGGCGTCGGCTTTGACATGTTGGGTCTCGCGCTTGCGGGCGTTGGGGACCGCGTAACGGCAAAGCGTACTGACGCAGCAGGTATTAGGATTGCTGAGATCCGCGGCCTGGACGGCGAAATCCACCCGTCTCTTTCCACCGAACCCGATCAGAACACGGCCTCCATCGCGGCCAAGGCACTTTGGGAAGCACAGGGCGAATCAACTGGCATTGAATTGCTCCTTAACAAGGGCATTCCGCTCCAGTCTGGCATGGGCGGTTCGGCAGCATCCGCCGTGGCCGCCGTCGTCGCGGCAAACGCCCTGTTGCCGGAACCGCTTCCTCATGAACAACTATTGCCATTCGCGATGAAGGGTGAAAAGTACGCGAGTGCCGGCCTGCATGCCGACAACGTTGCGCCGAGCCTGATGGGCGGCCTCGTACTTTGCCCGGCCGTTTTGCTGCCGAGGATGATGCAGATCAAGACGCCCACCGGGGTATCGAGCGTTCTGCTCCATCCCGAATTGCAAATAGATACCGTAAAGGCACGACGCAGCCTTGCCAGGGGCTACACGCTGGAGCAATGGCTGTCACAACAGGGTTACCTGGCCGGCTTCATCACCGGGTGTGCAACTGACGATCATGCGTTGATTCGCCAGAGTTTTCACGACGTCATCATCGAACCACAGCGCTCCGCGGCGGTCGTGTGCTTTGATGCTGTCAAAGAAGCCGCAATGAAGGCAGATGCACTCGGTGCGTCTCTATCGGGCAGCGGACCGAGCATTTTCGCGTTGTGCATGGATGCAAACGCGTCCAATGTCGCAACCGTAATGGAACAGGCTTGCCGCACAAGTGGCGTCGAATGCCAGTCCTGGGTCAGCCCGATGACAACGCCCGGCGCGCACGTGGAAGACAGTCAATGAAATACCGGAGCACCCGCGGTGCCATGGCGCAAACTCTCGACGAGGCACTTCTAAACGGCATCGCTGCCGATGGCGGGCTCTTTGTTCCTGAGGCACTGCCGCAATTCCACACGGATGATTTTGCTGGCGCCGATTCCACGCTCGACATCGCGAAAATTCTGCTGACGCCGTTCTTCGACGGCTCCCGGCTTGCCGGCGAGCTGGATGGCATTCTACTCGAGACGTTTGATTTTCCGCTTCCGCTGACACCTTTGCCGGTCGATACTGGCAGAGCCGACCTGCTCGAACTCTTCCATGGCCCGACTGCAGCGTTTAAAGACGTGGGAGCGGGATTTCTGGCGGCGTGCCTTTGCCGGCTCGAGCAAGAGGCGGCAACGCCACTGACCATCCTCGTTGCAACGTCGGGTGATACGGGCGGAGCCGTTGCAGCGGCGTTTAACGAGCGTCCCGGCATTCATGTCGTCGTACTTTTTCCTGACGGCCGGGTATCGGAACGCCAGGCCCATCAGCTGACCTGCTGGGGCGACAATATATTGTCACTCGCGGTGCGGGGTTCTTTTGACGACTGTCAAACGCTCGTCAAGTCGGCCATGGCGGACGAATCACTCTGCGAGCAGTATCGCTTCAGCTCCGCCAATAGCATCAACATTGGGCGGCTTTTGCCACAATGCACCTATACCGCGGCAACCAGCCTGCGGCACTGGCGTGAGACAGGCCGAAGACCCGGATTCATTGTGCCGACGGGCAATCTGGGTAATGCGTTTGCCTGCATCATGACCCGGGAAATGGGCCTGCCGATCGGAGAGATCGTTCTTGCAACAAATGCGAACCGGATAATCGCCGACTATCTTGCGGGTTCGGAATGGGCGCCGCGGGCCAGCATTCCAACACTCGCGTCGGCAATGGATGTCGGTAATCCAAGCAACATGGAAAGGCTCAGAGACCTGCTCGGTGACGCAGATGCACTTAAGGAGCAGATCCAGATCTTTACGGCCAGCGATAAGAATATCGAACAGCAAATCAAGCAGAACTATGCCGCATTCGGTTTTGCGATCTGTCCGCACACTGCAACGGCAACTTATGCTTATCAACAGTTGAGTCAGGCGGTGAAAGAGGCCAACGACTGGGTCATCGTTGCCACCGCACACCCTGCGAAATTCGAACTGATTGTCGAACCATTGATCGGCGATGTAGTGCCGCTACCGGGTTCCCTGCAGGAGATCCAGTCGAAGCCGAGCCGGTCCATATCGATCAATGCCGACATGAGCTCGTTCAAGACGGCGCTTCATGATCGATTCTGTCTTGACGGCGATGTGCAGGCGGGTGATAAATAGTGGTAACTGATTCCTGTCCGGACACGGAAACCCTGGACGATGAGTGACTTCCTTCCCGCCGCTTCGCTCGGAAACTATCTGCTTGCCCTGCTGCTGGTCGTATTGCTGCTGGCGCTGCTCGCCGTTTATCAGCGGCGCTACAGACAAGCGCGCAGGCTGACAAAAGTGCTTGGCGCGATCGCGTTTGACCGCATTGACGGGCTCATTATTCCAAGTGCCGACATAGGTGAGATCCAGATTGATCATCTCTTGCTGACGTCCGAGGGACTGCTCATCGTCGATATCAAAGAAGTCAGCGGCTCTGTGTTCGGCAGCGACAAGATGCAGGATTGGACGGTTATCAGCGATRACCATCGWTWTACTTTCRCCAATCCACARCATGSGCTATACGATCGCATCGCSGCCGTGCGTCAGATTGTKCGGCAGGTGCCAGTGRCCGGCCGTGTTTTGTTCCTCGATGGMGCCGAATTCACSAARGGGGTGCCCGGTCTGGTCTGTACGCTCGAYAGYCTGCTCRAGGAGTTTGCTGAAAAGGACAGGCCRRTRGCCAAARTSAARRTCAAGGCTTTCAARCCTCATTGGGACMTTATTCGTGAGMGGGCGGAGACTGCCCAATCCGGCCGGCGTTCGAGAAGGAAACGACAATAGATATGGGAACCGATCCCATGCGGTCCGACCACGATTCTGAAACATTAGCGCTATAGCCCGAAGAAACGCTCGGCATTGGCTGTCGTCGCCTGCGCGACTGTCATTTCCGATTCCTGCATTGCCTCGGCGACAACCCTTAGGACTTCAGTCAGGTGCATGGGTTCGTTACGGCGCGTCTTCGGTTTCGGGTGCAGTGTTCGCGGCAGCAGATAAGGCGCATCAGTCTCGATCATCAGGCGATCCAAAGGAATATCTGAAACGATTTCCTGCAGTGTTTTCCCACGACGCTCGTCGCAAATCCATCCGGTTACGCCTATATAAAGCCCCATGGACAAACAGTCGTGCAGCGCGTCGCGATCGCCCGTAAAACAATGTGCGACGCCTGCCGAAATCTTGTCGATCATCGGCCTCAGTAAGTCACTGAAGTCCTGGTGCGCATCTCGCTGGTGCAGGAAGACGGGAAGGCCGCACTCCACCGCAAGCTCGAGTTGGCCTTGAAACGCGTTCCGCTGTGCATCCCGTGGCGAAAAATCACGGCAGTAGTCAAGGCCGCACTCGCCAACGGCAACTACGGCATCCTCTCGCAACAGGCCGGCCAGCGTTGCCTGGAGAGCCGGTGAATAGTCACTCGCATGATGTGGGTGSAWACCTGCGGTCGAAAACAGYTGSCCGGGTCTGGWCTTCGAAAGCGCMAGTGCGTCCTGACTGCTTYGWCCGCTGGATCCYGTGACGATGATGCGTGTGACMCCGGCATCTGCGGCYCGCTSAATCACYTGCTCGCGATCATCATCGAAACTGTCGTGCGTCAGRTTYGCGCCGATATCAACAAGGTGMTCAGTCATCGGATATCARARTATCAGYGCGGSCGCCAACGAAACAYGGCCGCCCCNMAGYCCNARGAAAACCARACTCATTAYCGAYAATGAAATGAGTGCAGGTGCAACRTCGASSAGSGTAGCGCCGTCGAGCATYACSGCRCGTGCYGAATCGAGGATGTGGGTSAGAGGAAAKATCTTCGCGACCTGGCGCACCCAGGCGTCTGCGCCTTCAAGCGAAAACCAGACACCCGACAAAAGCATCATCGGCCACGTTATGAGATTCAGCAATCCACCTGCGAGCTCTTCGCTCGTCATCCGCGCTGCGACAAGAAGGCCCATCGAGAGCAAGGCGATGGCACCAACGAACGCGATCAGAAAAAGAGCCAGATACGAGCCGTCCATACGCGTATCGAGAAAGTATTTCGTGCCTGCATAGACGAAACTGGTGATGAGCAWAATCAGCATGAGCCGCGACGCRACTTGCGCRATRACRAAYTCGATYGCACGCAGCGGKGTCGCKCGCAGRCGYTTGAGAAAYCCGTTCTTGCGATAACGAACGACGACGTAACCAACGCCAAACAGRCAACTAAACATCATGTTCATGCCGAGGATGCCCGGCAAYAYCCAGTCGACGTAACGCACTGCGTCGCCSGTAATCTGRGATTTTTKCAAKCCATAGSTRGCCRSRTCAKCGGRCTGYAAMAGYGCGAATTCGACGAAATAGCCCTTSGGCGAGTCRGGGTTTATCCAGTAGCGRCGTGGCKCATCGAACTGCACSAGGAGATCGAGCTGATGCCGGGMAATTTTTCTAAAACCATCTTCCTCGTYRYTGATAACGAYAAAACGAATATATCTSGTGTCGAGAAACGGGTGCAGGYCCGYWTCCAGWTGCTSCCCCGATTGCAAAACACCGACRGTGTATTGYGTCCTGTCTCCACCGCCGAAGATAAATGACAGGCCGAACATCAACATGACCGGCAGAATAATGTTCCAGCTTAACGAGCTGCGGTCACGCATGAATTCAAGGTTTCTGGCGCGAAATATGGCAAAAATTCGTTTCAGCATACGTGGTCTTGTTGGTTCAGGCGCGCAATGAATGGCCCGTAAGATCGAGGAAAAGGTCCTCCAGATTCGGTTGACGAATTTTGAGGCGGTTCAGGCCGGTCACATGGTTCGCCAACGCCTGCAGGCTCGAGTTAACGTCGTTGGTGCTAATCTCGATGACGCCTTGCGATTCCAGTACGCGGTGATCGATGCTTTGCAGGTCACCGCTGACATCGTCAAGCGGCAGTTCGATAATCACATTCTGGTATCGTTGCCGCAGCAGCTCGGCAGGGCTACCCTGGATGATTATTTTTCCAAAATCCATGATTGCGATTTCATCGCAAAGTATTTGTGCTTCATCCATGTAATGCGTCGTCAGAATGATAGTCGTACCGTCCGACCGAATCCGATTGACGAGATCCCAGAAGTTTCGCCGTGCCTGCGGGTCCAGTCCGGTGGTGGGCTCATCCAGAAAGACGAGCCGCGGCTTGTTGACCAGGGCAATGGCAAGAAACAGGCGCTGGCGCTGTCCGCCTGACAGCTTGCGATTGTCCCGATCCTGAAGTTCTTCGAGCGAGCATTCGCGGATGATGTGTTCCAGGTCTGCGTGGCGGTCGTACAGGCTCTGAAACATCTGCAGAGTCTCGCGAACCGTCAGATAATCCTGGAGCGCCGTGTTCTGAAACTGGATCCCGGCTTCCTCGCGAAACTTGTTGCCCGCAGGCCTGCCGAAATAATAGACCTCGCCCGAGGTGGCAGGGGTCACGCCCTCCATGATTTCGACCGTGGTTGTCTTGCCGGCGCCATTTGGCCCCAGCAGGCCGAAACAGCTGCCGGCACGCACGTCGAAGCTGACGTCGTCGACCGCCAGCACGCCAGGGTACTGTTTCACCAGATGTCGAGCTTCCAGAGCGATTTCCATGCCGCTGCCCAAACCAAAAGTGTCTTGTCCATCGAGAAGTGCCTAAGGTTAACCTGTGGCCGGATAAGGGCATAGAAAATTGGCCTTTGATTCCAACCTTTTTGGGCCAGGTGGTATCAAAAGCAGTATCCACACACTCAAGGATACGATTATGCGCAAGAACCTCAGCATCGCATCACTCGCCGCCGGCCTGCTGTCACTCCTGCTCGCGGCGCCGGGACATGCGTTGGGCATCAACGAGAGCATCAATATCGACGCCGACAGCCAGGCTGATGGCGCATCGACCGTCAACGGCAGCATCACTGTCGGTAGTGGCGCCACCGTCACGGGCGATCTCGAGACCGTCAATGGCTCGATCCGCATTAAAGAAAATGCAGTGATCGAGAACGCGGAAACCGTCAATGGCAGTGTCAAAGTCGGCTCCGGCGTCAAGGCCGAAGACATTTCCAGCGTCAACGGCGCCATTCGAATCGGCGAAAAGGTCACGATCAAGGGTGAAGTATCTGTCGTGAACGGCAAAATCGGCATCGCTTCTGGCAGCACCGTCAGTGAGGACGTCAGCAACGTAAACGGCGAGATCAAGATCACCGGTGCGGAGATCGGGGGTGACCTGTCCACCGTCAACGGTGATGTATCACTTGATGAAGGGGCATTCCTACACGGCAATCTGATGATCGAGAAACCAGGTGGCTGGGACAAGAACAAGTCGCGCAAGCCGAAGATTATCATCGGCCCCGGATCACGGATCGGCGGCAAAATCGTCGCAGAGCGTGAGATCGAGCTGTATATCAGTGACACAGCGGAGGTTGGCGGC
>LKGT01008665.1_pt1 | contig 10466 bp, 11 predicted proteins | sample 503861 | NCBI WGS metagenome assembly LKGT01 (sample SAMN04113194, study PRJNA297058) | marine sediment metagenome | biome: marine benthic biome; feature: marine benthic feature; material: marine sediment; isolation source: sediment sample collected at the water-sediment interface from the South......
AGGCTGTAGAGTTGCTCGCGGGTGCGGTTGTCGTAATAATCATTGGGATCTTTCGATGCCAGAAACTGGTATTGCGCCTGCGTAAGCACCTTGAGCTTGATCGTTTCCATAGTCCGGTCAGTTGGCGTTGCTGGCGACCTTGTTGGTCAATCGGTCGAGCAACTGGGGTTTTTTGAATTTGCTCAAATAACGGATGATGGTTTTGTCGTTATCCGCCAGCGTGGGGCAGATGGTGTTGTCCGACAGGATGCCTTTGGCCACCAGGTCCATACGTTCACTCAGTGCAATGTCCATATTATAGAACATCGATTTTCTGTTGTTGGTGATGTTGATGACTTTATGTTGGGGCACCAACCCGACAATATGGATTCGAGATTTATATTGGTGGAATTTGTCCAGGGTTGTGAGGTAATCCCGAATCATTTTTAGCGCGTTTTCGATTTCCTGATTGTTCTGGCAACGGTTGAATACGATGCCCAGTTTTTTGTTTTTGATGGACTGGTACAAATCGCCCTTTCCCTTTTGCGCGATAAGGCGATTGACGTGCGCGCGGTCGAGCCCCATCAGTTGCCCCTTCGCGTAGTCGGCCTGGAATTCCTCGTAGTAATCGATGAAGGAATGCAGGGCGTCGATACTGCCGTTGATGGCAATGGTGTTACTCAGGTCGAACACGAACAGCACCTGGTCGATCACGTTCATCAGTGACGACAGGTGGTTGACCCCGCCCGCCGGGGTATCCACAATCACGTATTCAAACTTCTGGAACACGCCGTCCAGAAACTCGAGAAAGCGCAGGAGAAACTCCGGCTCGTTGATCCGCTTGCGGTGCCCCCGTTTGCCGAGAATGGGCACCTCCCCGCCGATGATCGAAAACCCATATTCCTCGATGTAGTTGATATACTCGGCCATCACCGGTCTGGCGGTTTTGTCCATTTCCTCCAGCAGGCGGCGGTATTCCTTGAGGTCGATTTTTCTGATCGTGGATCGCAATGCTTTGATCTGGGACAGGGATTTGATCTCGCTTCTCTGGATCAGCATTTCCTCGATGGCGTTGCCGAATTTGAATCCCGAGGACATGAACAACTCGGTGTTCATGGTCTTGTAATGGTGGAAGGCGTCGATCAGCTTGTCGTGGCTGGCGGAAATGTCGCCGTCGATGTAGGACTCAAACCAAGTGACAATCTGGTAAACGGTGCGGAGGAAATCCACCTGATAAACTTTGTTATCCAGACATTCGAACAGATCGTAAAATGTTTTGGCCGGATGGCTGTCCAGCAGACTGGTGATGGTCGGCAGGCGCAGGTCCAGATCGACCAGACAAATCGGGTTGGTATTTTTGCCCGAACCCAGAGCCCGGGTCAGCGCCGCCGTGGTGTTGATGGATATCGTGGTTTTGCCGATCCCGCCTTTGGGACCCACCACCGAAATGATCGACATCAAGTCTCCTTGTTCTTTTTTGTTTCAGGGTTGCCCGAAAGGACTAATGTTATTTCGCCCTTCCATTTGCGTCCCTGGCTGACTCGGCACAATTCGTCCAACCCGCCACGCAATACCTCTTCGTGCATCTTGGTCAATTCACGGGTGAGGGCGGCGGGACGGTTGCCGCACGCTTCCCTGAGTTCGTTCAGGGTTTTGTCGATGCGCTGGGGCGATTCGAACAACACCACCGTTTCGGATCGTTCCGCCAGCGCGGCAATCGTTTTTTTGCGTCTTTTTTTACGGGGCAAAAAACCTTCAAACCGAAAACGGTCCATGGGCAACCCCGACACCGTCAACGCCGACAGCACCGCCGAAGCGCCGGGCAGGGCGATCACCTGGACTTCTTCATCCAGCGCCAACTGCACCAGATGGTACAGAGGATCGGAAACCCCCGGCGTACCGGCATCCGAAACCAGAGCGATATCTTCCCCCTGGTTTATCTTTTTTATGAATTCAGGACCCTTCCGGGTTTGGTTATAGCTGTTGTAACTGGAAAGCGGTACGGCGATCTGGTAGTGATTCAGGAGAATTCGGGTACGACGCGTATCCTCCGCCGCGATCAGCGCAACCTGACGCAACGTTTCCACAGACCGGTAAGTGATGTCTCCCAGATTGCCAATGGGAGTACTCACCACATACAAACAACCCTTCCCTTCTTGTGACATACATAAATATTGTAAGGGGGGTCCGTTAAAATCTCAATAACTATTTGGAATAAAAGGTTTTTATGGCGCGCGGGAGAACGGGGAACCAAACCCGGCCGGCGAGGGTGGGATCCGCCGGCCTGGGTGCATTAATGCCTTTACTGGGAAGTGGCCGATTCCACCTCTTCGTTTTTGACCAGTTTGATGATCTTGCTTTCGTTGCCGGTCATGTCACAGGTGCCGTCGAACAACGCACCGGTTTCCACCAGCAGAGAAGGCGCGGAAATGCTGCCGACCACTTCGCTGTTGGCGTGAATTTCGATGCGCTTCGCGGCTTTGATGGTGCCCTTGATTTTCCCGTGGCAGATCACGGTTCCTGCCGTGATATCGGCTTCCAATATTCCCTTTTCTCCGATGATCAACGTGTCATCGGTGTGCACCTCACCGTCCATGCGGCCGTCGATACGTACCACGCCGTTAAACGTCAGCGTTCCACTGAAAACGGTGTCTTCGCCTAAATAGGCCTTAATGTCTTTGATGTTCTCAACACGATCTTTTGCGGACATTGTCTTCCCCCCTCGGCGAGCGTTTATGGGTTGGAAAAAAACAAGGCTCTGTGCGACCTCAGAATTTATTTTATTATCATATCACGAATCCGGTTCAAATCATCAATAGAATAATATAAAACAACAAGTTTGCCACCTTTTTTGGCAGGGGTGATGGCTACCTTGGTGCCCAGATGGCGCTGCAGTTCCTTTTCCAGGTCTTTTATGAATATGTCCTTTTGGGCGATACTGGGCCGGGGCCGGGGTCCGGCTTCGCTCAATTTTTTCTTTTGAATGTGGAATTCCAGCTGGCGGACATTCATGTTGCGGTTGAGCACTTCCCGCCGCACTTCCTCCATTTCCTGTTCGGTTTTAAGCGCCAGCATGGCCCGGGCATGCCCCATGGTCAATCGCCCGCGGATCAAATCCTCCTGGAATCCCCGCGACAATTTGAGAAGGCGCAGGTAATTGGCGATGGTCGCCCGGTTCTTTCCCACCCGCCTGGCGATGATGTCCTGGGTCAACCCGAATTCCTGTGATAACCGTTTATAGGCTTGGGCTTCTTCTATCGGATTCAAATCCTGGCGGTGGATGTTTTCGATCAGCGCCAACTGCAGGGATTCGGTGTTGCTGGCTTCCCGGATGACGACCGGTATTTTTTTGAGGCCGGCTTTTTTGCTGGCCCGCCAGCGCCGCTCGCCACAGATGATTTCATAGCCATTCTCCCGCTTTTGCACCACGATGGGCTGGATTATCCCGTTTTCCCGGATGGAATGCTCCAATTCCTGTAGTTTTTCGTCGTTGAAATCTTTTCTCGGCTGAGTGGCTCCCGGAGATATTTCATCGATCAGGAGTTCCACCATACCGGCTTTGCCGGGATCCGCCGGGGCATCTTCCATTTCAAAATTCGGGATAAGAGCATTAATACCTTTGCCTAAAGCTTTTCTGGTCACGATGCGGTCTCACTGGTTTCAAGAGTTGATGGTGCCGCGGGTTTCTTGGAACGCGCGATGATCTCCCGGGCCAACTCGATATAGGAATCGGCTCCTTTGGAACGGTTGTCATACAGAAAAATGGGCTTGCCGTGGCTGGGAGCCTCGCTCAACCGGATATTTCGGGGGATAAGGGTGGCCAAAAGAGAGCTCTTGAAATATTTCCCGATCTGCTCCCGCACCTGATGCGCCAGGCTGGTACGGCCGTCAAACATGGTCAACAGGATCCCTTCAATCCTCAATTCCGGGTTCAGGGAACCTTTGAGCATTTTGATGGTCTGGATAAAGCGGCCCAGACCCTGCATGGAATAATACTCGGCCTGGGTGGGAATCAGGACGGAATGGCTGGCTGTCAAAGCATTCAGGGTTAAGAGCCCCAGAGAAGGCGGACAGTCAATAATTACAAAGCCATAGCTGGAATCGAGGTGGCTCAGAGCGGCTTTCAGACGGGTCTCCCGGTTCTCCAGGTTGACCAACTCCACTTCCGCCCCTGCCAGGTCCACGGTCGATGGAATGATGAAAAGAGTTTCAATAGCGGTGGGGTATGTGACCTGCTCGATCGCCGCATTGCCGTTGATGAGATCGTAAGTACCCATTTGGGAATCGTTTAAAAACAATCCCAAACCGGCCGTGGCATTGCTCTGCGGGTCGATATCGATCAATAAAACCTTCTTGCCGGTGAGAGCGATACAGGCCGACAGATTGATCGCTGTGGTGGTTTTTCCAACGCCGCCCTTTTGATTGGCGATACTGATGATCTTAGGCATGAAATACCCTCGCGGATGGCCATTCCCCATCAAATTAACACAGGATTTCCGGCGGGACAATCCCTTTTCTGGTCTGATTCCAATGTTCCACGTGGAACATTTTGAATAGTACGGAAGTATTTCAGAAATTAATTTGGCGGCAAGTGGCTTGGGGGCCCGGGAGAATATTAAACGGTGGGACAGTAAGCTGGATTGTGATTCGATCACAAACCAGGTATAAGAGTGATAAGGGGGAATTAATAGACCGACTTCCTAAAAAAGTAAAAATGTTTCACGTGGAACATTTTTCGATGACCATCATCAGGGAATTCTTGCCATCAAACCCGGCAACGGTCCGAGTGTCAACCATCAGGGCGCCGTGCGGGTTATTCTTGGGAAAATCCTCTATCTCCTCGGGGCTTTTCATTAAAATCATCCTCCCACCTGCTTTCAAATAGGGCGATCCAATCGCCAGACAGGTCGTCAGGGAACCGAAACCTCGCAAGAGGACACGTTCGAACCGTTCTTTGAAAGTTTCCTGGCCGGAAAACTGCTCGGCCCGACCCTCCAGAACGGAGATTTCCTCAAAACCCAATTCTCGAACCACCTCCCGCAGAAAATTGCACCGCTTGCGCTGGCTGTCCAGCAGGGTCATGTCCATATCCGGAAGAAACATTTTGACGGGAAGCCCAGGGAAGCCGGCACCACTGCCGATGTCGATTGTTTTGTGCGAGGGTCCGAGCCAGCGCAGGTATTGCAGGGAATCGAAAACGTGTTTTTCAAGAATCAGGGAGGCATCTTTTTCGCTGACCAGATTGATTTTCCGGTTCCACTTGTGCAACACCTCCAGAAATCTTTTATTACGTCTAATCATCTCCTCTGAAAATTGAAATCCGCTCAATTCCAGTCGGGGATCGTTCAAAATCTCAAGAATTTTCTGGCTGGAGATCAAGCTCATTCCAAAACTATAATTAAAAGATGAACGCAAAAGGAAAGAAATGCTATTCCTGCAAGGCTTTTTTAAATTCCTCGGTCAGTACGGGGAGGATTTTGAGGACATCTCCGACAATGCCATAATCGGCAACATCAAAGATCGGCGCCTCCGGGTCTTTGTTGATCGCCACAATGCATTTTGATGAAGACATACCGGCCAAGTGCTGAACGGCGCCGGAAATGCCGCAGGCAATATACAGGTCGGGAGCCACGGTGCGTCCGGTTTGGCCCACCTGGTTCGAATATTCGCGCCAGCCGCTGTCCACTACCGGGCGGCTGGCCCCTACTGCCGCCCCCAAAACCCCGGCGAGGGTCTCTATCAGATGAAAATTCTCCGGTCCCTGCATTCCCAATCCCCCGGAGACCACGATCCGGGCCTCAGTAATGTCCAAAGCGCCGCCGCCCTTGACGATTTCCTTAAGATTAAGGAGACGGGATTGCCCCGACCATTCCGGGGAGTGGTCGATGATGCTGGCCTCGGTCTCTTTGGGATCGGAATCGGGGCGAAAAACGTTGGGGCGAAGAGAAATAATGGCGGGATCGGGTCCGGAAAACTCAACCGAGGACAGGGCCTTGCCGCCATACACCGGCCTTTGAACGGTAATCCCGGTCCCTTCTATATAATCCAGACCGATACAATCGGTGGCCAATCCAGATCCCAGCATGGAAGCGAGCCCACTGGCCAACTCCTTACCATGGTTGGTGGCCGCCAGTAACACCGCCAGCGGACCCCCCTTCTTAATGCATTCCACCACAGTAGAGAGATAACGTGAGCTGGTGTAGTTCTCCAGTTCCGGATGGATCATCAAAAGAACCTGGTCGACCCCCGACCGGACAACGGTTTGCTGGGCCGGGTCATTCGCCATGGCGAGGAACAACGCTTGCACCTGGCCACCGGTTTTGGCGGCAAGACTGCGGGCGGCGTACACCGCCTCCAGGCTGGCCGGCTTGACCCTGCCGCCGCCATGCTCTATCACGACCCAAATATCCTGGTAACCAGCCATCGCGCAATTTAAATGGCCCGTTCGGGCTATCCCTTAAAAGTAGAGGATTGTGCTCAGTGATCCATCAACAAGGTTCCTTCCGGAAAAGGGCACCTGATGATCGACTGTTTATTTTTTCAAAGTGGCTTGCAGAGAAATCTTCGGTCCTGCCAGAGCTTTGGAAACGGGGCATCCGTTTTTGGCGGCCTCGGCCTCTTCCTGGAATTTGGCCTCATCGATATCCGGAATGACCGCATCGCATACCAGATCGATTTTGGTAATGCCAAATCCGCCTTCCACGGCTTCCAGGGTTACAGTAGCTTTGGTCTCGACGCTGGTCGGGTTAAACCCAGCCTTCCCGAGGCCCGCTGAGAATGCCATGGAAAAGCACCCGGCATGGGCGGCGGCGAGCAATTCTTCGGGATTGGTTCCGGAACCGTCTTCAAAGCGGGAAGGAAACGAATAGGCGCCCTCGTAGGCTCCGCTTCCCAGTTTCATGGTTCCCTTTCCCTCTTTCAAATTTCCTTCCCAACGGGCTTCAGAAGTTCTTGCAGGCATAATAATCCTCTCAAATTAAAAAGAGCCGGGAGGCCTCCCGGGCTCATCAATTAGTAAATGAAATGACATGGAAATTTTTTGGCATTAAAAAGTACCAGATTATCGGGGTTGGAACAAGTGGGAAAAGGCCTTTTTTCTTTTTAGGGAGGAGTTCTTACCGGGACCGGTGCAGGGTTTGGATCGCCTCCAGGAGGTCGCCCTTGGACACGGGTTTGATCAGGCACCGATCGAAATCGCCGGCCAGGTAATAGCCGTCATTATCCTCTCCCGGGTCGCCGACCAAGGCGAATATGGGAGTTTTGGCGGCCGCTTGACGGGATTCCTTATTGCGGATTTCCATGGTGGCACCGACGCCATCGAGTTGCGGCAATTGAATATCCATCAGGATCAAATCATATCCGCCCTGATCATAACTTTCGAGAGCGGCCAGGCCGTCATGCACCACATGGACTTCATAGGGCCCTGCTTCTAAAAACTTTTCTATCAGGCGGCAGGTATCGGGGCAATCGTCGACCACCAGAATTTTCATTTTGTAGGAGTTGCCGTTTGGCGTTTCGGCATCGGCGGGAGGGGAAACCGCGCTTCCGGCAGGTTGATCCTCGTCGACATCCTGATGGCTGACAGGCGTTTCGGTTAGCGTTAGTTGAGAAAGGCAACAGGGCATCTTCCGTCTCTTCCATGGATCCTTTTTCAAAACGGATGCTGAACCCGAAGAGGGCTCCCCCTTCCTGCCGGTTTTCGGCCCAGATGCGGCCGCCCATTTGTTCGACGAAACACTTGCAGATATAAAGACCCAGTCCGGTGCCGCCATAATTGCGCTCCACGTCGGGATCGCCCTGAGACAGGTGGTCGAACAGCGTATGGATATGATTTTCGGGCAAGCCGACGCCGCTGTCCTGGACCAGAAAGTTCAACGTGCATTCCAATCCTTCATCCGCCGCCAGCTGAACCTGCACCTGGACTTCGCCTTCATAGGTGAACTTGATGGCATTATTGATCAGGCTGATGAGAATTTGCTCCAGCCGCTTGATGTCGCCGATCAGATATTGCGGCACATCGGGATCGATCCGAACCGTCAGGGGGATTCCTTTTTCCTGTGCGGTGAGGTTGAGCAATTGCATGGTTTCGCGCACCACTTCGTTCAGGTGAAAGGCGATCGGGTCGGGTTGCAGAGTACCTTCCCGCAATTTGGCCACATCGATCACATGATTGAAAAGGTCGCTCAGCTTTCTGGCCGTCTTCCGGTAAAAATTAAAACCCAATCTTTGATTGGGATCGAGATGCGTCTGATCCAGCCAGTCGCCCAGCTGGTTAAGGGTGTGAACGGGGGCCTGAATTTCATCGCACATGCTGGTCAACAGATCAGCCTGAAAGTTTTTCGCGCGACGGTTCTGATCCAGCTGCTGATCCAGCGCCTTGACCTGCCGGACATGGTCCTCCAATTCCTCCTTCTGTTCCCGGATCACCCGGCACAACTGGTCCATGACCAGGACCACCCGGTCGGTTCCAGGATATTTGGTGTGCAAGGAATTGATCTGCGCCTTCAACTCAGCCGGCAGTCCGGTATCTGATAAATCTTTTTTGAACAGGCCCCATTTGAACACGTGCCACCACCTTATCTCTAAGCCCGATCCGGGCGTTTCCAGTCACGACCTTCTTATTGAGTTCAATATAAACAAGCAATTTTATTGCCAAACCCTGACCGAACGATCAAGTATTCCATAACAACTTATTTTTTAAAAACATAAATTTTGCGGCTGAAAAATATGTCGTCTCAGCGGCCGGATCCTGCCAATAATTGGCACAAACTGTGACCAAAATTGTGACAATGACAATGTAAATGAAGGAACATGAAAATCAAAAACTGTGTTGATCTGTAACCCTGCCAATGTAAATTTGTAGGGGAGGGAAAGTTAAAATCGGCAATGGGAGGAGACCGGTCACTCAGGTGAGAAAGTACTGGCCGGTGGGTGTTTTAAAAATTTGATCGAGCGGTATGGATTCCTGCTTGATGAATCCCTTTTGCGCAAGCACGCCGCGTGACACCAGGTCCACCACCGCGCAAATGGAAGCGGCGGTGGTCCAGGCAATGGCCCGCCACACCTGACCGTTGATCTTGAGCGGATAATAACTATGCACAAATTCCTCTCTTATCAATTTTCCATTCTGCTGACCTTCCACCGCGGCGTGCACATACACCACGTCATCGTTCACCGGCGGTTTGGCGTTCACCAGAATCTCTCCCGCCTTCAGCCGGTCCTTGCGCATGAACAATTCATTGAAAAAGAATTTCATCAATTGGCAATGGCCGGGATAACGGATGGTCTTGTAATTGAGATGTTCCACTTGGCCTTCGTAGGTTTCGCACATGGTACCCAGTCCGCCGGACGTGGAAAAAGCCTCCAGCGGAACGCCGTCGATCACGATGGTTTCCAGGCCTTCCATCGCAGTGACTTTGGTCCGCTTGCCCTCCTTGACGACTTCGCAGTCGTTCAGGTATTCGTTGACCACCCCTTTCGGCGACCAGTTGAAGGCATAGCCCAGGAGTCCCCGGGGATGCTGGGGCAGGGCGCCCACGCGCAATTCAATGCTCCGCAAGTGACGGAATTTGCCGGCGAGATCCGCCCCGACCATGCAGATGAAACCCGGCGCCAGACCGCATTGGGGGGCCATCACTCCTTTGGCGGTTTTCGATAATTTTTTAATCGCCGCTGTGGTGGGAACGTCCTCGGTCAAATCGAAATAATGTTTGCCGGCGCGATGGGTCTCTTCGGCCACCGTCAGATTGAGGTCTCGCCAACACTGGGCCAGCTGCATCACGATCTGATAGGCCAACATCACCACAAACACGTGCCCCCGTGTTCGCGATTCCTTACGCACATAAACCGGACGCACCTGCAGATGCGTCTTGCATGTGCGAAAGGCCCACTCGACTGCCGCCAAACTCTTGTAGCGGTCGTGCACCAATTCCTTGGGAGCCGTCTGAGAATCGAGGTCTGTTTTCAAGCAATAACAGCCGTCTAATTTTGTCACCTCTGCCAAGGTGTCTTCGTCGCGAACCAGGGATAMMGAATCGCAGCCCCGTCGTCTCCCTCTAAACTCACCTTGGGAAGAGGGGATAAGGACTCAGAAAGCAGATCTTGGTATGGGATGACCCCGGGACGGCTGGGCTCACCCACACACACGACCCCCTGCAAGGTGGGAATGGTTTCGGGAACCTGGTCAAGCAGAGGCATCGCCGTAATGAGCACCTTGGCTCCGCTGTCTTTAAGAATGAATGCCACCTCATCCCGCTTGAGCATGACATTGAGCGAGACTGCAATGCCTCCCAATTGAACCACAGCGAAATATGACACAACGAATTCCGGGATGTTGGGCAAAAAGATACCCACTCGATCTCCTTTTTCTAGTTTGAACCGTGCCTTTAGAGCTGAGCTGAGTTGGGAGACCTGTTGGTACAGGTCCAGGTAACAGGTACTCGTCCCGTTAAATAGCAGGGCCTCTTTCTGGGGGGTATAGGTTTTGG
>LKGT01008669.1_pt1 | contig 10462 bp, 9 predicted proteins | sample 503861 | NCBI WGS metagenome assembly LKGT01 (sample SAMN04113194, study PRJNA297058) | marine sediment metagenome | biome: marine benthic biome; feature: marine benthic feature; material: marine sediment; isolation source: sediment sample collected at the water-sediment interface from the South... ...
ACCGCCGAAGCCATCCTATTGCCGCCGTCGATGATGGCCATCTCGCCGAACAACTCCCCACCGTTGAGGGTCGCCAGCCGGATGGTCTCGCCCTCCACCTCCTTGACGATCCCGATCGATCCGGATTCGACGATGAACATGGCGTCGCCCGGGTCGCCCTCGAAAAAGATGGTGGTGCCCTTCTCGTAGTGCTCCTTCTTGACATCGTCCCCGTGGATAAGCATGACACCGCCGTCGAAAGGTCAATGGGCCGTAATCTCTGGTTTTCCACTTGGCCCCGGACCGGGCGCAGCGCAAGGGGGGCGGCCGCCGGGGAGGGGTCCCTAATCCGAAGGCGCGACCCCGGCCGCCTTCAGGGCTTTTTCCTGGCGCCGGCCAAGGTCGGCTTCGTCGAAGCGGTCGATGAGGTCGTGGAACAGGCGGTGCCAGTTGATCTCCGCCTTCAGGTGCATGAACACCGATCCCAGGCCGATGGCGGCACGGTCCATGAGGACGAATTCCCGGGGCGGCGTGACCCCGCCGAGGCGGCGCAGCTCGGCGTGGACCTTGGCCGCCACCTCGGCGCCGTACATGGTCCCGGTATTTTCTTGGATCGGCCGCACCTTGTCCTGCAACAACGGCCCGTACACATAGTGGGCCCATTGGTTGAGCACGTCGATGACCTGGCGGTCCAGGCCGGTGAAGCCCCAGGTCTCGTATGCATGGACGGCCAGCGCCTCGTCGCCGTCGCGCAGGGCCTTGTACAGGTCGATGACGGCGCGCATGAAATTCGGCTTGAACACGCGGATGCAGCCGAAGTCCAGCAGGTTGATGGTGGCGTCCGGCCTGATCGTGTAGTTGCCCAGGTGCGGGTCGCCGTGGATGACGCCGTAGAAATAGAACGGCACGTACCAGGCGCGGAACATGTTCCGGGCGACGTCGTTGCGGCTTTCGCCGTGCTCTTCGACGAAACGGAGCAGGGGCGCGCCGTCGAGCCAGGTCATGGTCAGCAGCCGGTCGGTGGACAGCTCGGGCACGGGCTCGGGCACATGCACGCCGGCCTCTTCGGCGAGCATCCGGCTGTAGAGAACCATGGTGTGCGCCTCGCGCACGTAATCCAGCTCCTCGCGCAGGCGGTCCGAAAGCTCGGCGTGGACCTCGCTCGGGTCGATGGCGCGGTCGTAGCGGCGGTATAGGGCGAAGATCAGCTTCAGTTGCRTGAGGTCCGCCTCCACCGCCGAGCGCATGTCCGGRTACTGGAGCTTGCAGGCAAGCGGGCGCCCCTTGAAGGCGCCGTCCCGGGCCYGGGCGCGGTGGACCTGGCCCAGGGAGGCGGCCATGGCGGCCTGGTGCTCGAACGAGGCGAACCTGCCTTGCCAGTCCGSTCCCAACTCGGCCGTCATGCGGCGCTTGACGAACGCCCACCCCATGGACGGGGCGTTGGTCTGAAGCTGCGCCAGTTCCTKGGTGTATTCCTGGGGCAGCACGTTGGGAACCGTGGACAGGATCTGCGCCACCTTCATCAGCGGCCCCTTCAGTCCGCCGAGGGCGTTTCTGAGTTCSACCGCGTGCTCGCCCTTRTCCAGGGTCATGCCGAAGAGGCGCCCGCCGGCGAACCGCGCCGCCAGGCCGCCCACCGTGGTGCCCACCYGGGCGTAGCGTTTCACCCTCCCCGYCAGGGTGTCYTGTTCGTTGTCGCCGTTCCTGGCCATGCGTTTTCCYTAGTACCCAAYAGGAGGGTACTAGCCCATCGCCTCCAGCTCGTCGATGAAGCCGGAGAYGACGTYRAGGCCGCGCCGCCAGAAGGCCGGGTCGCCGGCGTCCAGGCCGAAAGGCGCCAGCAACTCCTTGTGCCTCAACGTGCCGCCGGCGCGCAGCATATCCAGGTACTTGKCCTGGAACCCCGGRTGCCCCTTCTGGAAYACGTCGTAGAGCGAATTCACCAGGCAGTCCCCGAAGGCATAGGCGTACACGTAGAACGGCGTGTGCACGAAGTGGGGGATGTAGGCCCAGAAATTCCGGTACTCGTCGTKGAAACGGATGGCSGGACCCAGGCTTTCCCGCTGCACGTCCAACCAGATCYCGCCCAGGCGTTCGGCGCTCAGCTCCCCGGTGCGGCGTTCGTCGTGGACCCGGCGCTCGAACTCATGGAAGGCGATCTGGCGCACCACCGTGTTCAGCATGTCCTCCACCTTGCCGGCGAGCAGGATGCGCCGGCGCGAAGGCGCCGTCTCGCCGTCGAGCATGGCGCGGAAGGTGAGCATCTCGCCGAACACCGACGCCGTCTCCGCCGTGGTCAGGGGCGTGTCCGCCATCAACGCCCCCTGGCCCGCCGACAGGACCTGATGCACCCCGTGTCCCAGCTCGTGCGCCAGCGTCATCACGTCGCGCGCCCTGCCGTGAAAGTTCATCAGGATATAGGGGTGCGCCGACGGCACCGTGGGATGGGAAAAGGCGCCCGAATCCTTGCCCGGCCGCGGCGGCGCGTCGATCCAGCGGTGGTCGAAAAAGCGCCTGGCGATGTCCGCCATCTCGGGGGYGAAACCGCCGTAGGCGTCGAGCACCAGGGYCCGGGCCGCGTCCCAGGTGTAGSGRCGGTCYTGGTCGCCGGGAAGGGGCGCGGTGCGGTCCCAGTAGTCCAGSGTTTTGCGGCCGAACCARCGCGCCTTGAGCCGGTAATASCGGTGCGCGAGATCGGGAAAGGCGTCCCTGACCGAAGCCACCAGCGCCTCCACCACCGCGTCGTCCACYTGGTTGTGCAGGTTGCGYTCGGARACCGGAAAGGGGAACTTGCGCCAYYGATCCTCGATCTCCTTGTCCTTGGCGAGCATGTTGGTGATGAGSGAGAACAGGCGCAGCTTCCCGYCCAGCACCCGGCCCAGGGCCTTGGCCGATYTGCGGCGGACGGCACSGTCRTGATCGGTCAGCSCGTTSAGGACATCGGCSAGSGTCAGGGCCTTGCCGTCCACCGGAAAMCGCAGGTCGGCAACGGTTTCCTCGAACAGGCGCACCCAYGCCGCGCGCCCCGTGACGGACTTCTCGTGCAGAAKCTKYTCCACCTCGTCGGAAAGCTGATGGGGACGRAAGGCGCGGRKGTCCCGGATCCAGGGCGCGTACCGGCCGGCGGCGGGGCTTTCGAGYTGYYTGGCCAGCACGGCGTCGTCCASGCGGTTGATCTCGAGGGTGAAAAACAGGGTTTCGGTCGAGATGTCCGTCGCCCGTTCCTGCACGGTCTGGTGAAAGCGCCCCGCCKCGGGATCGCCGACATTGGCGGCGAAGACGAGCTGGGCGTAGCTGGTGGCCTTGCCCAGGCGCTCGGCGATCCCCTCGTAGGCGGCGATGGCCTCGCCCAGGGCCGCCCCGTCGAGGTCCGCCAGGCGCCCCCGGTAGCGCCCGGCGAAGGCCTTCGATTGCGCCTCCGCCCACGCCAGGTCGGCCTCCAGTTCCGCTGCATCGGGACCGGAATAAAGGTCTTCCAGGTCCCATTCGGGAAGGGCCGGTTCGGGTTTTCGGGCGGGCGCGCGCGCGGTCCTGGTCATGGCCGCATATGACAGTTTTTCGCCATCCTGTTAGTGTCCTGCATCAGCTAAATTGTACCCATACGACGGCGTTGCGAGGTTTCCGGCTAGGAGCGCGTCGCGCCTTGGTGTGCATGCACCACAAGCGGCGCGCGACGACGTCCGGAAGCCTCGCAACGCCGCCCGTCGGGTCGCTTTTCCCGTCCCCTCGGGGCGTCGGGAAGGCTTGACGATGGGCCGCCATCGCCGGCGCCTCCCCTCCTGCCGAGGAAACGGGAAAAGCGATCGTAGGGGTGCACTTTAGCTGATACAGGCCACTAGTACCCCAGGACTCCCTACCCCCCGCAAGCCACCCGTGCACGGTGCGGCAAATTGCCAGTAACGCCTTGCACGGTGCGAAGCATAATGGGCAAACGGGCCCACCGCCCGGACCCGAAAGGGCCGGGGAGGGCGGACCTCCCGGTATGGCACGGACTTTGCTGTCCAATCCCTTTGCGAAGACGGAGGTCGTGTTCATCCAGAGGGGGGCCGGGACGTGGCTCGGAAGGATTTCCAACGGCTGAAGGTCCTGGTCGTGGACGGCAGCGGGCATATGCGCGACGTCCTCAGGCGGCACCTGTACGCCCTGACCATCGGCAACATCCGCGAGGCGGCGACTGGAAAAGAAGGGCTCCGGCTGCTCGGCGAATTTTCTCCCGATCTGATCATATGCGACTTGGAATCAGGGCGCGTGGGCGGCCTCGAACTGGTGATCCGCGTACGCGCCGGAATCGCCGGCGTGGACCCCCTGGTGCCGCTCATCACCGTCACCGGAGCCATCGATGTGGTGGAGGTGCGCGCCCTGTGCGACGCCGGGGCCTCTGCCGTTCTGCCCAGGCCCATCATGCTCAGGCGCCTTTACCTGGCGGTCGTCGACGCCATGGATCGCTCCCGCGGCGCGTCGGCGCCCACCCAGGGGCGAGGGCGGGAGGCGGAGGCGCCTTATACCAAGGAGCGCTGATCATGACCCGACGAGCCGGCTTACCAAGGTTTTCGGCCCTAAGCGTGCGCCGTGGCGATGCGGGGGCATCGTAAAGCGTGCGCGACGCCGTCCGAAAGCCTTGGTAAGCCGCCGTTGCGGTCGCGTATGCGGCCCGTCGGAGGGCGTCGAAAAGTTTTGACGATGCACCGCATCGCCGGCACCTTTCCTCCTGCCCGACGAGCCGCCTACGCGATCTCTATGAGCCATGATCAGCGCTCCTTGGTATTAGCCCGCCGCCGTCCGCTGGCGGCGGGGGTGTGGTTGTGCTAAGGTCGCGGCGCTCGGCATCGTCATTACAAATTGGGGGGACGTGTATCATGGCCAAGGACGCCAATGGCCTAACGCCCCGTGCCGCGATCCTCGGACTGAGAGGCATCGCCGCCGCGGCCTTGTTCGGCGCCGCGCTTGCATTGGGGGCCTCGCCGGCCGAGGCGGCGCTGTCCGCCGATCAGGTCAAGCGGCAGGTGGAGATGCGATACGGCGTCACGGTGCTGCGCATAAAGCCGGTGACGGAACAGGGCCGGAGCGCCTACGCCGTCACCATCATGAACCCCGGCGGCGCCTTCGACGAGGCGTTCCAGGTCAACACCTTGATCATCGACGCGGAAACCGGGCGGCCCATCATCCAGTACCGCCAGGGCCCCGGCGGTATACAGCCGGCGGCGCCCCCGGTATCGTCCAGGACCCGTCCGAGCACGGCGTCGACGCCGTAACCGGGACACCGGCGGCGGGCGCGGGCCTTTTGGCCCTCAACCCGTAAATGCCTGGATTCCGGTCTGGGCGCGGCCCAGGATCAGGGCATGGATGTCGTGGGTGCCCTCGTAGGTGTTGACGGTTTCCAGGTTCATCATGTGGCGGATGACGTGGAACTCGTCGGCGATGCCGTTGGCCCCGTGCATGTCGCGGGCCATGCGGGCGATGTCCAGGGCCTTGCCCGCGGAATTGCGCTTGATCAGTGAGATATTCTCGGGCGGGCAGCGGTCCTCGTCGAGCAGCCTGCCCACCCTCAGGCACGCCTGCAGGCCGATGGAAATCTCGGTCTGCATGTCGGCGAGCTTCTTCTGGATGAGCTGGTTGGCGGCCAGCGGGCGGCCGAACTGCTCGCGGTCCAGGGTGTACCGGCGTGCCGCGTGCCAGCAGAACTCGGCCGCGCCCAGCGCCCCCCAGGCGATGCCGTAGCGCGCCTTGTTCAGGCAGCCGAAGGGGCCGGCAAGGCCCTGGACGTCGGGGAACATGTTCTCTTCGGGGACGAGGACCTCGTCCATGACGACCTCGCCGGTGGACGAGATGCGCATGGAGAACTTGCCCTCGATCTTGGACGTGCTCAGGCCCTGCATGCCGTTTTCCAGGATGAAGCCGCGGATGACCCCGTCCAGTTTGGCCCAGATGATGAAGACGTCGGCGAGCGCCGCGTTGGTGATCCACGTCTTGGCGCCGCTGAGGCGGTATCCGCCGTCCGCCTTGACGGCCCGGGTTTTCATGGCGCCCGGGTCCGAGCCGTGGTCGGGCTCGGTGAGGCCGAAACAGCCCACCCATTCGCCGGTGGCCAGCCTGGGCAGGTATTTGCGGCGCTGATCCTCGGTGCCGTAGACGTGGATGGGGTGCATGACCAGCGACGACTGCACGCTCATGAGCGAGCGGTACGCGGAGTCCACGCGCTCCACCTCGCGCGCCGCCAGGCCATAGCAGACGTGGTTGACCCCGGCCCCGCCGTACTCCTCGGGCAGGGTCGAGCCGAGCAGGCCCAACGCGCCCATCTCGTTGACGATGGCGCGGTCGAAGTGTTCGTTCCGGTTGGCCTCGAGCACGCGGGGCATCAGCTTTTCCTGGGCGTAGTTGCGCGCCGTGTCGCGGACTAGGCGCTCGTCCTCGCTCAACTGGTCTTCCAGGAAGAAGGGATCGTCCCACCGAAAAGGCGTTTTGGGTGCCATGGTTCCATATCCCCCTATGCGCAGGCTGTCCTCCGGCGCCGGTTCCCGGGCGGTCCATGCCCTGTCCGGCCGCGTGGACTACACCCGCTTAACCGTGTTGCGGGTGGCGGTCAAGGCGGCCCTGGCGGGCACAGGTCCATCCGCCGTCGGGCGGGAACGGAAGATCAAGACAAGGGCATCATTTTAGGAAAAAATCACATGAACGGGAAAAAACGGCGTGCACGTACGTTCACAAATGGTCAAGTAACCGTGAAGTGTGACGCACGTCACGCGCATTGGTCGGCCGCTCCTCCACAATGGGCTCCACTTGGCGCGCCCGGTTAAACAACGCGGCCGGGCGTGGCGTCTCAAGGAAACCGTCGCGTTGGCCGCAAACGGAAGGAGTGAGCCATGAAGGACACGATCATGACTGGCAAGATCTTCAACACCGCCGTGCTCGGGGGCCTCGGTGCCGTCGCATTGGCCGTGGCGCTGGTGGTCGGTTTCCGGGCGACGGCCTCCGCCCAGTCCTTGTGCACGACCCGTGCGCAGGTGACGAAACAGCTTGACAGCCGGTACTCCGAAGCCCCGGTTGCCATCGGACTCTCGCGCAACGGCGGCGTCGTCGAGGTGTTCTCGACCAGCGATGGCTCCACCTGGACCATGATCATCACCATGCCCGACGGCACCAGTTGCATGATGGCGGCGGGGCAGGCATGGGAGAACCTGCCGGCATCGTTGCGGGGTCCCAAGGCGTGACCCCGTTTGCCGGTGACGGTTAGGATGCCCGAGCCAGCATCCTCTGGGGCGAATCGTCCATTGGCTTGGTGGTGAGCAGGCCGCTGGCGATGCTTTTGTCGATGGCGATCAGGGAGTGCAGGTGTTCGGCACTCGGCTCAGCCAAGGCCATGATCGTCTGGCTGTCGACGAAGATGCTGAGGCTGAGGATGTTGGTCTTGAGATCGTCGGGCAGTCCGTTGCCGTCCGCGGCCACGTCCGCCTGGATGAAGGTCCACAGCATCTGGTGGAACTTCAGCGCCGAAGAATAAGCATCGTAATCTTCTACGGCCTTGCTCGCYTCCTCAAGCCTGAACACCGCCTTGGCGAAGGCCAWGCCGYCGATCTCCCGCTGGGACAGGGCGGAGAGTATGACCTGCTCGTAKGTGGCGACCTTTTTCGTGGACATCGGACAATTCCTTAAATTTGGCGCCTGTTACATGGTTTTGCGCGGTGTATTTGTCTGACAAAGACCAGACAAAAGYATTCCCCTGGTCTTCTGTTATTTTTGTTCAACTTTCGCGATATAATAACATCCGGAGACAGGACTACCGCGCTCTTTCCTGATTGGCGCGGTTTTGTGGTCGACGATGGAAAAACCGTTTTGCCGGAGAACGTTCTCGACATACGCGTGCGCATGGGCATAGCGCGCGGTTTCCCTCAGAACGAAGCCGTCGCCGTCGTGCAGTTCCGTGGAGAACACGAAGAACGCGCCGCCGCCGGCAGTKCGGTAAACCTGGCTGARAAGTTCACGCAAATCTCCGATATAGATAAAAACATCGGCGGCGACGAATACATCGAAAATAGAATTTGAGGTCTTCAAATARTTWACGATYTCGGACSTTTCCAAACGGTCATATATGTTTTTCTTCTCTGCCYGCKCGATCATTTGCGGAGAGACGTCCACACCCCACAACTCTTCCGTGAGKTCGCGAAACTKGGCCCCGGCCAGGCCGGTGCCGCAACCGAGGTCGATCGCGTGCGTGCACAGGGCGCGGGAGGGAAGGAAGCCGGTGAGCATGGCGCGCAATTCTTTGGGCGCCTGATAGCTCAGGTCATTGACCAGGTGGGCATCGAAGCCTTCGGCGTATTCGTCGAACACCTCTTTCACGTACTCCGCGGGCGCGGTGTCGGGGGTGGCGCCCGTCAGGGCGGCGATGAGATGCCGTGTGGACTGGCTGTCCGGGTTGATCGCAAGGGCGCGTTGGTAGTTGCCGAGGGCGTCGTCCGGCCGGCCCTGGTCCATCAGCAAGGCGCCGAGGTTTCGGTGCGCTTTCTCGGAGCCGGGGTCAACCGCGATGGCGCGCCGGTAACCGGCGATCGCCTCGTCCGGCCGTCCCTGCCCGGCCAACGCCTTGGCGAGGTTGAAGTGCGCCTTCGCATGGTTCGGGTCGATCTCGATGGCGCGCTCGTAGCTGGCTATCGCCTCGTCGGGCCGGCCGCGTTCGTGGAGCGCGTTGCCAAGGTTGTAATGGGCCTTCGCATAGGTCGGGGTGATGTCGATGGCGCGCCGGTAGCTGGCGACCGCTTCGTCCACGTCGCCCCGTGCGGTCAGGGTATTGCCGAGGTTGTAGTGGGATTCGGCGTAATGTGGGTTGATGCGAATGGCCTTGTTTATGAGGCCGGCGGCCGCCCCGTGCCTCCCGGCCTGGGATTCGAGAACGCCGAGCAGATGCAGGGCGTCCGCGTGCTTGGGCTGGGCGCGCAGGATCCGCTCATAAATACGCTTTGCGGGCCGTAGGTACCCGGCCCGCTGATGGTTGACGGCCTCGGCGAACGCCCCGTCGGCGTCGGGCACCGGCGGGGCGTTCGCGGATCGCCTTCCGATCCTTTCCTGCCGTCGCCGTTCGGCTCTGTTCATGGTCATCGCCATTTTTTGGGCGGGATCAACCCAGTTGCAACAGGGCGAAAATCGCCGTTCCGTTGTCGAACGAAAGGCCCAACGCGGCGAGCGCCAGGTCGTGGCGGGTCTGCAGGGCAAGCAGGTTGGCCGCTTCCTCGTTCAAATCGGCGTTGATCAGTTTGGCCGCCCCGTTTTCCAACGTGGTGATCAGATTCTCGGTGAAGGTGAGGCGGATGTTGATCAGGGCGTTGTTGCCGCCGAGCGTGCTCTGGGTGGTGCGCAACGTGGTCAGCGCCGCGTCGAGCTGGGCGACGATCGTGTCGATGCCGGCGTCGGTGGCGAAGCTGTCGGCGGAGTCGACGGCGCTGATAGCCAGCGCGGTCGAATCCGACGCTATCCCCGACACCGTCAGTTTGGCGGTGCCGTCTTCGTTGAATGTCACGGTCAGGCTGTCGGGCGACGCCTTCAACAGGTTTACGCCGAGGAAGGTGGTGTCGTTGACCAGGTTGTCGATCTGGGTCCTGAGCGAATCGAATTGGGTCTCGGCGGCCGCCCGCAGCGTGTTGGTCGCCAGGCTGCCGTTCGTCGACGTGGCCAGACCCAGGTCCGTGGCCAGGTCGTTGACGTTGTTGGTGATGACGATGTCCTGGCCGTCGGCGGCGGTGATGACCAACGGGTTGCCGTCGGAAACGGTCGCCGTCAGGCCGCTGATGGCTTCGATCTTGTCGCGTATGTCCTCGAACGTGTCGCCGTTCTGGTTGACGATCGTCGTCGTCGTCCCGTTGTAGGTGATATCGAAGCTGTCGTTGTTCTCGGCGCCGGCTATTTCCGAGGTGACCTTTTTCGAAGCGTCGGTAACCACGTTGCCGGTCACGGTGGTGGGCACGGCCCCGGAGACCGCCCCGCCCTTCACCGAAACGGCCAGGCCCCGCATCTGATTGACCAGCGAGATGATGCTGTCGATGGCGGCGACCGCCGCGCCCACCGTGCTCGCGGCCTCGGAGATCTTGTCCTTGATGCCCAACAGGTCGCCGGCGCGGTCGGTCAGGCTTCTGGCGTCGAAGAACGCGGTGGCGTTGGTGATCACGCTGACCCGTACGCCCGTGGACATGCGCTGCGCGGTCGCGTCGATGAGCGCCCTCGCCCTCTGCACCTGGAGCAGGGTCGTGCGCGTCGCAAGACTGAGGTTGATGTCAGCCATTACGCCTCACCTTCTGCAGGCGGTTCCGCGGCGTGCAGATGTCCCGTTTCGAGACACTGCCTTCACCGCGTCCGCCCCATTACCGGCTCGATCCCATGAAAAAGATGAACAGGGAGCAAGAGTCGCTCCCTTATTGCTTCTTAGGGAAAGAGCAACATAAAACAAATACAATGGCTATGTATAACAAGCGATAGTTTTTATTATACTATTATT
>LKGT01003531.1_pt1 | contig 10459 bp, 12 predicted proteins | sample 503861 | NCBI WGS metagenome assembly LKGT01 (sample SAMN04113194, study PRJNA297058) | marine sediment metagenome | biome: marine benthic biome; feature: marine benthic feature; material: marine sediment; isolation source: sediment sample collected at the water-sediment interface from the South......
GGCAAACTGCTGGCCCACGTTACCCTCTTCATCGGGCGTGGAAATAGCATTTCCACCCAGGGCGACGACGATAAGGGGTTGGTCTGGCATGAGCTTACGTTGTCGGTGGAGGGGTGCGTAGATTCCTACCCACAGAAGAGCGGGACGTGAAACGTGAGGGTGCTTCGCTTGATCGCTCGGCGGAAGGCTCCGGCTGCACAGCGGAGCAGCGCGGGCGTGAATAGTAGCCAAATGAACCGCGCCAATATACTCTGCGGACGCCGTGGAGTTCAACCCACAAGCCCCGTCGAATCAGGTAAAAAAGGGGATTGCAGCCAGGAAAAGCATTTCCGAAACAAAGAAGCCCAAAAGGCCTTTTCGAGGGCCTTTTGGGCTTCTTCTGAGTACCCGAATAAAAGATCAAAGAGCATCCATCACCAGAAGGATTATCCTGAAGATTTCAGCATCTTGTTATCGGCGAAGAAATCGACCTGCACGGMATGRCCCAGGCCGAGGCGCACGGCGCGCTGACCGCCTATCTCGAGCGCGCGCAAGGATCCACGCGGCGCTGCATCCTGGTGATCACCGGCAAGGGCCGGGTGAGCGAGAACGGCGGCGTCTTACGCACCATGGCGCCGCGCTGGCTGAATGCGCCGGCCAACCGCGCGCGCGTCCTCGCCATCACGCCGGCCCAACCCAAGGACGGCGGCGCGGGCGCGCTCTACGTGCTGCTGAGGAGGCTGCGGTAGGGCGAAGTCGCCCTACAAAATAAACTTCGTCAGGTCCGAGTCCTTGGCCAGCTCGCCGACGGTCTCGCGGACGAAGGCGCGGTCGATGGTGATCTCGGTGCCGCCCTTGTCGGGCGCGGTGAAGCTGATCTCCTCCAAGAGCTTCTCCATCACCGTGTGCAGGCGCCGCGCGCCGATGTTCTCGATCGATTGGTTGATCTCGGCGGCGAGCGTCGCGATCTCGTCGATCGCCTCGTCGGCGAAGTCGAGGGTGACTTGCTCGGTGCCCAAGAGCGCGATGTACTGCTTGACCAGGCTCGCCTCGGGCTCGGTCAGGATGCGCTTGAAGTCGTCGGCGTCGAGCGCCTTGAGCCAGACGCGGATCGGCAGCCGGCCTTGGAGTTCGGGCAACAGGTCCGAGGGCTTGGCGAGATGGAACGCGCCCGAGGCGATGAACAGGATGTGGTCGGTCTTGACCGGGCCGTGCTTGGTCGCCACCGTGGTGCCCTCGATCAGTGGCAGCAGGTCGCGCTGCACGCCTTCGCGGCTGACGTCGGCGCCGATGTGCTCGGAGCGGGCGCAGATCTTGTCGATCTCGTCGAGGAACACGATGCCGCTCTGTTCGACCAGGTCGATCGAGGTCTTGACGACGCTGTCCTCGTCGAGCAGCTTGTCGCTCTCCTCGGCGATCAGCACCTCGTAGGATTCGCCGACCAGCATCTTCTTGGTCGTGGTGCGCTGGCCGAACGCCTTGCCGAATATGTCGTTCAGATTGATCATGCCCATCTGCGCGCCGGGCATGCCGGGGATGTCGAAGGTCGGCAACCCGCCGGCGCCCGATTCGGAGACCTCGACCTCGATCTCCTTGTCGGCGAGCTGGCCCTCGCGCAGCATCTTGCGGAACTTCTGGCGTGTCTCGGCGCTCGCCGATTGGCCGACCAGGGCGTCGAGCACGCGCTCCTCGGCGTTCAACTCGGCCTTGGCCGTGACCGCCTTGCGCATCTGCTCGCGGGTCATCGAGATGGCGATCTCGACCAGGTCGCGGATGATCTGCTCGACGTCGCGCCCGACATAGCCGACCTCGGTGAACTTGGTCGCCTCGACCTTGAGGAACGGCGCGTGGGCGAGGCGCGCCAGGCGGCGCGCGATCTCGGTCTTGCCGACGCCGGTCGGGCCGATCATCAGGATGTTCTTTGGCAGCACTTCCTCGCGCATCACGTCGTCGAGCTGCTGGCGCCGCCAGCGGTTGCGCAACGCGATGGCGACGGCGCGCTTGGCGTCGTTCTGGCCGACGATGAAGCGGTCGAGCTCGGAGACGATCTCGCGCGGGCTGAAGGCGGTCATCGCTCGCTCGACCCTTCGGCGTCGATATCGAGTTTCTCGAGCGTGACCTCGGTGTTGGTGTAGATGCAGATCTCGGCGGCGATCGCCATCGCCTTGCGCGCGATCGCCTCGGCGTCGAGATCGTCGCGGTCGATCAAGGCGCGCGCCGCGGCGAGCGCGTAGTTGCCGCCCGAGCCGATCGCGACGATGCCGTCGTCGGGCTCGAGCACGTCGCCGGTGCCGCTGAGCAGGAGCGAGGTCTTGGCGTCGGCGACCGCCATCAGCGCCTCGAGCCGGCGCAGGTAGCGGTCGGTGCGCCAGTCCTTGGCGAGCTCGACGCAGGCGCGGGTGAGCTGCGCCGGGTGGCGCTCCAGCTTGGCCTCGAGCCGCTCGAACAGGGTGAAGGCGTCGGCCGTGGCGCCGGCGAAGCCGGCGATGATGCGGCCCTCGCCGAGGCGGCGGAGCTTGCTCGCGCCCGCCTTGACGATGGTCGCGCCCATGGTCACCTGGCCGTCGCCGGCGACGACCACGGAATTACCCTTGCGCACGCAAATGATCGTCGTGCCGTGCCACGGCGTCTGGGTTTCTTGGGGCATCACGTCTCGACTGTTTGGGCTGGTCCGCATCCTCGGTTTGCGCCCCCAGCATGTGGGTGTTTGGGCCTCGGCGTCAAGGGAACGGCGTTGGCGCATGGCCGGTCCGCGCCAACGGGCTGGTGATTCATCCTCTGACCTGCTAGAAGAGCGCCCGCTTTCACACGTCAGGGATCGGGTCATGCGCCAGGCGAGCGTCGCGCGCGTCACCAAGGAAACCGAGATCAGCGCGACCGTCGAGCTCGACGGCACGGGCGCGTATGACGYSTCGACCGGCATCGGTCCTTGGCCGAACCCGACCACCTGAATGATGCTGCGAACGGTGACGACCGGGGCGCGCCGGGTCACGTCAAATTCGCAGAACAGATATCCCGGGAAAAGTGGCTTCTGGATGACCTTCGTGCGATCCGACCACGTTCGGGTCGATCTGTACTGCGGGAGGAAGGTCTGATACCCCTTCCCGTCTAAGATCGTCTCGGCTATGGATTCCTGATTGGAGCGGACCCGAAGAGCGTACCATTGCATGTGCATGTGCTTACCGGTCATCGACAGACCAAATCTCCGCCCCGTTGAATCGACTCGGCGACCAGCGCTGCGCCCCAAAGACCGCGGGAAGAATCGGCGGGGCAGGTACGACCTACAAGTTGTGGCGATTCCTGGCGCGCTTCGTGGCACCGATTGGAATCACGTTTGTTTTTCTCAAGGCCGTCGGATTGTTGGACTACGTGGTGGTCTTCGTTCAATGGCTCAAAACTCTCGTGAGTTAGGACATTCACAGGACAAGATGCGTAGAATCAGCCGGCACGCGTTGGTGACATACACAGCAGACAAGATGTTTTCGCTGGTCGACGATATCGAGTCGTACCCGGAATTTCTGCCATGGTGCGGCGGTGCCGAGGTGCATTATCGGGAAGACAATGTTGTAGAAGCAACACTCGAATTGCATCGAGGCGGTCTCAGCAAACGTTTTCGAACCCGAAACACAGCAACCAACCGTCAGTCCATTGCAATGCAACTCGTCGATGGACCGTTCAGGCACCTGGCTGGAGTTTGGTCGTTCACGCAGTTGGGAGACTCGGGAAGCAAGGTGGCGCTCGAACTTGAGTTCGAGTTTTCAAGTCGCTTGGTCGACGTTATGTTGGGCTCGTTTTTTGAAGACACCTGCAATTCTCTCGTTGATGCTTTCACGCACCGAGCGAATTCAATTTTCGATAAAACGCCGTCCTGATAATGAGTACATTGATCAATGTAGAAGTTGTTTTCGGGACGCTTGAATCCCAGCAACTGGTTTCGGTTTCAATGCCGTCCGGATCAACAGTTGCCGACGCGCTTGAGATGTCGAAAATCGGCGCGGCTTTTCCGGATGCAGATATCGATGGTCTGCCGACCGGCATYTGGGGCCGCCCTGTYGARCGCGATCARRCGCTGGCRGASGGGGAYCGKGTKGAGGTWTACCGCGAGCTCGAGATTGACCCTAAGGAAGCCAGGCGGCTCAAAGCTTTGGATTGAGCTCCTGATCTTTTCGAAGCTCGCTGACGGTGCCATCTTCGAAGATGATGGTGACCCAGCGTTTGAAGGTCGCATCCCTGCGCCCGATCTTTAGAAAATAGACGTAATCCCATCGGTCCTCGTGAAACGGGTCGTCGASCATGGGAGTGCCGAGCARAAATCGAACCTGGTTGCGGGTCATGCCAATCTCAAYCTGGTCCAGATCTTCCTGYTCGATGAGRTTGCCTTGCGAGATASTCTGGCGATAAACGCATCCGCTGGACACGGYYAGACMGGCAAGAACAATTGCGATGATGAGAAATCGGGTCATAATAGGCGCGCATCATACCTTCTTGCACAGCGGCAAAACAGCCAAATTCGATTGACCCGATAGCGACAGAGAATTCGTCAATGGAGCAACGACAGGAACTACGCAAAGCCGGTCTGAAGATCACTTTGCCACGATTGAAGATTCTGGAGATTTTCGAGACTACGCAGCAGCGGCATCTCAGCGCCGAAGATATTTACAAGGAATTGCTTGGGCACAACGAAGATATTGGTCTGGCCACCGTTTACCGGGTTCTGACCCAGTTTGAGTCGGCAGGTCTTTTAACCCGGCATAATTTCGAAGGCGGGCACTCGGTATTCGAACTCGACGACGGTAAGCACCACGACCACATGGTGTGCGTGGAATCGGGGGCCGTGATCGAGTTTGTTAATGAGGAAATTGAGCGTTTACAGCGCGAGATGGCCGCGGAGCACGGCTACGARYTGCTGGATCACAGTCTCGTGTTGTACRTGAAACCCGTCAGCAAATCGGAAGATGCCTAACCTAGGCGAGTTTCCGTCCGGCCCCGGCAAGCATCTCTGCTGCATGATCGACCGTTTTTTTGGTAATCGCGACGCCGCCCAGCATGCGTGCGACTTCCTCGATTCGTTCGTCTTCACCCAGCGCGTGCACGCCCGTTCGCGTCGCCTTGCCGTCCGTCACCTTGCTAATACGAAAATGGAAGTCGGCCAGGCTCGCGACCTGCGCGAGATGGGTTACGCACAATACTTGCCGTTCTGCAGCGAGTTCCTGTAAACGACGCCCGACCATTTCAGCAACACTACCGCCGACCCCACTGTCTATCTCGTCGAATACCATCGTCGGTATCGAGCTGCCACCACTGGCTATGACCTGTATGGCAAGACTCATTCGTGACAGCTCCCCACCCGAGGCGACCCGCGCCAATGACTGCGGAGGCTGGCCCGGGTTTGCGCTAATGAGAAATTCGATGTCATCGACRCCCCAGGGACGARACTTGTCATCTGCCAACCGCGTCACGGCGATTTCGAAWAYGCCGCCGGGCATACCCAGGCTGGACATCGCTTCAGTRACAGCCGCCGCGAGGTTGCGGGCGGCTTYATCKCGGCACYTGGATAAASTGCCGGCGAGAATCTGAAAATTTTCRYGTGCKGCRGTAACGGCGTCGCCCATTTGCTGGCCGCGCTCCTCGGCGTGCATCAATTCGTCAAGTTCGGCCCTAAGCCGGTCATGCAGATTCGGAATGTCTTCGGCCGCGACTCGGTGTTTGCGTGCGATCGTCTGCATTGCATCCAGACGCTCTTCCACCCAGTCGCGCCGCGCCGGGTCCATGTCGAGCGAGTCACCGTAACGATGCAGCGAGTCGGCTGCTTCACTGACTTGAATGGATGCGCTGTCGAGCAAGGCACGTACAGGTTCCAGGCTTGCGTCGAACTCGAGCAATGCGTCGATCGATCTGGCCGCGTCGGACAGTAAGGTCGCGGCGCTGGCGGATTCGTCATCGGCGAGATTTATGAGCGCGTTACGAATTCCTTCTGCAAGTCGTCCGCGATGCAGCAGTTTCTGTCGTTCCGTTTGCAGCTCACCGACCTCGTCTTTTTGGACATCAAGTCCGTCAAGTTCGGTCAATTGAAATTCCAGCAAATCCAGCCGCGACGCTCGATCGACGTCGGCCGCCAACAATTTCTGCAACTGGTCCGCCAATACACGCCATTGTTCATAGGCGGCTTCTGTTGCCCCACGTTGATCGATCAATTCGCCGAAGTGATCCAGAAGATCACGTTGCACAGATCTTCGGCCTAGAGATTGATGAAAGTGCTGACCGTGAATATCAAGTAGTGACTCACCAAGCGTCTTCAGCTGTTGCATAGTAACGGCGTTACCATTGATAAAAGCGCGAGACCGTCCATCGGCGCCAATGACGCGCCGCAGCAGGCATTCCTCATCCTGGTCCAGCGCGTGCTCGGCTAGCCAGTCTCTGACGTCGGCCAGCGTCGAGATGTCGAATTCGGCACTGAACTCGGCCCGCTGGGCACCGCCCCGGACTAGCTGACTGCTGCCGCGCTCGCCCAATACCAGGCCCAACGCGTCGACAAGAATGGATTTGCCGGCGCCGGTTTCGCCCGTCAACACTGTCATGCCCGGGCCGAACTCGACGGCGACCCGATCGATGATGGCGAAATCTCGTATCTGCAAACTGACCAGCATGTCTACGTCGTTCCCTGGTCGCGATTTCGATTGTCCCGGCCCCAGAAAAGTTTTGAGCGCAAGATATTGAAGAAGTTGTAGCCCGGCGGATGAATGAGTCGAATGCAGTGCGTGGACTTGGTGACGGTCAGGACATCATCAGGACTGACGTCACCGATCGCGTGACCATCGATCGTAACTTCGGCTTGTGCGTCCGAGCGTTCGAGAACACGGATCTCGATGGTCTTGCTTGCCGGAATAACGATTGGTCGATCTGTCAGCGTGTGTGAACAAACGGGTACGACAACCATTGCGTCCAGGCTTGGTTCGATGATCGGCCCACCGCAACTCAATGCATAGGCTGTCGATCCTGTCGGCGTTGCAACAATGAGCCCGTCACCAGAATGCGTATTGACGTACTCGCCGTCGATGCTGGCAACGACATCGACCATGCGACCGGTTGCACAACGTTGCAGCACGACATCGTTGAAGGCTGTCGCCGTCACCGAAGTGCCATCCGCCCTGGATAATGTTGCCGTCAGAAGGGACCGGGACTCGCACGTGTAATCGCCCTTTAGAATGTGATCGACGCTGGTCAGCATTTCATCGGGTGACACGTCGGCCAGGAAGCCCAGTCGACCACGATTGACACCGAGCAGCGGTACGTCCGAAGTGCGCGCGAGATTGCCCGCGTAGAGCATCGTTCCATCGCCGCCAATGGCAATCATCAAGTCCGATTTTCCGGCGAGATCGGATTTATCGACGCGATCCACCTGCAAATCCAGATCCATTTCGTCTGCAGCCAGCACGTCGATCCCAGCTTTTGTCAAATGCCGGGCGAGCACACGCATTAGATCCGCAACGTGCGGATCATCATGACGACCCAGCATCGCCACTCGCTTGATCTCACTGCTCATCGTATGTCCGCAGAACCCGGAATTTATTGCTCTATTGTGTACCAGAGACCGATTGTTACAAACCCTTGACCGACCGCCAAGGCGTTGCTAGCGTGTCGCAAGATACCCTAACACAGTGAGTCGCTTGCGAGTTTTCCGCATTTTTCGCAAATGTCTGCAGAAGCAATAAGTACTCCCCCGAGTGAGCGCGCGCAACAGCTATTACGCGTTCTGATTCAGCGCTATATCCGTGAAGGCCAGCCGGTCGGCTCACGAACATTGTCGAAGGACTCAGGGCTGGACTTGAGTCCGGCAACGATTCGTAATGTCATGTCGGACCTTGAGGAACTGGGCCTGGTGTCCGCACCACACACTTCAGCCGGGCGCGTCCCGACGCCGTTGGGATATCGCTTGTTCGTCGATACGTTAGTCCGCTACCGTCAGCCCACGGGCGATGACATCGACCTGTTGCGATCGCAGATAAATCGCAAGATCAATAACGCCGGGGCGCTGGTCGCATCGGTATCCAATCTTTTGTCGGAATTTACGCACCTGGCGGGAGTGGTAACGATTCCGCGTGGGCAGCATGCCGCATTACGGCAAATTGAATTCCTGCCACTGTCAGAGAATCGGATTCTGGCCATTATCGTGATCAATGATCGTGAAGTGCAGAATCGAATCCTGCAGACGGACCGCGAATATTCCGTTTCGGAATTGCAGCAGGCTGCCAATTTCATCAACGAGCACTACGCCGGTAGTGAAATGTTGCAAGTCAGRCGTCGCATAGTCTCTGATCTTGAAGACACCAGGTTGTCGATGAACCAGGCGATGCGCGACATCATCGAAGTTGCACAGACCGTAATGGAAAAGGCGACCAAYCCTGCAGGAGAGTTTGTGCTGGCGGGCGAAACCAATCTCATGAATTTCGCCGAGCTGTCGGACGTTGATACTTTGCGCCGCCTGTTCGAAGCATTCTCACGCAAACGCCTCATGCTGGACTTGCTGGATCGCAGCATCAATGCGGACGGTGTGCAGGTATTCATTGGTGCCGAGTCAGGCTATGGCATCCTTGATGACTGTAGCGTCGTGACCGCACCCTATGAACTGGACGACGGAACGATCGGCGTGCTCGGCGTTATCGGCCCAACCCGAATGGCCTATGATCGCGTTGTCCCGATCGTCGACATCACCGCTCGATTGCTCAGGACAGCAATGAGCTCGTAAGTCGCGGCGCGAAATATTCCCGCCCGCTCTTGATATTTATCCGTAGAGCCCCACACTCCGAGGCACTCGAATCAACCCGGCTGTATGAGTGGAGCCAATGCCAATGAATGGTCAGACAGATCGTCCTGAAGAAGAACTGGAGGACGAGTCCGTAAATGACGGCGCAAACGACGCCGAATCAACTGAGCAGGAAGAAACTCCTGAAGCTGCAATGGCCGAATTGAAAGCCAGGGCGGACGACAACTGGGATCGATACCTGCGGGCGGCGGCGGAAACTGAAAATGTCCGCAAGCGGGCTTCAAGAGATGTCGAGCACGCACGCAAATACGCACTGGAAGGATTCGGCACCGAAATGCTCGCCGTAAGAGACAGCCTCGAATTGGGACTTGAGGCTGTGGAGTCGGCTGATGCTGACAGCATTGCCGAGGGCAGCAAGGCGACGCTGAAACTGTTGTCGGCCGCACTCGAGCGATTCGGGATTGAGGAAATCGACCCGATGGGCGAGCCATTCGATCCCGAGCGGCACGAGGCAATCAATATGCAACCGTCCGCTGACGCCGAGCCGGGCTCGGTGCTGAGCGTCGTACAGAAAGGCTATTCGCTGAATGGCCGTCTGCTGCGGCCGGCAATGGTCGTGGTGGCTGCTGAACCACTGGACGAATCACCAGACAAATCAGCGTCGGACTAGGCAATTATTCTCCAGGCTTGGCTTGAAACAAGGATCTGCGGCCCCACGTATCAGCCAGATTTGAAGAGTTATCCACAGAATTCGGAGTAGAGGAATGGCAAAAATAATCGGTATTGACCTGGGAACCACCAACTCCTGCGTAGCAGTCATGGAGGGGGGCGTACCCAAGGTCATTGAAAACAGCGAAGGCGATCGGACGACACCGTCGATTGTGGCGTTCAGCAAGGACGACCAGGTTCTGGTCGGCCAATCCGCCAAGCGCCAGGCGGTCACGAATCCGACCAACACCCTGTACGCCATAAAGCGGCTGATCGGCCGCCGGTTTGAGGACGACGTGGTACAGCGGGATATCAAGATGGTCCCGTACACGATCGCCAAAGCTGACAACGGCGATGCCTGGGTCGAAGCGAACGAAAAGAAGATGGCACCGCCGGAGATTTCGGCGCGCGTGCTCATGAAGATGAAAAAAACGGCAGAGGACTACCTCGGCGAAGAGGTCAAAGAGGCGGTAGTCACGGTGCCTGCCTATTTCAACGATTCGCAGCGTCAGGCGACCAAGGATGCCGGCAAGATCGCGGGTCTTGAAGTGAAACGCATTATCAATGAGCCGACCGCAGCCGCATTGGCCTATGGCATGGACAAGAAGCGCGGTGATGTAACGATCGCAGTTTTTGATCTGGGCGGTGGCACATTCGATGTGTCGATCATCGAGATCGCCGAAGTCGATGGAGAACATCAGTTCGAAGTGCTCGCGACCAACGGCGATACTTTCCTCGGCGGTGAAGATTTTGACATGCGTGTCATTGAGTATCTGGCCGCTGAATTCGAGCGCGAAAGCGGTGTCGATATCACGCAGGACCCACTTGCGATGCAACGCCTCAAGGAGGCGTCCGAGAAAGCCAAGATCGAGCTTTCGACACAACAGCAGACAGAGGTGAACCTGCCGTACATCACGGCGGATTCGAGTGGTCCGAAACACCTCAATTTCAAGCTGACCCGGGCGAAGCTGGAGTCACTGGTTGACGAGTTGATCGAACGCACGATCG
>LKGT01003524.1_pt1 | contig 10445 bp, 6 predicted proteins | sample 503861 | NCBI WGS metagenome assembly LKGT01 (sample SAMN04113194, study PRJNA297058) | marine sediment metagenome | biome: marine benthic biome; feature: marine benthic feature; material: marine sediment; isolation source: sediment sample collected at the water-sediment interface from the South... ...
CGAGAACGGGATAAATTTGCAGCGTCTCGATGCTTTCAACGCCGGCGGCTTCATGCGTAACGGAGAGGCCATATCTTTCGAACCGTTAGCTAGTATCGTGAGCGCCGTGTTCACAACCSWCMARGGCGAAGTCGGCGACGTCGTCGAAACCGAAGATGGCGGGTTCTTCGTGGCGCGTACCGAYGCYATTACGCCGGCGCAAATYGAGCCGYTCGACCAGATTCGTGACACGTTGACGGCTGCCTGGCTGGACCGTGAGCGGCTTGCYCGTGCGATCGARCGTGGRACCGAATTGGCCGACCGMACGCGCGCCGGGGGCAACTTTGCGCAGCTGGCAAAAGAATTGGGTGCGACGTTCGAGACYACCCAGCCGTTCGACCGWACAGGGTTGGGATCGACGATTGCCGGCKCTCTGATCACACCGATATTCGGAGCCGCGGAGGGCGATGTCGTCCTGGCACAGACGCAAAACGGTGTCGGGGTCGCCCGTTTGGTGGAGATCATCAAAGTCAGCGGCGGCGGCGATGATTTCGAGCGTGACGATTTACGGGTGCAGCTCGCCGAGGGGATGAACCGGGATATGGCGCAGCAACTCACCGCGGCGCTTCGCGAGCGCTATTCCATCGACATCGACCGCGACGCAATCGAGCAATCACTCCTGCTGCAATGACACAATTCCCGGCCGTCGACAGCTTTTCTAAAACCTACGCGGCACACCGACCTCAAGTTGTTTGGACAGAGCTCGWSGCCGACTTGGAAACSGCGGCGCCCCTGAAGGAGGATTAGCCCGGATATTTCATGAAGGGAACGGGACACATTGCTCCTTCGTGGAAACCGGGCTCCTTCGTGGAAACGGGCGCCATCCGGTGAAGGGCAACCCCCGGCGTTCCCGGCGCCAGCGCCTTCATCAAATATCCGGGTTAAGGGGCGGGTTTCATCGCCTCTTTGGTTGCTTCGATCGGCACCCCTTGACCAGGGCCTGCTCCGGCAGATCCGGAAACCCGTCCAAATCCCGGCAAGATCGCGGCGGTGCGGACGAGGATACTTTTCGATACATACCGACCCGGGCGGGATAAAATCGGCGGCATCGTCACGGTTGACGGGGAGGGAGAGGCAGCGCCGTGAGCAAGCCGCAGCGGGAACCCAACATCTACGAACGGGACCTGGGCCGCAATCCGGCCAACCACCAGCCCCTGACACCGCTCAGTTACCTGGCCCGGGCGGCTTCGGTCTATCCCGACAAGACGGCCGTCATCCACGGTACGAAGCGCTACACCTACCGCGCGTTCTACGAGCGCTGCCGCCGTCTGGCGAGCGCGCTCGCCAGACGCGGCGTGGGGCCCGGCGACACGGTGGCGCTGATGGCGCCCAACGTGCCGGCCATGCTGGAAGCGCACTATGGCGTGCCCATGGCCGGCGCCGTGCTGAACGCCCTGAATTACCGGCTGGACGGCGAAGCCATCGCCTTCATGCTCAACCATGGCGAAGCCAAGGTCCTGATCACGGATCGCGAGCTGTCGCCCGCCGTCCAGGAGGCCCTGGCGAAGATCGGCCGCGCCATCGTCGTCATCGACATCGACGATCCGCTGGCCGGGGACGGCGAGCTGTTGGGCGAGATGGACTACGAAGCCTTCCTGGCGGAGGGCGATCCGGAGGCCCACTGGTCGTACCCGGAGGACGAGTGGCAGGCCCTGGCGCTCAATTACACTTCCGGCACCACGGGCAACCCGAAAGGCGTGGTCTATCACCACCGGGGCGCCTTTCTCAACGCCTTCGGCAACGCCATGGTCTTCGGGCTGACCCGCAAGGCGGTCTACCTTTGGACCCTGCCCATGTTTCACTGCAACGGCTGGACCTATACCTGGGCCGTCACCGCGGTCGCCGGAACCCACGTGTGTTTGCGCAAGGTGGCCCCGGCGCTGATTTTCCAGATGATCGCGGAGCACGGGGTCACGCACATGTGCGGCGCGCCCATCGTTCTCAATATGCTCATCCACGCCCCCGACGAGGTGAAAGTGCCCTTCGGCCAGACGGTGGAGGTGGCCACCGGCGGCGCCGCGCCGCCGAGTACCGTCATCACCGCCATGGAGCGCATGGGGTTCCGCGTCACCCACCTCTACGGCCTCACCGAAACCTTCGGCCCGGCCGCCTTCTGCGCCTGGCAGGATCCATGGGACGCCATGACGCCCGAGGACAAGGCGGCCAAACTGGCCCGCCAGGGTGTGCGCTACCCGACCCTGTACGACCTCATGGTGGCGAACCCTGAGACCCTTGAGCCGGTGCCCGCCGATGGCCGGACCCTCGGCGAGGTGATGGTGCGCGGCAACACGGTGATGAAGGGGTACCTGAAGAACCCCGGGACCACCGGCGAAGCCTTCGCCGGGGGCTGGTTCCATTCCGGCGATTTGGCCGTCATGCACGCCGACGGCTATATGGAGGTCAAGGACCGTACCAAGGACATCATCATCTCGGGCGGGGAAAACATTTCCAGTCTGGAGATAGAGGAGGTGCTGCATCGGCACCCGGACGTGATGGAGGCGGCGGTCGTCGCCAGGCCGGACGAGACGTGGGGGGAGACGCCGTGCGCCTTCGTCGCCTTGAAACCCGGTGCCGCGGAGGTGTCCGGCGAAACCATCATCGAATGGTGCCGCGACAACATGGTCCACTTCAAATGTCCGCGCCACGTGGTCTTCGGCCCTTTGCCCAAGACGTCGACGGGCAAGATCCAGAAGTTCGTGCTGCGCCAGAAGGCCAGAAGTTTTTGAGCGATCTCTTGTGCCTGGCGGTTATACCAAGGGGCGCCTTGGTATTACCCGGCGGCGCAACGACCGACCGTTGGCTCCATCCCTGATATCGGTGCGATCGGCGGCTTGTCGCCACTTTCGCCCGCCCAATGGAAGAGGGGGATACGGTCGAACCGTCGCTCCACCTCCATCCCGGCCAACATTCCCCCGGACCGATTTCCGCCGTCGGACCGGCCCGCCTAAATGGGAATCGACACGTTGCCCAGGCGGTCGGTCAGTTTCATGTTCTCGCCATAGTCGACGGGAACCGCGATCAGCGCCGGGCCGCTCTGCGARAAGGCCTCCTCCAGCGCCGGCACCACCTGGTTGGGACCGGTCAGGGTCCGGCCCCAGATCCCGAACGCCCGGGCCAGGTACTCGAAGTCCGGGTTGTTGAATTTCAGGTCCGAATGGCGGCCGTCGAACTGGTTCTGCTGCTTCCACTTGATGAGGCCGTATTCGCCGTCCAGCCACACCATGATCGCAAYATTGAGCCCATAGCGGGCAGCCGTCTCCAGGTCCTGGACGTTCATCAGGAAGCCGGCATCGCCGCTGATCGCCAGCACCCGGCGGTCGGCGAGTGCGAACTTGGCGCCGATCGCSCCGGGCAACGCGAAWCCCATSGAGCAGAACCCGTTCGAGATCAGGCAGGTRTTGGCTTCTTCGCACTGGTAGTACCGCGARATCCACATCTTGTGGGCGCCGACGTCGGAAAGCAGGATGTCGTTGGGGCCGAGCACCCCGCGCACGTCCCACAGGATCTTCTGSGGCTTGACCGGAAACGATTCGTCGTCCTTCTCGGCGGCGAAGTCCTCGGTCATCACGTCCCGGAGTTTCCGGCGCCCCTTGATGTCGAAGAGCGGCAGCCGGTCGCCGGCACTCTCCTCCAGCCCTTCGTTGATTTGCCACAGCGCGTCAGCCAGATCGGAGACGATTTCGACGKTGACCAGGAAATCCCTGTCGAYCTCGGCCGGCAGGAAGTCGACATGGATGATCTTCTTGCCCGGCGTGCGGTTCCAGGCGGCCGGCGCGTATTCSACCAGGTCGTAGCCGACGGCGATCACCAGGTCGGAATCATCGAACGCCAGGTTGTTGTAGTCGCCGCTGCCGAGCCCCATGGTATAGAGGCAGTGYTCGTCRCTCATGGGAACGGCGCCCTTGCCCATGAAGGTGTTGACGACGCCGATKCCGGTCTTGTGCGCCAGCCGGCGCARCTGATGGGCGGCGCGTTTGCGCACGCAGCCGTTGCCGGCGAGGATGATCGGGTTCTCGGCCTYGAGAATCAGGTCCACCGCCTGCTTGACCGCCTTGTGGTCGGCGGCCGGGCGCCTGAGCCGGATCGGCTCCATCGGCTTCTCGTCGACCTCGCCATTGGCCACGTCCTCCGGCAGCTCGATGACGGTGACGCCGGGCTTCTCGGTCTCGGCGATCTTGAAGGCCTTGCGAACCACCTCGGCGATGCTGGCCGGGTCGTAGATGGTCTGCGCCCACTTGCTGATCGGCCGAAACATGCCGATGGCGTCCATGTTCTGATGGCTTTCCTTGTGCAGGCGCGTAGTCGCGGCCTGGCCGATGATGGCGACGACCGGCGCCCGGTCCATGTTGGCGTCGGCCAGCCCGGTCACCAGGTTGGTGGCGCCCGGCCCCAGGGTCGCCAGGCAGACGCCGGCCTTGCCCGTCAGGCGGCCGTGGACATCCGCCATGAAGGCGGCGGCCTGCTCGTGCCGGCAAAGGATGAACTCAATGCCGCTGTCGATCAGCGAGATCATGATGTCGGCGTTCTCCTCCCCGGGCACGCCGAAAATCCGCTCTACTCCTTCCCGTTTCAGACACTCGACGAATAAATCAGAAGCTTTCATCCCTGCCTTCCCCTGGTTCCGCCGTTTCCATCCACATCGGCCACCGTCAATGCCGACCGCCAACGAGACTCTTCGGCTCTGTGTGCGCCCCCCCCGGTTGAAGCGGACGTCGATGGGCCTGCGCACACGCGCGGCCATCGACGCGCTCCTCCAGAGGTGGCGCCGAAAGTTTGTATCCGTTCCAGTCTTACCCGATCGCGCCGACAGTGCAAGCGGCCCCGTCAGTACCGTGGGCGCGGCTGGCGAGAACCTGCCGGGCGGGCGCCAAGAGTCTGCCAGGCCGACAGGTGCGGCAAAGGCCGGGGCGTCCCGCCGGATGACGCGGATGCGGCAAAAATGCAACGAAAAGCTGGTTTTCCCCGCCGTTCCGCGGAAAATCAAAACTTTGTCGGGAAACTGGACTTAAATAATTATAAGATGTTAAGGTCCGGTGGCGCCGGTAGCTTTCGTTCGACCGTTGGTCGCATGCGTCGCGTCCCACAGGGGAGGGGATGGCGCCTTGAATTGTGGCAGAATTGTCGCAAGGGTCGCGGCGAGCTTTTGTGTCGCGCTGGTCGTGGCGTTGGGCCCCGCGCCGGTGGCCGCCCAGTACCAGCCGCGGCAAGGCTTTAGCGACGAGGAACGCAGCGCCCTCGAAAAGGAATACGAGGCCGCCTTCCAGGCCGTCCTCAAGGACCCCGGCAATCTCGACAAGACGTTCCGCTACGCCGAGCTGGCGGTCGCCGTTGGCGATCTGGAGGGCGCCATCAGCGCCCTCGAGCGCATGCTCATCTACAATCCGAAACTTCCCAGGGTAAGGCTGGAGCTCGGTTCCCTGTATTTCCGCCTGGGGTCCTATGCGATTGCTAAATCCTACCTGACCCGGGCGATCGCAGGCGAGGACGTGCCCCCGGAGGTTCGCGACCGGGTCACGGCGTTCCTGGAGGAGATTGAAAAACGAGCGTCGATACACCGCCTCAGCGGCTCGATCTATGCGGGCGTGCGCTTCCAGACCAACGCCAATGCGGGGCCGACCGGCACAGCGGTGCGCGCCCTTGGCCAGAACTTCGAACTGGACGAGGAATTCACCGAACAGCCCGATTACAACGGGTTCGCCCTGGTATCGTTGAAGCACGCCTACGACCTGCAGACTCAAGCCGGCGACTATATTGAAACCAACGCCAATTTTTTTGCCTCCAAACAGTTCGAACAAACACAGGTCGATCTGCTCCTCGGCGAAATAAACTCCGGCTACCGCGCCAAGCTGCTGCCCGAGACCCTTGCCGACGCGACGTGGCGGCCCTATGTGCTGGCCGACGCCGTTCGCCTCGACCGCGCGCTTTTTTTCTACACCTATGGCGGCGGCCTTAATTTCACCAACCAGTTCCAACCCAACCTGTTGGCAAATCTGACCGCCGAGGCCAGGTTTAGGCGCTACAACGATACCAATTCCCAACCCAACAACACCGACCGCAACGCCGACGAATACCAGGTAAGGCTGGAGCTGGCCTACAAGGTGACCCCGGACGTCGAACTCCGCGTGACAGGGTTCGGCCTGGACGAAAACGCCAAGAAAGGATTCAACTCGAACCGGGAGTATGGTGTCCGTCTGGGCTACTCCCAGGTTTTCGACGCCCCCTTCGGCATCACGTCCGGGCGTTGGATCGTCGCGCTCTCCGCGGCGCGCATCCTGACCGACCACCGCACGCCGGATTCGTCCATCGATCCCCTGGTCACGCGCGAGGACAAGGAATGGCGCTTCAACGCGCTCGCCAGCATACCGATCACCGAGGCGTGGGCCATTGTCGCCACGGTGGGACGCACCGATACCAATTCAAACCTGCCGAATTTCGTCCGGGACAACGATTTTGCCAGCCTGGGGGCGGTATGGCAGTTTTGAAGGATTGGGCCGGCCGTATATGCAGTGGGGAGGGGAACGCGCAAAGGACCTTCGGCGATGGGTCGAGGAGAAGGACGCCGCGTCCAGACCGCAACCATACATATAGAGATGATCTTTTTTGTCGCCGTATACGACAGCCGTTGGGAGCAAAAGCCGCGGAAAACCGCCGTATTTCGTCATATGTCCAAAAAAAGCAAAAAATTTCGCCGATATACCCCATTTGCGGGATGTGGGAGGGCATTGCCGTCATCAATAATGGCGCCTTGGCAAGCGAGGCCGGCGCCTTTACGGACCCCCGGGGCGCCTCCGCGTAACCGGCGTTTGCGGACGTTTGCGGTTTGGTGCACGGGACCCCGGCGGCACGGCGCCGGAACGACGACGATCGGGCAGGGTGGGTCGAAAAGTCACTGGTTGCATAGCGACCTCCCCCCGAAACGAAGGAGGTACGGGACATGAGAAAGCCTGCCCTGTGGACGGGTGTTCTTGGCGCCGCCATGGCATTGACCATGGTGGCTGGCCCGGCGTCCGCCGTCCAGGAGACGAAGATCGGCGTCACGTCGGCGAGCAATCTCACGACCACGGGATTTCCTCCGGTGTCGCCGGAGCACCTGCTCGAGATCGGGGTCGAGGTGGTCGGCGACGAGAGGGTCGTCACCACCACGGACGGCCGCGCCCAGCTTCTCTTTCTCGACCACTCGGCGCTCACCGTCGGGCCGAATTCCAACCTCGTATTGGACAAGTTTGTTTACGACCCCGACACCGGGGTCGGCGAACTGGCTTTCTCCGCCACCAAGGGGCTTTTCCGTCTGGTCGGCGGCCGGATCAGCAAGAATACGCCGGTGACGATCAAGACGTCCGCCGGCACCATCGGCATCCGTGGCGGCGTCGCCATCGTATCGATCGAGGAAGGCAGACCTGTCGAGGCGACGTTCCTGTTCGGCAAGGAGATGACCGTGGAATCCGAAGGTCGGGTCGTGACCGCCATCCGCCCAGGCTCGCTGGTGACCTTTTCTGCGGGCAACATTTTGGATCCGGTGATTTTGACCGCCGAAAGGCTCGGCCGGATCATCGAGCAACTGGAACAGCCGCCCGGCAAACCCACCGATAGCGCCGTCCTCGTCTTCCAGCAGGAGGTCAAGGACGCGGTGTTGGGGGCCCTGGCCGAGCCCGCCGCCGGGCCCGCCCCCCTTGTGCCCTCGTTCACGCGGTGGACTGAAATCCTCCGGGATATCGAGGACATCCAGGACGAAACGACGATTGTCAAAGAGGATTCGACAGAGGAAAGCGTGTCCGAAGAGATTGCGCCCCCCCCCCCGACCACCCCTAATCCCACCCTCTTCAATTCGACCTTCGCCGGCCGCTTCAAGACCGGAAGCTCTGGCGATCTTTCTGCCGGCAAGGGAAGCTCGCCCGACACCCCGACTTTCAACATCCCGTTCTCGAACGCGAGCATCGTCAGCGGTTTCCTGACCACGACGACGGGCGGACTGTTGAGCCTGCCGACCAGCGGCACGCCCATAGCCGCGCCGCAAGGCTTCACCGGCTTCAGCTTCGATCAGTCCACCCCCAACAACACTCCATTCGGCTCGGTCTTCGGTGGGGGCTTCATATCCGACGACGGGACCTTCATCTTTTACGAAACGATCGATTTCGGGTGTTGCGAGGACATCATCTTCGCCGGCATCCCCACGACCTCTTTCCCCACCAGCGGCATCACCGCTTATCTGTTGGAGCCCGATTTCGTCCTCGGCTCGAACGTGCCCTTCATCCGCGGCTTTTCTCCGGCCGGCTCCGCCGGCGGCGATTTGACCGTCCCCGGACCCGCGCCGTTCGCAATCGACTGGGGCAATGGCGTCTTCGCCGGCGCCCTCATCGCCATCGACGGCCAGGGGACCGATCAGACATCGGCCGCCAGCGTGTTCGGCGGCTCGGTCGTCACCGGGACGTCCCTGACCGCGGACCTCCTGGGCTTCATGCGGGGCACCACGCGCGTCGAAGCCAACGAACAGCCGCATTTCTTCGACAGCGATATCGAGCTCTCCCGCGATGGCGACGGCAACGCCTTCTTCGGCGCGACGGACCCCGATTATTTCGTCTTCCAGTCGGTCGGCGGCGCCACCGAAGAGTTCTTGGGAACAACGACGACCTACTTCCCCAATGTCGTCACCCACGTCGATACGACCGAAACCTTCGGGGCCCGCACGTCCCGCACCCTCAACGGCTTCTCGGGGGGCGCGTTTCAACGGATTGACGGCGGCGATCCTGTGGGCAGTCCTATACTTTTCGGCAATACGGGCGGGGTCCCGGGGGACGTCACTATCGTCACCGATGCCACCAACGGCACGGTAACGGCGACCATCGACGTGCAGGTGGTTGGCGCAACAGGCAACGTGCTGCAGGTGGTTGGCGAAACAGGCAATGACCAACAGATCGTGGCGGCCTTCGGCGGCACGGGCGTGAGCGCGTTCTTCGACGACGAAAGTTTCGGGGCGATCGAGTCCTCCTCGATCTCGACGACATTCCAGGGCGCACCGGTGGGTGCCCTTCTTTACATGGTGACAGACGTGCTCGAGAGCAGCGGCAGCAGCGGCTTTTTGCCCACGGGCGTCGACTTCTGCCAGTGCCAGTTCCTGGAATGGGGCTTCTGGGGCGGCGATCTCGACCTTGGGGACGGGCAGCACGTCCGCGTCCACCTGGCCAACTGGGTCGCCGGCGACAACATCGCCAGCGCCTCGGACCTCGGCGTCCTGGCAATCCAGAAAGCAACAGCCACCTATAACGGGCATCTCATCGGCACCGTGCTCAATGCCGGAGACGTGTATCAGGCGGTGGGCGGCTTCAACATGTTTTTCGATTTCGCCAATTCGCAGAACACGACCATAAATGTGACCGGTTTCGACGGCGTCGACTACAACGCCGGCTTGACGGGCCAGACCACCAGCGGCATCGGCCTCTACATTGCCTCCGGCGCGGACACGTTGAAACTCAACCGCACCATCAACTTCACGGGCGCGTTCTTCGGCGGCGGCGGCGATCCGGTGGCCGAGACCGGCGGGCAGTTCAACATCGCCGGCCCTGTCCAGGGCTCCACCTACAGCGCTTCCGGCATCTTCGCCGGCGYCCTCGTGGTCGGCGCCGTGACCGGCCGGGGGTTCGGCCAGTGTATCACCAACGAGACGGCCAAGCTCCTCGCATCGGATGGCGCCGCGGACGACCGGTTCGGCGAGTGATTTCCTACACAGAGAAGAGAGTGAGTCGCGGGGGTTGTCCCGGGTCCGGGGTTATGTGTGCGCGGAACGGCCGGAGGCCCGTTTACGAACTTACAAGGTGAAACGATGACAAAATGCATACACCGATCGCTGTTGTTTTTCGTGTTGATGCTTTGGACGCCGTTGCAGGCGTCGGCGGGAATCACGTTCGTTTTCAATCTTGCCGATTGGCAGACGGAGCTCGCTAATGCTGGACTGATAGATACGCTAGAGGATTTCAACGCGTTTGCCGACGGGATCAGGTGGCACCTCGACAGGTCCTTTGTGGCCACGAATTTTCTGAGGCTTTTTCCTGATGCCTGGGCTGCATTCCGCGTCGAGGCGCTTAAGAGTGATCCGGGACCCTTTTCTCAAAAGACACAATTCGTCCCGAAGCGGTACGAGTTCGATGACATCATCCGGTTGGAACGTGTCACACACACGCTTCAAGACGGAGGCGTCCACCTGAACCTTCTCCGGCCATTCACCGTCTGCCGAAATCCTATAGCCGGAAAGGCCATGTCGAGCTTCCTCGACGAATAGCTCTCTCGCCTTGGAATCGAAGCTAAGGGTCACAGGGAAGGATTTGTTCTTCCGCCGCTTCTTGAAGCGAGGAACGATCGCGGCGAGCATCTCCTGGAGCGCCCCGGCACCGAGGACGATACCGTGCTCTTTG
>LKGT01012928.1_pt1 | contig 10442 bp, 10 predicted proteins | sample 503861 | NCBI WGS metagenome assembly LKGT01 (sample SAMN04113194, study PRJNA297058) | marine sediment metagenome | biome: marine benthic biome; feature: marine benthic feature; material: marine sediment; isolation source: sediment sample collected at the water-sediment interface from the South......
GCAGATAAAATGTCATCCAATGTGTTTTCTGATTCTATAATGTTAGAGCAACGCCCTAAAGTGGAAAGTACGTGTGAATCGCTACCTGCCACACCAACAATATTTTGTTCTTCAGCAAATATTGTTGCCTTTGTATTTGCAAACACATCAATATTGTTGCTGTTAAAAACTTCAATTAGATCACAGCCTTTGGCCTTATCTCGGACCGAGTCTATCAAGCTAAAAGGGTGAGGAGCTATGGAAACCGCGTCTTGCTTTTTGGCCTCATCTAAAATCTCTTCAAATGTTAAACCGGCTTTGATTTTTTTGGATAAACCATAAACCAAAACGTGTGCATCTTGATCTGTTGATACTTCCTCAGCAGGATAAATTTGGAGGTTTCTATATTTTGGATGATTTTTTTGATATTCTAAAATTTGTGAATAGCCATCTAAGGTGTTATGATTTGTAACAAACAAAACATCTAAACCAAGATTGTGTGATTGTTCAAGTTGTTCTGGAATAGTAATATTACAATCGTATGGAGTATCGTGATATCCTATATTGAAATTAGAAAATTTGTTATGACAGTGTAATTCGGAATTTAAAAGATCCAATTTGTACCGTTCAAAGTACAATAGGGTTGTTTTAAAATTTTTTGAAGAATCTCTATCTAAACAAATCTTCATCATCAGGACGAAGAAGTGATTTCATTGTACCTTCATTAGCTGTAAACTTGTAATTTCGAATTATTGCTGCAGGGTTTTGTAGAGTTTTTCCTTTTACTAATTCAGATGCAGAGCAAAGCTCATCAGCAATAGCTATTGCTGTTATTCGGAGAATTTTTCCAAATGTGTCTTTTTTACCTTGAAAATCAATTATGGAATCTATACCTGATACCCCAATAGCACAATCGATTTGACCCATGCGAAATGGCCTTCCAAAAGTATCGGAGATTAAAACTGCAATGTTTTTCTTTGTTTTCTTAAAAATTTCATCTCTAAGATTTCTTGCTGATTTGTCAGGATTGGAGGGTAGAAGAGTTGCATATCCATTGTTCACATTGCTTTCATCAACTCCAGCATTTGCACAAATCAAACCATTTTTTGTTTCAACTATTAGGATTCCATGTCCCATTCTTACAATCCTCTTCGTTTCAGATAGAATTATTTCAATAAGTTTAGGATCCTTTTCATATTCAGATCCAATTCCTAAYGCAAGGATTGATGGAATGACTARAGATATGTTAAYGATTCTACCTTCTTGTTTTGAAACAATTTTTTGTGAYAATACAAGAATATCGCCATCCTCAAATTTTGGTTTTGAKGAAAGGATTACATCTACAAGYTTATCGTCKGTTCCAATCTCTCTTTTAATTGATAATGGTATTACYTCGAGTGTCATGTATTAGAKTTRAAAGYTGYCAAGAAATATTATGCTTRTGTTGKGGTTTCAATGGTCAAGTTGTAGTGTTTGTTTATGATATCCAAAATTTTGGATAGATCCTTATCCTCAAGGATTACATCRGCTAGATCCTTTACCTTGTCTTGAGCCCTAAAYGCAATATCYAATCCACTGATATCAAACAGAGCKATGTCGTTTGCGCCATCAACAACGACAACAATGTYATCTTTATTTTCATTCCATTCTTGAATTTTTATTTTAGCRGATTTTGMTTTATCAGAATCCACAGTTACTTTGACACCATCGAGTTTCCCATCTTTGAAAATTAACTCGTTGGAAYATACAAAATCAAGATCAAGTTCTTTTTGTAGTCGTTCTGTCATAATTGTAAATCCGCCTGATATAGCTAAGAGTTTCCATCCTGCTGCCTTGAGAATTCTACATGCCTCTTTAGCTCCAGTCATAATTGGTAGAGAATCTGCTACCTCCTTACAGGTTTCAAAACTTAATCCGCGCAAAGCGTCCACTCTTGTTTGAAGGCCTTCTTCCCAGTTGATTACTCCCTGGATACCTTTTTTTGTGATTTCCCAAATCTCATTCTCTTTGTTTATTTTTTCAGCAAGGAGAGGGAGATATTCACCATCAAAGAGAACACCTTCTACGTCAAAAATTACAAGCAATTATTTTCTGATTTGAGGACTGAATTTTAATTATATTAAAGTTTAAGATTTTTTTAAGATCGGATACCGCTAGTAATAAATCAARCATCRTAACTCTAYTKYCTATGGCAGAGCTTGAGCACAAATATGAAGTYGATATACAYCAAACCGAGGAAAGRCAAAAAATACCAGATARYGTCAAAGARGAACTAAAGAAATCMGGGATGATGGATGAAAAGGGTAAGCTCAAACTCAARGGTGTYAGTCCTAAAATGCTYAAAARAATGAAGCAGGAATATGTTGAGTGTCCTGTGTTWAAGGCYGACATACATTTTGTTCAGTGCTTTGTCTGTCCAAACTTTCAAAGTAGAGTGATGGGYAAAGTTCTTTGTAAGGGAGATCCCCTGTAATACAAGAAAAGCTCATTAGTGAACATTCTCATCAAAAACCAGYTTGAGTAAAGAGGATRTAGGAATTACAGCTTCAAAAAAAGWTGATTTTAGTGAATGGTATACRCAAGTTGTTTTGAAAGCAAAGCTGGCAGATTATGCRCCAGTCAAGGGATTTATTGTTCTWAGACCTGAYGGGTACTCYATTTGGGAATCAATAGTYAAGACACTGGATGCYAAATTTGCAAAAAGAGGAATCAGGAATGGKTTTCTGCCTGTGTTAATTCCCGAATCKCTTCTYAGAAAAGAAAAGAAACACTTTGCAGGATTMAATCCKGAGGTCTTTTGGGTGACTCATTCTGGKGAYAACGAGATAGGTGACAAGCTCGCTCTAAGACCCACCTCTGAAACTTTGGCCTATTCTTTGTATTCTAAATGGATTAACAGTTGGCGTGACCTTCCTTTGAAAATGAATTTCTGGAATACTGCACTRAGRGCAGAAATCAAGGGAACCAAGCCATTTCTWAGAACCTCTGAATTTTTGTGGCRAGAGGGACACACWGTTCACGCWACACAAGARGAAGCGGAAAAAGAAGTGATGGCAATTTTAGATATTTACAAAAAAACTGTTGAAGATGACCTTGCAATTCCTGTACTAACTGGCAAGAAGAGYGAGAGYGAAAAATTTGTTGGYGCMGTATACACYACAACAATGGAATCCATAATGCCMGATGGTAAAGCGYTACAGATGGGAACATCTCACTTTCTCGGYCAAAACTTTTCAAAACCATTTGAKGTAAARTATTCTGATARAAATAATGTAGAAAATTTTGCATGGCAAACATCKTGGGGAGTTTCTTGGAGATGGATTGGTGCAATGATCATGACTCATGGTGATGACAAAGGACTAGTRYTACCACCAAARGTTGCGCCAATTCAAGTTGTGATTGTTCCAATATACTATAATGARAAAGATRAACAAACCRTTCTGCRGAAAACAAAGGAAATCCAAAAAAGTTTACAGGAACAAAACATTCGTGTATTTGTMGATGAGAGAAAAGAACTTACRCCWGGATACAAATTCAATGACTGGGAACTAAAGGGTGTTCCACTACGAGTTGARGTGGGTCCAAAAGATATCGAAAAACAAAAAGTTGTGKTAGTRAAACGATACAACAAAGAGAAACAGGATCTTTCATTCTCTGACATTTCAAAGATTCAAAATGTTTTAGATGACATTCAAAAAGAGATGCTTGCTGCTGCCAGAAAAATTCTTGATGAAATGATAATTGATGTTTCTGACTATTCGCARTTCAAATCARCAATTRRRAAKGGHGGATTKTTGAGATCATTTTGGTGTGGAAAAGAACARTGTGAGGAAAAAATYAAGGRAGAAACAGGTGCTGACATTCGTGTAATTCCATTTGATGCAGATGAYWCRTCYGGAAAATGTGTTTATTGTTCAAACCAGAGTRAGKYCAAAGTAATCTTTGCCCRCGGATACTAAATTCTTGGAATAAACTATAAAATCAAATTGTATGCTGGCTACAATATGGYTRCCCTTTCTRCTCARAAATCWAGTCAATCTCTCTTCGAGCAATTCAATACCACAAGAGAAASAACACTTGAACTMGTGAAAACCTTAGAGARGGATGACTTTGTGGTACAAACTGCAYACTACAYRAGTCCRCCMAAATGGCATCTTGGTCATGTAAGCTGGCTTTAYGAGGTRGTTTTGAGCAAAACAAATCAAAATTATCAGTTTTATTCCAAGGAATTTTCCGATTATCTAAATTCGTATTATCAACAATTTGGTGAACCGCAAGACAAGGGAAAGCGAGGACTTGTTTCGAGACCAACTGTTGATCAAATTTTCGAATACTTTGATACAATTAACAATCGTATAAGAGAATTTTTTAAATCTGACAAACTAGATGATAAAGCAAAATATCTTTTTACAATGGCGTTTCACCATGAATGTCAACATCAAGAACTTTTGGTTTATGACTTACAGCATCTATTAGCTGACACATACAAACCTGTAAAGAAAAATMAAAGACWGCRACCTRTAGCTATAGAACAAAAATCTGTTGAAATCAAMGGAGGRTTATATGCAATGGGTTACAATGGTTCTGATTATTGTTATGATATCGAACTGCCAGAACAYAAAGTATATCTAAATGATTACAAGATTGAYGCGTTTCCTGTAACTAATGGTCAATATCTTCAATTTMTTGATGAYGRWGGTTATCAAGATTTTAAATTTTGGCTGTCTGATGGWTGGGAAAAGGTAAAACKRGAAAAATGGACYGCSCCAATGTATTGGGAAAAAGAAAATGAWMARTGGTWTRTTCAAGACTTTTTAGGAAAACGAAARGTAAATCCAAAYGAACCRGTTTGTCATGTYAGCTTTTAYGAAGCAGATGCATACTGCAAGTGGGCKGGTAAGAGACTGCCAACTGAAGCTGAATGGGARAAAGCAGCTTGTTGGRATGAACAAAAACAAACAAAGACAATTTTTCCATGGGGTAATGAYGAAMCRTCAGAGAATCATGCAAACTTGTTAGAGTCATATCTTTGGGCYCAGACAGAAATTGGTTCATATCCAGACGGCAAAAGYCCTGCTGGATGTCACCAGATGATTGGYGATGTYTGGGAATGGACAGCCTCAGAATTTGYTGGATATCCAGGATTCAAAACTGGATTTGATGAATACAATGACAAATGGTTTACAAATCAAAAGGTTCTMCGRGGGGGTTCMTTTGGAACACCRMGGATGTCAATCCGRGGCAGCTAYCGWAATTTCTTTAGATTGGAAGAACGATGGTTAATCTCTGGYTTTAGATGTRCAGAAGATRTTTAGATTTTTGAAGCTAGAACCATTGCGTAATGTTTGTTACTATCAAACCAAATTCGTTTAATTTCAAAACCAGTATCAGCCATCATATCTTCAATATCATTCAATGAAAACTTGTAAGAGTTTTCAGTATGGATTAATTCATCTTTTTGTAATGTTATTGAAAGATTTGCTTTAGGAATTTGTACAGTTTGATTTGTTAAGGATTGTAAATACATCTCAATTCTTTTTTCATTCTCATTATACCTTGCAACGTGTGCAAAGTTTGCTAGATCAAAATTTCCATCAAGCTCCGTGTTAATTCTAGATAGTATGTTGAGGTTAAATTGTCTAGTAACGCCTTCAGAGTCGTCGTAGGCTTTTTCTAAAATTGATTTTTCTTTTATTAGATCCAATCCAATCAAGAACAAATCTGAATCTTTCATTATTGAATTAATTTTTTTCAAAAATTCTAATCCATCTTTTGGATCAAAGTTACCAAAGCTTGAACCTAAAAAGACAATTAAATTATTTTTTGAATCATATTCATTTAAAAATTCTAGACCATTCTCATAGGTATCAATTATACCAGTGATGTGRAGGTTTTGRTATAATGACAAAAGTTCTTGTGAGCTTGCTTCCAAAATATCTGAGATGTCAATTGGAAAATATTCTGTTTTACTTTGAGTTTCRTKTAAAACATCWAGAATGTGACGAGTTTTTTTTGACGAACCRCTTCCGAGTTCAACTAATCTAAAGTCAYCATCAAGGAAATTGGCTAATTCTRTTTTAAGATGRTTTAGTATCTCAATTTCYSTCCTAGYTAGRTAGTATTCAGGAAGMTCACAAATTTTTTCAAAAAGTTCTGAACCGGTTTTGTCATAGAAGAATTTTGRAGAGATGAATTTAGACTCGTGACTCAGACTATGAGAGAGTTCCTCTGCRAAGGACTGTTTTTGTGMAGAGDYGTGCCTCTTGAAACATCGCAGTCTAGAATTTACATTAGATTTTTCATATTYGGATACTTTTTGAAGTGTTTTTGTGCTCAAGTAGTGATGARCATWCTGATCTATACATAAATGCTTTCCCNAATTGAACAAAACATATTGGATGACATACTAAGAGTCGAGCATCTAATCAAGCATTTTATTAAAAAAAGTGTTTTCASSTCTAAGGTATCTATAGTTCGTGCAAYCGACGACATTTCGTTTAGTGTAAAGARGGGAGAGGTRTTTGTTCTAGCTGGTGAATCTGGTTCTGGAAAAWCAACAATTGSYAAATTAATTTTAAAATCRATTGAATCAGATTCTGGAAAAATAATTTTTGAAGGTGAAGAAATAAAAAATGATTCAAARAGTCTTRYGAAAATTCGAATGCAGTGTCAGATGATTCAYCARGATCCTTATGATTCMATTAATCCAAGAATGAAGATATCWGAYAWCATTTCWGAGCCATTAGAAATTCATAAKKTTGGYACYAARRATGAAAGAAAACAACGAGTYATTGATGTGTTRAGAGAGGTAAAGYTAGAGCCRGCGGAAGAAGTTGCAAAGAAGTTTCCTCAYATGCTTTCAGGRGGTCAGAGACAAAGAGTTGTTCTTGCTCGTGCRTTATCTCTAAAACCAAAGTTGATCATTGCTGATGAACCRGTTTCAATGCTTGATGTRTCAATACGTGCSGAAGTTTTAGAACTAWTGAAYGRYCTTCAGAAAAAGTACAACATTTCRTTCATTTACATCACACACGATTTAGCTACTGCRAAATAYTTTGGACAAAGAATTGCAATTTTGTATTTGGGAAAGATTGTAGAGATGGGACCAATCGATGATGTWYTGYTGAATCCARAACATCCTTACACTCAAGCATTRATTGAYGCMRTTTCTGAGCCAGAYCCAGAAAAYCTGCACAGAGAAAARAAGATTCGAATCAACGAACCRTCAGATGTTGATGTCTATCARGGCTGTAGATTTAGAGCCAGATGTCCTTATGTGATWGACAAATGCCAAGAGGAGCCRCCMCTCGACAAATTGGAAAATRAYAGGAAAGTTGCATGTTTTGTRAAATTAGAGTARATTAYTCAAAAAGATATAATTTGGAAGTTGTATTTGTGGTCTCTAAGCGATGAGCACTTCGGGCAAAAGCAGTAAATCAATTGGAATTGGAATTATTATTGGATTAATTATCGGTGTTGGAATCGGGTATGGAATTTTAGCTACAGATTCTGAAGGGACAAATGGTGACATCGCTATACTTCCTCAGCAAACTGTCACGGTAGATAATCCTCAACTTAGTGGCGTAGTAAACATTGGTTTGATACTTCCGCTGACAGGAGATCTTTCAACTCATGGAGAAGAAAATTGGGCTGGTTCTAAATTAGGTGTTGTTGATTTTAACAAACATCTTGAGAAGATTGGTGCTAAATGGACCTTGAAGATGATYAGCGAAGACAGTGCAACAAATCCAGTTATTGCTCTGGAAAAACTAACGTCTCTTAATGCTAAAGGAATCAAKATTGTTGTTGGGCCTGAAACCAGYTCCAAYATTCGTAACATCAAAGGTTATGCAGATTCGAATAACATRATGCTARTCAGTTGTTGTTCTTCTGCACCWGCRCTAGCTATTCCAAATGAYRGTGTGTTTAGACTTGTTCCAGATGATTCCAATCAAGGMTCTGCAATTGCAAAACTAATGCAACATGAAGGAATCGWTGTAATRGTTCCCGTATGGCGTGGAGACACATGGGGKGATGGACTAAGTGAAAGYACRATCGATTCATTTGTARAGMGAGGTGGAACTGYGGATGARGGARTTAGATAYAATCCGGAATCACCAGARTTCTCTSCTACCACGTCATTACTTGCAGAACARGTCCAAGATCGTGTAGACGAGGTTGGTGCAGACAATGTTGCAGTTCTCTTTCTRGGCTTTGCAGAGATATTGCAGTTTACCCAGTCAGCAGCTCAACATGATGTTCTTAAYGATGTGAGRTGGTTTGGWCCGGGTGCCAACACAAAGGAATACAAGCTAATCAATGAYCCCATAGCCTCAGAATTTTCTMAKAACATACAGTTCACTACTGTACAGGTTGCAGTAACCAAGAATCCAACCTATGAAAGAGTTGAAAGWATTCTMACAGAAGAACTTGGYCGAGTACCAAGCGCCTTTGTACATTCATCATATGATGCRGTRTGGCTTATAGGACTCACAATGCTTCAAACAGAAAGCACAGATGTYTCTAAAATTAARGAAGTCTTTCCAGACATTGCGAAGAAYTACTACGGTTCTATYGGTTCCACAAGATTAAAYGATGCAGGAGATCTTGCRCAAGCTGATTATGAAATTTGGGGAATTAGAGATGGAGAATGGGTTTTGRTTGGCAAATATACTCAAGCAACCGATTCAGTTTCTATAATTTAGTTTTCAATRGTTATGATTTATTCTGTTAAAGCTCGATTCATTGAAGAGAGAGTGGCAGAGTTTTATCAAAAGCTTACAGATGGTACAATTCARARYCAAAAACCTGACGGACAAGAGATTGTCAATTCCATGAAACGGGCAAAAATCAYTCAGCCAAATACAATTCAATGGTCCGAGATGTGCTTTTGYYCAMCRCCMTTAAARCATGAACGWGARACCRTKTACAACAATTTCCTCACAGACATGACTACTAAAATCATAGATGATTACGAGGAATATGATGGAGAATTGTTTATAGATTTTTTAGAAAAATAAAATAGAGAATGAGGCCGAGACTCGAAATTATTTTAAGAACTATTCTTGGCTAACTGAGTTACTAAATCAGTTGAAGTAATGATTCCAATYACMTTACCATCTTCAAYTACTGCAAGYTTACGAATTTTTTTTGAAGACATCAAAGATGCTGCRRCTAKAATGGAATCGTTTTGRGRTAYMGTTACCAAAGGAAAAGATGCTACKTTYTCAACBKRTGTATCCATCGAKAGTTTATCHACWGCRAYTTTTATTGCRTAATCTCTATCKGTRATKATTCCTGAWGTKSTRCCRTCYTTCTTTACYAGTAYRGCBCCTATTCCTCCYTGTTCCATCATCTTTGCKACTTGGAAAACTGTTGTTGAGGRATCTACAGAGATTATGGCTTTAGTCATGATATCTTTGACCAACGTTTCTGAYAGTGAWTTTCCTGAATTGYYTGAACTCATGTGATCKTAKKATCAYTHTRTCAAAGCATATTAGGTTTNATCATGTWRTTTGAVTWGTCACRAAAATGCCYTATGGTTATGATAAAACTCGTTCAGAAAGAAGATGTCAWATGTGTAAAAAAYTACTTTATGTTTTTGAGGTTGGCRAGTATTGTATAGAATGTTCTAGGAAACTACCAAAATCATAAAGTGAATTAGTTCTATTCAGGGTTGATCAGATATCAAAAAAATATCTTCATCAGATCGGAGAAGAAAATTACTATTCCTTCTAGGTGTACGTGGAGAAAGTCAAGAATATGATAGGTTATCATTGTAATTTCCAATTTTTTTTAGTGTATCATCTAATTAACATTTTATGATCTGATCATGTTGAAATTCCCAGATACAGTTTACCCAAATCTGGATGTTTGAGTAGTTCATCTGGTTTTCCTTTGAAGACAAGTTTGCCGTTTGCTAGCAGATACACCATGTCAGCCATCTTTAGTGCTCGTTTGACGTTCTGTTCAACTAGAATGATAGTAATGCCAAATTCCTTTCGCATGTGATCAACTTTGCTCAAAACCTCATCAGCTAGTTTCGGAGATAGGTTTGCAGTTGGTTCATCAAATAGCATGACCTTTGGTCTTCGTATCAGTGCCATTGCCATGGCAAGCATTTGTCTTTCTCCACCGCTAAGAGTTTCTGCCTTGCTATTCTTGTATTTGGTTAAAATTGGAAATGTTTCCAGCACCTCCTGAATTCTTGGTGACGTTGTCTCAGAGTCCAAAGTATAGCTTGCCATTGAAAGATTCTCCTTTATAGTAAGGTTTGCAAAAACATTGTTCACTTGTGGGAGATATGCTATTCCGCCTCTAGCTACTTTGTGTGGCATCATTCCAGTAATGGAGTCATGGTGGAAGGTTATCTCTCCAGAGTAGATTGTGCACATCCCAAAGATGCTTTTGAGTAGAGTACTCTTCCCAGAACCATTTGGTCCCACTACAACGGTAATTTCTTT
>LKGT01012984.1_pt1 | contig 10426 bp, 9 predicted proteins | sample 503861 | NCBI WGS metagenome assembly LKGT01 (sample SAMN04113194, study PRJNA297058) | marine sediment metagenome | biome: marine benthic biome; feature: marine benthic feature; material: marine sediment; isolation source: sediment sample collected at the water-sediment interface from the South... ...
CGCGCAGCAGCGGAAGCCAGCGATATCTCACACGACCTTCTTCTTCCATTTCCCTCTCCTGAAAACGGCCGCGCTCACGACAGCGAGTGCCGAAAACGCCAAGGTCATGGCGAGAAACACACCACCGGGCCCGAGACCCAGCGTGTGAGCCAACACGTAGGCTGCGGGCAATTCGAACAGCCAAAACAGAAACAAATTGATCACCGTTGGCGTCCAAGCGTCGCCGGCCCCGTTAAACGACTGCGTCAGGACCATGCCATACGCGTAGAATAAGAATCCGGTGCTCACGATTCGTAGACACATGACCGCATAGCGCGCCGGCTCGGCTTCGGCCGTAAAGACGCTCACGATCTGGGGTGCGAACGCGAAGAAGATCAGCCCGATGACGCCGAGGAAACACATGTTGTAAAAGCAGGCCAGCCACACCGCCCGTTCGGCCCGCTCGGGTTTGCCGGCTCCCAGAGCCTGTCCCACCATCGTCGCCGCGGCGTTACTCATGCCCCAGCTGGGCAGTAGCGCGAAAATGATCAGTCGAATCCCAATCGTGTACCCGGCCAGCACCAAWSTCCCGAAACCGGCCAGAATCCGCCGGTTTTTCCTGAGGGCCGTATAAGAGGCTCAAAAGGTTGGGAAAATTCAGTGGCGAAAATTTGCCGGGTGGCAAATATTAATCTATAAGTTCTCTCAACCGTCTCCTTGATAGAAGGAGTCAGCTTTTTTCGAGCGTAAAAAGGTATTTAAAGTTCCCGGCCATGAAATACGACCTTGAATATGTTCTGGACAGCGCGTTAGACGGTGTTTTTATTGTCGCCAGCGACCACCGGTTGGTGCTTTTCAACCGGGCCTGCGAGGAGCTGTACGATATCTCCCGCCAAGATGTGGTGGACAAAGCCTGCTGGAAGCTCTCCGACTTCCATCAATCCTGGGAGGTTATTTCCAAAAAGGGCGGCAAGATTACGTATGGCGAGTTGGGCGCCAAAAAGGAACGTATGGTGTTGACTCATAAAAAGGGCAAGCGGGTGTGGGTGGAAACGATTTATACCCCCATCTTTGACAAGGAAACCGGGGAAATCGCCTATGTGATGGGGGTGATCAAAGACATCACCGAACTCAAGCGGATGGAAGACGAAAAGGAACGGCTTCAGAAAGAGTTGGGCAGTATCCGGCGCGAGCTGGAGTCCAAATACGATTTTTCAACCTTCGTGGGAAACTCCTCACAGATTCTGCATGCGTTGAAACTGGCCGCCCAGGTGGCGCCGCAGAACACCACGGTGATGCTGGTGGGAGAAAGCGGTACCGGCAAGGAACTGCTGGCCAAGGCCATCCATTACAACAGTTCTCGCGCGTCCCGGCCGTTCGTGGCGCTCAATTGTTCGGCGTTTCCCGACACCTTGTTCGAAAGCGAACTCTTCGGCTATGAGAAAGGCGCGTTTACCGGCGCCGATAAATCCAAACCGGGGAAAATCGCTTTGGCTTCGGGCGGCACTTTGTTTCTCGATGAAGTCACCTCGATGAGTGCTCCCACCCAGGCCAAAATTTTACGGGTGATCCAGGAGAGAGAATATGAACCTCTGGGGGCGGTCCGCTCAACCCTCGCGGATATCCGTATCATCGCCGCCACCAACAAGGACCTGGAACCTCGCGTCAAGGAAGGCTCTTTCCGGGAGGATCTCTATTACCGGTTGTTTGTCTATCCCATCACCCTGCCTCCGCTTCGGGAACGAATCGCCGACCTTCCGGCGCTGGTCGAAAGCCTTTTGAAAAAATTCCATCATGAAATGGGCAAACGTATTCAGGAAATTTCCGCCGAAGCCCTGGAGGTGTTGATGGGATATCATTGGCCGGGTAATGTACGCGAACTTCAAAACGTGATGGAACGTTTGGTGATTCTTTTCAAAGAGGACCGGATCGAGGTGCCGGACCTGCCGAGATATCTGGTGGACTCGGCGGGCGCGAAACCCCTGTCTTCGGGAATTCCGGGTGAGCGGTTCGATCGAAGTTCGCTGGAAAATTCGGTGCACGATTTCGAACGCAACCTGATTCTCAAAGCGCTTCAAAAGTGCGGCAACAACAAAACCCGGGCGGCCCACCTGCTGGGCCTCACCCGTTCCACCTTCCGCTATAAGCTGTCTAAAATTTCTCCGGATTATTTTCCAGCGGCGGACCGCAAGGCGAAATCAGTATAAAAGGAAACGATTGCGAAGGGCCATAAAGTTTTCCAGATCGGTTTGCCAGGAGTCTTCGATATCCCGCAGGGATTGCGGGCCGTTAAGGAGGGTTTCCCGCAACTCCGGATGACCGTACAAGAGGTCGATGGCCGGCCGGTCGCTGACGAACTCATAGGGTTTCGTGCGCCACTGGAACACTTTTGGAAAAAGTCTGGCGACGGCCCGGATCACCGCGATCCCGGTGATCAGCGGTTTGAAGGCGGCGCGGCCGGTCACATGCAACTGTACCCCGCCGCAGATTTGCCCGGCGCATTTCTGAAACGTCGGTTTGAAATACTGGGGCCGAAACAGCACGCCGGGGAGATTGTCCTCCGCCAACACTTCAACCAGCCGATGGGCATCGATGCCCGGCGCGCCGCACAGTTCGAACGGCAGAGTGGTGCCGCGTCCTTCCGACAACTGCGTGCCCTCGATCAGGCACATGCCGGGATACACCGTCGCGGTCGATACCGCCGGCATGTTGGGAGAGGGGGCCACCCACAGCAGACCCGTCTGGTCGTACCACATCTCCCGTTGCCAGCCTTGCATCGGGACCACGGTCAGGTCGCACCCGATGTCGAAATGATCGTTGAATAGTTGCGCCAGCTCGCCAACCGTCATGCCATGGCGGTTGGGCAGGGAATACTGGCCGACGAAGGAATGCCATCCCTCCCGCACCCGATTGCCCTCGACCTGCACGCCGTTGATGGGATTGGGCCGGTCGCACACCACGACGGGAACGCCCACTTCCTTACAGGTGCGCATGCAATTGGCCAGGGTATAAATGAAGGTGTAATAGCGCGCGCCGATATCCTGGATGTCGAACACCAGCGTGTCGATACCCTTCATCAATTCAGGATCGGGAGTCAGCGAGGCATGATCCTTCCCGTAAAGACTGACGATGGGAGTGCCGATGGCGGGTTCCGTCCCGTGGCCGACCTCCGCCATGTCCTGATCGACGCCGTACAATCCGTGCTCCGGGGCGAACAGTTTGACCAGCTCGAAATCGGGGTGCCGGTGGAAATGGATGAAAGACGGGACGCCGTCTCCGGCCACGCTGGTGTGGTTGACCACCAGGCCGATGCGTTTTCCTTTGAGATAGTTGTTGGGTTCGGCCAGGAGCCGGTCCAGTCCGGTGGTGACCTTGTTCATGGGCGCGGCGGGTTGTAGTTCATTGAGGCGAATCGGTTGCGGGAAACTTAAAACCTTTGTGGATGACGATGATATTGGATTCTTCATCGACATGAAACCGTTTTCTGTCCTGCTCCGGATCATAACCGATTTCGGTGCCGGGGGGAATCACCACATCCTTGTCGATGATGGCCATGTTGATTGTGCAGTCGGCCCCCACGTGGACCCGGTCCATGAGGATGGAGTTGATGATGGCGGCGCCGGTGTCGATCTTGACGCTCCGGCCCACCACCGAATCCTGCACGATGCCGCCGCTGATGATAGTGCCCTCGGAGACCAGGCTGTTGATGGCCTGCCCGCGCCGCCCGTCCTGATTGAACACGAACTTGGCGGGCGGCAGTCCGAAGCCGGAAGTTTTGATCGGCCATTTCAAATTGTATAAATTGAACACCGGCTTGATGTTTCTGAGGTCCATGTTGGCCTCCCAGTAACTGCCGATGYTCCCCACGTCGCGCCAGTAACCGATTTCCTCCGGGGTGATGTCCGGGACCCGGTTCCTGGCRAAATCGTAGGCGAAAACCGGGTGGTCTYTATAAAGCGAGGGCRGGATGTCCTTGCCGAAATCGTGCGAGGAGTCCGGGTTTTTGGCGTCGGCGTGGAGGACKTCGGTCAAAAACSSTCCGTTGAAAATATAGTTTCCCATSGAGGCGAACGCYRCATCCGTCYKGCCGGGAATGGGTTGCGGGCTCTCCGGTTTTTCCTGGAAGCCGACCACGCGGCCCGCGTGGTCSACCTGGATGAYCCCGAARTGCCGGGCTTCYTSGATRGGRACCGGGATCGCGGCGATGGTCACCTCGGCCAGGTTGGARATRTGGAAGTYGATCATCTGCTGGATGTCCATCCGGTAAATATGGTCGGCCCCGAAAATGGCGACCAGRTCGTATTCCYTGTCCTGGATCAGGTTGATGTTCTGGTAAATGGCGTCGGCRGTGCCCTGGTACCAGCTATCCCCGGTCCTTTGCTGCGCGGGCACSGGCAGGATGAAATGGTCCGGCAGGAGCGAACTGAAMCGCCAGCCCTCCTGCAAATGYTCRGTCAGYGAYTGYGATTTGAACTGGGTCAGGACATAKAKGGARWAGATTTTGGAATTGATGAAGTTGCTGAGGACGAAATCGATCAGGCGGTACTTGCCTCCGAACGGAACGGCCGGTTTGGCGCGGTCCATGGTGAGCGGGTAGAGGCGGCTGCCTTCGCCGCCGGCCATGATCATGCCCACGATATTCATAGGTTCAGCCAGGTACGCCCGGTATTTCCGGGTGAGCAGGAATAAAATGATGCCMCACAGTGTCTCATAGATAACCGGTRCGGTTCAATGACCGGGAAAAATACAATAACCTTGCRRAAATTTGCGGGTTTGACGTATCATGAACGCATGMAAACCAGACGAATCAGTMTATTMATGGCCTGTTGCTGGCTGATCCTGGKGGCGTCCACCGCYACSGCGGGGTCYCTGCACRCCCACACCYCTGCCCATCAGACGGTGGCCGGCGATGGCGCACCCTGGAACCCGCATATCCAYAAAGCGGTGTCTCCCTTCGAGGCCCCAACCGGGGACCAACGCCTCCATTGTGAATTGCTGGGGCACAATCCCCTGCTTCCCTGTCCGCATCATCAGATGCCGGCCAAAGGAAAGCGGGCCTGCTATTTGACCAATGAATGCGGCGGCGGGCCTTTTCCGGCACCGCCTTCAAGGTCGGCCGGGGACATGCCCCGGTTTCTGGTTTCCGTGCCCCTGGCAGAAGCAGATGTGCCGATTTTCATGACCGTGTGGAACCACGCGGTACTTTACGATCCTTGCCATTCCCATTCGCTCGACCGCCCGCCTCGGGCACTCTGACCCCCTCCTTTTTAATTCAACCCTCATTCCATAATCGCTACCTATCCGTTGTGCGCTGTGCTTTCTTTTCTTAAGGCTTGGCCCATGTTCTTTTAATGGCGGATTCGTGGGGACGAGGCATTTTTGAATCGAGTTTTTCAAAAGGGATGATCAGAGTGCGAATATTGCAATCAATTCTGTTGTGTACAGGTCTGTTTTAATTGCGGCCATCGCGGTAGCCGGGGAGAAAGAAATTTCCCTTTCGGATCTTGAGGATAAAGGCGTTTCCCTGCAGGACCTCAATCCTCTAAATGGGGAGACGAAGTATCATGACGATCCAGCCAACCGGACTTTGATCTCGGGTTATCTCGTGACCTCTTTCCGGCACACCGAGAACGGATTTCCGGATGCGTTTGGGAATGAAACGATATTTGGCGCCGATCCCGCCGGAACGCAGGAGTTCGGTTTCAATAAGCTGGCCTTCGGGATCAACAAGCGGTTCTCAGAGTATGCCTGGATTGCGGCGGCCCTGGAAGTCTCCACGCATATCGAAGGGGGGAAAACGGAGATAGAAACGGAATTGGATGTGGGGAACATTAACCTGATGGCTCCTATTGGGAACGGGTTGATATTCACCCTCGGCAAATTCCATTCTCCGGTCAGTTTTGAGCAGGAAGATGCGCCGTTTCTGTTGCAGGCGACACAATCCCTGACCTACCAGTTTGCCTCGCCGGCCAAAATGACCGGAGTGATGCTGACCTATCCCTTCAGCATCAACCTGGAGGCCCGCCTGATCGGGTTCAACGGATGGCAATCCGACGGCGATAACAATGACGCCAAGAGCCTGGCGTTTCAAATCGGCTACGCGCCCATTTACTGGGTGAACACCAAGTTGTCTTATATTGTCGGAGCCGAGTTGGAAAATAACTCACGCGATACGCGCCAGGTGTTCGACTTGGCGGCAACGCTGACTCCCGGAAATTGGCTGATCGGTCTGGAGGCGGCTTATGGCCGGGAGGAAAATCAGTCGCTGAGAAATCCCGGCGATCATGCCGAGTGGTTGAGCGGCCAGGTAACTCTGCATTACGATTTCGTCCGGTATTTTGGTTTGACTGGACGTTACAGCTTTCTGGCGGATATCGATGGCAGGGCGGATATCGAAGCGGCCCATCGCCAAAAAAGAACGATGAACGAAGTCACCTTCGCTTCGGTGTTTCATCTATCGCCGGATTTTCTGGGGTACCTGGGCATGGGCATGATTCCGCAGTCGCAACACCCGATCTCCGGTATCGATGTGAGATTCGAATACCGCTACGACTGGGTCCATGAAACGGGTCCTAACACCATATTTGAGGACGAAGCAGGCAACCCCGTCAACAACCGGCACAGTTTCATTGTGGAACTGGTAGCCCGTTTTTGAATAATTTCTATAAAGGAAAAAAGATGAAAGCCAAAACTGTGAGCCTTGCACTAATGATGGTGTTGGGAATACTTTGGATGGCACCGGAAGCGTGGACCCATGTGTCCGCGAACGTGAAACTGCTGTCTACCAAAGAAACCGTACAGCGGCTCCTCCCACAGGGAAAACTCTTCGTCAAGGAAGTGGATCTGACACCCGGCCAACTTGAAAAATTACGCTCGTTCGACAATTGGGATACTCGCGCCAGCCACTTCAAATTTTTCGTCAGCCGGGATCAGCAGGGACGGTTGCGGAGGGTGATGATCTCGATGGTGGAGTTCACCCGGCATGGTCCGGTAGTGGTGGCCGTTGCGATAGATCCTCAGGGCAAAATTACCGGGGCAATCCTTACCGACACTCAGGTGGAGCCGTTGACCTGGTTGGAACCGTTGTTAAAGAAAAACTTCATGCAGGCATTTCAGGGAATGAACAGCCAGATGCCTCTGACGTTGGACCCGCAATGGCAACAAGGTTTTTCCCGCATCAGCCAGGATTTTGCGTTGGTCATTGCCAACGCGGTTAAAAAATCCGCGCAGTTGTTCGATGTGGTGTTTGAGCCCGGGAGTGCCCGATAGATTTTCGGTGTCTCCGGATTGGGCCCGTGCTACAATCGCCAAAAAATATTCCGGCCAAGTTGAATCATGGACAAAAGATCAATAGCGATATTTGCGTTGGGAGTGTGGTGCCTGGCGGGAGCCTTACCGGTATCCGCCGGAATGACCGAGGTCGACTCCAATTTCGACGGCAAGATCGATCAGTGGCACCATGCCGCCGCCGACGGCCAACTCGAAAAAGTGGAATACGACATCAACCACAATGGCGCGGTCGACCAGGTCCAATTCTTTAAACCGGGAAAAGTTTTGGAGCGGATTGAATTCGATACCGACCATAACGGCACGTTCGAGCAGGTCCAGTATTACTCGGCGGACAAGCGGATCGAACGCATCGAGAAGGATTCCAACGGCGATGGCCAGCCCGACTGGAAGGTCTTTTTCAACCCGGAAGGAAAGTTAATGCGCGGGGAACTCGACGGCAACCACGACGGCCAAACCGATGTCTGGGAATTTTATGACGGCCAGGGCGCTCTGGAACGGATGGAGCACGACACCGACCACAATGGGGTGGTCGACCGCTGGGACCGGTTTGTCGGGGGGAAAATGGTGGAAGCCGCCTTCGATACCAACGGCGACCAGAAGCCCGACCAGTGGCAGCACATGAACGCCTCGGAAAAACTGGAGCGCACGGAATACGACACCAACCACGACGAAAAGCCCGACCAGTGGGAAGTCTTCGATTCGGCCGGCAAAATCATCCGCGTGGAGAAAGACCGGAACTTCGACGGCGAGGTGGACATCATTCAAAAACCGTAGGGCCGTCCGATGGGAGGCGCGATCGGATCGGGTTCGGGCCGCGTGCGGTTTTTAAAATAATCCTCGAACAGCGGAAACTCCGGCCGCCAGGTGATGTTGAACACCAACAGAGGTTGGAACCGCCCCAGAAGGAACTGCGCCCGCAAATCCACCGTTGCGATCACTTCATCCGCCAACTGCCAGGTTTTGACGACGCCCACCTCATCGTATATCCGTGCACGGTACATGGGGTCACCCTTGGACAACGGGATGCCGGGCATGGTGGCGTCGCCCCGCGGCGAATTGAAATCGAGACTGCCGCCCCGCCAATGCTGATAATAAATGTACGCACCGCCCACCGTAAGAAACGCCCGGTAGGCCATGCCCTCTTCATCGACCTCCGGCAGGGCCGGCGGATTGTCGATGTTTTTCAGGTAATGAACCGTGAAGCCGATTTCATCGAGCCAGCCGGAAGCCCTGTAGGTATAGCCGCCGCCTGCGCCCAAACTTAAATTGTTGAACACCCCGGGACCGGTGTTCTGCTGGCCGCCCAGGTGCACCCAGTAGACCTGTCCCTCGAGCATGAAGCCTCCCGCCTTCACCTGCGTGACATTACCGATGGAAAACTTTTCCCGTTGCGTGGCGGTTTCGCGTTCCTCCCAGCTCAGCCACAGGTCCTGACGCAGGTGTTCGATATCCGCCTTGAACTGAAACCCCTGCTCGATGGGTTCCTGGTAGCGCAGGACGTCGTTGAAAAAAGCGTCGTGCAACGGATGGTTTCGGTCGAGGGTCCCGGCGGTAAACCGCCAGCCGGGGGAAAAATCCCAATGCAGGGCGATCACCGGGTCCACCTCGTCCGGTTGATCGTCCTCGCCGAATTCGAAATTCCACAAAACGCCCGCTTCAATCCGCAATTGATCGCTGAGCCGGTACCGGAAAAATGACTTCGTGAGGTTGCCGATCAGGGTGAACCCCCGGGCCCGCAAACTTAAATCCACTTCCTTGGCRCGTTCCCGGTTGTAGAYATAGGTCTGGTTTTCGATCACCAGCGACAAGGGCGAATCCGCCCGCGCYGTRGGCGGCAGGGAGCACMATACGATCAACAGGAGGCAAAAACCCGCTTCAATAAATCGGGGTCTCAGCGGGGCGCGTGGGTGAGSTTGCAGGAGGCTGATCAATAGAAACCCAMAGGGGAGGTTGATGATTTAAAACGGATCGACCGGTGGMGAACCAACGCCCGGGTTGAGTCTCAAAAGGCCCCTGAATTTAACACAACTGGCAACAAAAGTTTAGTGGGGTGTGAACCGGGCGTACGAACTCCCCACCGAAGGGGCGAAACACCTCTCCAGCGCGGTCCATGCTTCCGAGACACAAGTTCGGATTGGATTTAAATAGTTGATTCACATGATGTTATTTGATTTTTGGGGGAAAGTCAAATTTAAAAGAAAAACCCCCGGTCCGGAGACCGGGGGTCGGTGTTTCACGCTTAAGGGAGAGCGGAATTACATCATGCCGCCCATACCGCCCATGCCTCCCATGCCGCCGCCGGCCGGACCGTGGGCAGCCTCGTCCTTCTCTTCCGGAAGGTCGGCGATCAACGCTTCCGTGGTGAGCAGGAGTCCCGAAATGCTGGCCGCGTTCTGCAATGCGGTGCGGGCGACCTTGGCCGGGTCGATGATGCCTTCCTTGATCATATCGACGTACTCGCCGGTGCGGGCATCGAAACCGGTGTTGCCCTTCAGGCCCTTGACCTCCTTGACGATCACGGTGCCTTCTTCGCCGGCGTTGGCCGCGATCTGTCGAATCGGCTCCTCCAGCGCGCGGCGGATGATCTTGACGCCCAGCAGGAAGTCGTGTTCGCCTTCAATTTTATTGAGCGCTTTCATACAACGCAGATACGCTACCCCGCCGCCGGCCACGATACCCTCTTCAACCGCGGCACGGGTGGCGTGCAGGGCGTCTTCAACGCGGGCTTTCTTTTCTTTCATCTCGGTCTCGGTGGCGGCACCGACTTTGATGATGGCCACGCCGCCGACCAGTTTCGCCAACCGCTCCTGCAGTTTCTCGCTATCGTAGTCGGACGTGGTTTCCTCGATCTGGTTGCGGATCTGCTTGACCCGGCCCTGGATCTCGGAGGCTTTGCCCTTGCCGTCGACGATGGTGGTGTTCTCTTTATCGATGGTAATGCGCTTGGCCAGGCCCAGATCGTCGATGGTCACGTTCTCCAGTTTCACGCCGATGTCCTCGGTGATCACCTGGCCGCCGGTGAGAATGGCGAGGTCGTTCAGCATGTCCTTACGGCGGTCGCCGAAGCCCGGGGCTTTGACGGCGCACACGTTCAGGGAGCCGCGCAGTTTATTGACCACCAGGGTGGCCAGTGCTTCGCCTTCGATATCTTCAGCGA
>LKGT01013008.1_pt1 | contig 10421 bp, 9 predicted proteins | sample 503861 | NCBI WGS metagenome assembly LKGT01 (sample SAMN04113194, study PRJNA297058) | marine sediment metagenome | biome: marine benthic biome; feature: marine benthic feature; material: marine sediment; isolation source: sediment sample collected at the water-sediment interface from the South... ...
AGCCATTATAAATATAACTAAATATGGTTTCAAAAGGCCAACCTGTCAAAATTAAATAGCAAGTGTCTCAAGTGGTTTATATAACTGATTGAATATTTGAAGGATAATTGATAGCGGCAGGCTTTATTGTATAATTCCACTCATGGCCCTCTACATCCCCCACCGATGCCCGAAATGCTTTGAGTCCGTGACGCTGATCCAGCCCCAGCACAAGGGCGGCGCCTTCAAGGGCCCAGCGCGGGCCCAGTGTCTGAATTGCAGGGATGAGCAGGAATATGATTTGACCGACACGGTCAATAGGAGGGATTTAATCAATTTCAAAGGATTAGAACGACGGTAGCCGCGAAGAATTTCCTCTGGGAAAGATCGTCCTGTCCAATATGTACAGTATGGAAGCTCTCATTGACCTACTGGCAGAAAAGGGGTTTTCTACCGGAAATTCCTACGAGTAAACCCGGTAATCGATGTGGGGGAAGATGTTGTCCTTCGACTCGATATCGGCCAGCCAGCTTTTATTGATCYTGCCTTTACGAATTTCCTCATACAGACGGTTGAAGCGTACGATGTGATCCTGGGTGCGTTTGTCGGCATAGTCGACCATTGTTCCGGCGAACATGATGAACGCCCAGTCGCTCGAYTGCGCCAGTAASARCTCCCGCGCCGCCTGGTTGAGCGCGCGTTYCTYCAAGCCGGYYGCCTGCGGATTSCGTTGYGCCAGYTCCACCATCCGCTCSGCYGCYTTGTGCAGGTGRCGGTAGATCCAGTCGTTKYTGTCGCTYATCCAGTGTKCGTGATACCCMTTGWSMCCCCARCTGGAGGCGGCGGGWGTGGYGCAGGGGTTTTYCGGATGGCGTTTCAGATATTCCCYCGGCGTGRTGAGGCCCACCACTTCCTGATCGCCGGCGATTTTGCGYAACAGAAAGTTSARCCATTCSGGTCCYTCGTACCACCAGTGKCCGAACAGTTCGGCATCGTAAGGAGCGACRATGATCGGCGGGCGGTCCATCCGRCKCGCCAGGCGGTCGATCTGCCTCTGCCGGTTGAACARAAARTCGCTGGCATGCGAYGCCGCCTTGGCYTTGGCGTGTTTCGGCTGGTACRGCTCYTTGMGRTCKGTYGGCCCGGTGATGCGGTGATACTTGAAGCCGGTCATTTTGCGGTCKCCGGTGGCGGCGATGTAGGGATGGATGTAGGCGTGATCGAGATCGAACCCAATGTCCCGGTAGTAATCGCGGTAGTTGACATCGCTGGGGTAGCCTTCCTCGGAACTCCACACCTGTTTGGAGGATTCCGCATCGCGCCCGAAGGCGGCCACGCCGTTGGGGCAGAGCACCGGGGTGTGCACGCCGTACGGCGGCCGGGCATCGGCGTACAGCAGGCCGTGCGTGTCCACGAAAAAATAGTCGAGCCCCGCTTCCGCCAGAAATTCCTCGAGGCCCGGCTGGTAGGCGCATTCCGGGAGCCAGATGCCGGAAGGCCGGACGCCGAAAAATTGTTCATGGGTCTGCACCGCCACCTGGATTTGCGCCCGCACCGCGTTGGGGACCACGGTCATCAGCGGCAGGTAGCCATGCGTGGCGGCGCAGGTGATGATCTCCAGATGCCCCGCGTCCATGAAATCGCGGAACGCCCGGATCAGGTTGTGCCCGTAGCGGTGAACAAACAGGTCGCGCGCTTCGCCCAGCTTGTCACGGTACATCCGGGCCAGCGGCTGAACGTCCGGTTGCCTGCGGGTGCGTTTGATCTCCTTTTCCGCCAGCTCCAGCGAACGGTCCAGAAACCGCACCGTGCGTTGCTGCAGCAGGTCGTCGCTCAGCATGGACAGCAGGGGCGGCGACAGGGACAGCGTCAGTTGAAACGGCACGCCATCCTGCATCAGGCGGTCGAACACCTGGATCAGCGGGATATAGGTTTCGCTGATGGCCTGAAACAACCAGTCCTCTTCCAGAAAATCCTTATGCTCCGGGTGCCGGACAAAGGGCAGATGGGCGTGCAGAACCAACGCGAGGTAACCTTTGGGCATGGCCAGGGTCCTTTACCGGGACCAGGAAGAGGGGGGTTTGAAAAAGCGGGTACCCCGCGGCGAGGTCAACGCTTCCGGTATCGGCACCTTATCGCTGGACCCCGGGAGGAGGGCCGAACCCCCGTCAAAAAAAGCCGAATCTTTAGCAGGCGCCGTGCTTGGGGATGCAACGGTTTTCGACGGATGATCCAGGGGCAGAATGACGGGATTCGATTGGGCCGTGGCGCGGAACCCCCCGGAGGCATCCACCACGCCGATTTCCACGGTGAACCGGGCGCCCGGACGGGAAAGGTCGAGGTAATAACTGCCGTCTTTCACGTTGATGTCCACGTCGAAATACGCACCCTTTTCCACCCCCGGGTGGAGCGGTGCGGCATACACCCGCAACACCCAGCGCGTGGGTTCTCCGCCCGGCGCCAGTTCGCGCATCCGTTTCGGATCCAGCTCCCAGTAGACGTAGGCCTGGTTGGGGTCGCGCGCCAGCACCACCAGCCGATGATCGCCATAGCGGTCGGGCAAACCGGTTCTTGCAGGCCGGGAGCGCGGTGCCGATGGCGCGGGCTTCGTGACGCGGGTGGTTTTTCTTTTTTGGGTGGTAGATTTCTTTTGGGTGGAGGATTTCTTTACCGCGATTTTTCTGGTTTTGCGTTTGGCGGGGCTGGTTTTGGAGGTCTTGGCGACCCTCTTTTTTGCGGCAGCCATCGGCTTGCGTTTTTTGGTGGCGGCCTTCTTTTTTGCGGTGGCTTTGGGTTTGGATTTTTTCTGCGCTTCGATTTTGCGCAGGCCTTTTTTGAGGGCTTTCACCAGGTCTTCTTTCAGCAGGCCGGCCTTCACGGGAATTTTTTTGCGCCGGGCCAGCGCCGTTAACTGGGTCTTGCTCATTTTCCGGTAATCGGGAGTTTGCGCCATGGGTTGCCGTCCTGAAAAAAGTTATGTTTTTTTTGTTGCCGGTTGACCGGGCCACCCGGATGATTCCAGCCGGGGTGATCGAGGGTTTTTGAATGGTTTTCAGTGGGCGTTTGGGAGCGTTCTTTCGGAATCGGTTACGCCTCCATAATATTTTACATGTTTTTTTTGTGGCGTATAGGAATTGAATCGCTTCTAATGGTAAAAAGAGATGAATTTGAAGTAAATCAAGCACCTGCAACCGGCCGCCGCACAGTTTAAGGCGGGACCCTCACGGAACTATGTACCAAGTCAATCCCATATGCAAGGACGGGAAACCGCTTTCCCTGAAGACCGACGGGCATTTGCGCCTGGTGTTCATCGGCGTGGGGTCGGCTTTCGCCAAACGGCGCCGCCAATCCAACATGTTGCTGATCCAGGGGGATCACCATGTGCTGATCGACTGCGGCACGCAGGGCCCCCTGGCGCTGAACGACCTCGGCCTGAGTGTGCGGGACGTGGACTGTTATTTACCCACCCACAGCCACGCCGACCATATCGGCGGCTTCGAGGAAATCATGCTGATGAACCGGTACGGCCAGCCCCCGCGCCAGCCGAAATTGATCGTTCTGCGCGATTATCAGGACCTTTTATGGAGCAAAAGCCTTTCGGGCGGCGCAGAATATTGTGAGGCCAACCAGGGCCGATCGCTCCAGATCACCGACTTTTTCGACATCCTGCGGCCCCGCACCATCGAGGCTTACGGGCGCAAGTGCTGGATGGTCCAATACGGGCCGATCGAGATGCTGATCATGCGGACCCGCCATTTCCCGGACAGCGCGCTCAGTGTCGATGAATCCCAGTGGTGCTCCGGCGTGTTCATCAACCAGAAAGTGTGGATTTCCGGCGACACCATGTTCGACCGGGAATATCCCGAACGTTTCAGCCGGGAAGCGGAAGTGATGTTTCACGACTGCCAGTTGTTTCAGGGCGGCATCCACGCCTCTTACCAGGAGTTGATGACCCTGCCCCCGGAAATCCGGGCGAAGATGTACCTCTATCATTTCGGGGACCATTGGGACCGTCCCGAAAGCTGGGTCCAGAACATCGATAAATTTACCGGCGATCCCCTGGAAGACGGTTTTCTGGGCTGGACGGAACAGCAAGTGGCCTTTGACTTTTATTGAACCGCGGGCCTCAGCCCCCGCGATCAGCGCTTCTTTCAGTTTTTCCGCATCCTGTTCAATCCGATTGATTAGGGGCCGATTAGTGGCGCCCACCCCAATCCACCAGCCCTCTGAAAGGTCCGCCAGCGGCCACAAACCTTCCTTTATAACAATGGGTTAGGGGGGTAAATTTTTTCTTTAAATTTTTGGGGTTATCAGTGATACTACTAGCAAAGGATACATTAACATTATATGTAAGATTTCGGAGGCACTAATGAGCTGTTTTTTGATGATCAACAATTGGGCCGGGACCGATCAGGATGCGGCCACGGAGAAAATGGCCCGTGTGTTTCGTATGGGCGCGGCAGAGGCGAGCCCGATCGTCGACAATCTGGCCAATGGTAACCCCTGGCAGTTCGATCACCAGATTTCCGACCGCCAGTCGGAAGTGGCGGAGTCCTATCTGAAAAATCTGGGTTTTGATGTGGAATGCATTCCCGTGATTGCCGACGACGGCATGAGCATGCCGATGAAAAGTTCCAGCGCAGGCAAAACGGGTTTCTTCGGCAAAATCAAAAACCTGTTTAAGAAAAAACGTTAATTCCCCTGGCGGGCCCTGCGCCCGCATTATTTGTTTTGATTCCTTCAAACCACAGGTGAGCTATGGGTTGTTTTCTTGTATTGAATGCATACGCCGGCGAGAACCAGGAGACCGCCGCGAAAAAACTGGCCTTGATGTTTCGCATGGCGCCTCAGCAGGCCCAGTCCATTATCGACAAAGTGTCCAAGGGCCAGGTGTGGCGTTTTCAGAATGAGGTTTCCGATCGGCAGGCGGTGGTTGCGGAAAATTATCTGAAGGCCATCGGCTTTCAGGTCGAACGTTCCGGGCAAGCGCAGGAAGAGACCTACCAGATCGCCGAAACGGTGGATTTGAGTGACGATGCTGACCTGGCCGTGGCGCCCGCAGCCGAGGCCTCTCCCGGGGAGAAACCCCAACAAACCCTCCAAAAAAGCCCATCGAAGGCGCTGGCCGCCCAGTCTTCTTCCGGGAAATCCCTGCATTTTGGATTCCACGGCACCGGCGGCGGGCTGTTCAAAATCCAGTTGGTGAACTGGATCTTGAGCATGGTAACCCTCGGGATCTACTATTTCTGGGGCAAAACCAAAGAGCGCCGTTATCTGTGGGAACAAATGTCTTTTACCGGGGACCGCTTTTTTTATCATGGTACCGGTAAGGAATTGTTCAAAGGCATGATGATTTTCAACCTGCTCTTCATCGCTCTGTTCGCCGGCCTGACCGTATTTGAAAAAATGCTGGGGCCGCAAATGGCAGGCGTGGTGAAAGGCGCTCTGGTGCTGGCCATCTGGGTGGCGATTCCGGCGATCCTGGTGGGCGCGTACCGCTACCGGCTGTCTCGAACGGCGTGGCGCGGCATTCGGTTTTCATTCCGCGGGTCCCGCAAGGAGGCCATCGGCCTGTACGTGAAAGGGTTCCTGTTAACCTTTTTAACCCTGGGCTTGTATTGGCCATATTTCGCCATCGCCAAGCGCACATTCTGGATGCGCAATTCCCATTTCGGCAACCAGAACGTTCAGTACGAGGGTGACGGCAAGGATATTTTCACCCAGTTCATGATTTCCGTTCTTCTGGTCCCCCTGACGTTCGGGATATACTGGTTCTGGTACAAGGCATTTCTCGCGCGTTACAATTGGAGTCGAACCCGGTTCGCCGGAGGCACCTTCAATTTCAGCGCCACCGGCGGGCAGATGCTCACCCTCAATCTGGTGAATATGCTGCTGCTGGTGGTCACCCTGGGGCTGGCCTATCCCTGGGTCATGGTGCGCAACTTGAGTTTTGTAACGCAACATCTCACGATTGACGCCAACATGCGGTTGGACAAGGTGGTGCAGGATGCGAAACAGAGTGGCGCCCTGGCGGAAGGAGCCGTCGACGGAATGGACATTGACATGGATTTCGGAATTTAACCCCGCCATCGCTGACAGGTCCAGATGCCTCCTTCCCTGATGGAGTTTGAAGGTTTCTACTATGACGGGAAAAGCCCCACACGGCATCCCGTCAAGCTTCGTCTCAATCCCCAGCACCTGCACCTGATATTCCCGGACAAATCCCTCCTTTCCTGGCCGTATTCCGGACTGCGGATGACCCGCACCGGCTCCGACGGCCCGATAAGACTGGAGCGGTTCATCTCCAAAAACGAGGTGACTCCCCGGTCGGTGGTTATCGAAGACCCCGAATTTCTGGCGGAAGCGCACCGCGTGGCGCCGGGCGCGCTGGGCTCGTTCTTGGCGCCGCCGCAACGGCGGAATTTACGGCGCGCCCTGATCGTGTTGGCGCTGGTCCTCATTCCCCCCTTGTTTTTCGGAATTTGGAAGTTCGGCCTGCCCGTGTTGTCCGACACCTTTGCGGGCAACATTCCGGTGGCGTGGGAGGAGAAGCTGGGCGAGACGGTCTATGAAAGCATGTTCCAGCCGCCGCTCAAGGAACCGCCTCCTGAATTGCGCGAGGCGTTGGACGCCATTTCCAAGCGGCTGTTGACCGCCGTGCCCAAACAGCCCTATCAGTTTCATATTTACGTTCATCCGGGGAACATGGTCAACGCCCTGGCCCTGCCCGGTGGTACGGTGGTGGTGTTTCAGGGATTGATCAATGCCACGGAGACGCCGGAAGAGCTGGCCGGCGTGCTGGCGCACGAGTATCAGCACGTGTTGCTCAAGCATTCCACCCGCGGTATCATTCGGCAGGTGGCCGTCACTATTGTGCTGGCGGCGATGTTGGGCGATTCCAACTCGGCTCTGGCGGCCATTCTGGAAACGGCGGGAGCACTGGAGGCCCTTAATTTCAGCCGGGGCATGGAGACCGAGGCGGATCAGGAAGGCATGAAAATGGTGCTGGCATCGGGGATCGATCCGCAGGGAATGGTCCGGGTATTCAAAAAGCTGGAAGAAGAAGAACTGCGCATGCTGGGTCTGGACCAAAAAAACGGTGAAGACGGTGAAAAAGAAGTTCCCGGCTGGATGCGCCTGCTCTCCACCCATCCCGCCGGCAAGGACCGCGTGGCCATGCTGATCCGGATGGCCGAGGACTCGCCTCCCAATGTCCGGCCGCTCCTGCCGGATGTGGAATGGCAGCGCATGCACCGCAAAGCGAACAAAGCGGAATTCGGTTTCTGATCCCAACGGAGAATTCATGATAGTGGTCACCGGCGGCGCGGGGTTTATCGGAAGCGCCCTCGTTCATGCCCTCAACCGGCGCGGATGCACCGGCATCCTGATCGTCGATCATGAGGATCACCCGGAAAAAAAGAACAATCTGGCGCCGCTGAAATTTTCCCGCCGCATCGATCCGGACACGTTTCTCGCGCAGGTGCGGGACGGGTCCCTGAAGGGAGTGGACACCCTGTTCCACCTGGGCGCCTGTTCCTCCACCACGGAAACGGACGTCGATTTCCTGGCCCGCAACAATGTCCAGTTCACCCAACATCTGGCGCGCTATTGTCTCGACCGGGACATCCGGTTCATCTACGCGTCGAGTGCGGCGACTTACGGCGACGGCGGGCAGGGTTATTCGGACGACATCTCCCGGCTGGAGAGGTTACAACCGCTCAACCCTTACGGCCAGAGCAAACAGGATTTCGATCTGTGGGCCGGGCAGGAGGGGGTGCTGGACCAGGTGGTAGGTCTCAAGTACTTCAACGTGTTCGGTCCCAACGAGTACCATAAGGAAAACATGCGGAGCATGGTATTGAAAGGCTACGAGCAGATTCGCGAGTCCGGGAAAATCCGCCTGTTCAAATCCTATCGCCCCGAATACGGCGACGGAGAACAGGTGCGCGACTTTATTTATGTGAAAGATGCGGTGGCGATGACACTGTTCTTCCTGGACCGTCCGGAGGTCTGCGGGCTGTTCAACGTGGGCACCGGTCAGGCGCGCTCCTGGAACGATCTGGCCCGCGCTCTGTTCGCGGCGATGGACCGGGAGGTGAATATTGAAATCATCGAGATGCCCGATGCCATACGGAAACAGTACCAGTACCACACCTGCGCCGAGATCGGCAAAATTCAGGCCGCCGGGTATACGCGTCCGCTCCTCCCTCTGGCACATGCGATTCACGATTACGTGACCGGCTACCTCATCCCCGGAAAACATCTGGCGCCCTGATCCGGCCGTCGCCAAAACGCCGGATCGCATGCGGATCGGGTTCCATTCCGGCACCGCTTTTGATACCCTTCCCAACGAACTTTATCCTCGGATGTGCAAGGAAAACACCCATGGACGATTTTTCTGAAGATGCGCTGGTTGCCTTTCTGGAAGATAATAGAGCACAGACCGAAGCGCATACCATTGTTAAAAAAGGGGAGAGCATCCTGACTTTGTTGAGGAACCAGCTCAGCCTGCCCTCCATGGCTCATATGGAGTTATCGCGTGTGGATTTATGCGGCGCCGACCTGTCCTATTGCGATCTGTGCGGGGCGAATCTGGCGGATGCCCTGTTGATCGGCGCGGTGCTTTGCCAGGCGGACTTGATGGATGCCAATTTTACCCGGGCCAACCTGGGCGGCGCCAATTTTTACGACGCCGATATGAGCAACGCGCTGTTTGAAGGGGCCAACCTGGCCAAGGTGGATTTTACCGAAGTGAATGCCGAAGGCGCCAACTTTGCCGGAGCGGACATCGGCCACGGGTCCATTCTGATGGACGCCAAACTGGCCGGCGCGGATTTTACGAAGGCCGTGATGCAGGGCGTCAAACTGAAGTCGGCGGATTTGACCGGTGCCCAACTGATCGGGGCGGATTTGCGCGGGGCGGAAAATCTGACTGTCGAGCAAYTGCRCTCCGCCCAYATCGAYCCCACCACCCGCCTGCCGCTTTACATGAAAATCAACTGGCYCAACGACCGGGAATACGAGTGCCACATCARCGAGGACTAGCRGAYCCRGGAGAACCGTCCGGTGGTATTAATTCTTTTGAAGGAAGTCTGACAGTTTGTCRAAGGTGGCGTCGAAGTATTCGTGCGAATAGRTGATGCCGTTATGATGCAACAGTTCCWCGAGGTCGTCCGGAATTTCTTTTKTTKGGGGATATYGAAATTCATCCACCATGARGGGRACGATATTCCGGTGTGTCATGATGGCGTGGGCGATTTCCCGCCGCAGCCAGTCCTCATGCTGGTCGCACCGGTCCATGGCACCGGGTGACAGCACCACCACGAAATTGGGCACCGATGCGATTTCCCGCAACAGACGTTCGCCGAACTGTTTCGGYCCCAGGTCGTCCACGTCCAGAAACGACAGGTGYCCCCTTTTCTTCAACTCCGACTGAACGATGCGTGCCATGATGGAACCGGTCTCCCGGCGGTAGCTGATGAAGGTGGTTTTTTTCTCAACGGGTTTGATGCCGAGGATCCGGGTCCCCTCGGTCGCCAGTTCCGGTTGCACTTTTTTGATGGCGTCGACAATACGGTGGTCCCACAGAACCGCCAGCGAAGCGCTGAAGACGCCCAGAAATCCTCCCGTTAAAAGATCCGGCAGCCAGTGAATCCCGAGCGTGAACGAGGACAGGATCACCGCCAAACTCAGAAAGAAGACCGGGTACCGGAATTTGGACCGGTAGCGAAAGCAGACGAAAATCATGACCAGCGAAAAGGCGGCGGGCAGGCTGGGGAACGAGTTGTCCAGCGCCTTAAACGACCGGTACAGCTCGATCCACCGGGTGGACCAGGCATCGGAGAGCAGGAGGGCATCCGCCGGCGGGAAGGCCCAGCGCTCCGGCACCGGAAACACGATGAAAAACACCAGGGCGATCAAATAACTGAGTGCCAGTCCCAGGGTCAAAACCCGGAAGGGTGTAATCTCCCGCCGGAACAGGAGGCAGGAGCCGACGGCCAGTAACAGCAGGGGAAACACCACGTAGTAGGCGATGGAATGGGCGGCGACCACCCCTTTTCCGAGTCCCACGAAGCGCGAAAAATCCAGTCCTCCTTCCAGTTCTGTAAACACCTGGGCAATGGCATATCCCTTATCGACCTGCGCCGGGGTCTGGAGATTCATCTCCAGCTGGGTCTCGGTGTAGTTCACGACAAACAGCGTGAGCAGGATGAAGAGCAACCCCATTCGGTTATTTAAAATCCGGTGATTCATGATTCTTCTTTAAGCAGATCGGGTGTTTTGGGCCGGATGACCACCTCGACCAGCGCGAATAGAGCGGCCAGGCCGAACAGCCCGATCAAAACTTTGGTGGTCAGTTTATAGGCGTCTCCGGCCTGCGGAGCACGTTCCAGAAAGACCCGGTAAGCCACGTTGCCCAGCGGCTCGAACCCGTACTTCCC
>LKGT01006813.1_pt3 | contig 10394 bp, 6 predicted proteins | sample 503861 | NCBI WGS metagenome assembly LKGT01 (sample SAMN04113194, study PRJNA297058) | marine sediment metagenome | biome: marine benthic biome; feature: marine benthic feature; material: marine sediment; isolation source: sediment sample collected at the water-sediment interface from the South... ...
TCNTNTGCYNGTCNTKCTGNNCTTKAMRGGGATGGCGGGACGGGTGATCTGGCCAGTGATCTCCATGGTGGAGGTATTACTCCTGTAACGCGTGTGGCTTCCGGGGGGGGCGGATGAAGGAGGGACGGGTCCTGAGTGGCATGCGGCCTACGGGTCGGCTTCATCTGGGCCACCTCTTTGGGGCCCTTGAAAACTGGAGGCGGCTCCAGGCCGAGTATCACTGCTACTTTTTTGTCGCCGACTGGCACGCCCTGACTTCCGATTATGCCGATCCGAGCCATCTCCGGGAATACACCCGGGAGATCGTCCTCGACTGGTTGAGCGCGGGTATCGATCCCGAGAAAGCGGTCCTGTTCATTCAGTCCCGCCTCCCGGAACATGCGGAGCTTCACCTCCTCCTCTCCATGATCACCCCCCTCCCGTGGTTGGAGCGGAACCCCACCTATAAGGAGCAGCTTCAGGAGGTGACCAACAAGGACCTCAGCACCTTCGGGTTCCTGGGCTATCCGGTACTGCAGGCAGCAGACATCTTGATCTATCAGGCCAACTTCGTCCCGGTGGGGGTGGATCAGCTTCCTCACATCGAACTCACGCGCGAGATCGCCCGGCGGTTCAATCACCTCTACAAGACGGTCTTCACCATACCGGAGTCGATGCTGACTGAGTTCCCGAAGATCCCGGGGACCGATGGCCGCAAGATGTCCAAGAGTTACAATAACTGCATCTACCTGTCGGATTCCCCGGAGACGGTTGAGCAAAAAGTGAAGCCGATGGTCACCGACCCGGCCCGGGTCCGTCGGACCGATCCTGGCAATCCTGACGTCTGCCCGGTCTATGACCTGCATAAGATCTTTACTCCGAAGGACGAGCGGGAAAGCTATGTGGTGCCGGGGTGTCGGACAGCGGCTATCGGCTGTCTCGACTGCAAGGCTGTGCTGCTCAAGCACTTGCTCCCAGTCCTCTCCCCCATCTATGAGCGACGGGCGAAGCTCGCCGGGCAGGCAGGACAGGTAGAGGAGATTCTCGCGGCAGGGACAGAGCGTGCCCGGAAGGTGGCCCGGGAGACGCTAAACGCGGCCAAGGAGGCGATGGAGATCCGAGACCCGTCGGGCCCACTTCAAGCTTAAAAGGTTCCGATCTTCGTGCACCATAGGAGCTGCGGACGCTTGGCGCATAGGCCTTGACGGACGCTACATATTGGGGTAGATTAGCGCTACATCACCAACTTCTTGTAAAGGAGAGGTGCGATGTTACACGGGTCGTTGGAAGAGGGGCTCACCTTCGACGACGTCCTGCTCCTTCCAGCCAAATCGGAGGTCCATCCGCGAGAGGTAGACGTCTCCGCACGGCTCACTAGGCGAATCCGAATCAATGTCCCCCTGGTCTCTGCAGCCATGGACACAGTGACCGAGGCGCGATTGGCTATTTCCCTGGCCCGGGAGGGAGGGATTGGGATCCTCCATCGGGCCTTCTCTGGGGAAAGGCAAGCGGCGGAGGTGGATAAGGTGAAGAAGTCCGAGAGCGGGATGATCGTGGACCCGATCACCGTCCGCCCTACCCAGAAGATCCACGAGGCGCTCGAGATCATGGAGCGATATCGAATCTCCGGGGTTCCGGTGACTGATGAGGAAGGAAGGCTGGAGGGGATCCTGACCAACCGGGACCTCAGGTTTGAGACGAAGCTCGACCTTCCCATCTCGGCGGTGATGACCAGAGACCGCCTCATCACCGCACCTGTCGGGACCTCTCTGGAAGAGGCGAAAGAAGTTCTCCACCAGAACCGGATTGAGAAGCTCCCGGTGGTGGACGAGGACTTCAGGCTCAGGGGACTCATTACCATCAAGGATATCGAAAAGCGCCGGAAGCACCCCAGTGCCTGCAAAGACTCGCTGGGGCGGCTCCGGGTAGGAGCAGCGGTGGGGGTCGAGGAAGATGCCGAGGTACGGGTCCCCCTCCTCCTGAAGGCAGGCGTAGACGTGATCGTGGTGGACACGGCCCATGGCCACTCTCAGGCAGTGATCGAGACGGTCCGCTGGATCAAGCGGACTCACCCGCAGGCTGAGGTAATTGCCGGCAACGTGGCCACCGCCCAAGGGGCAGAGGATCTGATCCAGGCTGGGGTTGACGGGATCAAGGTCGGGATTGGTCCCGGTTCGATCTGTACCACGCGGGTGGTGGCAGGCGCGGGGGTCCCTCAGGTCACCGGCATCGCTACATGCGCTGCGGTTACCGATCGGCACGGGATTCCCATCATCTCGGACGGCGGGGTGAAGTACTCGGGAGATATTACGAAGGCCGTCGCCGCCGGGGCCGATGCGGTGATGATCGGGGGCCTCTTCGCCGGGACGGAAGAGAGTCCGGGAGAAACCGTGATCTATCAGGGACGGAGCTACAAGGTGTACCGTGGGATGGGATCGCTGGGGGCGATGCAACGCGGAGGACGAGACCGTTACTTCCAAGAGCAGGAAATCGAGGAAGGGAAGCTGGTCCCTGAGGGGATCGAGGGGCGGGTTCCCTACCGCGGGACGTTAGCCGCGAATGTCTTCCAGATGGTTGGAGGGCTGAAGGCCGGAATGGGGTATTGTGGTTGCCGCAGCGTTGAGGAGCTCCGGCAGAATGGCCGCTTCATCAAGATTACAAACGCCGGCCTTCGGGAGTCGCACGTCCACGATGTGATCATCACCAAGGAAGCGCCCAACTATCGCATGGAGAGCTGAGAGCCCACACCGAAGTCGTAAGGCCGGACACGTTTCCTTAACTCTTCACCTTCACCCCTCACCTATCAGCTCGCGACTCCATGACGGACACAATCCTCATCCTTGATTTTGGCTCGCAAACTACGCAGCTCATCGCCCGGCGGGTCCGGGAGTGCCGGGTCTACTGCGAGATCCTTCCGTGTCACAGTCCGATTCAGGTGATCCGACAGCTTAATCCGAGGGGGATCATCCTGTCCGGGGGTCCTGCCAGTGTGTATGATCGGGATGCCCCACTCCTCGATCAGGCGGTGCTGGCCCTCGACCGGCCTGTCCTCGGGATCTGCTACGGAATGCAGGTGTTGACCCACCTGCTGGGTGGAAAGGTCGCCGCGGCGCAGGAGAGGGAGTACGGCAAGGCCGGGCTTCGCATTGACGACCCCTCGGATCTCCTCGCGGGACTCGGGACGGAGACGATTGCCTGGATGAGCCACGGGGACAAGGTCCTCTCTCTTCCTTCCGAATGGACTGCCATCGCCCATACGGAGAACGCACCCTATGCCGCCATGCGGCACGTGAAGCGCCCTCTGTACGCCGTCCAGTTTCATCCGGAGGTGATTCATACGCCGATGGGGCGGCAGATCCTTGAAAACTTTCTCTTGAGGGTCTGCGGCTGTTCGCCGACATGGACCATGCGGTCCTTCATCGAGAAATCGGTCGAGGAGATTCGGGAGACGGTGGGGACGGAGCGGGTCCTGTGCGCGTTGAGTGGGGGAGTGGACTCCTCCGTCACCGCGCGGTTGGTCCACGAAGCCATCGGGGATCGTCTGATCTGTGTCTTTGTTGATAACGGGCTCCTCCGCAGAGGAGAGACTGAATCGGTGGTGCAGACGTTCCGAGAGGATCTCAAGCTCAAGGTCATCGCGGTGGACGCCTCGGATCGCTTCCTTCATGCCCTCAAAGGCGTGACGGACCCTGAGGAGAAGCGGAAGATCATCGGTGCCGAGTTTATCGGGGTCTTTGAGGAGGAGGCGAAGAAGCTGGGCCGGTTCGTGTTTCTGGCGCAGGGAACCCTTTATCCGGATGTGATCGAGAGCCAGCAGGTCCGAGGGCCTTCCGCCACCATCAAGACCCACCATAACGTCGGTGGCCTCCCCAGCACCATGGAGTTTCGTCTCCTCGAACCGCTCCGGGACCTGTTCAAGGATGAAGTGCGGGAGGTTGGGGGGGACCTCGATATTCCGGAGACCATCCTCCGGCGGCATCCATTCCCAGGTCCGGGCCTCGCAGTCCGCGTCCTCGGGGAGGTGACAAAAGCGCGGTTGGATATCCTCCGGGCGGCGGACGCCATTGTGGAGGAAGAATTCAAGCGCACGGGACTCTACCAAGGCCTCTGGCAGGGCTTTGCCGTCCTCCTTCCGGTCAAGAGTGTTGGGGTCATGGGCGATGCTCGGACCTATGAGAATGTGGTGGGCCTCCGGGCTGTTGTATCCGAGGACGGCATGACCGCCGACTGGGCCAGGATTCCTCACGAGGTGCTCGGCCTCATCTCTAACCGCATTATCAACGAGGTCAAGGGCGTCAACCGGGTTGTGTACGATATTTCCTCGAAGCCACCCAGCACCATCGAATGGGAGTAGCTGACCCCGTTCTTACCGGATCGCAGGCGGCCTTATCAGGGAGGATTCGTGATGCTGCACGCGGGCTTTGTGCATTTGCATGTCCACAGCCAGTATAGCTTGCTGGATGGGGCGTGCCATCTCGAGAGGCTAGTGGGGAAGGCGAAAGAATTCAAGATGCCCGCCCTGGCCATTACCGATCACGGCAATCTCTTCGGAGCCATTGATTTTTATCGCCTGGCCCAAAAGGAAGGGATCAAGCCGATCATCGGGTGTGAGGTCTATGTGGCCCCCGGGTCCCGCCTGGAGCGGTTTCCCCAGGATGGACACTACGAAGGAACGAACCACCTGACCCTCCTGGTAAAAGACCGGAGCGGCTACAAAAATCTAATCAAGCTGGTGACGGCAGGCTATCTGGAAGGCTTCTATTACAAGCCCCGAATTGATAAGGAACTCTTATCCCAGCACTGCGAGGGGCTCTTGGCCCTCTCTGGCTGTCTCAATAGTGAGGTGTGTCGACTGCTGGCGCAAGGGGAAGAAGGAAAGGCCCTGGAGGTGGCGGCCTGGTACCGGGATCTGTTTGGCCCGGAGAATTACTTTTTGGAACTCCAGTCTCATGGGATCGAGCCCCAGCGAGCGGTCAATCAGAGTCTTCTTCTGATGGCGAAGAAATTAGGACTTTCCCTGGTCGCCACCAACGATGTCCACTATCTGAATGCCGGAGATCACAAGGCTCATGACGCCCTGCTCTGCATTCAGACCGGCAAGGCAATGGCCGAGAGGGATCGGCTGCGCTTCTCCGCAGATCAATTCTACTTCAAAAGCCCTGAGGAGATGCGGAATCTCTTTCTGGAAATTCCGGAAGCGTTGGTCAATACGTTGGCCATTGCCGAGCGGTGCAACCTCCAGCTGGAGTTCGACAAGATTCACCTGCCGCGATATCAGGTTCCCCCAGGGGACACCCTGGACAGTTATCTGGGCAAGATCAGTCGGCAAGGCCTCAAGGAACGGTACGGGGAGATCGCGGAGGAGACGCAGGGCCGTCTTGACCGAGAGCTGCAAGCGATTGAGAGGATTGGCTTCGCCGGATACTTCTTGATCGTCTGGGACTTCATCCGTTTCGCCAAAGAGCGGGGGATTGCGGTCGGCCCAGGTCGGGGTTCGGCCGCCGGGAGCCTGGTGTCCTATGCCCTCGGGATCACCAATATCGACCCGTTACGCTACGGCCTCCTCTTCGAGCGATTCCTGAATCCTGAGCGCATCTCGCCCCCCGACATGGATATCGACTTTGCCGACGATCGCCGTGACGAGGTGATCGAGTATGTCGCCCAGAAATATGGAAAGGAAAACGTGTCGCAGATCATTACATTCGGGACCTTGGGGGCCAAGGCGGTGATCCGGGATGTCGGACGTGTCCTGGGGATGCCCTATGGCGAAGTGGACAAGATTGCAAAGATGATCCCCAATATCCTCAACATCAGTTTGGACGAGGCCGTTGCCCAGAGCCCTCCCCTCAGAGAGTCCGTGCAGTCTGTGCCTGAGATCGGGGAGCTCTGGCAAATTGCCAGATCGCTGGAGGGACTGACCCGCCATGCATCGACCCACGCCGCCGGGGTGGTGATTTCGGGAGACCCCCTCATCGAGCATGTCCCCCTCTACCGGGGGGCCAAGGGGGAGATCACGACCCAGTATGCCATGGGGGCCATTGAGAAGATCGGTCTCCTCAAGATGGACTTTCTTGGCCTCCGGACACTGACGGTAATCGCCAATACCTTGAAGCTCATCAAAGAGACCCGCGGGGTCGAGCTTCAGGCGGACGAAATCCCCTTCGACGACCCGAGGACCTTCCAGCTCCTCTCAGAGGCAAGGACCGCTGGGGTCTTCCAGTTAGAGTCTTCGGGGATGCGGGATCTCCTGAGACGGCTGAAACCAGAACGCCTGGAAGATGTGATTGCCCTCGTGGCGCTGTACCGGCCGGGCCCCATGGAGATGATCCCCGACTTCATCAACCGACGCCATGGTCGCGTGAAGATCACCTACGCCCACCCCCTGATGGAGAAATATCTCAAAGAGACTTACGGGGTCATGGTCTACCAGGAACAGGTGATGCAGATTGCCAGCGAGATGGCCGGGTTCACCATGGGAGAGGCGGATATCCTGCGCCGCGCCATGGGAAAGAAGAACCTTGATCTCATGGCACGGCAGCGGGAGAAGTTTGTGGCGGGGGCGGTCGCCCGGCATGTGCCGAGGGCAAAGGCCGAAAAGATCTTTGATCTCATGGCTCAGTTTGCCGGGTACGGCTTCAACAAATCCCATGCCGCTGCCTATGCGGTGCTGGCCTATCAGACCGCCTATCTCAAGTCCAGCTATCCGGTGGAGTTCATGGCGGCCCTCCTCACGTCGGAGATGGGGAATACGGACAAAACCGTGAAGTATATTGAAGAGTGCCGGCAGACGGGGATCGAGATTCTGCCGCCAGACGTGAACGAATCGGTAAACACCTTCCGAGCGGTGAAGGACAAACTTCGCTTTGGACTGGCGGCGGTAAAGAATTTGGGTGAGACAGCCATCCAATCAATCCTGGATGCCCGCCTCACTGGAGGGAAGTTTACCAGCCTCCATGACTTCTCCGAGCGGGTTGATCTTCGGCTTGTGAATAAACGGGTGGTCGAGAGCCTGATCAAGTGTGGGGCGTTTGACTCCTTGGGCTACCGCCGATCCCAACTCATGGCGACGGTAGATCAGGCCATGGACGCAGCCTCGGCCCTTCTCCGGGATCGGGCGAAGGGACAGGTCTCCCTCTTGGAGATGCTGGGGGGAACGGCCTCTCAGGCGAAGTCATATGAGATGCACGACATTCCGGAGTGGTCTCATGCCCAGCGCCTCACCGCCGAGCGAGAGATCCTCGGCTTCTACGTCACCGGCCACCCCCTGAGCGAATACGAAGCCCTTCGCAAGCGGTATGCCACGACCACCACCGATGAGCTCTCCGGCCTGCGGGACAAGGAGACGGTCAGCCTGTTTGGCATCGTCACCGCCGTGAAAGAGATCTCTACCAAGAACGGCGACCGGATGGCCTTTGTCACCCTCGAAGACCTACGGGGCTCTGTGGAATTGATTGCCTTTCCCGACCTGTACAAGAGCAAGATGCTCTACCTGATCAAGGATAGTCCGGTTCTGGTGAGGGGGCAGGTCGACATCGGCGAAGAAGTGATAAAGCTCCTCCTTACGGATGTCCAGCCTCTGAGCGATCTCGAAGGAAAACCGGAAGGGGAGCTAGAGATTGTCCTGCCAATAGAGGCCCTGTCGGGGGAGGTGCTTCGACAGATCCGCACGGCCGCCGCGAACTTCAGAGGACCCATCCCCCTTCGTCTCCGTTTACACCTCGATCAAGAGACGGCCGTGGTGATTGAGGCCGGAGAGGGCCTCCGTGTGAGGCCGGCGCCAGAGTTCATCTCTGAGGTGGAAAAAATCGCGGGCTCCGGGTCAGTGGTAGTCACACGGTAGAGATTGAGCCGTGGCCCCAGCCCACGATATCGTGGAATGTGAGAAATCTCTGATTGCTATTGTTTACCCGCCTTGAACCGGTCCTTGAGCCGGCCCATCACCTGGGGCAAGGTGGTGTACTCCATTTCTTCGAGGGGGAGGCGGTGGGGCTGGAACGGTCCGTGCCGCCGCATATACTCCGCCACCTCACTGGCCTTTCGGCGGATCTCATCGAAGGAGGGATCATCGAAGAGGTCCACCGGCCCGACCAGCTGTCCGTCAGCCAGCTGGAAGCCGGCCGCCACCACACGCGGCGGCCCATCGAAGCGAGTCGGGTTGGCCTCGTGGAAAGCACAGGGCATGAGCGGCCCACAGTGGGACCCTCGCATCCAGCCTTCGACGAGGTGCGGAAACGAAAAGCCCTCGATCACCTCACCGACGGCAGGGAACCCGGCCTGGCACCGGACCACCATCACCGGGTCATCTTTCCCGACGTATTTGCCCGCGATCAAGCTGAGCTTCTGGGTAGAAGCTACTGCGGCGATTTGCCCGTCGGTGCGCCGATGCACCTCGGTGACCATGTACTGATTGGAGGCCCCCAGAAAGATGAGGAGATCGTATAACTCCTCGGGGCAGCTCAACTTGATGGTGGCATCCTTCTTGGCGTCCAAGACCGTGAACTGGAATCCCTCGTGCATCTTGGGATCAATGATGAGCCCGGCGGAGGTGAAAGGGTCGGCAAATATCCGGTAGAGGGGAAAGTTCCAAGCCCCCGGCGAGCATTTGTCCGCCATGAAGACCACGATGGGCTCACTGGTCCGCTCCACGAACTCCATCTCTGCGACTCCCGGCCCCAATCCCCTGACGTTGCCCGAAAAGGCGTCGGAGAGGAGGTCCTGGCCAGCCCCGTATAGATGAAGCCTCTTGGCCACGGCCGTGCAGGCCATGAAGGTATCCCACGTTAGGCGATGGATCACCTCGGCGTCGACCCCGTGGTGGTGGGTGATGATGAGGTCAATGTCATCCCCACAGCGGGCCACATGATAATCGATGATTATCTTCTTGTTCTTGGCAGCCTCGAGCGACTCGCCGGCCTGCTGGAGGAGATCAGGGTGGACCCGGTTGTGGCCGGTGTAGCTGCCGACATCAGCTTTGATGACGCTCAGGGTGACCTTTTTGCTGGGCATGACCGCATCCCTCCTTTCCAGAGCCGCACTTCTGTCTGGACCACGTCACTGGTAGAGACAGTGAAAACCTGCGAGGGGCTCTTCTCTTGCGCCGGAAGACGTGTATCATAGCCGGAAACGATTCTCAGGTAAAGGGGGAAAGAGCTTTCCGGCTCGCTTGCTATTGACGAGTTATGATGGAAATGGGGACCTGGAGGAGAGGAGAGGGGGAGACAAATTGGGCTACTGAGTCGGGGGGGAGGACTCGGAGAAGGTCGGGACGGATGCCTCCTCACTGAGGTTACCAACAAGACTGCCGATCGCAACAGCATCTGCTGGGGTGAGATCAACGAACCGCACTCCCATCCCGCATATGGCCCTCGGCTCTGTATCCTCCCCGGACACCCACGCGACCCGCGCACGGACCGAAAGTGGATCGGATAGGCTCGGCAGCGTGAAGTCGAGCACGATCTCCGTCTCTGGCGCGGCCGGATGATCGGTGACAATGAACATTCCACCCAGGCTCAGGTTGAGGCACGTCCCGTGCCCCGTCGTCCCCCCCTGCGTGTACTCGACCTCGAATTGGACCGGGGCCCGAACATGGGCTCGTTTCTTGGGCTGAGAGACCCATTGCCGTACCACGGATGGATCGACCGGTTCCTCGAAGGCCACGCCGTGGGGAAATCTGGTCCCCAGGAGGGTCGGTATACCTTCGCTAACTGATACGACGTGTCCTGGCAGGGGATCACTCGCAGAGATGCAGACTGATAGCATTGTGTTGACTGGCAGGGCTTCGGGGAGCAGGATTTCGAGGCCGCCAGCGTTCACATTCCGGGTAATCCCGCGGAGCGGTCGCGGCTCGGTTTCCTCGGGTGTGAGGGCCGTGCACTGAGCGGGCAGGTAGCGGGTAAAGCGTAGGTAGCGGCGCATTAATATGTTTGGATCCGTAGCCATGCCCTCACCTCCAGCACGAGTCGCAGTGAGGTGAACCGAGCAAGAACCATGCCATCACAGGCCATCGAGAGCCAACCCGTCGAAAAGCGGGGGTGCCTTCAACGCCCCCTTCTCGAGTCACGCGTTAAATCGATCTTCTGTTAAGGTCACGATTTCTTCGCTCCATGTTCCCAACCCTCCGCTGATCCGGTGAGGCACTGCCCCATTCGTTGCTTGACTTCTCTGGGGGACCTCTTCTATACTTTTCTCTCGTTCTAAGTAGTGAAGGAACCAAGCCTTTTTGGTCCCTGGGAGCTTTTGGATGGACCGGAATCTGGCCCTAGAGGTGGTTCGGGTGACTGAAGCCGCCGCGCTCTCCTCCGCGCGATGGATGGGGCGGGGCAATGAGCAGCTTGCGGAGCAGACCGCTCTGGATGCGATGCGCCGGGCCTTTGATGTGGTTAACTTCGCCGGGACCGTAGTGATCGGCCGGGGCG
>LKGT01003085.1_pt1 | contig 10385 bp, 13 predicted proteins | sample 503861 | NCBI WGS metagenome assembly LKGT01 (sample SAMN04113194, study PRJNA297058) | marine sediment metagenome | biome: marine benthic biome; feature: marine benthic feature; material: marine sediment; isolation source: sediment sample collected at the water-sediment interface from the South......
ACCAATACTGTGAAAAAACTCGTCGTGATATATGTAGAAAAGGAATCACAATGACTAATCTTGTTGGCCTTTCTGTCCTTGAAAAACTAAAGTAGAAAAGTTAAATATTCCACACAAGCCTGTTTCCTTCATGAGTAAGCCAGCTGATTTAGGTTCTTTGAAAATTGGCTCATACATTCTACTTCCTGTATCTGATCAACCAACAGGAGAACCATGTAGAATTTCTGAATATGATACTAGTAAACCAGGAAAACATGGYTCTGCYAAAGCTAGAATTGTTGGAGTTGGCRTTTTTGATAACCAAAAACGTCCACATGTAGGACCTGTCAGTATGCAGATTCATGTTCCTYTAATAGACAAAAGAAYTGGCCAAATCATATCCATCACCGGTGAAAATTTCCAAATCATGGATTCTGAAACCTTTGAAACCATAGATGTCACTATGRTCGATGACGAAGTAAAAGGAAAATTGGARAATGCTCAGAATGTTGAATATTGGAAAGTTATGGAYAGAACTAAAATAATGCGAATAAAAGGTTAATCTGGATGCTGATGATGATTCGGAAAAGCCGTCTGATATTTGATGACGATTATGAGTTTTGAAGCATCCGTTGCATAATATTATTCAAAAGTTATCTACGAAAACAATTTCTCAAYAAATRAAATGAATCTAGTATCGTTATTTTCTGGGGGAAAAGAYAGTACTTATTCAATCTACAAAGCAAAACAAGAAAGACATCAAATTCAATGTTTGATAACAATTCTTCCATTATCWGATGAAAGYAAACTGTTGCATTTTCCTAACATAGAGATTACAAAATTACAATCTAAATCCATGGGCATTCCACAATTGTACATCAAGTCGKRGTCTAATGAAACTGAAATTGAAGAATCTTTACTAGAAGAAGTTCTGAAAAAAGCAAAATCTGAATATRGTGTTGATGGTATGGTGCATGGTGGAATTCTCAGCGAATTTCAAAAAAATATTTTTGAAAAAGCCTGTTCTAAGTTAAACMTAAAATTAATTTCTCCTTTATGGCATAAAGATCAGATTGAATACATGAAAAATTTGATTGAATCTGGWTTCCATTTTATTATTACAAGTGTTTCATCTGATGGATTAGATGAAACATGGTTGGGAAAAGAAATCAACCTARAAGATCTTTCAAARTTAGAACAATTGGGAAAAAAATATGGATTTAATGTAAATTTTGAAGGTGGRGAAGCTGAAACCTTRGTAGTTGATTGTCCACTTTTTTCTCAACCACTCAAAATTCTYAACTCTAGAAAATTTTGGGATGGAATACGAGGAAGGTTTGAAATACTCGACGCAGAATTAGATTACCGTGCTAGATAATCTTAAGACAAACCTAAGAGCTGCAATAAAGAAACTAGTAAACTCTTCKGGAATAGATGAAGAACTAATCAAGGAATTATCTAAAGATGTTCAGAGGGCACTTTTACAATCAGATGTTAACGTTCGTCTAGTACTTGAGATTACAAAAAAGCTTGAAGAAAGATCACTTAACGAAAATCCCCCTCCTGGTCTTTCAAGAAAAGACCATATTGTAAAAATTCTGTATGATGAACTAGCAAAACTTCTAGGAAATGAAACTGAATTTTCTTTCAAACCTGGAACAATGAACAAGGTCTTGATGCTRGGAATTCAGGGAAGCGGAAAAACTACAATCACTTCAAAACTTGCCAAGTTTTTGACCAAACAAGGATACAAAGTAGGTGTTATTGGTGCAGATACTTTTAGGCCAGGTGCGCTCGTGCAACTAAAAACGATGTGTGAAAAARCAAATGTGGAAGTGTATGGAGAMGAAAAAAACAAAGATTCTCCACAATTARTCAAAAATGGTTTAAAACATTTTGAAAATTCCAATCTTGATGTTGTTTTGATTGATACTGCAGGTCGTCACAAAGAGGAAAAAGACCTGTTAAAYGAAATGAAAGAAATTAACAAAGTAGCTGACCCAGATCTTGTATTACTTGTRRTTGATGGAACTATAGGACAACAATGTTTCAATCAAGCTGAYGCATTTCATAAGATAGTTCCTRTTGGTGGAATAATTATCACAAAACTTGATAGTTCTGCAAAAGGTGGTGGAGCAATTGCAGCATCTGCTGCTACYGGAGCACAAATCATGTACATTGGTACTGGTGAAAGAATTGATGATTTAGAACAATTTTCCCCAACACGATTTGTCGGAAGATTATTGGGTATGGGTGATGTAAAAGCAGTTTTAGAACTTGCAAAAAGATTAGAAAGCGAAGCAGATGATGTTCGATTAAAACGAATCTCTAGCGGAAAAATGAACATGGARGATTTCTTTTATCAATTAGAACAAGTAACAAAAGTTGGTTCACTTCGAGGATTTTTGGATAGTATGCCAGGTCTGTCTGGAATGGTAAAAGAWGATCAACTTGATCAAATGGAAGGACGAGTTGAGAGGTGGAGATACATAATTCAAAGTATGACAAAACAAGAAAAAGCAGACCCTGACCTACTAAACTCCTCAAGAATTAAGAGAATTGCACGTGGYTCAGGATGGCCTGAACATGAGGTTAAGGAACTAWTGAAAAATTACAAGAATTCTAAAAGCATGATGAAGGCATCTAAAGGACGGCAAATGCAAGGYGCACTTCGCCGGATGGGATTAGGCTAGTTCTTNCTCATATGTAATCACTAATAATACGACATAAAGAAAAMATYGATGTGACAAAATCYCAAATGAATCAGGTTTTAATTCAATCTGAAAAAATTTCAAAAGAGTATGAWCTATGTGAAAATTGTCTAGGTAGATTMTTTTCAAAAAAACTTGGCGTTTCATCAAAYAAACTTCTAGGAAAAAAACTTAGAAAAAAATTRAGACAAAAATCTCCAAAATGCTAYATTTGTAAAAACATGTTTTCAWATCTTCAAYCAYAYATTGWTAAAATGCTTGAAWTTTCTTCAGATTTTCAATTTTCAACYTTTGTGACTGGGGCGATTTTAAAGCCGTCATTTGTTGACAGGGATGATTCTATTCGTTCAAAATTTCAACTAAAAGGAATTGATAGCCTCAAAACTGAGTTRACAAGAGAGATTAGCAAAGAATTTCAGAAAAAAACAAAGAAGAAAATAGACTTTCAAAATCCAGATGTTACMTTTACTATTAATTTYAAAAATGATTCTTGTGAATTAAGATCAAARCARATCTATCTTTTTGGAAGATATACAAAAAATAGTCGAGATTTTCCTCAAAAACAAAAYCCHTGTGAAAACTGTAATGGAAAAGGCTGTGTTTCTTGTGACCAACATGGAATATCAAATTTTRACAGTGTAGAAGGAAAAATCTCTGAATATCTCTTTCAAAAATTTGGAGCAATTAAAGCAAAAATTACKTGGATTGGAGGTGAGGACAAAAAAAGCCTAGTTCTTGGAAGAGGCAGRCCATTTTTTGTCAAACTAATAAATCCTCAAAAAAGAAAGATTAAGACTATCAAGAAAGTAAATCTAGAACAMATCTCAATTTCTAATCTAAAAATAATTGATCAAATCCCTAAAGCMCCAATTCCRTTCAAATCAAAAATTCTAATTCAAATAACTTCAGATGACAAGGTAAACTCGTCAGTTCTAAAAAATCTGAAATCTATCAAAAAAACACCTATTTTGGTGCGTGAAAAGCCTGGRAAAGAAGCAAAAAAATCCGTGTATGCATCAAGTTACAAAAAAACTTCACCAAATTCATTTAGCTTGAGTTTAACTGTCGAYGGCGGTTTRCCAATAAAGAGATTCGTTGAAGGGGATTCTGTAAAACCAAATATCAGTGAAATTCTTGATATGAATTGCAAGTGTAAAGAGTTTGATTTCTATAGTGTTGAATTGTAATGACAACAATTAACTAACCATTTTCATAATCATCAACATGCCAGTAAGAAARAAGGGAAAACACAAAAGACGRGCTGATCAAACYGCTGACCGTAGAAAAAAAANGAAATCTAAGCGTGGCAAGTCAAAATCTAGRTAGTCAAATTAAYATTTTTACCATGAATARTTGSGAGAGGTTTTATTGGAACCATTARTCAAAGTAAAAGAAGCTCATCAAAAAGGAATAATTCCAGATAAAGAATTTGCCCTGATTAAAGAAAGATTTCAAATTACGATTGAAGGSATTAATAGAATTGAAAAAGCATCTGGAATAAACTATCCCATAGCTTACGTTGAACCATCAATAATTCTATCCTCACCAGACCCATCTTCATATCAATATGGAATTCTTTTTGCAAGAACAATTCCTGTTGTTTTTGATCAAAGATTACAGGTTGTGATTCAGATAACTGCTCCTTTAGTTGCATATGGTTTGAAGGGAACTATCCATGCTATACTTGCTCATGAATTCCTTCATTATCTAGAATTAATTCGAAAGTTTTCAAAAATGGAAGTTTTATCAGATGAAATTACTGGAAATCTGTTTGAAAGTGTTTATGCYGATGAAACTAGACTTTTTGACCCAAGAGCAGTATTTGATGATAAGACATTATTGTTACACATAACAAAAAAATTTCCTGCAGGTTTYAGRGATTACAAATTAGAGGATAAAGTAATAAAATATTGGATTGAAAAAGACCTTCCAAAATCAAATGTTGCTCTTGATACTAACATTGTAAAACTATCTGCCGAATCATTATCAAAAATAAAGATTGATCCAAAGCTTTTGAGTAAAATAGAAAAGCTAGAACAAAAAAGYAAAAAGATTAGGAAGAAAAAACTCTAYTGAATRAATTCTGTYAAATTACATTTTCCACAAGTGTGTCGRTTTTTGTGYTCWGCCATAAACACGCCTTTACCACAACGAGAACATATTTTTCTTAGTTTAGTTASTTTTTCTCCTTCAATTTTGTAATATTTGTAAACATTTGGGCTGGAACCTTTTTTYCCTGYCATTATTCAGACTCNTTCTTTGGTTTTTCTTCTTTTTTTTCTTCAGCTTTGDTTTCTDTTTGADCCTCTTCAGGTTTNTCTTCAGCTTTTGCTTCTTTTGATGGTTYTTCTTTTTTCTTCTCTCCAGCATCTTCAGCCTTTACTTCAGGTTTTTCTTCTTTCTTTTCTTCAGCTGGCTTTTTTGCTTTTTCCAATCTAGCAAATATTACAGGATTTACATGTTGTTTTGCTAATTTCTCATCATCATAAACATAGAAAGTTCCAGTGATCAGAGGTTTTCCTACATGGTTTTGTAATTTCATTGGAATGATGATTTTACCATCTAGCTTGAATTCTTTTGAAATCATATYTATGGCTTCAATTTTTTTGAGTTTGCCCCCAAGACCCRCAAAATTACAGATAAGCTCTCTTCTAGATAGGAATGTGTTATTTACATCACTAACGGTCTCWATAAGGGACATGTACCCAAATCCTTTCTATAGTTCATATAAATCTTAATTGAAAATGAAGAAGAAATTTAAGAAATCACCACAAATGARTTACATGGAACGTTACATGCTTCATCTCRAAAATAATGGATATTTACCTCTAAACKCTCGTGAGCTTGTTCACMGAGCAAGAGAACTTTGTTCTGATATTGGAGCATCAATTAGAGTTGCTCGYGTTGCAAGYAAATTTGTAGARTTTGATGTGTCCGTTGAAAAAGAAAAATTTGATTCTSTAGTTGAAAAATTAAGTTCCATTGGTAAACTAGATAATGCAAGACATGTTGTTGARGAAGAAATTGAACAAGAACAGGGAATTAAAGATGGAATTTTTTATTTTAATAACGAAAGATTTTGGGAAGCTCATGAAGCATGGGAAGGCGYTTGGAAAAAATGCAATGGGCTAGAAAAAGAAGTAATTCAAGGAATTATTCTAGTTGCAGTAGCCTTTGCRCATTCTCAAAAAAATAATGATAGTGTTGGACTTGGAATGTTTGGRCGTGCATTAGAAAAAATTGGTGATTTTACWGGAATGTATCACAACATTGATGTCGATAGAATTCGAAAACTAATTACACACATGCGAAAAACTGGGGAAATAACTAGATTCCAGGTTTAATTAAATCAAGAGCAGTCTTTACTACTTGAGCTCCCTCAATTAATCCAATTCCACCTTTTTTTGCTTCATTTTCTGTAACTCTTAATGTRCCATCATCTTTGATAAAATCCCCTGAAACAAGTATTGGTACTGGGTCATCACTGTGTCCTTTATTGATACAAGGAGTAGAATGATCTGCTGAAATCACAACTGCAACTTTACTCGTATCRATATTATCAAGTAGAGTTCCAAAAAATCTTCGATCAATYTCTTCAATATTTTTCATTTTTCCAATTGCATCTCCATCATGACCAAATTCATCAGGACCTTTTAGATGAACATAGATTGCATTCTGTGTTTCCATAGCTTTRGCCGCAACTCTAGCTTTTTCTTCATAATCTGTTAGACCGCCCGCTTCAAACGCCTTCATTTTYAAAACTTCAGAAATTCCAAGTTCAACTGGCATATCCACAATACAYGAAAAATTCATAGAATACAATTCATTTATTGGTGTAACTTTTGGATACCGATTTCCCGCATCGCGTAAAAGAATGCTATTTAGCAATTTTTTACCTCGCTCCTTTCTTTTTTTGTTAACATCACTTTTTTTCATTATTAGCAAAGACTGGTTTGTAAACTCATTAACTAAATTAGCAGTCAGTTTCGCATTTGGTGTCTCCTCAAGTGGTAAGCATTTTTCAATTTTCATAAAATCAGTCACTGCTTTCGCAATTCCCATGCCGTCAACCCTTACATATGCAGGATCCGTGTTTGTAATTTCAGAAGAGAGTTGTTCTCCCTCTACTCTAATTCTAACAGTTACTCTRTGATCTATTGTTGGGGCAACAACAACAGATGAATTTTGTTGAGAGAATTTAATTTGCTCTTCAATCTCTTTTGCAATAGCATCTGCATCTTCTTTTTCTATTCTTCTTCCTGCACGTCGGTCAATTATCRCTCCTTCATCATTCAAAGTTGCGAAATTTCCTCTAAGGGCTAAATCCCCATCTTTAAAATCAGTTCCAACACCGATTGCTTCTATAACCCCTCTDCCTACATAATCTACATGCTGAAACTTGTATCCAAGCATGTTAAAAACCGCGATATCCGATTCTGGTGCAATTCCTTTACCTACRGAAATTACTTCRCCCATTGTCCCATTTTTCGCAAGTTTATCTAGATTTGGAGTAACAGCDGCATCTAAAGGAGTTTTTCCATTCAAGTCAGGATGTGGTAAATCHCCGACTCCGTCTAATAGAACATAMACCATGTGAACATCAGAATTTTCTGTAATGACTTGYCAGCTCCTGTTTCTGACAACTTTMYAAGTCCACTTTAAATCTTMCAGNTAAATTYCCRATCTATCAATGATRTGAAAAATTTTTAACRTCCCTACTCTGCCAGAARGTAACATGGGRGATATGAGAAAAGATTACGTTTCTGAACGATTTATGATCGTTGGAAAAAAAGATGAAAAGATAAMAGATCYAAAAAAATCTCCATATGCTCCTGGAAACGAATCAATGACAAAYCCTTCTGTATTATCYCTTGTAGCAAAARATGGCATGTTGCAGAGATTGCAAGATGCTGATGATGATTATGTTACAGGTTGGTYMATTCGAGTTTTTGAAAGTAAAAATCCCGCAGTTTCAATTGAATCTGAAAATACATACAGTGAHAGACCACATTACAGCGAACCAGCATACGGCTATCATTACATTGTAGTAGCATCACCAAAAGAAAAGGMCTCTTTTTCAACTATTGATYTAGAACAATGGTCTAACGTTCTTGTTGTAATTCAAGATAGATTGCGATGGCTGTACACTCAGAAAGGAGTAACCTATGTCTCAATTTATGCAAATCATGGTGAAGCAGCAGGAAGTACYAACCCTCATCCTCACATGAATATAGTCACATTTTCAACAATTCCTCCAGTAATTGAAGCCGAAGCAGAAGCCTCTCACCAAATTCTAAATGAAAAAGGAGTTTGTCCAATGTGTCAAACAGTTAGCGCTGAAACTGGAGGYCCACGACAAATCTTACAAACTGAAGGTTTTATTGCATTTTGTCCTTGGGCACCTTCATATCCTTATGAATTTTGGATAAGTCCAAAAAAACACACAACTAGTTTTTCAAAAATAACTCAAAAAGAAATTAATGATTTATCACTAATTCTTCGAGCAACCCTTGGTGGTCTTTCAAAGAGTATCAAAAATTTATCCTACAATCTAGTATTTCATTTATCTCCTGAAAAGAAAAACAGCAGACAAATTCATTGGCACATTGAAGTTTATCCAATCACTGATCCATGGTCAGGCTTGGAGAGAGGTTATGGAGTATTTTTTAATAAAACTTCCCCAGAACAGGCTGCAGAAAAATTAGGCGCGGCGTGTAGAAAAGARCTCGCTAGCCTAGTGGGCATAGTATAATTTTCAGAATGGTTTATTATTAAAAAATAAAATCTGAAYTTCGATGGCTATAGAAAAATACATTGCTGCTGCAAGTCTAGGATTGTTTGTGATGTTTGTTGGAGAAATAATTTCACTTTATGTTTTTATGATTGAACCACCACAACCTGATGATCCTTTTTCACTAATTGGAGAACTTGAAGCTGATCCAAAAATTTTTCAATTTATTTCAATTGGTGTAGCTCCTGCTTCAATTATGGCTGGGRTTTCTTTYATTTTAACAAAAAGAHATGGTTCAAARCYTATTGGAATAATRATTGTTGYAGGTGGYGCAATTTTGTTAGTTGGWATGRTTTATGCAAATTCTTTAGTTTYAAAAATTGAACCACAAWATTTGACAGATGCAAYATCATTTRTTCCACCACTTTTCATGGCAGTATCAATTCCAGTAATGATTRTTGGTGCGMGTTTGTTAARARTAAAAAAACCAAGAAAGAAAAAAGACTATGTTTAGATGTGATYAAATCTCATAGAGTTTGAATGTTTTTTGAAGCCAATTTTTTCATAAAATGGSTTTACRTCTTCAGCACAATCTAAGATAGTTTTGTARCACCCACAATTTTTGGCAAAATTTAAAGAGGCCTCAATGAGTTTTTCACCAATCCCCTTTCCTTGAAATTCCTTAGCTACTACAACATCCTCAATGTGCCCAACGAGCCCTCCRTGATGAATAAACTTAGGTTCTATGAAAAGAGTGGYTGAGCCAACAATTTTTTCTCCTACTTGAGCAACAAAGATTTTGTGATTTGGRTTTGATTTTATCTTATCAAAAACTTCCCTGGCTTTATCAAGTYCTAAATCACTAGCTAGTCTMAGRGAATCTAATGATTCTAAAAATYCTTTTTCTAAATCMCTTTTYTCAATTTCTCTAATTTTCACATCAGTCATTTTCTAGCGTCAGATCTTTCCTAGTTTTTCTAAGTATTGCTGATATGCCTTCTTGTAAGATGTCTTRTCTCCAATATCMATGAATCCTTTTTTTGTAATGAAACTTTGTACWGGTTTCWTTTTTGCYATAATCTTTCTAACTAAATCATCCATKCCATATGGCTTGTTTTTTGGAATAAAATCAAAAACGCCTGGYTCCATAACATAACAMCCCATGTTTATGTCTGCASTAATTTCTGGTTTTTCTTTCCACKCTGTCACTTTACCATTTTTTGAAGTATAAATCACTCCGTATGGRAGATTTGTTTTATATTCAAATAGACTGATTGTGATAAATGATTTTTTTTGTTTATGTTGTGTGAGCANTTTTTTTAAATTAAAATCAAAAATTGAATCTCCATACATGCATACAAAAGTATCATCAATGAATTTTTCTGCTGTCTTTAACTGACGTAGTGTAAGGTTGCAGTCTAGTACCTAATCCACCTGCAAGAATTACAGCTTTCACGAGGTTGTATTTGAAAAATGACTATTTATGTTACAGTATAGATTTGTCTCGAACTAAAATCAAAATTAAACTAGTTTAGAAATTTTTTCAATGACTTCATTAGGATTTTTGCCAAAGACCAAAATCATTGACTCCTTTCCCAAATCTCCCTTATGATAAATAACATCTGGTGGTCTAGAAATATTCCTAATTGCGTTTTTTATCCCCCAAGAAATTGTAGAGTTTTCTTTGGCCTTTGTTTTAGCTGGTTCTTTGAGACGATCATAGCTTAAGATCCTCAGTCCATTCTTTTGAAATTTTTTCACGGTTTTTTCATTAAATTTTATGTTTGCAGCTGAGCGAATAGCAGGAAATTTTTTACTAATTGTAATGACTGCGTTTCCAATATGCCTTGAACCACCATATTCAAAATTACCTACAACTTGAACTGTTTTTCCATCTTTTACAATTCTACCTGAAACTCCAACAACATCCTTGATTGATTTTGGATGTTTTTTTGAAAAAACAA
>LKGT01003084.1_pt1 | contig 10384 bp, 11 predicted proteins | sample 503861 | NCBI WGS metagenome assembly LKGT01 (sample SAMN04113194, study PRJNA297058) | marine sediment metagenome | biome: marine benthic biome; feature: marine benthic feature; material: marine sediment; isolation source: sediment sample collected at the water-sediment interface from the South......
CCGAGCAATCGGTAGAACAGGCTGACGGCTTCATGGTCACCGCGTATCAGGGTGGTTGGGGTCATCACCAGGATGGCATCGGCGCCACCCTCGGCAGCCTCGTCGCCCTGGGCGAGAGCCTGAGCCAACGACTCGGCCTGGACGCCGCACAACAGATACGGCTCTGCACCCAGCGCCCGGCGAGCCGTGGAAATCAGGGTCTTGCGTTCGCCTGGCGCCAGGTACGGTCCCTGGCCTGTCGAGCCGCTCAACACGAATCCCTCCACACCACGGCCGGCCAGGGTGGTCAGGTTGTGTCGGTGGGCGTCCGTGTCGATCGACCCATCGTCCCCGAAGGGTGTGATCAACGCGGGGACGACCCGGGGAGGGGGCTGCATTACTCCCATTTGGAGTGGAAGAACTCACCGCGGGGCCGGTCGATCCGCTCGTAGGTGTGAGCCCCGAAGAAGTCACGCTGAGCCTGGATCAGATTCGCCGGGAGCCGAGCGGAACGGTATCCGTCGTAGAAGGCCAGCGCCGACGAGTACGCGGGGACAGGAATCCCGGCCGCCACGGCGCGGGTCACGCTACGCCGCCAGCCGGGCTCGGCTTCGTTGATCGCTTCGGAGAAGAACGGATCGAGCAGCAGGTTCGGAACTTCGGGGTGGATGCGGTATGCGGTGGTGATCTCGCTGAGGAACTGGGACCGGATGATGCAACCGGCCCGCCACAGTGCAGCAATCGTCCCCGGCTCCAGCTCCCAGCCGTGGTCCTCGTGGGCTGCTTGAAAGAGCATGAAGCCCTGGGCGTAGGAGACGATCTTGGAGGCGTATACGGCGTCTTCGAGGTCGTCGATCACATCTGCGGCGTCCTCTGTGATCGCACTCGGCGGACCGGAGAGCGCCTCCGCGGCTACAGCCCGTTCCTCGATCATGGACGAGAGGAAGCGGGCATACACCGCTTCTGCCACCAACGTCGTCGGTGTCGACTCATCCATCGAGGCAGTCACCGTCCAYGCGCCGCTTCCCTTTTGCCCYGCGACATCGAGAATCTGATCGACGAGYGGCACRTYRTCYTCGCCWGCSACCCCGAGGATCKTGGCRGTTATCTCGATGAGGTAGGAGTCGAGKCGCCCCTCGTTCCATTTGACAAACACMGGCTGCATCTGRGWCGCGGTCATMCCGAGGCCMCGYTTCATSACGTCRTAKGCCCCGGCGATGAYCTGCATGTCGCCGTACTCGATCCCGTTGTGGATCATCTTGACRAAATGCCCGGCGCCSCCRCTGCCYACCCAATCSCCGCACGGCTCGCCCTCGGCTTCKGCYGCTATRTCCTGGASGAGATCCTTGATCARGGGCCAGGCGGCCTCGGAWCCCCCMGGCATGATCGAYGGCCCGTAGCGSGCCCCYTCCTCRCCTCCKGAGATRCCCATGCCCACAWAGTGGATGCCRTGYTCGGCGAGCTCGGCGACGCGTCGCTCGGTGTCGCTGTACAGAGAGTTMCCGCCGTCMATGATGATGTCRCCACGATCGAGCATCGGGAACARCGYGTCGATCTGATCCTCGACCGGCTTGCCRGCGGTGATCATGAGMAGGATCTTCCGMGGCCGTCCGAGGCTYGCYACAARMTCKTCSAGAGAGTGTGTGCCGATCACCTTGGTGCCCGCCGCCTYGYCGGCAAGAAACTCGTCGACGCGCTCSGTGGTCCGATTGAACACGGCGACGCGGTACCCGTGGTCGTCCATGTTGAGGACGAGGTTCCTTCCCATCACGCCGAGCCCGATGAGGCCGATGTCTGCCTGGTCTGCCATCTCTGTCATGTGGCGTGACGGTAGCGGTGGCCGGTGACTCNCTCGCCGGTCATGCSAGCGTACTCCAGCATCTCCCGAACCTTGTAATCCACCGGCGGCACCACCGGCAGGCCGTCGCTCCACCCCATTCGGTAGCATTCTTCAATGGCTTCCAGGGTGTCGCTGGTTTCTACTTCTCTGGACCTGGGTGTAGTCGTCATGGATTACCTCCTAGCTAATAAAAACCGCTTCCTCATGGGCTAATCCTTCCCCTCTTAAACATCTGGCAGCCGCAGCTGTACCCCAGACTTCTCTTCCTGGAGGCGGGCCACGGCGTCCGAGTCTTCCGGTCCCCAACCCCGTTGCATAGCCTCCACGTGCCGCTGGTCCACCAGGTTGGAAAGCTCCATGGGAATGCCATACTCGCGTCCCAGGTCGGTGGCCAAGCGCACGTCCTTGGCGGCCAACGCAGTGGCGAAGCCGGGCTCGAAGTTGCCCTTGAAGAGATAGCGGGGGAATTTCTCAACCRGMCGCCGGTTGCCGCCGCCCGACACGCCGGCCTCCGAGCTCGCCGCCAAGCTGATCAAGATCGACAAGCGCTGGGCCAAGGTCGAGTACTGGAGCGCGATCAAGAAGGCGGCCAAGCCCGTCACCGATTTCTATCTCTTGGCGGCGCTCGACCGCACCCGGGACACCCTGGGAAACGTCGTCAAGGTTCCCGATCGCCAGTCGATCTACGTCACCGTGCTGATCCGCACCTTCTGGATCAGCCTCGTGGTCACCGTGGCCTGCCTGTTGCTCGGTTATCCGCTCGCATACCTGCTCGCCACCCTGCCGACCCGGATCAGCAACCTGCTCATGATCCTGGTGCTGCTGCCCTTCTGGACCTTGCTGCTGGTGCGTACCACGGCGTGGCTGGTTCTGCTCCAGAGGCAAGGCGTGCTCAATGACCTGGCGGTATATCTCGGGCTCTACGACGASMGSATYCARCTCATYCACAACCGCSYCGGSGTKTAYATCGCCATGGTGCACATCCTGYTGCCGTTCATGGTGYTGCCSATYTWCAGCGTCATGAAGGGCATCTCGCCCASCCAYATGCGCGCSGSGGYKTCGCTSGGSGNCCACCCCNTTGCGCTCSTTCATCAWSGTCTATWTGCCGCARACCATTCCMGGGRTCGGCGCCGGSGTGCTCYTGGTGTTCATCMTWTCGYTSGGCTACTACATTACGCCGGCGCTGGTCGGCGGGCCCMAGGACCAGWTGCTGAGCTTCTTTATCGCCTTCAACACCAACGTTGCCGTCAACTGGGGGCTGGCCGCCGCGCTCAGCGTGGTCTTGCTCAGCCTGGTCGCGGTGTTCTTCGCCATTTACAACCGGCTTGTCGGCGTCGACAATCTGAAATTGAGCTGAGCCATGGCGCTGCCTCCCTACGCGACACCGATCGAACGGGTCTGGTACTACACCTTCCGTGGCATCTGTGCGCTGATCTTCATGTTCCTGATTGTGCCGATCCTCGTGATCATACCGCTGTCGTTCAATTCGGAGCCGTATTTCACCTATCCCATGGCCGGCTATTCGCTGCGCTGGTACAATGAGATCTTCGGCGACAGCCCGATATCGATCCTCTGGCAGCGCTCGATCGTCAACAGCATCATCGTCGGCATCTGCGCCGCCACCCTGGCGACCCTGCTGGGCACGTTGGCGGCGTTGGGCATGACCCGGACACAGTTCCCCTTCAAGGGCCTGATCATGGCGGTGCTGATCTCACCGATCATCGTGCCGATCGTCATCACCGCGGTCGGCATGTTTTATTTCTACGCCAAGGTCGGGCTGGTCAGCAATCTGTTCGGCATCATTCTCGCCCATGCCGCCCTCGGCGCGCCGTTCGTGGTCATCACGGTGACCGCGACCCTGATCGGGTTCGACCAAAATCTGGTGCGCGCGGGCTCCATATTGGGCGCCAATCCGGTGCGTGTGTTCCTCCTGGTGACCCTGCCCATCATCCTGCCCGGCGTGGTGTCGGGCGCGCTGTTCGCCTTTGCCACCTCTTGGGACGAATTGGTGGTGGTGCTGTTCCTTGCATCGACCGAGCAGCACACCATTCCCCGACGCATGTGGAGCGGCATTCGCGAACTGATCAGCCCGACCATCACGGCGGCCGCGACCATGCTGATCATCCTGTCGATCCTGCTGATGGTCGTCATGGAACTGTTGCGCCGTCGTAGCGAACGCCTGCGCGGCATCACCGGCTAGCCCAACACGCCGTCTACGTCAGCGGCTCGCGATTGGCGCCCTCCCGCGCGCGGCGCCACGTTCCCCAGAAGCCGCGCCAGCCGTGCCCGAAACCGGCCGCGGCGATCGCCGCCCAGCGCCGGTAGCGGCGCACGCGTAGATAAGGCGCGCCGGCCGCCATCAAGCCCAGCATGCGCGTCGGCCAGCCGGTCTTGCGCGGCCGGTGGTCGCCGTGCATGGCGTCCAACGCGGCATCGCTGAACGGTTCAATCACAATCGCGCCGGCCTCGGCTGCGCTGGCGACCAAGGCCGCGCCCTTCGGCGTGCGCGCGACCAAGACGTTCACGCCGGGCGCTTCCTTGTGCACCGCCTTGCCGTCTTCCATGACCCAGCCGTCGGGCAAGGCGACGTCGGCCAGCTCGCCGATCGCGTCGGGGCAGATCTTGCAGCGGAACTGGAGGTCGTAGGTCCACGGCATGCCGTCGCCGTACCAAACCTGGTCGTAGCTCAGGTCGAAGGCGCGCCCGTCGACGCTCTCGACATGGGTCGGTCCCGGCCAGCCCTCGCCGCGCCACCGGAAGACCGCGACCTGCTCGGCTTCGAGGCCGTGATAGGCGGCGATCTTGCGGGCGGTGTGCAGCGTCGGCAAGCCGCCGCAGAAGATCGACAGGCAGTAGGGGATCTGCGCCTCGACCCGCGCATCAATGCGCGCCAGGTTGCGGATCGCCGCGATGTCGCAGGGCTTGGCCATGACCGCGAAGATGCGGCCCTCGTCGAGCAGACGATGGACGTGCTGCAGCGGCGCCGCCGGGCCATAGCGCGACTGCGCCCCTGAAACGACCTCCTCGGGCGTCGTGCTGACCCGGGCGTCGGTCAGCATCGGGTCGGCCGCCGAGACCCCGACATGGAGGACCGCGTCGACCGCGCCGCTCTCGAGCAGGTAGCAACCGAGCGCGGTCATCGCACCGCCGGCCGCCGCGTGGTGGCGCACGGCATCGTCCGCCGCCCAGCCGAGGTGGAGCGTCGTGATCGGGCCGTAGACCGGGTCCATGTGGCCCGCCGGCCCGGCCTGATCGGGGGCCGGTCCGGTCACCGTGACACCCGGGCAGACCGCCAGGATGTCGTCGAGCACGTCCGGCTCGAGCGAGCGTTTGATCTGGGGCCGCATTTGACCGTAGGACGTGATCGCCATCTCGATGCGGTCGCGCCCGGCGATGCTCTCGCACAGGCCGCAGCTGGCGCACAGGCCGTGCGCGACGACGGTTTCGAGATCAGCGATCCGTGGCATGCATCCCTCCCGACATACAGGCACGGGTGGCGAATGTGGCGACGAGCGGTTCGAGCGGCGGTCTGCCGAGGATCGCGTCCGAGAGTTTCTCGGCCATCATCATGACCACGCAATTGAGGTTGCTCGAGACGATCGACGGCATGATCGAGGCGTCCGCCACGCGCAGGGCCTCGAGCCCCCTCACCCGGCCCCGGCTGTCGACCACGGCGCCCGTGTCGCTCTCGCCGCCCATCCGGCAGGTGCCGCAAGGGTGATAGGCACTGGCCGATGCCTGGCGGATATAGGCGTCGATTTCCGCGTCGGTCCGCACCTTGGGTCCGGGGTCGGCCTCGCCGGCGTCGAAGCGCGCGAAGGCCGGCTGCGCCAGGGTCTCCCGTGCCAGTTGGAAGGCCTCGCGCAGCCCGACGCGGTCCGCCTCGGTGGCCAGGTAATTGGGATCGATCAGCGGCGCGGCCGCCGGATCGGCCGAAGCCAGGCGCAGCGTGCCGCGGCTCGTCCCGCGCATGGTGCCGGCGCCCAACCGATACCCCTGTTGGTCGGCGCGCACGACCCAGTCGCCGCCGAAGTAGGTCGGGAAGAAGTGGAACTGGACATCGGGATGCGCAGCGCCATCGTCGCCGCACAGGAAGGCGCCGGCGTTTGCCTGGTTGCGCGCGGTGACGCCCGACTTGAACAGGAACCACTGGATGCCGACGCGCAGCTTGCGGTCCAGGCGCAGATAGCGGTTGAGCGACACCGGCTCGCGGCACCGGTGCTGGACATGGATCTCCAGATGGTCGTGCAGGTCACCGCCGACACCCGGCAGATCGGTATGCACGTCGATGCCGTGTGCGCGCAAATGGTCGGCCGGGCCGATACCCGACAGCATCAACAGCTGGGGCGAGCCGAAGGCGCCGGCCGCGACGATGACCTCGCGTTCGGCGTGCGCCGTTTCGACCCGGCCCCGGCGCCGGAACTGGACGCCGACCGCGCGCGGCCCGTCCATCATCACCCGCTGCGCCAGGACGCCCGTGCGGACGGCCAGATTGGCGCGCCGCGGCGCATTGTGGAGATAGGCCTGGGCCGTGCTCGCGCGCACACCGCCGTCGACGTTCATGTCGAAGCGACAGAAGCCTTCCTGCTGGTGGCCGTTGACGTCGTCGGTGAAGGGAAAGCCCGCCTGGCGMCCGGCCTCGAGAAATGCCGCGCTGAGCGGATCGAGGTCKMYCTGCCGGCGCACGCCGACCGGSCCRTCGCCGCCGCGGTAGGTGTCGGCGCCCGGCTCGAAGCGCTCGAGCCGYTTGAAATACGGCAGCACCTCGGCATAGGACCAACCCKSCGCGCCCTCGAGCACCCAGCGCTGATAGTCGAGCGGRTGGCCGCGCAGATACACCATGCCGTTGATCGAYGACGAACCRCCCAATCCMCGGCCACGYGGCTGGTAGATTTCGCGCCCGTCGAGGTGCCGYTGCGGCACGCTCGAAAAATGCCAGTTGAAGCGGCTKCCGGGACGGTAGTGCGAGCGCACGCCACCGGGCATTTGAACCGCCCAATGCCGATCGCTGCCGCCCGCCTCGAGCAACAGCACGCGCCTCTCGCCGTCGGCCGCCAGGCGCGCCGCGAGGATGCAGCCGGCCGAGCCGGCGCCAACGACGACATAGTCGTATCGCTCGCGCGGTTTCGTCATGGGGCCTCGATCGAATGCAAYCTCTCGTCTATCGAGACGGAATGACCAGCGTGTGGCCGCCATCCACGGTGATCACGCTGCCGGTCATGTAGCTCGACGCATCGGAKGCCAGCAGCAACAGCGCGCCATCGAGCTCGGCCGGATTGCCGCTGCGGCGCTGCGGTATCTGSTCGATCATCGAACGGCCCTCSGCGCTGCCCAGGAAATCATGGGTCATCTCGCTTTCGAAATAKCCTGGCGCGATGGCGTTGACGCGGATGTCGTGGCGCGCGAGYTCGAYCGCCAGYGCMCGCGTCAGRTTGACGACCGCCGCCTTCGAGGCGCAGTAGGCGGGTATGTAGGGCACGGCGACGAGCCCGAGCATCGACGCGATGTTGATGATCGAGCCGCCGTGACCCAGCCGCACCATGTGCTTGGCGACCTCTTGGGCCATGCGCCAGACGCCGTTGAGATTGACGTCGATGACACTGAGCCACTCGGCCTCCTCGACCTCGAGCGCGGATTTTGCGCCGCCCGAGATGCCGGCGTTGTTGACCAGGATCGAGATCGGCCCGAGCTCGGTCTCGGCGGCGGCTACCGCCTCGCGCACGCTGTCGCCGTCGGTGACGTCGAGCGCGACGGCCAGCGCGCGGCCGTCGAAGCCCTCGATCTCGGCGACCACCTCTTGCAACCGGTCGACACGCCGCGCGCCCAGCGCGACCTTGGCGCCGGCGCGCGCCAGGGCCACCGCGAAGTGGCGGCCCAGCCCGCTCGATGCGCCCGTGACGATCGCTACTTTTTCGGCGAGGAAGAAGGGATTGGTCATCGCAGGTTCCTCAATTGCGAAGCTCGCGCGCCCGGTCGCGCAGCACGAACTTCTGGATCTTGCCGGTCGAGGTCTTGGGCAACGGCCCGAAGACGACGGCCTTGGGGACCTTGTAGTGCGCCATACGGTCGCGGCAGAACGCGATGATCTGCTCGGCGCTCACGTCGTCGGCGCCGTCCTTGAGATCGACGAAAGCGCAGGGCGTCTCGCCCCATTTCTCGTCGGGCCGCGCGACCACCGCGGCCTCGAGCACCGCCGGATGCCGATAGAGCACGCTCTCGACCTCGATGGTCGGGATGTTCTCGCCGCCCGAAATAACGATATCTTTCGCCCGGTCCTTGATCTCGACGTAACCGTCGGGATGGGTGACGCCGAGGTCGCCGGTGTGGAACCAGCCGCCGCGAAACGCGTTCGCGGTCGCGTCGGCGTCCTTGAGGTAGCCCTTCATCACGGTGTTGCCGCGCACCATCATCTCGCCCATCGTGACGCCGTCGGCGGGCAGCGGCGTCATCGTTTCCGAGTCCATGATGCACTGGCCCTCGAGCGTCGGGTAGCCGACGCCTTGGCGCGCCAACATCGCCGCCAGATCGTTCGACGACAAGTCGTCCCAGGCGTCCTGCCACGCGCATACGGTCGTCGGACCGTAAGTTTCGGTCAACCCGTAGAGATGGGTGACACGGAAGCCCAGCGTGGCCATGCCGTCGATGATCGCCGACGGCGGCGCGGCGCCGCCGGTCGCAATCTCGATGGTCCGGTCGAAACGTCGTTTGGCCGCGTCGGGCGCGTTGACCAGCATGTTGAGGATGATCGGCGCGCCGCAAAGATGCGTGACGCCATGAGTCTCGATCGCGTCGAAAACTGCGCCCGGCTCGATCCGGCGCAGACAGACATGGGTGCCGGCCATGGCGGTCACCGACCAGGTGAAGCACCAGCCGTTGCAGTGAAACATCGGCAGCGTCCAGAGATAGACCGAGCCGCTCGGCAGCCCCCAGGCCAGCACATCGCCCAGGGCATTCAGATAAGCGCCGCGGTGGTGGTAGACGACACCCTTGGGGCTGCCCGTCGTACCCGAGGTGTAGTTGAGCGATATCGCCTGCCACTCGTCGGCCGGGCCGGTCCAGGCGTAATCCGGGTCGCCGGCGGCGATGAAGTCCTCGTACTCGATCGCGCCGAGCCGCTTGCCGTCGCCCTGGTAGAGCGCGTCGTCGATGTCGATGACGATCGGCGTGGCGCTGGTCTCGGCGAGCGCGGCCTCGACGATTGGCGCGAACTCGCGGTCGGTGATCAGCGCCTTGGCCTCGCCGTGCTCGAGGATGTGGGCGATCGAGGGCGCGTCGAGCCGGTAGTTGAGCGCGTTGAGCACGGCGCCCGACATCGGCACGCCGAAATGCGCCTCGAGCAGCGCCGGCACGCTGGGCGCCATCACCGCCACCGTGTCGCCGAGGCCGATGCCCCGCTTGCCGAGCGCCGAGGCGAGCCGCCGGCAACGGGCGAAGAATTCCGCATAGCTGACACGCCGGGACCCGTGGATCCACGCCGTCCGCTCGGGATACACCGCCGCCGACCGCGCGATGAAGCTGAGCGGCGACAACGGCACGTAATTGGCCGCATTCTTGTCGAGACCGCTCTCGAATGGGTTCGATGCCGCCGCGTCCGCCATATTCTCGATAACCCCTATCCCGGCCATTGCCGGGCGCGCCTATCGTCATCCGCGCGTCCCGCGCCGTCAAGAGACGACGGCGCCGTGCCGGGCTATGCGATGACGATCCTTGGTATATACTTGGGCCCGTGAAGATCGACATCATCTCCGACGTGATCTGCCCTTGGTGCTATATCGGCAAGCGCCGTCTCGAGCGCGCGCTCGCAAAATGCCCGGATCTTGCGGTCGACATCAACTGGTGGGCCTTTCAGCTCAATCCGGAGATGCCACCCGGCGGCATGGAGCGCGAGAGCTATCTCGCAGCCAAGTTCGGCTCGGCCGAGCAGGCCCAGCAGATCTACGCGACGATCACCGAGGCCGGCGCCGACGAGAAGATCGACTTCCGGTTCGAGCGCATCCAGCGCACGCCCAACACGATCGACGCGCATCGTCTGATCCGCTTCGCCGGCGAGAAAGGCAAGCAGGACGAACTCGTCGAGGTGCTGTTCCGCTGCTACTTCGAAGAAGGCGTCGATGTCGGCAACCGGGCAAGGCTCGCCGAGGCCGCCGCCGATGCCGGGCTCGACGCCGAAGAGGTGCGCGCCTATCTCGACTCGGGAGACGGGCTCGACGCGGTGCAGGTCGAGGACCTCGGCGCGCGCCGCATGGGCGTGACCGGCGTGCCCAGTTTCATCGTCGACCGAAATTACGCGATCTCGGGCGCGCAATCCCCCGAGGTCTTCCTACGCGTCTTCGAAACCATCGGCAACGCCGACGCCGCCGACTGACGCACGGACATATCCTTGAGCGTTCGCGACGTTCTCGCCGATATCTGGTCATTGGCTGCGTGTCCGCCGGCGGCGCTTGGCGACGTCACGCTGACCGGCGCCGATCCCGTTCTGCCGTCGTCGTTTCGCGGCGGCGCCGCCGCGCAGGCGACGATCGCCGCGTCGGCGCTGGCCGCCGCCGAGCTGTGGCGGTTGCGCGG
>LKGT01003082.1_pt1 | contig 10380 bp, 8 predicted proteins | sample 503861 | NCBI WGS metagenome assembly LKGT01 (sample SAMN04113194, study PRJNA297058) | marine sediment metagenome | biome: marine benthic biome; feature: marine benthic feature; material: marine sediment; isolation source: sediment sample collected at the water-sediment interface from the South... ...
CGGCCCCAAGGCTCCAAAGGTTTCAGGGACGACGGCCCCAGCTTTTTTAAACGCATCCGCTTTGGAACGAGCAGATCCTTCTCCTTTGAGCCCTTCTTTGGCACCAGCATGACCAAACTTCATGCCCTTCGGTAGACTTTCTTGGCAAAAACCAGACACCACTGCCAGCAGTTTGACTCGACGTTTTTTTGCGCCATACCATTCGGCGGCTTGCTCTTCTAAATCGCCACCCATTTCACCGACGATGATCACGGCTTTGGTTTGCGGATCGTTTTCAAACATTTCAAGATAACTCACGTAGTCCGTACCCGGGTACGAATCGCCGCCAATCCCAATCGCGGTCGTAATGCCATCTGCAAACTGCGAACAAATCCAAATGATTTCGTTGGACAGTCCGCCAGACTTCGTGATCACCCCAAAGGAACCGGGACGGTACAATTTACAAGACACTAAATTATCGAAGGCTCCACCAATCACCCCCAGGCGGCATTCCCCAGCAGACATCACACCGATTGAGGAAGGACCGTTAAACGTCTTTTTCAGCGTGCGGGCATGTTTTCCAAGAAGCTTGGCATCCTTTTCCGGAAGTCCTTCGGTGATCATGGACACAGTTTTAATCTTGGAATTATCCAGAGCTTCCTTGGCACTGGCATAGCACCGGTCAGCACCAACATAGACCAGGCTGGTATTAATCTCGGGATGATTGGCTGTGGCATCCGCAATAGTTTTATAGATAGGAATTGTCACTGTTTGGTTCCCACAGATGACTTCATTCGTTTTTCCGGCATCTGGTGGATAGACAAAAGCCGAGACGTTCATCGGCTGTTTAATCATGTATCGAAACTCGGCCATCCGTTTGGCCGCATTGACCCCAGCCACACCACCCTGGATTACTACGTGGGTATCTTTTGTCGCCAAAATACTCATCGAACTCTCCTCAGTTCAGAATGTTGTCACTACTTAGGTTCTCGGGTTCAAGGTTCACGGTTGATCCCTTTACCTCGCCTCAAGATCTTCCGTTCAATCTGTATCTTTCCCCAACCGTGACCATGGAACCCATGAACCTAGCAGTTACAGTCTTGTTTGAATTAACTCTTTGACAACGCCATATCCACAATATCAGTCAATGGTAGAGTGCGATCGAAGACTTCAATGTTAAAGCCTTCTTTCTGAAGGTCCTTCATCATTGCCAACCCTTGTTTTTCATTGGGGCCACCTCGGCGCACCCAAATTCGGACATTGTCAAGCTTGCCCTCGGCTTTGGCTTTACGAAACGCATTGATAATCCCACCAAAGGTCTTTTTCACATCAGTGAAATTGGCAATCGCGCCACCGACAATAATATTAGTGATCCCAGGCAGCGAGCAGACTTTTTCGGTCAACACTTCCACGGCCCAATCCGGCGGATCTCCGGAGTATTCCGCATAATTAGCCAACTTTCCTCCACGAGCCACCACCGCATCAGAATAGTAGACGCTCGCGCCACCCCCGGCTGGGAGCATGGCAATATTGCCACCAGGAATTTCAATGAGCTTCACGGACCCTTTCACCTTGGCATCGACGGCCATGACTTCTTCTTCATTCTTGGTATAGGCCCGGCCAAACTCGGCCGCGAAGGGGAAGGTCCAATCTTTATGCCTAAATTTGGCATCACCATCGAGAAGCGTGACAGCGTCAAGAGCGACTAAGTCACCGGCAGCATTTGGCACGACCGGATTGATTTCCAAATATTGAGCRTCTTCATTGTCAAAGCAGGTATAGAGTTTCTTGAGAAACTCTGCCATTTTGGGAGCAGTGTCTCCGGAAAACCCAGCGTCCTTGACTAAACCCGAAAGAGCGGCATCGGTGGGCACTTCTCCGATATCAACTAATATACGCTTGACTTTATCCCAGTTCGCTTCAACCTCGATGCCCCCACACTTCGCCACCATCACCTCAACACCTTCGCGGGTGGATTTGGCCGAGGCATAATATTCGTCTGTATGATCAATGGCCTCAGACACAATCACTTCACGGATGGTGACTGAYTCCACYTGTTTCCCTAKCATCTCKCGAACYGCAGCCTTYGTSCCTGSGAGATCGAGTCCGACTTTCACWAGGCCMAGCTTAAACCGAGATCCCAGGGCCTCATGAGCCTTGGCCACCAATTTACTCTTTTGGAGCCAGTCGTTCGCCTGCGCGAGTTGGTCAAATTCATCCCCTGAACTCACGACAACATAGTTCGGGGTTTGAAGCCCCCACTTTTTCAGCAAGCCCATTCCCGGGCCTTCCAAAACCTTAGCCATAACGAAACCTTTGTTAAGGTGGGTGATAGGACACCGAACCTCGCATTTTAATGAGATTTTTTCGGATAGGCAATCAATCAGAAGACCCAGAAAATACCAGCGACGAAAGACCCAGAGAAACAGTCCCTTTGAACAGTATTCCAAGTAAATATTTCAGTGTTTTTCTTTTTTTTCAAAGGGTTGCAATCGAAATCAAATCAGCAGAAATTCATTAGTGAAAAAGTCGTCTTATCCATTCAGGGTGGGAGTTGAGAAAGCCACGTCTTATTCCTATCCCCTCGNNCCCCTTGAAGGGGGAGAGGGCTAGGGTGANGGGGAAGGCGACAAAAGCCACCAACACGTTCAACTGCTAAATCCAGCAGCAATGCCCTACACCAATAATAGTTTTTCAGAAAATTAAAAACCCTCCCTCCATGACCTCACCTGTACCGGCCGAGAGAGAAGAGAAGCTTGAATCTGGCAACTGTCATATTGAATGTTAAGACTCCCCCCTGTTTGTTGGACGCTTCTCGCCCACAGTCCCCCTTTTACGGAAATGATAGCCCCGTCTCCTTGGATGAAAAGGTCGCCGGTCACGATAATCATCCCTTGCCACGACACCTGCCCTTCAAGAATCGCCGTACCATCCACCAATAGGATTCCGTATCCCACGGTATTTCGAATAAGAAGACGACTGGAATTTGGCAAGCGAGACACAGTGGCCAAATAGGTTTCAGGAACWGAAGAGCTCCCCAATTGTTGATTCAACAAATCTGATTGAATTGGTATTGCCCCTCGACTGAGGTCACCAATTGATTGAACAAGATCTAAGACAACGCTCCCTTGAACGGGCGATCCCGGGATTCCATCAAATTGGACAGCAGGCCCTTGTGTGACAGTACTTCTTGAATACACCGGAGGAAGGCTGGAAACAACACCACAGGCATCGTGGCCATTGAGGGTTCCAGATTGACCAGAAAGGATGACATCCCCTACCGCATACAACGCGCCCAGATGATTCGGGCCTGCGGGATGGACCGCCTCGGCTTCCAAGAAAACCCCACCAACATCATTCCCCCCATTCGAGGTAATCAGCTCAATGGGGAACCAAGGCGTCGAACCTTGAGTAGTGAATGGTACAGGCTCAGTCGCATCGATATTCGGATATCCAAAATAGATGACATTTCCCACATTAGGGGACCGATGTGTTGACGTACTCCCGTCCCCATCGAAGTAATGGGGAGTGCTGGTGCGGTGCCCAGCCTGCTCCGCATCATATTCCGTTTTATGACGAAGTTTGACCCAGTACGGAAGAGCCGATTGCACACTATTGGGTTGAACCGCTGTGCTGGTGGGATTTCCAGGTTGAGGAATGAGATTCAAATATTGAGAAGAAAAGTTCGGGTCGTCTTGGGGCTCCCAGGTAGAAGACGTCAAAATATACACTGACCAGAAGGGATTGGATCGTTGGTCGAGATCAAACATAACAAATTGTTCAACCCCTGCTCGCGTGCGTAACCGCGCTTGACCTTCCGCCAATCCCGCCTCAGCCACATAAAAATCTTGCACCGCTCGCCGGTGATTCCCACTGATTTTAATCTCAGTCGAAGTCGTCTGCAACACCGTCGCTGCAACAATCCCCACCACCACAACCAACAATAACGCCGCGACTAAAGCAAAGCCCCGATTCCCGGCAGACACGGTTACTGTTCTTCCAGCTTGGTCACACATTGGCTATCCTATTATTCTAGCCTTGGCAGCGGGAACAGGTGTCAGGAACTTTTTTGCAAACTTTGCTTGCAACATGTAACAACCTCAAGTCACAGGGGGTAATTGATAGAACGTGAGTGATCTTCCTTCGTAAGGCAAGATTGCCTGAAAATCCATTCGGGAACTTCACCTGCCCACTTTTTTTCGACACCTGCTGTCTTTCCTACTACAATTGGGTTCTCTCGTCCCAAGAATCGCCGTGGGATCTTGTTTCTCCAACGATCGAGAGAGTCTTGAGGCACCCATGAACGTTGCTTTTGCCTTTTTAGCCGATATGGTTGTTTTCCTTCATGTGGGCTTTGTGCTCTTTGTAATTCTGGGCGGACTTCTTGTTCTTCAATGGAAATGGGTCATGTGGATCCACCTTCCTGCCGCGGTGTGGGGAGCCCTGATCGAATTCACAGGATGGATTTGTCCGCTGACACCACTAGAAAATTGGCTCCGGGAGGCAGGAGGGGAGCAAGGGTACCAATCCGATTTTATTGAACACTATGTTATGCCTCTTCTTTATCCAACCGGTTTGACTCGTGAGATCCAGATCTTCCTCGGGGTATTGGTGATTCTGTTGAACGTGGGAATCTATGCGTTGGTGTTTCACCGTCATAAAAAAACTCCTTAAGGGAATGGTGAAAAAATCCGCCAGCGGCGTTCTCGCCCTTTTGCCGTGCTCACGTACTATGAGTACGCTCCGCGCGTCAAAATGGCTGCGGCCTTGCTGGACGAACTTTTTTGAACATTCCCTCCCACTGACGATGCGTGGCTCATCTGGAGCTGTTATTGGCTGTTGGAGTGATATACTCAACAGGCCGTGAAGCGTGAAAACGCAAGAGGGAAAACACGTTTCAGATCACGCACCACGCTTAACGAATCACGATTTAAAATCCTTCGGCAAAACTCCGTAACTTCTTGCTCCGCGTGGGATGCCGCAGTTTCCGCAACGCCTTGGCTTCAATTTGCCGAATCCGCTCCCGCGTCACAGAAAAATCCTGTCCCACTTCCTCCAACGTATGGTCCGTCGCCTCCCCAATCCCAAACCGCTTGCGAAGAACCTTTTCCTCTCGGGGGGTTAACGTGCTCAACGACGTAGAAATTTGACGCTGTAAATCATAGCGCACGGCAGCTTCTATTGGCGACACCGCTTTCTTATCCTCGATAAAGTCCCCTAAATGACTGTCCTCTTCCTCTCCGATCGGGGTCTCTAACGAGATCGGCTCCTTCGCAATCTTCAAGATCTTCCGCACTTTCTCGAGCGACATCTCCATCCGCTCCCCAATCTCCTCCGGCGTCGGCTCCCGCCCCAATTGCTGCACCAAATGCCGCGACGTCCGCACCAGCTTGTTGATCGTTTCGATCATATGCACGGGGATGCGGATAGTTCGCGCCTGGTCCGCAATCGCTCGCGTGATCGCCTGCCGAATCCACCACGTCGCATACGTACTAAATTTATATCCCCGCTGATATTCAAACTTATCCACCGCCTTCATCAACCCAACATTGCCCTCTTGGATCAAGTCTAAAAACTGCAGTCCCCGGTTCGTATACTTCTTCGCAATACTCACAACCAACCGCAGGTTCGCTTCAATCAACTCCGCCTTTCCCCGCTTCATCTTCTCCTCGGCCCGCTCTAACGTCAGGAACGCCCTCTTGAATTCGGCCGCCGGCAGCAGCACCTCTTCCTGTTCGATCCGCCGCACCGTCCCCTGCCCGTCCTGAAACGCCCGCATCAGCTTTTCCAAGGCCTCATCGCTATAGCCCGTCTTCCGCCGCACCGCCGTGTAGACCGTCCGCTTCCGCCCCATCTGCCGAATCACTTTGGCGGCTTCTGTCCGTGGCTTCCCAATCCGCCGGCAACAATCCTCCACCACACGCTCGGCTCCCCGTAACGCAACCCCTTTCTCTTTAATCCGCCGCAACAGCTCATCCCGTACTGCCGGTTGCACATTCATGGCATCAAGCCGCTCGACAATCTGTTGCTGCACTCCATGGAGTTGCTTCCCAATCCGGTCCTGCTGCGCTGCCGAAGCCTTGCGCCGCTTGTCATAGATGGTGAGTAGGCTCTTGCCCACCCGGCGCATTTTCTCGAGTTCCGCCAGGGTGCGCTGCAGGAGTTCTTCTTCATCTTGTTCGTCTTCGACGTCTTCTTCCTCGAGCTCCTCCTCTTCGGTGGGCTCATGAACCAGCACGAAATCTCGAACCCGTAAATCCCCTTTTTTTATCGCAAGGCGCAGGGCGTCCAAATAGGTCAATGTCATGGGCATACCGGCAATGGCAAAAGCTAATTCATGTTTGCCATCTTCAATCCGTTTGGCTAGCTCAATCTCGCCTTCGCGAGTCAACAACGAAACACTCGCCATCTCGTTAAGATAGAGCCGCACCGGATCATCGATTCGGCTAAGGGCGCCTGGGGTTAAATCAATTTCCTTTTCATTTTCCTCTGAAGATTCCTCAACCTCCTCAGCTGCCCCCACTTCGGCAGCATCTTCGGTATGTTTCTGGTTGGTGGTTGCCCCATCAGAGGGCACCCCTGCCACGCCTTCAATGGCATGCTCTTTAAAGGAAGGAAATAAAGTGGACAAATGATCCGAGGTCTCTGAATCGACGGTTAATGGTCCATTCAGTTCATCGTACTGTAATTGACCCGGGTCTTTTCTAATTCCTGAGAGCGGTTTGACCCTCCCCAAAACGCTGTGTTTAGGCATTGTCTCTCCCCAAAAAGTTTACAAATTGGAATGATTGCCACATTCCTAATCTCGAATATTTTTTGCAGACGACGAGACTCGCTGTGTATTCTCTCGATAACAATTTTTTACATACTTCACTGACCACAGAGCACAATTATAGAATTGTGCCAGTTTGGAGCCCGATATCACAATACGTAGAATAWCGTAATATGTCGTTGATCGAAAAAKTTAACGTCGGGAAAACAAAGAMACTCAACCCTCGGGATCGGAACCAGTAGAAGTTGATTGTTCGGCCCAGACCTGAACCCAAACCTGAAMAAAGATTCTTTTGAAGGTTTCTAAAAAATWGAAACGCCTCCAGAAACYMGAAGRCRTGCTATGGATGGCAACCCATATTTTAGCCTTTGAGGACTTCTTTTTGATCTTTATAGAACCTTCTCGTTTCCAAGCTTCCGGCCTAGAGAAATACCCATGTTGGCAAACCCTTATTACATACCAGAATAATGGTTCACTTTTCAAGAATAATCGGCTACTTTAGGCCTAAGCATTACAACCATCAATGGCTAAATGTCTTGCGAGAGAAATTAAAGCTCACAAAAACACGTATAGCGMTAAAATATCACTAAAATCATATGAATCCTTATGRCCCTAATATACCTAACTTTTAGGCAATTAAGGGCACCTCTAAAAACCAGRCATTTTTTGTGAGGGCAAGGAAGCCGCGCGYGGAAAACCGGAATGTATGGGCGAATACATGAGGATTTGAGCACGCGGCTGACGCCGCCATCACGGAAAAGGACGGTTTTTAGAGGTGCCCTTAATCTAAAAAGTCACAGTTTTTTCTCCCGTGGAAAGATAGTTCATTGCAGCCTGATTATCCTCACAGGATGCCAAGGGGTTGATTTAAAGGTACTTTGTGATAGCTTGATGCCCCTTGCCCAAGAAGCCTGTCTAAGAATCGACGGATCTACTGTGGGTGCCCTAGATTTGGCCAAATCGTCCGATCCTTTGCGTTGAATAACCAACTATTTGCCGCAAACGACCCAAACATCTGACTTAAACCTAGAACCAGCATGCCCTCGCGACAATGGCTAACCTTGGACACACTCCAAGGGTTAGGTCAGTTGCCAAAACACAACAGACTTTGATCTTCAGAAACCTTGTCCTTCATGCCACTCAACTATTCAGAACAATCTAGGAATCCCAGAAAATTGATTGCCCAAACTTGGGTACCCTTAGCTGCCAGTTGGCTGCTCATGGGCTTAGAGCGACCCATTGTGAGCGCGTTCATGGCCAGACTCGAAGCCCCTGAAATAAACCTTGCCGCCTATGCCAGTGCGGTGTTTCCACTTTCGCTGATTATTGAGTCGCCCATTATCATGCTCTTGGCAGCATCAACGGCGTTGTCGAAAGACTGGGCCTGGTATCGCTTTTTGCGAAACTTTATGGCTGGATTGGCAGCCTTTCTGACCGTCATCCATATGCTCGTCGCGTTCACCCCGCTTTTTGATTTTCTGGTGTCAACCCTTCTCAAAATTCCAGAAGCGGTCGTCGAACCCGCTCGGATCGGCATGATGCTCATGACGCCCTGGACTGCCTCCATCGCCGTTCGTCGATTTCACCAGGGGATATTAATTCGACATGGTCARTCACGYTGGGTCGGYATTGGRACCGCYATYCGACTCATCGCCCTWTTGGYRGGACTYATTCTTGGCATAGGRATAGGRACGCCCTCAGGCATTRTCGTRGGAACCTTTGCCATTTCYCTTGGGGTCTTGASCGAGGCTGTGTTTGTCCGCTTGCGMACACAACCCATTCTCAACAAACTGAAGCARCTGCCTCACAACCAAACTGACCCGCCTCAATTCAGAAAATTCCTACGATTTTATATTCCCCTCGCCACCACCCCGCTCCTCACCCTACTGGCCCTGCCGATTGCCAGCGCGGCATTGAGCCGTATGCCTTCACCTATGGAAAGCTTCGCCGTGTGGCCGATCCTCGGCGGCCTCGTGTTTTTATTCCAGGGTATTGGGCTCGCCTACCAAGAAGTGGTGGTCGCATTAATCGACAAACCAGCCTTCTATGTCCCACTACGCCAGTTTGCCCTCCAACTCGCCATGGGAAACAGCACGATATTGTTGCTCATTGCGATCAGTCCACTCGCAGAATTTTGGTTTGTTACTCTGTCGGGGCTGGCCCCCGAGTTAGCCACACTAGGGAAAACGGCCTTATGGTTCGCCATTCTGTTGCCGGCGTTAACGGTGATAGAAAGTTGGTTCCAGGGAGTTCTGGTTCATGCTCATAAGACGAAAGGCATCATCGAAGCTGTCGCCTTGTACCTCATCGTTAGCGCGACCATTCTGGGATATGGGATTTACCTTGGAACCGTGACGGGCATCTACATGGGCTACATTGCAGCTGCCTGCGGCCTCACCATGCAAACCCTTTGGCTTGGATTTCGGTGTCAGGAATGCGTGAAACGTGATGAGTTATTCGAAAAAGATTGATACCCGAGATACGAACGACGAAATACAAAGTAGGCCTGTTGAATATTGCACTCCAATAGCCAATCAAAGCTCCAGATGAGCCACGCATCGTCAAGGGGAGGGAATGTTCARRRRAGTCCGTCCAGCAAGGCCGCAGCCMTTTTGACGCACGGAGCGTACGCCCAGTACGTGAGCACGACAAAAGGGAGAGAACGCCGCTGGCAGCTTTTTTCAACATTCCCGGTAGGTTTTCGGGGTAGGCAATTGCTTGCCATAAGTTTTAGAGAGCAGCTGACTCATAAGCCGCGGGCCGGGGGTTCGAGACCCTCCACCGCCACCATATTTTTCAACAGCTTATGAGTTTGATGTTCTTGCCCCAGTGAATCAGGTTGCGCCGGGGTTGCAGATCCCCCTCCCCCACGACCATATCCTTCCCTTATCTTCGGTTGTTGCATCGAGTTTATTAACCCATTTGCGATTCCGTTTCTCAAATTAGGTGGGAATAGATATCCATCGTCACCAGGTATGGAGGAATGGCCTGGTTGCGATTGCACATATTTGGGTGGAGCCCTCTGTTCAGCCAACTSTRANCGYAAGTGTAMCCTTTTTCTCTCAGAYCCCTCACATCCTAYGCAACCARAKGCAATCTTGAAACCACTCAGAATCTTGTGGTAAATCATCGTCAATTCTTTCATACAATATATATAAAGGAGACGAAGAGATGAAATGGTTGCAAGGATTGGTTTTCTTGCTGGGTTTGATATGGCTAACAGGCTGTGCAAGTCATACACCGGAGCCGACATCTCACCAAGAAGCCATTGGGTTAGGGATCGTGGAAGGCACGAAAGGATACCAGCAATTGCAGAAAGATCTCCTGACCAGGAATGATGTGGTTCGAAAGGCTCGCGGCCAAGTGCATCACATCGAAGGGGCGGCCTATGTGGTCCTTACAGAAAGTCAAAGCGAAGTTCGGCTTCCTGTTGATGAAAATACTCGAATTGATCGCCCTGCTCATATCGGTGATTGGATTGATGCCTATGTCGATGAAGCTGGTCGTGCGCTTGTGATCCGAAATGTCGATGACCAGATTATTCTAGAATAAGCGGAGCCTCACCCCATCACCCCCCCCACCTAACGAATTATCCGGTCTAGGTATTTATACCTTGCATCCGTATTTTT
>LKGT01003073.1_pt1 | contig 10378 bp, 6 predicted proteins | sample 503861 | NCBI WGS metagenome assembly LKGT01 (sample SAMN04113194, study PRJNA297058) | marine sediment metagenome | biome: marine benthic biome; feature: marine benthic feature; material: marine sediment; isolation source: sediment sample collected at the water-sediment interface from the South... ...
GAATCCGGGCGTGCTGGAAAAACCGGAGGACGGTCGGTACGACACCGGCGACATCGTGTCCATCGACGACCACGGGTTCGTGACGATCCAAGGCCGGGCCAAGCGCTTCGCCAAGATCGCCGGCGAAATGGTTTCCCTGAGCGCGGTCGAAAGCTACGCCAATGCCGTTTGGCCGGAACACATGCACGCGGTCGTCAGTATACCTGACGCAAGGAAGGGTGAACAGGTGGTGCTGGTCACGGAGAAATCGGACGCCAGCCGCGAACSGCTCCTTGCCTACGCRAAAGATCAAGGAATCGCAGARWTCATGGTGCCGAAGACCATCCGKATCGTCSACAAGATGCCCGTGTTGGGCACGGGYAAACTGGACTATGKCGGGRTCAAGAACTTGGTCGAGACCGGGGCATGACGGAATGTCCWCGGTGATCGAAGACCCGGTCYCGCGCGGGGCCCGTGATAGCGKCCCCGCGAAATTCTCCTCTTTTCGGGTCGATTGTTTGGGCGGCTACGAAAAARWTTTGAYATCGTCAACGGACYCGCCGRGCTTGGCCCACGGGTCGAACCGGGAAAGAACAGATGGATATAARCAAGATCCCYGTGGGMAAGAAWCCGCCGTACGACATCAACGTMATMATCGAGGTKCCGCTTGGTGGCGACCCGGTGAAATACGAGATGGACAAGGACTCGGGCGCCATGTTCATCGACCGGCTGCTGCACACCGCCATGCGCTACCCGTGCAACTATGGCTTCGTCCCCCACACATTGTCCCTTGACGGCGACCCTGTCGACGTACTGGTGGTTGGGGCCACGCCGGTGGCTGTAGGTAGCGTTATGCGCAGCCGTCCCGTCGGCGTACTGATGATGGAGGACGAGGCTGGGCAGGACGAAAAGATTTTAGCCGTGCCCCATGATGCGCTGTTCCCCTTCTATAAGGACGTCAGCTCCTATCGGGGCTTGCCTGATATTCTGCTTGAGCAAATCGCCCACTTCTTCAGCCATTACAAGGACCTGGAAAAGGGCAAATGGGTGAAGGTGGAGCGCTGGGGAGAGGCCGAAGAAGCGGGAAAAATCATTATGGAAGCCATTGAACGGGCTGGACCGGAGCAAGCTGCGGCAACCGCGCGGGACATATGACGGGGCAACGGGCATGCCCTAAATTTTCCGGTGGAGCGCGTGACGGGACTGTTCGTTGCGGGAGACACGATCGAYGTCCACTGAGCCTGTCGCGCAGGTTTGGCTCAAGCATGGCKGTGCATTTWTGGTGTCCCTCCTATAAATTCCGTCCGGCTCAGAAATTCTAGCTATTCCGCGCGGCGCCCAGTAGCATCGGCGGCATGCGCACAAACCAGATTGCAACTTGAGTTGGTTGCGGGCCCCGGATTTGAACCCGCGGCCGAACCAGGGGGCGATTCCCTGAACCAAGAGATGCATTCCCTGTTCCCGTGTTCTAATTCCCTGTTCTTTGTCTAGAATTCCCTGTTCCATTGCGTAGGGAATTCTCCCGTAAATGATTGAAAGTGTGTGGGAATATCCGGTGCGCAGGCGTGGTTTCCCTGTTTTTTTGCGTTTTTTCCCTGTAAATCGGGGGTTATCAGGGAATTTCGATAGAGAAGGGTTCGCAGCAGACTGCGTCCTCCGCCAGCCTTCGCTCGTCGAGCTACGGCTGGCTCACGCCAGTAAGACAGCGGAAGCGGGATTAGAGCGAGGCTGCCCTCCGACCTTCGGTCGGCCAAGGCCGAAGCCTTCTTGCCCGCCGAAGCCTCGGCGAAGGTGGGGGCGAAGGAGGGCCGGTTCCGGAAGCGTGAAATGTTCTACGTGTACCTCATCCAAAGCCAAACCTTCCCTGAGCAACGATACATCGGTTTCACGACAGACTTGAAAAAGCGCATCGATACCCACAACGCCGGGGGTTCGGTGAACGGAGCCAAGGTTCGACGACGGGTTCCGAGCGGGCATCTGTCAGCGCCGGCCAACCCGTTATTGAAACCTGTTATTGAACTAGGGAGAAACAGTTTCTATCCTACAGCGCGCGCTGGACACCTGCGGGGTGAAACGGTCCCAGGTAAAAATGGACATGCCAGCCGGGGCGGGGGAGCGCCATGGGGGAACATTTCAAAATTGCCGTGATCGGGTCGGGTCCAGGCGGGCTCAGCACCGGCGCCCGCGCGGCGGAACACGATGTTTCCCACATCCTCCTCGAGCGCGCGCCGCATTGCTCAGACACCATCTTCAAGTATCAGAAGGGCAAGTTCGTGATGGCGACGCCCAACCTGTTGCCGCTTCGCAGTTCCCTCACCTTCGAGGCCGGTACCCGCGAGCGCGTCCTGGAGGCTTGGGATGAGGAAGTCGCCGGTCTCGGCGTCAATCTGCGCCTGAACACGGAGGTCACCGGGATCCGCCTGGAGAACGGCACCTTCGATATCAGCCTTGCCAACCAGGATCCGATCACCGCCGACCACGTGGTGCTGGCCATAGGCCTGCAGGGGAATCTCCGCAAGATGGGCGTGCCCGGCGCCGATGAGTATCTCGTCCAGTATCAGCTCGACGATCCCAAGGAGTATATGGACGAGACCATCCTCGTGATCGGCGCCGGCGACGCGGCGATAGAGAATGCGGTGGCGCTGGCCGAGCAGAACAACGTCATCATCGTCAACCGCCGCGGCGAGTTCGCCCGCGCCAAGGAAGGCAATCTGAACCTGATCACGAAGTCCATCGAGGATGGCGTCTTGCAGTGCATGTACAATTCCTCGCCCATAAGGGTGGAGCCCGATAGGATTATCCTCAAGACCGAGGATGGCGAGGCCGAGGTGAAGTGCGACCGTGTGATCGCCCGACTCGGCGCCGACCCGCCGCGCAAGTTCGTCGAAGCCTGCGGCATCACCTTTTCAAGCGATGACCGGGCGGCCTTGCCGGAGCTGGGCTCCCACTACGATTCGAACGTCCCGGGCCTCCATATCATTGGCGCCCTCGGCGGCTTCCCCCTGATCAAGGCGGCGATGAATCAGGGTTACGAGGTGGTCGAGTACATCCTCGGCAACGATATCAAGCCGGCGGACGAGCCATTGCTGGAAGAAAAATTCAARGTCATCGGGGACCAGGTCTCGGTAGACGAGGTGCTCGCCACCATCCGGRAAAACGTGCCGCTGCTGTCGGAGCTYACCASCATCCAGTTGCGTGAGTTCCTCAGCGACAGCACCATCCATGCGAAGCGCCCCGGGGACACGATCTTCGAGCGCAACGACTATACCAACAGYTTCTTCACCATCMTCGAGGGTGCCGTCGATATCATCGTCGACCCCGAGAAGCCCGACGAGCCCGTGACCCTTGGGACCGGCGAATTCTTCGGAGAGATCGGCTTGTTGTCGGGGCGCCGGCGAAGCGCCACCGTGAAATCCGGGACGGCGAGCATCCTCATCGAAACGCCGCGCCGCTCGGTGATCAAGCTGATGAACTCGGTCACCTCGGTCAAGCGTACGATGGACGAGGTCGCCGTCGGGCGTCAAATCCAGACCCAGTTGGCGCCGGACGTCTCGATGGAGGACCTTGCCGATGTCATTCACGGCGCCACGATCGAGCAGTTCTCGGCCAATGAGATCCTGATGACGGAGGGCGAGCCCGGCGACAGCCTTCACCTGATTCGCAGCGGCTCGGTGACGATTTCACGTAATATCGGCGGGCGCGAAGTCGTTCTGTCCTACGTGGCCGCGGGCAACTACATCGGTGAGATGGCGCTGCTATCGGACGCGCCGCGCGCGGCGACGGTGCGCGCCGCCGTCGCCACCGAAACGGTGAAGATCGACGGCGCCGCGTTCATCGCCCTTCTCGATAGCCGGCCGGACCTGCGCCGCCAGATCGAGACCAAGCTCCAGTCCCGCTTGATCGACAACGTGGCGATGGAAAGCCGGCCGGAAKCCGGCAGCATCATCGATTATCTCGTCGGCGAAGGGATCGGCGAGGCCACCGACGTCCTGCTGATCGACGAGTCCCTGTGYATCCATTGCTACAATTGCGAAAAGGCCTGTGCGKCGACCCACGGTGGSRCCTCGCGGCTGGATCTGGAGGCCGGTCCTACTTTTGCCACCATCCACGTCCCCACCTCGTGCCGCCATTGCGAACACCCCCACTGCATGACCGATTGTCCGTCGGATTCGATCCATCGCGCGCCCAACGGCGAGGTGTATATCGATGATACCTGCATCGGTTGCGGCAACTGCCAGCGCAACTGCCCCTATGGGGTCATCCGCATGGCGGCCGCGGGGCCTTCCGAACCGAACCTCCTGATGTCGCTGTTGTTCGGATCCGGCGACGGGCCCGATGCCGCCGGGACCGGCGAGTCCGGCCAGGTTGGCGATCCCCGTAAGTCAGCGATCAAGTGCGATATGTGCAAGGACATACGCGGTGGTCCGGCCTGTGTCCGCCATTGCCCGACCGGCGCGGCGATCCGCGTCAGTCCCSAGGAATTCCTGTCGATCGCCAGCTTGCGGAACTGACAGTCGATACCGAGAACCGATCTCATGGTCGCGGATTAGGGAGAAGCAATGCAAACGGACATCCATGAAGCCGCGTTGGTTTACAGGGGCTTCCGGTATCTGAAACTGGCGGTGCTGATGGTGGTGGCGGCGGTCGTGGCCTATGTCATGCACGCGCCGATGGGGTCTCCCAATGGCGGCACGTGGCTCGGCTACACCCTGGGTGGCGCCGGCGCGCTGCTGATCGTGTGGCTGGCCTACTTCGGAATCCGCAAGCGGCGCTACCAATCCGGACGGGGCCTGCTTCGCGGCTGGTTGTCGGCGCATGTCTACCTCGGGCTGGCGCTCATCATCATCGTCACCCTGCACACCGGATTCCAGTTCGGCTGGAACGTCCACACCCTCGCTTACGCCCTGATGATACTCGTGATCGCGAGCGGCATCTTCGGCATCTATGCCTACGCCCGCTACCCGTCACTCGCGAGCGAGAGCAGTGGCGGCATGAGGTTCGATGAGATGCTCTTGGCAATCGCCGAAATCGACCGGGAATGCCGCCAGGCGAGTTTGAAGCTCGGCCAGGAAATCAACCAGGAGGTTCTCCGGTCCTGCCAGCAGACCCGCGTCGGCGGGCCGGCATACCGGCAATTATCGGGAACCGAGCCGGATTGCCCGACCACACGTGCCCTAGGGAACGTCCGCGGCCTGGCGGCGCAGGTTCCGGCCGAGGACGCCGGGGATGTTCGTAAGCTCCTGACCCTGCTTGCCAAGAAGGTCGAGCTCCTGGCGCGGGCGCGGGCGCTGGTGCAATTCAGGGCGCTGTGGAACATTTGGCTCTATGYCCACATMCCGCTGTCGTTCGCCCTCTTGGCGGCCCTCCTGGCCCAYATCGTTTCCGTGTTTTTCTACTGGTAACCGATGATGAAGTGCCTGGTTGCTCATGAGACGCGCCGGACGAAGGATRCCGTCTCGCGCCGGGAGGAAGAGATAACGGCCGAGGCGCTTCGCTTCGGCCGGGGCGCCGAAAACGAGGTGTATCTTCCCGATCCTCGCGTGCCGCTGCAATTCGCCCGGCTCCGCCRAGTCGGTGATCGCTTGGTCATCCAGGCGGAAGGTACGGCCGATCTGCGCGTCAATGGCGTGGTGTTGCGAACGGCCTCGGTCTCCCCCGGCGACACCATCGGGCTCGGGCCTTACGAAATCACCATCGACGAACCTCCCGAGGGCGCGGATACGGCGATTACGGTCAGGCTGGTGGAGCCGCTGGGGGACGATTTACAACAGCTGCTGGCGCGCAGCCAGACCGGTCTTGCCGCCACCAGGTTGTCGAAGCGGATGTGGTCGTGGGCGCTTTTCCTCGGCATTTTCGCCGTCTTCCTGGCGTTGCCGATCGCCGCGTTCTTCTTGCGCGGTACCGATGAAGCGGTGAGCCCGATGCTGGTAGAGGCCGAAAAACCCCCCGATAGCGGTGAACCCAAACGATGGCTCCCGATCAGGYTCGACAGCCCYTGGATAAGCGGRGAAATMTCGGSRCCCCACAAGTTCATCGCCAAGGACTGCAACCTTTGYCACCAGAAAGCCTTCGTCCAGGTCCCCAACGAGGCCTGTCTTGCGTGTCACAAARATGTCGGCMAGCACGCCGACCCCGTCAAGTTCCCGCTCGCCWCGCTGGTCCAAGTGCGATGCCAGCAATGCCATAAGGAACACGAAGGGCCAAAGCCCATAATCCGCGCCGATCAGGCCCTATGCGTRGCCTGTCACCGAGACCTGAAGCGTCAAGCGGCGAAGACSACGCTCATCGACACCRCCGACTTCGAACGCCATCACCCGGATTTTCGCCCCAACRTCATGGTCGATCCGTGGACACGGACCACCAAGCGCATTGGGCTTAACGCCCAGCCGCGTGAGATGTCCAATGTAAGATTTTCGCATAAGAAACATCTCGTCGCGAACGGCGTAAGGAGTCCGAAGGGGAAACAGAAGCTCGGTTGCGGCGACTGTCACCAGCCGGCACCCGGAGGCGCCGGCATGAAGCCCATCGACATGGAAAGCCATTGTCAGGCATGCCACGCGCTGGACTTCGAAAAGAACGCGCCATCGCTACCGCACCGGCGGCCCGAAGCGGTCGAGGCTACGATCAGGGGGTACTACAGCGCGCTGGCGATCCGGGGCGGGGTCAAGGATGCGGATGCGCCGCCGGCGGTGCGCCGGCGCGCCGGCACGCCCTTGCCTGTGACCACGACCAAGGATGTCCTTGCCTGGGTGAACAAGCGCACCAGCAAGGGCGTAGCATTCGCTTTCAGCAAAGCCCGGTGCGGCTTTTGTCATGAGGTCCGCAAGGACGGCGCGGGCTCGGCCGGGGGGGCGCCCGGGGGGACGAAATGGCGCATCAAGGCACTGGTGACCGACCGGTGGCTGGTGAAGGGTAACTTCGACCACGCCAGCCATACCGCGGTGACTTGCATGGGTTGTCATAAGGCCACGACGTCGGACAGTAGCGGGGACGTACTGTTGCCGCCCTTGGCTTCGTGCCGGGAGTGCCATGGCGGCGAGAAGGCCACGGCCAAGGTGCCATCGACATGTATCTTGTGCCATGACTTCCACCTATCCGGTCGAGGTCGCATGTGAGGGTCGCTGGAATCGCCCGCCCGGTCACACGACTCCCTCGCCGGCTCGCGGGCCGCCGTGGACACCCGTATACGAACCTGATAACGTAAAATGCGGCGCTTTCCGTAGGAGAGAGACACCGTACGCAGTATTGAAATTGTCAAAAGCAGGATGGTGAAGAACCGACCACCGGGCGATTTCAGCGTTGTTTCGGTTGGTCTGAGGGCTGTCTGCTAGAAAATATAAACAGGTTGTATGTCAAACAACAATCGTGGCCTGGACCATGGGGCGCAAGGAAAAATGGGAGGCTYGCGATTTGTACTGTAATCCYGACATTCATCCATCCTGTCCATGGCTTGYCCCAGTCGTCGGCGTCGAGGGTCGGGTCGATGGCGCCCGCGCTTTCGATGTCATCGGGCCCGAGAACCTAGCGACCACGATTTGCCAGGAGCGCGAGAAACGCGGTCCTTAATTTGAAGCGTGAYTGTTTGGAGGTGACACCAACCAAAAATCGCTGGTGCCAAGCTGCGGCCAAAAATTAACGGCGYAGYCAAGAACGATAAGAATATCAGGGAGATGGWTTTGACCCGCATTTTTCGGCTGAGGCTGTCGGCGCTTGGGYTGACGTTGATGGTGGTCGCCCATCCGGCCACGGCCAAAGACCACGAATTCAAGCTGAGCCGAGTGTCCCATCAACTGATTTCGGCCGAAGCCGATAACGTCCATTTGGGGCAGTTATTGCGGTGGCTCGGCGCCCATGCCGGCATCGACGTCGAAACGACGGCGGCCGCCGACCGCCACTTGAGATACAGCGGCACCTTGACGGGCACCGTGGGAGGACTGCTTCAGCAGCTTCTCGAAAACGAAAATTACGTGGTGATGTTTTCGCCCGCCGATCATCACGGCGCCCGAGGGAAGCGGAAGGTCGCCAGGATCTTGGTGATGGGTCCGGCCGGGGACGGGCGCGGCGCGCGCGGCGCGAAGCGGCCGGAAWWCGCGCCGGCGCGCGACGCCGCGCTTTTTGAAGAGGACAGGCCGGGGACCGGGGGCGYCGGCCCCAAAGTCGGTGATCTCTTGCYGGCTTCCACCGAAGTTTCCACCGCCGTCCAAACCACCARGGACCCGGCGSCGCCTGGCAACGCGCCGSGATCGATAAAGGCCGCCGGTGACGGACCGGAACGGTTGCTCCCGTCCGGGACGGCGTTATCGAGCATGCTCGTCGATCCGGCCCAYGCCCAWATAACCCGTACCGTCCAACTCGGTGGTGAMGTSCCGCTTGCGACCCACGTCATCACCAAAACGACGGATGGCARGACCCTGCAACGAACGGCGCTTGGCGAATGGGTTCCSTGGGACCGCGATGAAGCGACCCTGATCGACARCCGGTTCACGCCATCGGGCGGRAMCTTGACCTTCAAGGTCGACGAYGRATCCCTCATGGACCGGTTCTTTCCGATCTCCTACACCGTCGCCTATCGRACCGAAACGGGGTTGAAWTTCGGCGTCTTTTCGGTGATGCCGCGCCAACCCGCGCCGAGGTGAGCGAGCGCCATGGGTCCGTTGCGGTCTTACCGGTGGATTGTCTTGGCGTTGATCATACTCCTTGGCGCGCCATCGTGCCTGCCYGAAGGGAAGAGCGCGGGTTCCACTTCCGGGTCGTCCGGCGGCAGCGGTTCGGGAGGCGGGCCCTATTTCTTGGCGRTGGCCGATACCGAGAAGATCATCGCCCAGGCCGTCCAAGAATCCCAGGCCCGCGGCAAGCTGTCGACCATTGCCGTGGTTGACCGGGTCGGCAATGTGCTCGGCGTGTTYCGGATGACCGGCGCCGATGAAACCATCGTGATTACCTCGGGACGGGGGGTCACGTCGGGGCTCGAGGGGGTGGGGGTCCCCGATACCCTGGCGGCCATCGCCAAGGCGGTGACCGGCGCCTACCTGTCGTCGGCGGGCAACGCCTTCACCTCGCGCACCGCCAACCAGATCATTCAGGAGCATTTCAATCCCAAAGAGACCTTCGCGCCAAGCGGGCCGCTGTTCGGCGTGCAGTTCAGCAGCTTGCCGTGCTCCGATCTCAGCGTCAGTTTCGCCTCCGGCATGCCGCAGGCGTTCATCGGACCGAAGCGTTCGCCGCTGGGCCTGTCGGCCGATCCCGGCGGTCAACCGCTTTACGTGGACGACGATCTCGTCGGCGGGATCGGCGTCATCTCCGACGGGATCTACGGCCTCGATCTCGACATTTCCGACGTCGACACCGACGACGACGAGTTGATCGCCATCGCCGGCACCTTCGGTTTCGAGGCGCCGATCGATATCCGCGCCAACCACATCACGGTGGAAGGCAAGACCCTGCGCTTTGCCGATGGTTCGACCACGGACCTGATTTCCGATCCTAATGTCGCACCCTCCCTCGCCTCCATCATCATCGACGGGGTCGGCGGTCTCGAAGCGGTAAAAGGATACAACGATAGTCCCATCGCTACCGGCAAGGAGTTCGGCAATGCCGATTCCGGCATCCGGGCCGACAGCAGCGGCGCCTTCGGCAGCCTCGATGCCTTCATTCTGGTCGACGGCTCGAATGTGCCGCGTTTTGCGCCGAAGGCCGGGACCGAAGGAGATCTCACCCAGGCCGAAGTCACCACCATACTCACCGAGGCGCTTAAAATCGCTTTCCGCGCGCGGGCGCAGATTCGCCGGCCGCTCGGCAGCCATGCCCAGGTCACCGTCTCCGTCGTCGACACCAACGGAGATGTGTTGGGAATCGTCAGGACGCCCGACGCACCGATCTTCGGCACAGACGTCTCGTTGCAGAAAGCGCGTACCGCGGCCTTCTTCTCCAACACCGTCGCCGCCGCGGACCTAAACAGCGTGGGAGCGCCGATTAGCGATTATGTTACCGACGTGCAGGCGTTCGTCGGTCCGACCGCCTTGACCGACGGAATCGCCTTCTCCGACCGCGCCGGCGGCAATCTTGCCCGGCCCTTCTATACCGATGGCATCGACGGCAACCCGCATGGCCCCTTCAGCCGGACCTTCGCCGATTGGAGCCCGTTCTCGACCGGGCTGCAGTTGGACCTTGTGGTCGGCAATCTCGTCGAGCATCTCCTGTTCGTGGCCGGCGCACCCGACGACACGGGAAAATGCACGGGTCTGCCGATAGTGAACATGGGGACGATGGCGAGCCGCCTCGCCAACGGCATCCAGATCTTCCCCGGCAGCGTGCCGATCTACCGCAACGGCACCCTGATCGGCGGCATCGGCGTTTCCGGCGACGGCATCGACCAGGACGACATGATCTCCTTTCTCGG
>LKGT01003678.1_pt1 | contig 10377 bp, 9 predicted proteins | sample 503861 | NCBI WGS metagenome assembly LKGT01 (sample SAMN04113194, study PRJNA297058) | marine sediment metagenome | biome: marine benthic biome; feature: marine benthic feature; material: marine sediment; isolation source: sediment sample collected at the water-sediment interface from the South... ...
AAAATAATAGTTCGCTCCGGTTTTGCGGAGGCAATTTCAATCGCCTGGTCAAGCAAAGGCTTATAGGGTATTACCCGGTTTATTTCGATACCGCACGAGGCGGAGAGGATCAATTTCGGTTTGGAATCATCAATACGGATGGCTAATTCGTTAGCAGCGAAGCCCCCGAAAACAAGCGAGTGGATTGCCCCAATCCGGGCGCATGCAAGCATTGAAATGACCGCTTCAGGCACCATTGGCATATAGATGATCACTCTATCGCCTTTCTGTACACCCTGGTTGGCGAGTACCCCGGCGAATCGGGCCACCTGTTCCAGCAACTCACGATAGGTGAAACGCTTGATCGTGTCGGTGACCGGGCTATCATAGAGGAGTGCTAGTTGATCGGCTCGCCCATTTGCCACGTGCAGATCAAGGGCATTGTAGCAAGTGTTGACCACGCCGCCCTTGAACCACTGATAGAACGGTTGTCGGGAATTGTCAAAAACCTTGTCCCATTTCTTATACCAGTGGACATCCTCAGCTGCCTCTGCCCAGAAACCTTCCGGGTCTTCAAGTGACTGTGTATAGAGTTTTTCATAGGCACTTGCCATAGCTACTTCCTTTCACAGTTATCTTTTGGAATGGTTGCCCCCGGTTGCCTCTTGCCATTAGTAACTGACAAGTAATTTTCCGCCATTTTTTGGCAAGAAATGAAAATTCAAATCCCAAAAAGCAAAGATTTCACGCAAAGACGCGAAGGCGCAAAGNGSATCRCAAAGAAAACCTTKGCGTCTCTGCGACTTTGCGTGCGCTTTTAATTTTCTTTTTGGTTCCGGCTTGTCCGGGTTAGGTCGTCATCTTATTCCTAAGTTAGTGGAGCAGGTCACCACATCCAAGGGTTGGTGCGTGGGTCTTCGGTAAACAGGCTCACAGAAGGTTGTGAAGTCTCAATTGGAGATGTGCTTCTTGACCGACGGATACATTTGTGCATTTGGTGGGTGTATCGCGCCAAAATCTGCTAAAAGCTGACCAGTCCCGAAAGATAGATTCGGCATCTGTTCAGGGTGCAGCCGAAGCAACTATCAAAGCCGGAATTCAGCACTATGTATAGATCAGTGTCGCGCATCCGGCTCCGGAAATGAAAGCGTACATCACGGTAAGGGTTGAGTCTGAAAAGATTATTCAGGAGAGTGGTTTGAATGCTACCAATCCGTACAAAATTATTGAAGATTTTGCCGACAGCAGAAATCGGTAAAAGATCGGGACCGGTTAAACTTCATCAAAATGACCTGTACACTTCAGTATGCCATTGAAAATCCTTATGTTGGCACTTATATTTTAGAGGTTGAACAAATTCCTAATGCGGCAGACTTGAAGCTAAAAATCTAGTAGAAGTTAATAAATAAAAAAAGCCTCATGCTTTGATGGCATGAGGCTTTTTTAATAGGTGCTCGTTTAGAATTAATCAGGTTCCCATTTCCCAGGACGCCAAATAATGTTTCTGCTCCTCGGTCAACTCATCGATTGTAATGCCCATCGATTTGAGTTTCAGGGTTGCAACCCAATCTTCGATTTCCCGAGGAACGTTGTAAACTTTTGCCTCAAGATTGCCCGCCTCCTTAATCGCCCATTCTGTCGCCAAGGTTTGGGTGGCAAAACTCATGTCCATAACCGAGGCCGGATGGCCTTCGGCAGCGGCTAAATTGATTAGCCGGCCTTCGCCGAGCAAGTTTATCCTGCGACCATCATCCAAGACGTACTGGTCAACAAAGTTTCGAACGTTTTTGCGGACTTCTTTTGCAAGCTCAGTTAAGCCTTCAATATCCAACTCAACATTAAAGTGGCCGGAATTTGAAACGACCGCCGCATCTTTCATTAAAGCGAAGTGCTCTTTACGAATCACGTGAATATCGCCAGTTAGCGTTACGAAGAGATCGCCGATTTGTGCAGCTTCTTTAATGGACATCACGCGATACCCTTCCATGACGGCTTCAAGAGCACGTACCGGATCGACTTCGGTCACAATTACATTCGCACCCATACCTTTTGCCCGCATGGCAACACCTTTTCCACACCAACCAAAGCCCACCACAACAACATTCTTACCCGCCAATAAAATGTCTGTGGCACGAATAATTCCATCTATGGTTGACTGACCCGTGCCATACCGATTATCGAAAAGATTCTTAGTTACGGCGTCGTTCACCGAGATTACCGGAAACTTAAGCGCGCCATCCCGCTCCATCGCTCGCAGCCGAATCACACCGGTAGTTGTTTCTTCCATACTGCCGACCACATTCGCACTAATTTCAGGGTAATCCGAAAGAATCTTGGAAACCAAATCTGCACCGTCATCCATGGTCACAACAGGTTTATGCTCAATGGCGGTATTTATATGCTGGTAGTAAGTTTCATTATCCTCGCCGGTAATCGCAAAAACCGGGATATCATAGTCTTTAACCAAAGATGCAGCAACGTCGTCCTGAGTTGAAAGAGGGTTCGATGCGCATAAAACCAAGTTCGCACCTCCTGCTTTTAACGTGCGAGCCAGATTTGCTGTTTCTGCTGTCACATGCAAACACGCAGACATATTTTTGCCTTCCAGCGGCTTTTCTTGGGCAAATTTTTCACGAACCTGTCGCAGAACCGGCATGTCATTCTCGGCCCATTCAATTCTCCTCTTCCCTTCCGGTGCTAAGTTAATGTCCTTTATATCGTAATTCACAAAACCTCCTGTTAATTAATCTATGATTCAAATTGTATTGCAAATTTCAACATCTTAGCCCTCGGCTAAGTCTTTCGCCTTGTCCGTTTTTTCCCAAGTAAACCCATCTTCATCGCGGCCAAAATGCCCGTAAGCAGCGGTTTTCTTATAAATCGGTCGGCGCAGATCGAGCATTTCTATAATTCCCTTTGGGGTTAAATTGAAAGTCTTTGCAACACGATTGGCAATTTCCTCATCAGGAATTTTTCCCGTTCCAAATGATTCGGCACAAATTGAAACCGGCGCCGCCACACCGATTGCGTAGGCTAATTGAATTTCACATTTATCTGCGAGCCCGGCCGCCACGATGTTCTTCGCGATATATCTAGCGGCATAAGTTGCGGAGCGATCAACTTTCGTTGGATCTTTTCCGGAAAACGAGCCGCCGCCGTGCCGTCCGTATCCTCCATAAGTGTCCACAATAATTTTTCTTCCCGTTAAGCCGGTATCGCCATGGGGACCGCCGACTACAAACCGGCCGGTTGGGTTGAYATGATAAATAATACTGCTTTCATCAAAGAAATCGCTGGGGATGAYAGGCTTGATAACTTTAGTGACAATATCATTATGTATAGTTTGCTGATCAACGTCAGGGTCATGCTGAGTTGAAATAACAACYGTATCCACTTTTACAGGCCTGCCGTCTTCATAACGAACGCTCRCCTGCGACTTCCCATCCGGTCTGACATAAGGAAGCGTGCCAGTCTTGCGCACTTCTGCCAAACGCATGCATAGTTTATGAGCAAGCATAATCGGCAAAGGCATCAGTTCCGGTGTTTCATTAGACGCATAACCAAACATCATTCCCTGATCGCCCGCCCCATCTTTGTCTACTCCCAACGCAATATCAGGAGATTGCTGCTGAATAGTGTTGAGCACAGCGCAGGTCAAATAATCAAATCCAAAACTGGCGTCCGTGTAACCAATGTCTTTAATAATTCCACGAACTAAATTTGGAATTTCAATATAGGTTTTAGTAGTGATTTCGCCGCCAACCATCGCCATGCCGGTGGTGACGTAGGTTTCACACGCGACTCTTCCAAAGGGATCCTCTTCAAGAATCGCATCGAGAACACCATCGGAAATTTGATCGGCAAGTTTATCCGGATGTCCTTCAGTTACAGATTCGGACGTGAAAATCATGGAGGACATGCATGACTCCTTTCAATTATTTAGAATGTGATTTCAGTTTATTATAACGTTTTCAAAAATAAAAATCTGCTAAGCCGCCAACAAGCCTTGCTTCAAGAAATCGATGTTTTCAATCGATGTCGGGTCGACTTGATTCTCTACGGCCAGGTACAAACTTACCAGATCACCCAAATAAATCAATGAAAATATACGAGTCAGTAAAGATTCTCCCCGGCTTTTGATTTCTATGATAGAATCACCCGTGTGCTTTTCAACGATTTTTCGAGTCAATTCCATTCGTTTGGTAATTTGAGAATGGTCATCCCGATCTTTTAAATAAATGATTTTGAATTTATTATTAAGATCATCCAAAGGCCCCCAACCCATCACCTCATTATGATTAAGCTCAGGGAACACATTAGAAAAAGCCAGGACTTTACTGTTTTCCGAAAGTTGGCCCTTCCAGCGCCAGGTCACAGGTTCAAATCCAGCTATCGAGGCGTAAACCAACGGAATTTTGCCTTTTAGCGAACGACTGATTTGTTTCGCAAAATTATCTTTTTCATCCGGATCATATTCAGTTGCTAAATTCTCGAGAACTTCGATTGTTTCTAAAATATCTGATTCAGGATTCGCGATCTGTCCGGTTAAAAACAAGCAATAGAGGATCGGAACCAATAAATAACCCAGGGCAGCTCTTGGTGGATATCCCGGTGGCGCTGAAAAAATCGGGTGGTTATTCAAGGCTGCTTTATCGCCTAAGGTTCCACCGGAGGTCACACAGATAATTTGCGCTTTTCTTTGATAGGCATCTTCATAAGCGGCTAACGTTTCTTCGGTATTTCCCGAATAACTGCATACAATCACCAATGAGCTTTCATTTATGAAATTAGGCACCTGATAATATCTATTCACAAAAAAGGGGATATTCAACTGATTATTCAAACAGGACCGAACCAGGTCTCCGCCAATGGCTGAGCCGCCCATTCCGCAGACACATATGTTTTGAATTTTTTCGTTATTTAAAGAAACCTTGGTAGACCTGGCAAGGTCGAGCGCATGCTTCAGTTGTTCGGGAAACTCAAGGATCTTCTGCAACATTCCGTCTGCATCAAATTTTGCAATTTCCGTTCTATTTATATTCGTCATTCTTTCTCAAAAAATCAAATTCTTAAACTTTTTCCGTACAACTTTGGTCATAAACCGCTCCACCTCCGAGGGCCTATCAAATTGCAGAACCTTCTTGGCAATTCGAGCCGCTTCGCGGTACTCCGTTGAACGAATAATTTTTTTTATTTCCGGAACCGCTATCGGGCTCACGCTAAATTCATCTAAATCCATACCGACTAAAATCAAAGTGGATAGCGGGTCGCTGGCCATTTCACCGCACATACCAACCCAAACACCTTCCTGATGGCCGGCCATAATGATTTGTTTGATCATTCTCAGAACTGCCGGATGCAGATGCTGATACAGATAGGCAATGCGTTCGTTTCCACGATCAACAGCTAACAGGTACTGGACAAGGTCGTTTGTTCCAATACTAAGAAAATCTACTTCCTTAGCTATTTTGTCGGCTAACAGAGCAGCAGATGGGACTTCAATTATAACACCGATTTCAATATCAAGGTCGTATTTAATGCCTTCTTTTTGCAGTTCCGATTTTGCGTTCTCTAGTGCTTTTTTACATTCATGAACCTCATCTAATCCGGAAATCATGGGAAAAWGGATTTTTACATTCCCARCTCCGCTGGCTCTCAGGATTGCTCGTAATTGGGTTTYAAAAATATCTTTTCTTTCCAGGGAAATKCGAATCGCRCGCCAACCCAAAAAAGGRTTTTCCTGRGGYGGRATCAAAAAGGATTTTGGTAATTTATCACCGCCCAAATCCATAGTACGAATAATGACAGAATCCGGGGAAATCTTTTTTACAATTTTTCTGTATTCCTGAAATTGCTCCTCTTCAGTTGGTAATTCCTTTTTTGTAAGGTAAATATAATCGGTGCGATAGAGTCCAACGCCTTTTGCCCCATGTGATTTTACCGACTCCGCTTCGTCACTGAACTCTAAATTTGCTGAAAGCTCGATTTCCTTACCATCGATAGTTAGACATTTTAGATCGCGAATTTCGTCCAGCTTTCGATTCGTATCATAATACTTTTCCTGCAATTTCCGATAGTGGTTTATAGTCTTTTCATCTGGCTGGATGAGCACTTTGCCTTCGTTGCCATCGATGACAATTCGATCTCCTTCCTCAACAAGGTTGAAAATCCGCCGAAGTCCCACCACTGACGGCACTTCCATTGAGCGGGCCATGATAGCCGCATGAGAAGTCCGGCCACCTAAATCAGTTGCAAATCCCAAGACTTTCCGCTTTTCCAGCATGACTGCATCTGAAGGCGTTAAATCATTCGTTACAATGACGGCTGATCCGGAAAGTTGATTCAATTGATCGGTGCGGTCTCCTTGAATATGTCGAATCACCCTTCTTTTAACGTCCCTTAAATCAGAGCTTCGGTTTTGAAAATGGYYAGTAGAGCTTCCATTYAAAGTGTTCTCATATTTTTGCATAATATGAAAAAATGCAAATTCAGCACTCTTATTTTCTTTTTTTATACTATGWATCGTTTCCTCAATAATCACACTATCTTCAAGTAAAAGTTGATGAACRTCAAATATTTTTGCATTTTCCAGGCCTACCTTGCGAACCACTTTGCTCTGCAAAGACTTTAACTCGCTCTTTGACTTTTCAACGGCCTTCACAAATTTCTCAACTTCAGTATCTACACTTGAATCGTCTACGATTGTTGGATCAATACTGATTGATTCGCTTTTAAGCTTAAATACTTTTGAAATAGCTATACCTGGCGATGCAGGAACACCCTTCAAAAGGTATTTACATTTGATTTTATTATTTTTAACGGCCACTTAAAACAAACCTACTCTTCATTAAACTTGTTGTCGATTAAATCAATTAGCGCTTTTATCGCTTCCTTTTCATCCTGGCCTTTTACAGTGATGGTCAATTTACTTCCCATTTCCGCAGCTAACATCATAACCCCCATAATACTCTTTCCGTTCACTTCATGATTGTCCCTGCCAAGGTAAACATCAGCCYCAAATTTYGCGGCYRTGTTGACRAAAAGCAATGCMGGTCTTGCATGMAWYCCCAGYTTATTTTTGACTTGAACAACYTTYTGAACCATCTGAAANTTCTAATAAATTAATCCACYGACAACSGWACTACCCAAAATCAGAACMATTAATGCAACAGGAACTGAGACATTCAATTTTAACAAAACCAGCATCAAGAGAAGTCCGGTTAAAAATGCCGCTCCTTCCGGAAAATTTGTTATAAAATCTGAAAACCCAAATATACTTATCATTACTCCTGTGAATAAAGCAGCGAACTTATCAAGGTTGACAAAAACCCCTTTGTACTTACTCAAAGGGGCAAATTTTGCAAGATCAAATCCAAGTTTGTATCCAGTTAAAAGCCCCTTTACCCTCATATAAAAATGAGGCAAATTATACAAAAAAAGAAATGCACATAAGCCAAGCGCTTTATTATAAAGGGTAAGTCCCAGGCCAAGCATGGCCGCAATCGGTTTAAGTTTGCCCCAGAATAATTGGTCTCCAATTGCTGCTAACGATTCACTCATGCGTTTCTTGAAACGGTCAAGTTGTTTCGTGTCGAACTTAGCCCCGTGAATCGCCTCTACTTCCAATTTTATGATTGCACCCAGGATCCAGGTCGCCATATAAGGGTGCGTGTTAAAAAACTGTAAATTCCTTTTGAGAAACTTGGCCCGGTCCTCACCTTTAGCAAAAGCCTTTTTAATAAATGGCACCAAGCAAAAGCAATAACCTAGGCCCAACATTCGTTCAGAATTCCAAGCGGCCTGAATATAAAACGAGCGATAAATTATTCGAATAAAATCAAACGGTTTTAAACGGACCATATCGATTAGTATATCCAGACAATTAACAAAGCAATCGCCGACATCACCGTTCCCATCAAAGTGTACCGAAAGGTCGTTCTTTTCAGAAACAGCCAAAACATAGCTCCCAAACCAGCACCCAAGAGTGTCGGCTTTAGAAACGGCAAGCTTATTTGAAACGGAAAACTGAGTACAGCGGATTGCACAATATATTTACCTAAAAAAAAGGAAATAGCAGAAAATAAAATACCAAAAAACAATGAATTAAGAACTCCAAAGTAATTCAGCCGCGAAATTTTAGCCATATCTCCATTTTCAGCCGCGAGGTCTGCCTGGATCACTAAAATCAGATTCAAGCGACGGCTCCAATTCTGCAATGGAATAGATACGCGGCTCAGTACCACAGCATACAAAATCGCAAACAATAAAATCGAATTAGTCTGACCGGGAAAAACCTGGTTAAGTTTCACGACCAGACCTGCGGAAATGAAMGCCGCCAAGTTTCCTAAAGAAACCYTTGCTCCACCGACKGGCAGYTCCACCAAATAGGGTAACTGTAATAACACCCCWACCACACATCCCAAAGCCAAATCGCCCATCAACATACCGGCAAKCGAGCAAGCGAKCRAGGGCTGGGATACCATTGATTGCCAAGCTGAGTCCGTGTCGGCAGAAACAATACCRCCCATYAAACAGAATAATAGAAYATCCATTTCCRTCTGTATAGAAAAGTAAYCGATTAATTATGCGTTACGAGTTGAGACGTACTTCAGAAAGCTTAACAGCAACTSCTTWCCTTGAGTCGAWTGAAGTTCATCGAGAYTACTTTGTGCGGAAAGAATATAATCGTTAATTGCGGACTTTGCTGCTTCAATTGAGCCGGCTTTTTCAAAGAGGGATTTAACTTCATTGATTTGCGCTCGATTAATTTCCGGTTTCGTCAACAAAAATCTCAATTTTTCTTTTATATTTGAATCGGCCTTGGATAACGCGTGTACTAACAAGTAGGTTTGTTTTTTTCGCATGACGTCGCTGCCGTAAGTTTTACCCATTATGGCTTCATCAGAGGTGATGTCCAGCAAGTCATCTTGAATTTGAAAACCACAGCCCAAATTATAACCGAAGTTTCCCAATGCTTGCACTTCCTTTTCATTGCCGGCGCCGATAACGCCGCCAAGTTTCGCTGAAACATTTAAAAGCCGCGCCGTCTTTTTTCCGATCATAACTAAATAATCATTGAGATTCACATCTCCATTCGTTTCAAATTCTAAATCAAGAGCCTGGCCCTCGCAAAGCTCGACGACCCCATCGGTAAAAACATTGGCTAATTGGTGAATTTTCGAAGATTGGGTTCGCAGCAAAGATTGAAAGGCTAGCGCAACAAGCCCGTCGCCCGCAAGGAGAGCGATATCCGAATCCCATTTTTTATGTACCGTCGCCCGTCCTCTCCGGGTATCGTCGCGGTCCATAATGTCATCATGCACCAAAGTAAAGTCGTGCAGCAATTCAACTGCAACAGCGGCATCCCAACAAGTATCAAGATTGCCACCCACTGCTTTGCACGAAAGGGCCAATAGAATTGGCCGAATCCGTTTTCCGCCTGCCTCTAAAACGTACTGGATCGGATCATACAAAATCGGTGGATGATGTCCATCCAAAACCTGGCATAACCTTTGGTCAATTAGCTGTCTCCACTCTTGAAGAAGAAGTTTAARYKGGTCATCCACCNGWTTAAAAGNNTTTTMARWYTTAAGTTTRMCTTATTGAGTTTTAGNRMMAAAAARATACAGATTTTTTASGTCATAATCAAGCAAAACTTTTTCGATAWATTTTRYTGAATTTAYTTAATTTTAAGGAGTTAGGAAGGAAACTGCTTAGTAAATAATGGAGAATTAATGACTGCWCAATAAGCGTTGCAGTTYTGAGKGCTTTTCACACAGTCTGTCAAATCCCTCAATGNAAGSGRTAYAAGTCYGTGTRGGAGAAAATATTATTTAATKTAAATGTTTTCCGTTTTTCTTAATCTCATCGCTCTCTATTAAACCATCGCGCAGGCGAATAATCCGGTTGGCATGCTCTGCAATGTATGCTTCATGTGTCACGAGTATAACCGTGTTACCCTGCTCGTAAAGCRATTGAACAATTTCCATRATTTCTTCGCCGGTCTTGGTATCMAGRTTTCCKGTGGGTTCATCAGCCAAAATGATCGAGGGATTATTTACCAGCGCCCGGGCAATTGCCACTCTCTGGCGCTGSCCSCCGGAAAGTTCGTTKGGCTTATGATCGACGCGGTCGCCAAGMCCMACKYTTTCCAAAGCYKKCCGKGCWARMTCYTTYCTTTKYGAAGARGGAAYGCCAGCGTAAATCAGCGGCAGCTCCACATTGTGCAAGGCTGTCGCSCGCGGCAGCAAGTTAAAAGTTTGAAAGACAAATCCTATTTTTTTATTGCGGATGGAGGCCAATTGATCATCGTTCATTTGGCTCACATCCTCACCGCCGAAATCGTACAAACCCGYGGTMGGCGTATCRAGRCAMCCAATWATATTCMTCRRMRTWSMT
>LKGT01011217.1_pt1 | contig 10373 bp, 10 predicted proteins | sample 503861 | NCBI WGS metagenome assembly LKGT01 (sample SAMN04113194, study PRJNA297058) | marine sediment metagenome | biome: marine benthic biome; feature: marine benthic feature; material: marine sediment; isolation source: sediment sample collected at the water-sediment interface from the South......
TAGACGAATCCGCCATCATTCGGGTCGATGGCGACGAAAGTCAGTTGCGTGGTCGTGACATCGTCAGCGGTCTGGTCAACCCTACCGGGGAAGATGGCTACGTGGTGGCGTTGACCCGGGCATCGACCACCCCGCGGTGGCTGGAAGATATCGGCGGCCAGCCGCTCTCCCTCGGGCTCGATCTTTCCGGCGGCGTGCACTTCCTGCTGCAATTGGATATGCAAAAGTATCTGGGCGACCGAATGCTGAGCAATCAGGAAGGCATTCGGGATCTCTTCGTGGAGGAGCGGATCCGCTACATAGGTAGAGACTGGGTAGACGGCATGCAGATGGAGATACCTTTCCAGTCAGAAACGGCGCGCGCTGCGGCGGCTGTGGTGGTTGAAGAGAACTTCGACGACTTTGAAGTGCTTGAACGGGACGTCGACGGCCAGCCGGGCCTGCGGCTCACGGTACTCGATGCGAAAGTGCGTGAGCTCGAGGATCTGGCGATTTCACAGAATCTGCAGAGTCTGCGCAACCGAGTCAACGAACTGGGTGTCTCTGAGCCGTTGGTGCAGAGGCTCGGACGCTCACGAATTCTGCTGGACCTGCCAGGTATGCAGGACAGTGCACGGGNCSRAGGAGATCATCAACGGCACACCGGAAAGGAGTGGATATGTACGCGTATCACCCGACGGGAACCGGCTCGCAATCAATGCTAGGCAGCGGGACGGAGGACAACGGCGTATCTGGGTGACGGATCTCGAACGTGGTGATTGGCAAAAAGCTATCAAAAATTTCCAAAAGGCATTAAGAAATAAATCAAAGCCCGAGGCCCAGGCCGCCACTTCAGGCTTGATAATGGTGGATTATCTGCCATACTACTACCAGGGTCAGGCCTATCTGTATTCTGGTAAATACAAATCGGCATTGGAGAGTTTTCAAAACTCTTTATCTTCTGGTGCTGTTAATAAGACTGTCCATCGTCGCCATATTGAGAAATTGAAAGAAATAGTCGAACGGATGATTCGATTATCCGATGAGCAGGTTTCAAAAAATGAAAGTGATGTTGAATTTGAGAGAATGGTTACCAGACTTCAAAATTTCATCAGCAMTSTTTTGAGACAAACCCTTTTTAAGCGCACCCTGGATGAATTGCTTTTCAGAGGAGCGCACTAACTCATCATCCTTGCGCTCCTTGGTCATGGCCCGACGTAAACCATCGGCCTGGGTTAAAGTAAAACCAACTGCCTCGCGTGCAATGAGCATAATCTGCTCTTGAAAGACCGGCACCCCGTATGTTTCCTTTAAAACTGGCTCTAAACATGGGTGCAAATAGTCGGTCGGCTCCAGGCCCTCCCTCCGTTTGATGTACTGGTCGCGCTTGCCTCGGTGTGCCGCTCCCGGACGAATGATAGCAATGACGACAGGAAAATCTTCGAGTCGCTCAATTTGCATTTTTCTTAAAGTTCCGCGCATCAACGGACTCTCAAGTTGAAAGCAACCCAAGGTTGCGCCTTCATTAACCATTTTGAGAACTTGCGGGTCATCTTCAGGAAACATTTTTGCATCAACTGGGGAAAAGTACTGAGGCTTATCCAATGCTTGCTTATCCGGCCTTTTCAATGTGCTTTACCTTAATTCCTGGGGGATTTATTTCTTGGGCCATGATAAGTTTGGAACAAACAAGGTTCAATAAAATTAAAGTTAAAAGAATTTGCTCCCCAACCGATTCATAACGATTACTCATGCAGCGGCATTAATCAAGAATATTCGTAGCCTTTCCAGCACTATTGAACATATTTTTGACGGAAGTTGGGCAACTCAACAAGTAAATATTGCCGGCGGCAACATTAAACAGAACTTTAACCGCCTTTGGGCCGATGTAACCCATAGAGCAGGCTTCGAGAATGATTAAGTTTTTGGATTTCTTAATTATCCTCCTCAATTCACGGGCCCAAATATGTACAATCTCATTGGGGATATCCCCTTCTATTTTAAAAATAGCGGTATTTTCATTTTCAAAACTTTTCTTGATTCGAAACATCATATCCTCATAATTAACCTAAAAGTTCATTTGGAAGTTCACCCCTGTATAACCTAAATTAAATGCGGGAGAAACAACAAAAGACTTATTCTTGTTTTTGGAGGGAACAAAACTTCTCCCAATAATGATACCTAATGTCGCTCCGGCAATAACATCCGTAAGAAAATGCTTTTGCGATTCGATGCGAGAAATTCCTACATAGCTCGCCCACAAATATGCTGGAATACCAAGTTTGGCACCATATCTCTTATCGAGAACTGAAGCTATAGCAAAATTATCCGATGTGTGTCCGGATGGAAAGGAGCGATTGTTTGATTCGTCAGGCCGGGTTCTTTGCAATGATCTCTTTGTAACAAAGGTGATAAATCGTGTTGTTAATAGTGCTTCGGTTAAATATAGTCCAGAATTTGCTAAATATTTTTTAATGGCTCTGCCTAAAATATATGCGAATATAGAACTACCAGCCAGTACATAAAAACTACCTAATTTTTTAGGTGCCTGCAATTCGAATTCATTTACGTTGTCATCCGTCAAATCCTCGGAGATATCATCATCGTGTGGCCAAACAATTAAGGAAGCTGCTGTGCCCGTTCCTAAATAAATCAAATTGCTTTTTCTGGTGAATACTTGTTTGAGCCCTGAGAGGAAATGATGAGGTGATGGGTTCAGTATCTTCTCTTTAGTATAATTTGTATTGGTTGTATTTGCATTCTGGCTGGATCTAACTGTTTCGTCTGACTTAGTTTCGATTAATTCGGCATTTAAAAAAGTTGGTAAACAGAAAATACCGATGACTAAAACCGCAACAATGGAATATTCTTTATTTTTCATTGGCTAATCATCCGCTCCTCTAATTACCGCCTTGGGCCTGGTATACAAACTCCGCCGCCGCTGATAAGAACGCGTGGTCCAGTTCCATTACCAAAACCGTCTTCATTTTTAAAACCGAATTCGATGCTTGGAGCTTTACCCTGTATTGGTGAAAATCCTGCCGAGGAATCGGAAGAAACTTGCTGCGTGATAAAACTAAATGACTCTCTCAGTTCGATTAAACTCGCTAAAGATGCTAATACTGCAGCTTTCCGGTTCATTGTACTTTTGGCCGGATTGCCTGCTCTACCTTTTGATTCAGATGATGATGAGTTATCAGTAAACTGACCCGAAAAAGGAGTGTTGGTTTTTTCTGTAACCAGATCAAATTCGATGCTATGCAAATCTTCAAGCGGCTTTACAAAAAAAGCTCCGGAAAAGGATGAAGCCATAGCAGCACCGATGATTAAATGCAATATGATAGAAATTGCAATTGCGTCACGAGTCTTGAGCCTCCTGCGAAATCGATTTTGCATTGCCGTGCCGACATGTTTTAAGTATGTTTTTATTTTTGAATACATGACTATCTCCTTTTAAATTATTTTAATTGCAAATAATTTCGGTTACTAACCGCCTCCCGGTTTTAAAGGAACCTCCCGCAGGTCGTAACCTACGGGAGGTCGGGGGAGGAGGAACAATCCTACATTTAAATTTAGTAATCTATCCCTATCGAAAAGAAGGTACTTGGAGCACTATCTTCTTTTTTTATTGGGAAATCCCATCGCAAAACTAACAATCCACCTAAGTTAAACCTGAGTCCAAATCCATAAGAGGATAAAGTATCGTCAAAGCCAAATGAAGTGTCTTGACCAAATCTGTCAATACCCCAGGTGTTGGCAACGTCATAAAAAGCCACAGCAGTCATGAAGTCATATTGTATGGGAAAAAGCGGTATCACGGACCAAAGATGCATCAAAACGTGCAAAGATTGAATTACTAACATCCGCTGATGATGATTGACCAGTCACAAAATTAAAAGCCACGACATCCCTCTCAACGAAGAAGAGATCTGTGCCAAATTCCAATCGTGTAAAGCGATTAAAGGGTCTTGAAGCCGAAACCCCAATCCCGCGAAAAACTTGAGACTCAAACTGAGCAGTATTTCTCGCTGTAAAAACCCCAAAATCATCCCGAAATTGAAAAGCCCTAAGTGCCCAGTTAAGTCTATGACTTTGATTAAAATAGGTGGCAATAATTGTCGATTCAAGCAGGTTACCAAAAACTGCCGCTTGGATTAATAAATTTTTATCTCCAAGCATATCGCTAAACAAAAAAACAGTCTGGCCCGCAAATCCTACGTTTGATGCAAATCCACCGCCACCGACAATTAAATCCAGTGACAGTTTAGAATGATATCCTGATAATTGGAATTCAGAACTATCAGATAATGGATATTCGCGATATTTGTCATTAGGATCTTCCAGTGGTTCTAAAACTGAAATAGCCTTTGATTCAACTTCGTCTTCATTATCGTTGTGCAGCTCTTCTGCTGAAGTTATCTTAGATACCACTGGAGGTTCATCTTTCACCTGTTCATCTAAATCAGTCGAATCTCTTGAGGAATTCGAACTTGCAACAACTTTTGACTCAATTTTCGTGTTTTCTCTTTCATTAGTAGGTTCTTGTAAAGAATCCAGATAGGAAACAATATTAGATGCGATTTTCTCTTTTTTGTATTCGTCAAGTGTGTAAATACTCCAGCCGGCATTCCAGAAAGCGCTGAAGGCAAGACGGCCAGTTTCAGGAGCCAATGTTATAGCAGGACTTTCTGTGATGATGCCAGACACACCGGTAATAAAATTGGTTATCCGATATAATTCACGAGTCTCAAGATCTATAGAATAAATATTTGGGATTCCGCTCATATCAGAGATAAAGAGGATTTCATCTCCGATCTTTGACCAGATTGGATTGATGTGATTGCCACCGGTTTGCGTCAACAGGTCAATTTCTCCTGATTCAAGATCATAAATCGCAATATTATATTCTCCAAAAATTAGGTTATCTATGTCTGTATTAGGGCCGCGATCGGTAGTAAAGGCTATCTTTTTACCATCAGGTGACCATTGCGGGTGAAGATGGGCATACCTATTATTTGACAATTGTTCTAAATTTTTCCCATTGCTATTCACAATGTAGAGGTCGGAAATTCCACCTTGCAGTCCGGTAAATACCATGCGATCGCCAGTCGGCGACCAACTTGGAGCCGCCATGCCGGTCAAATGCTTAAAAGATAATTTATCGACAACTTTTCTTTTTTCAGCATCGACAATATAAATTGCATCATTTTTACCAGCCTTAGCCACAAAAGAAAACTTTCTACCGCCTGGAGACCAATTCATCGAGGTACTAAAATATCTTAAGGATTCATAGCTTTGACTRCTGCCACTCTTTACAATTTTATGTACCGTGTYTTTTTCTTCTAAATCACGAAGCAATACGTTCAGGGTAAAATCTTTGTCACCGACATAGGCTAAATCCGTTCCATCMGGWGAAAGAGCAGGRACAATATTAATAYTTGTACAATCAACACATGGRTCGGTTATAGGWTTTGCAACTTCACCGGGTTTCTTTAAAAACACATTCTTTGGCAAATATCGAATRCGRGCGTCMTCCTGCCACCGYTTYGATAGYTCGAYCAAATCCAATCCTGTATGGGCTTTAAATGCGCGGTTTATATCCCCAGTGGCGCGACCAGTCTTAAAAATTCGACCAATTACTTCTTTGCCGTAGCGTTCACCTACGTACCACCAAATGGCCTGTCCCATTCGATAGACACGGATGTCAAAAACAAGGGTCATCGCCGGAATCGTTATCAAAGTGTTGTTTAAAACGGCATCTCGCATCCACATGCGAGTGATATTATCCATTCCGACCGATAGATATTCCGCCATCCCTTCAATGAACCAGAGTGGMGGATTGAAGCGGCGCACMAGATCMGYAGGCSCAKCAGCAAGCATAATGTCGAACTGAAATGCATGAACCATTTCGTGAGTTAGAACATGTATGAATTGYCCATAAGAACCMGTAATAGGCAAAATCATCCGRCCTTTRAGCGATTCGGTCACACCYTGRGTRCCTTCACYTATAAARCTTTGAAYWGCATTTGTYTGTTGAAARTCGTTGTGAGAAGCATAAAGCAAAAGGGGAATTTTTTTCTTGAATTTGTAMTCCAGAATTTCRCTCAGGTAGGCATATGACCTTTCAGCAATTCGAGCGGCATCCAGAGCCGCMTGTCGCTCTTCCTTGTAGTAGTAAATATCAAAATGCTCAGTTTTAATCACCGACCAATCGAAAGATTTATAATGAACCTTGTTTTTGCCAAATCCAAAAATATCGCCAAACTGACCGAAGGCTTGGGACGAAAAAAAACATAGCAAAAAAATCGGCAAACTTTTGGAAAAAATTTTCCACCCTACAGATTTATTTAAGAAATTAATTCTTAAACTTTTACTTAGCATAATTACTCCTTTCATAAATTTTCGCTTTTTAAAATTAATAGCACCGATCTTGCTTTAAATTAATCATATTTACTTTTCTTCTAATTCAGACCTCCACATCGAATTAAACATACTTTTTGGATAGGGCTGGTGACAACGCGATTGCCAAATTCCAGACATAATCCGCAAGCTGCTAGCATATCTACTTTAACAATGCTACCGCCCCAGGTACAACCGGTAATGGTAGTTCTTAAGGGAGACAGGCCATTACGATCGAACCATCCGCCAGATACTTGATAATAGCCATTATCAAGGACACGGACAACGTAAACGGAGTTCGGAGTAGTTATCAGTACCAAATCTCCAAACAGCAGGTCTTTCTTACACACCTGCTTTAAATGCTTTGTACTCTCAACAATTTTTTCAAGACTCTGACCGAAGCTTTTCATAGAATTTACCTTCAATTAATTCAGAATAAGGGGTTATATATCATAACTTAAATGGCTAGTGAAATAAATTTGATGAAAGCCTCCAACATTATTGACTTTTCAAAATGAATTTTTTATATTAAAAAGTTCCTTTGGGTGGAAGAAAAACAGGACGGCCCCACAAGAGCTGTTTATGTTTTTCCCAACTTTTTGTTTATGGCTACTACCCAAACAAAAAGACCACTTCAAGGAGCAGATCAAGGCGGTCGGCAAACGTGTGACAGGCGATTCCGACCGCTTTCTTTTTTATAACTTTATTTTATTAACATTGACATTTAGTTTTTTTTGTCACTTTAATCAACCTTTAAAATCATTAATAAATTCCGAGCGATAATTTGTGAGTTATCTCGTTCTAAACTTTCCATATTTATTGACAAAATTCTGGACCAACAGTTGCGACTTGCCTATATAGCTAACGCGAGTCTGAGCTGCAGAGGATTAAAGAGCAATTAACTCAATGTTTTAAAAAAGGCTTGGAGAGGGCACAGAGCCAGCCCGAAAAGTAGGGAGCTGAACGGCTCAGAATAGCCAAAAGCGGCCGTTCGAGCAGGATGGTTATTAGCGTCCACAGAACTTTTCCCTTGCACTTTAAAAGGGATTTTTTTATTTATGAGTTGAAAATTCTAGGCTTTTTCTCTAAAAAAATTAAGCCTAAACACTGACCTATGGAGAAGGTAAGCATGGGAGAAATTAAAACGAGTCTTTTATACTCGTTATTTCTAATAACCTTGAGTTTTGTATTGACCATTGGGTGTGAGAAAGCTAAAAATCGCAAGCCGACTACTGAACAACCTGTAGTAGAAGTGGAAACGGTGGGCGATACCTCGGAGGTCGAACAAAAAGCAAAGCCTGTTCCTAGTTTAGAAAGACGCGCAGAAGTTGAAACTCGATTAGAATCTTTATTATCTCTAATTGAAGAAAGGGAAAAAATTTTACTCGACAAAGAAAAAAGACTTTTTGCTTTGGAGAAACGCGTGGAGGAAAGAGCAGCAAACTTGGACAAAGGAGAGAAGAATCTTAGGCTACAGCAGACTATTTCTTGGATTGTGCTGGCTTTAGGGGCTGTTGGCGTCGGATTAGCTTTTGTTATAGGTACAAGACAGCGGAAAAAAACCGCTGTTAAGGCTAAGGTGGGCAAACCCAGTAAAATACCCGGCGCAAAAGAACGTCCGAAAACCAAGGTAAAACCAGAAACTAAAAAAGCAACAGAGGAAACAATACAAAAAACAAAAAAGTGAAGCAGCTTCAGAAATGGAATCGGAATCAGAACAGAAAACAAAATAAATGGAATAAACAAATTCAAGGCTGATTGAAATAATAAGGATGGCAATCCTATTTCGACTGGAGGGCGTGGGGGTGAAAAACTCCATCCATCATGCTGCGCTCCGTTCATAATGATAACATAAACCGCCAAGAATGGGTATTTTGCCCACTTTTCCATCTCTCTGGGATTTGTATCCTTCTGGAACCCGCTGACCTAATCCTTGATGGGGACGTTGCGAATTATAATAATCAATATATTCCTGTAGAATATTCAAAATCTGTTTTTCACTGATGAGCAGAAAATAATCGAGCGCTTCCCGCCGCACKGTTCCAATAAAACGCTCAGCGATAGAATTCATGTTTGGAGCTTTGACCGAGGTTCTTATCTCTTTGATTCCATAAGCGAGATAATTCAGGTYTAATTGTGCTGCATTATCATGAATCATATATACTAAACTGTTCAATTTTTCTCCAAATCCAATTAACTGCTGCCGAACAAATTCACGGCAAGGAYTCCGCGTTATCGCAAAATCCACAATCTCCCGGGTTTTGTGATAGATAATGAAATAGACATAGAATCGTTGATTCWGTACTGTGTCTACTGTAAAAAAATCTGCAGCATAAAGCGAATGAATCTGTTGACTTAAGAACTGCTTCCAGGTTAAGGATTGTTTGACTTTTCCTCTCCGTCGGAAGTCGCTTAAAATATTCCGAATGGTATTCTTATCCARATGTATATTTAATTTCAGCAGTTCCCCCTGTATTCTCTTATGGCCCCAGTATAGATTGTCGTTTTTCATCGTCAGAATAAGTTGCTTGATCTCATTGCTAACCGGCGGTCTGCCAACTGGCGTTTTTCTTTTGAATGTCCAAAAGTGTTTGTTCAATTGTCTCTGCCAGCGCAGCACCGTTTCCGGTTTCACGATTGAGATAGATTCTTTAATTTCGCTGCTCCTGGTCAGAATAGATAGAATGATTCGGTCGGTTTGCCGGATTGGAAGTCGTTTTTTCCGAATCTGTCGCTTCAGGATCTCAAGTTCCTTCTGTTGGAGTGAAACGTGAAGTAGCAGTTGCTTTTCAGATTTAAACAGATTCAAGATGAGACTGAAAACAAAAGTAAGCAATGAAAACATGTACCCTCCTAAAAATCGTAGAATATCAATTTTCAGGATAATTCTCAAGGAATTTTTTTCGGATAAGGTTTTTCACCCCCACGGGCATGAAGTTTTAGTTGGATAGGAATAATCAAATAATCAAATTCACAGTTTGTCACAGCTTTTTTTGAGGAGAAATAAAAACCCTGAGCCGAAGGATGATGACTCAGGGGCCATCTCTCACATACCTGAGGATATGTTGGTGGGATTCTAGGTTAAGAACGGTGAAGTTAAAAAGCAAGTGTTTTAATGGAGAAAAGTTCACACCTTTAAACAAAGTGTGCAATCGGCTGTTTATCATCTTTGTTTATTTCGTATCTCGACTCATCTTCCAGCATTTTCCGCAGCCTTTTCAATCCAGTCACCCATGCTGTTATAACCGTCGCCTTTAAACCATAAATAAAAATCATATCCCTCGGGAATTCGTCCGCACCTTTCCGAAGTATTTCCTTGTAAATCTTTTATTTTGCTAATATCTATACCCAGAAGCCCATTACCAATTTCAATGCTTTTTTCAATTTCATATTTTACCCATCGACTACTACACGTTTTTTCACCCACCAACACAACAGTGACAGATGTACCGTTGAGTTGWYYATCAATCCAGTTTKCAATTGCTGTAKSACCTTGTTTCTCTAGTTCYTCAAAATCAGCAGCATCAACAAAACCTGCTGCTTCTTTTCCTTGGGTGACCCAGCTATTTCTAACAACCATTGCCCTTGATACATCGCTGTATTCAAAGCTAAAAAAGACTCTTCTGGCCATAATGCACTCCTTAGTTAATAACTATTAACATGACAATTAAAATTGACAAAACAATAACCCCATGAAAGGCAACGAGGGTTTTTGACAAAAACGCTGTAGCCCATTTGATTTTTGCAATGTCTGCGTTTTCGACATTCATAGAGAAATTAATTTTATCTTCTTCAAGGACCCGAACAAAGTCATATAAATTTCTATACAGCCTCTCTTGCCACAAGAAATAACCGTCAAGAACCCAGAAGGCAGCAGCTGGAAAATAGGCCAGATAAACGAAAAGTGGGTTGCTCTCTTTTGCTGCTAAGGCGAACAGTGCCGAAATTAACACGACCGTCCAGCCTTTTAATAAAAAAGAGTTTTGAGATAGCCT
>LKGT01012945.1_pt1 | contig 10363 bp, 9 predicted proteins | sample 503861 | NCBI WGS metagenome assembly LKGT01 (sample SAMN04113194, study PRJNA297058) | marine sediment metagenome | biome: marine benthic biome; feature: marine benthic feature; material: marine sediment; isolation source: sediment sample collected at the water-sediment interface from the South... ...
TCTCCGAACTTGCGGACGCGGACTGGGACCGGGTCATCGAGACCAATCTCACGGCCGCGTTCCGGCTCGCCCGCGAGGCGGCGAAGCCCATGGTCGCCCAGGGCCACGGCCGGATCATCAACACCGCCTCGATCATGGCCACGGTCGCGCGCCCCGCGATCGCACCCTACGTGGCGGCCAAGGGCGGGCTGGCGGCGTTCACGCGCGCGCTCGCGGTCGAGTTCGGGGCCGAGGGCATCACCAGCAACGCCATCGCGCCCGGCTATATCTCGACCGAGATGACCGCGGACCTCGAGGCCAACGCGGAGTTCGATGCCTTCGTGCGCACGCGCACGCCCTTGGCGCGCTGGGGCCGGCCCGAGGAGATCGGCGCCGTCGCCCTGTTTCTGGCCTCGGACGCCGGCTCCTACGTCAACGGCCACCTGCTGGTCGCCGACGGCGGCCTGACCGTGGCGCTGTAAAAAAACCCCTCTCGATTCGAGGTATGCAAGACTCATGAAAGTCGTGATCACCGGCGGGACCGGTTTCATCGGCCGCATGCTGGCGCGCTCGATCCTGGCGCGCGGCAGCCTGACCGGACCCTCCGGCGCCCAGGAAGAGGTCGACGCGATCACCCTGTTCGACGCGGTCGCGCCGCCGGCCCCGCTCGACGGCCTGGACGAGAAGAGGGTCTTTATCCAATTATGGGGGATTGGACTGGATGAGATTGAACCCACTCAAAATTTCCATGCAGGAACCGCTCTCTTGCCCTGGAATTGATGATCTCCCCTCTCCTCATAGCCGAGCCCTTTTCGCTCAATGTGGTCCTATTGTGGTCCTGAGTGGCTATTTCAAAAAAGAGGTTTACGAGATTTCCCCGTAAACCCCTTCTTTTAATGGTGCCCCCGGCGCGATTCGAACGCACGGCCCCCGGATTAGGAATCCGGTGCTCTATCCTGCTGAGCTACGGGGGCTCATTCTTCAACCTTCACCTTATATAGCACTTCTCCCAAATGGCTTCAACCGCCTCAAATCGTTGAAATCCGACCTAAAATATTGAATCCCGCCGCCAGTCATTATATGATGTTGCCATTCACAGGTTTAACCAAAGGAGTAGAAAAGTATGATCAGCGTACGCGCCAGCCAAATCTTTACCAATGAGATCGATGATGCTGTGGCCGCCAAAAAGCAGTTGGACGCCGGCACGCCTTTCACCGAAGTAGTTAAAAAATATAGCACCTGTCCCTCCAAGGAAAACGGCGGCGACTTGGGGTGGATGCCTGAAGATAGCGCCGGAGCCCTCATGGGGGATCTTTCCGAAATCAGCCAGGGAACCATCCTGGGCCCCCTGCACACCCCGTACGGCTACCACATCATCAAGATTACGGAGATCAAGGTGGAAGAGGACGCCGAACCGGTCGTGTTCAATCCCGACACCCAGATGACGGAGGTCAACAAGGTCCTGCCGGAGGTGCATACCCTGCTGTTCAAAAAGTTCCACATCGGCATGCCCGTTTCCGGCTACAAACCGGAGGAAACTATTTTCACCGTCTGCGAAAAGCACGACAAAAAAATCGGGGAGGTGCTGGCCCTATTGAATCAGGAAGCCGGGAGCAAAATCTCCCCCTCCCTCACGCCGGAAGAATTAAAATCGCAAATCGAATCCGGGCGCACGGATCTGGTTCTGCTCGACATCCGGGAGAAGTGGGAGCACGACATCGCCAAAATCGAGGGCGCGGTCCTGATCACCCGCGACACCTGCGAATCCGTCATCGCCGCCACTCCCAAGGACCGGGAGATTGTGCTGATCGACTGGAAAGGCGACCGCGCGCCGAGTTTTCAGAAGTGGCTGGGTGAGCGCGGCTTTACCAACGTCAAATGTCTCGAAGGCGGCATCGACGCCTGGTCGGAGAAAATCAACACCCACCTGTCGCGTTACGATATCGACGAAGAGGATGACGATTACCATTACGAGGACATTTTCGACGAACCCAAATAACCCTGCCGGGCCCTGGCTCATCGCATGAGTTCTCTCCTCGAAATCCAGAACCTCAGCACGTTTTTCTACATTGAAGAGGGCGTCGTCCAAGCCGTTCGCAACGTCGACTTGAACATCCGCCGGGGCGAAACCCTGGCGCTGGTCGGCGAATCGGGTTGCGGCAAATCGGTCACCGCCCTCAGCATCCTCCGGCTCATCCCCACACCGCCGGGAAAATTTGAAACCGGCCAGATCGTGTTCGACGGCAAAAACATTTTCTCGCAAACCGAAAAAGAGATGGAACAGTTGCGCGGCAACGACATCAGCATGATCTTTCAGGAGCCGATGACCTCGCTCAACCCCATTTTCACCATCGGCGACCAGATCGCCGAGTCCATCATCCTGCACCAGAAGAAAAGCAAAGCGGAAGCGCGGGAGATCACCCTGGAACTGTTGCGCAAAGTGGCGATCTCTTCTCCCGAACGGCGGATCGACCAGTACCCGCACGAGCTTTCCGGCGGCATGAAACAGCGCGTGATGATCGCCATGGCCATCGCCTGCCAGCCGGCGCTGTTGATCGCGGACGAGCCCACCACCGCCCTCGATGTCACCATCGAAGCGCAGATTCTGGAGTTGATGGATCAACTGCGGCGCGATACGGACATGGCGATTCTGCTGATCACCCACAACCTGGGCATCGTCGCGCAATACGCCGACCGGGTGGCCGTCATGTATTGCGGCAAGATCGTCGAGGAGGCGCCGGTGGACGTGTTGTTCGAATCCCCCGCCCATCCCTACACGCAGGGACTGTTGAATTCCCTGCCCCGGGGCGAACCGGGCGAAATTTTGGAGTCGATCCCCGGAACGGTTCCCAATCCGGTGTTTTTGCCCGGTGGCTGCGCCTTTCATCCGCGTTGCAAGGAAGTCCTGCCGGAATGCGAGCGGGACATTCCGCCGAAGTTTCACACCGGCCAACCGCAACAGCAGGTCGCCTGCTGGTTGTACCGCGACACGAACCAGGATGCCCCGTCATGAGTGCGGTCGTCAAAATCGATTCCCTGAAAAAATATTTTCCCGTCACCGGCGGCGTACTCGGCAAAACCGTGAATCAGGTGAAAGCGGTCGATGACGTCTCATTGGAAATCGGTGCGGGCGAAACCCTGGGGCTCGTCGGCGAATCCGGTTGCGGGAAAACCACGGTCGGCCGGTTGAGCATCCGCCTGCTGGAACCCACCGCGGGAAGTGTCTACTTCCAGGATCAGAATATTTTCGATCTCAATCATGCCGAGCTGACGCGCCTGCGTCCCAAAATGCAGATCATCTTTCAGGATCCCTACAGCTCGCTCAATCCCCGGTTCATGGTCGAGCGCATCATCGGCGAAGCCCTGTTGATTCACAAAATGGCCGACCGGACGACCCTCAAACAGAAAGTCGAAGCGATCATGGAGAAAGTGGGGCTTTCGCCGAAATACAGCCGGCGGTATCCCCATGAATTTTCCGGCGGCCAGCGGCAGAGGATCGGCATCGCCCGGGCCCTGGCGTTGAATCCGAAATATATCGTCTGCGACGAACCGGTGTCGGCGCTGGACGTTTCCATCCAGGCGCAGATCATCAACCTTCTGCAAAAACTGCAGAAGGAAAACGACATTTCCATGCTGTTCATTTCGCACGACTTGAGCGTGGTCAAACACCTGTCGCAGAGGACGGCGGTGATGTATCTGGGAAAAATAGTGGAGACCGCGCCGACCGACGTCCTCAACCGCGAGGCGGCGCATCCTTATACGCAGGCCCTGCTGGCCGCCAAACCCTCGCTCAACCCGAAGGAGAGAAACCGGCGCACGGTTCTGGGGGGCGACGTCCCCTCCCCCATGAATCCCCCTTCCGGATGTCACTTTCATCCGCGATGCCCCAAGGTGATGGACCACTGCAAAACCGAGGTGCCCCGCACCATTGAGTTGAGTCCCGGCCATACCGTGGATTGCCATCTTTATAGCGACCCTTCCTGAACCTATCCAGAAGGGCGGCTCATTTCATCCACGTTCCGCAAATCGTCGCAGCGGCATTTTTAATTATTTTGCTGGGTTACGGTGGCGGTGGTTCCTTTCCCTCATCATCATACCCTTCACCCTGATCCTTCTCGGATAAAGACGGTCCGCAATCCCCGCCCCAGGCTCACCGTTTCTTAATTACTCAAAATCAAGTGGTTTCGGAAAACCAAAGGCCTTGGCCCTCAAACTAGATTTACCTTGAAACCCTTATCTTTTAACATATTATGGATAATTTCCAGACAAACTTCTTCAACTCCCCTTATACTGATTTTTGTACCCAAAAACTATTATCCCAAAGCACAGTATGCACTTGGTCCAGCTAAAAGACGTCGAGCTATTCAAATCCCTGCCCGATTCCACCTTAAACGAATTGACGGAAGAGTGCGAAAGTGTAGTCCTTCAGCCTGGGGAAGTGTTGTTTAAAGACGGCGACCCCGGAAACCACATGTACGCGGTCTTGGCCGGACGGCTGACCATTATCAAGCAGGACCAGGAAATATCCCAGATCCACTCCGGAGAGGTTTTTGGTGAAATGGCCATCATCGAATCCAAAAACCGTTCCGCCACGGTCCAAGCGGATGTGGAAACCATATTGCTGGAAATCACCAAACCCAAATTCGATTCGCTTCTGGCGTCCCACGATCAGCTTCTGTTTTCCCTGTTGTCGATCCTGGCAGACCGGTCCCGCGGCAACATTGAGGATTTGGCCATGGGCTACCGGAAAACGGAGGAACAGGAAAAAGTTTCGGTTCATTTGCTGCGCATCCTGGATGACTCTCCCAATGAAATTTACATCATCGATTCCTCGGATTTTAATGTGGTTCGCGCCAATGAGCAGGCGCTCAATAACCTGGGTTACAAAAGGGAAGAGATTGCCAATTGCACGATTTTTGATCTCATCAAAAACCTGACCCCGGAAATATTCAATAATCTGTCGCGCCCTCTGCGCAACAACGAAGAATCCTTCGTCACATTTGAGGGTATTCACCAGAGAAAAAATGGCAGCCAATACAACTCTGAAATCCGCTTCAAACTTCTCCAGAAGGAATCCAACCCTCTGTACGTGGCCATGGCGGTAGATAAAACCGAGCAGTTGCTGATGGAGGAACGCCTCGAGACCCTGGCTTATTATGATTCGGTGACCGGCCTGCCGAATATGGCCCTGGCCAAGGACCGGTTGGGCGTCGCCATTTCCCAAGCGGACCGGCACGAGAAATTGATCGCGGTCCTAATCGTCAGTATCGTTAATTACAAAACCATCAGTCATTCGCTCACCCCCCACTTGGGTGATCTGTTGCTGAAGGATATCGGGAAACGGCTTGAAGGATGTCTGCGAAAAGAGGACACGGTGGCGCGGCTGGACGGCGAGAATTTTATTCTGATCCTGAGCGGGTCCAGCCACCAGCGGTTTGTCACCCTCATGGCTCAAAAAATTCTGCAAACCCTGGAGCCCATGTTCACGCTGGACAACCAGGAAGTCAGCATACGGTCGACCATGGGAATCGCCCTGTACCCGCATGACGGTAAGGATCCACCCACCCTGGTGCAAAATGCGCAAGCGGCGCTGTGGTCCGCAAAAGAAAAAGACAAACATGCTTTTCAATATTACAACCCGGCCTTCCTGTTTCAATCGGCGAAGAAGGTCAACATGGAAAAGGATTTAAGGAAAGCACTGGAGCGTGAAGAATTTGAGTTGCATTTTCAGCCCAAGTTTCAACTGGCGACTGGCCAGTTCGCCGGCATGGAATCGCTCATTCGCTGGTGCCATCCGGAAAAGGGCTGGATCCCGACCCAGGAATTCATTACCGCGGCGGAGGAAAACCGTCTGATCATCCCCATCGGAGAATGGGTCCTGAAAACCGCCTGCGACCAGATCAGAAAATGGTTGGACATGGGACTGGACCCGATCAACGTGGCGGTCAATATTTCAGGGCATCAGTTCAACCAGGGCAACCTGGTTCAAAAAGTGGAAAAACAGGTGATCCAGTCGGGAATCGACCCCCACCTGCTGGAGCTGGAATTGACCGAAACCGTGCTGATGGAAAATTCCCATAGCGCTCTTTCCCGCCTGAAGTCCTTGCACGAGTTTGGATTGCTGTTATCCATCGACGATTTCGGCACCGGATTTTCTTCTCTCAAATATTTAAAGGACATGCCTATTCATTGTCTGAAAATCGATCAAACGTTTGTCCATGACCATCACGTGAAAGCCAACAGCGCCATTATCCAGGCCGTGGTTTCCCTGGCTCAAAACCTCGAACTGAAAACGGTCGCCGAGGGTGTGGAAACGCAAGATCAATTGGCTTTTCTGAAGGAAACCGGCTGCCATCTCGGCCAGGGGATCATGTTGAGCCCCGTCCTCTCGCGGGAAGATATGACCCGGTATCTCCAAAACGGCCACGAAATCCCGGAATCCTTCTGACACCCGATTTTCAGCCCGGACNGGCCCCTGCGGCAGGCATCCCCCCATTCAGNCAGCCTTTYAAACCGAAAGKGGATGCTTTCCCAGCCCCTAAACCCATGAAAAAATTGCACMAACAGCATCGACATGGTAAATTTAAAAGATMATYCCTGTAATGGACGGTAACGAAAAAGGACWGATTAAGTGGAYCTYGCTTCCCTGGTAGGARYYGTATTGGGAATTTCGCTCATCGTGGGCGCAATTTTCATGAACGGCCATYTGGAAAATTTTTTCAATGTTSCCGGCTTCATGATTGTCTTTGGGGGRACCATCGCCGCCACGTTGATCACCTTCCAGCTCAAAGATGTGGTCACCGCCTTTAAAGCGGCTTTTTTTGTGTTCACCGTAAAAAAGCTGGACCCGAACGACATGGTGGAAACCATGATCGAKTTGTGCACCATCAGCCGCCGCCAAGGGTTGATCGCTTTGAGCCGCATGGAAATCGAAGACGATTTGCTGCGAAAAGCCTGCAACCTGATCGCCGACGGGTCCAAGGAAGACCTGATCCGGGACACGCTTCATATTGAAATCGAATCGATGAAGCAGCGGCACTTTATCATTCAGGATGTTTTCCGTAAAATGGCGATCTACTCCCCCTCATTCGGAATGATGGGAACGCTGATCGGGTTGGTTCAAATGCTGCGCCAATTATCCAATCCCGAAACCATCGGTCCCGCCATGGCGGTGGCGCTGTTGACCACGTTTTATGGAATGCTGCTGGCCACCCTGTTTTTTCTTCCCATCGCCGGAAAGCTGAAGGACCGGACGATGGTTGAAGTGATCACTCTGGAAATCATTTTTGAGGGGGCGATTTCGATTCTGGAAGACAACAACCCGATTTTCGTCTACGAAAAATTATCCTCTTATATTCCGGCTAAGAAACGGAGACCGCACCGTCCGTTCTACGTTAAAAAATAACCGGATGCAGTGAGCGTCATTATGCCAAACAGAGACAGTGTGGAGATGGTTAAGGAACAGCTCCGGATCAAAAAAGCCGAACTGAAAAAAGTGGGTGCGGAAAAAAACCGCCAGGAGGTGAAAATCAAGCATTTGCTGGCGGTCACCAGCAAAAAGATTAACACCCTCCAACAACAGCTCAACGAAAAAGACGAGCAGCTCCGTTTTCAAAAATCGATTTCCTACCAGCAAACCTCCGTCGTCACATCCGGCAAGAAAGAGGGTTCCTCATCCAAAACCATCAAGGAAGCGTCCATGTGGGGCACCCCGGAGTTGGACATGGCTGAACAGGTCAACCGGATGTTGAAAGTATTGCGCGATAAAAACAACCGTCTGACACAGAAAATAGGGGAGGAACGAAAGGCCCGGGAGCGGCTGATCGATGAAAAAGGAGTGCTGGCCCGGGAAATCAACCGGCTTCAAAAAGACCCCAAAGCGGTTCAGCCCGCGAAGATCAAACCCACCCCGGAGGAACTCCTGGACGACGAATCCCGGGAGCGTTTCGAGCAGTTGATCAAAGAGAAAGAAGACCTGATTAAAACTTACGAAAATCTTCTCGACGGCGATTTCGAAGAAGGCGACGAATCCCAGTTTCCGGCGGAAATCGTTAAACAGGTGCGCAAGGAACTGACCACCCTGAAAACCGAAAAGGACGAATTGGAAAAAGAATTAGTCCTGCAAAGGAAAAAATTCAAATCCGAATTGACTTACGCGGTTAAAAAAGCGGGAGAGGTTGCCGGAAAAAAACTGAAACGGGCCCGCTACACTCATAAAAAACTGGCTGATTTCATGGATGAGGCAATGGAGGAAAAATCCTCTCCCCTGTGGATGACGACCTATGCGGACATGGCCATTCTTCTGCTGACCTTTTTTATTTTGTACTATTCGCTGTCCTCGGTGGCGAACAACAAGTTCAAGGAGGCGATTCTGGGAACGCAAAAAGCCAGCATCGGACTGCTGGAGTTGATGGATTCTGTCGAAAGGAGGGAAACCATCGAGGTGTTGACCGGACTCAAGACCGACGACATCCTGTCGGATATTCAGCACGTGGCGGACCGGGAATCCATGAACGACATCATGGATATTTCCACCGACCGCACCAAAATCGTTATTCGCATCCCCGGCGGCGCCCTGTTTGAGCCGGGAAAAGCGGATCTCAACTTGGAAAAGAGCAGGCCAATTCTGGCCGAAATCATCCGGCTCATGGAGACCTATCCCCGGTATAGGATCAGTATTCAAGGGCACACCGACGATAACCCGATCGTTTCCGACCGGTTTCCGTCGAACTGGGAATTGTCCTCGGCACGGGCCATGGCCGTTCTGAGGTATTTCATCGACAAAAATATAGATCCAAAGCGGTTGACCGCCACCGGATATGCCGATATATTCCCTATCGCATCCAATGATTCCGAGTTAGGACAAGCCGTCAACAGGAGGGTCGAATTTGTTCTGGAAAAAGAAAATTAAACCGGACAAAAAACTCAAAGCGCCTGAAGAAGCGCGCCAGGCCTATCGGGTCGCCCCCGATCCTGAAAATCCCCTGTTTCTGAACCTGGCAGGTCAATCGCTGGAGATTCTGGAAATCAGTTCCGGCGGGTTGGCGTTCAAAAACCAGGGGTTCAAAGCGGAGGATACGTTCAAGGTCGACTTTGTTCTGCCGAGGGGCGGTGCCATCAATACCCGCATCAAAATATTGCGTATCGACGAAGAAGGGATCTGCCGGTGCAATTTCGTCAATCTGGATATGAAATCCGAAGACGTCCTTCACCGTTATGTGCTGGTGCGTCAAAAAGACGACCTCAACTCCCAAAATCCCTAACCCTTTTTTAAAACCCGCAGGTGCCCATGACGGCAGGTCAGGAAGATTCGATGCATTGGTCCCGGCACGAATGGGATTTGATCAATGTGACGGAACTCTTCGAGCACAAACCCGCCATCATGAAAAAGGCGGAAGGGTATCTGGAAGCGTTGCGGTCCGCCCTGGCGGCAGAGTTGAAAGCCCATCCCGAACTCTATCCCGCCGATACGGATCTGGTAAAAGGCCAGATTGCCCGAGGGGAAAATCATGAGGGATTTCCCTTCCTCTCTCTGGACCTCCCGCAAAAATTTTCAAAAACGGAATTCTTTACTTATCGCACGCTGTTCTGGTGGGGACATTACTTGGGGTTTTCCCTCATTTTAAAGGGACCCGATTTGCCCACGCAGGTGAACCGCCTGAAAGAACGTCGACAAAGCCCCGCCGGTGCGAACGTCTATCTTTCCCGGCACAGCGATCCCTGGGAATGGGGCATCGATCATTTCACAAAACTGTCGCAACTGTCCGGAAACGACGTTCAGCAGGCGATTGATGGAATTCAATACGTCAAACTGATGCGGTTATTGATGGAATTCAATACGTCAAACTGATGCGGTTTTTCCCGGTGTCGGAGGAATCTTTTCCGGAACTCAACTGGGCCGAGGCGGGCCTCCAGTCGTTTCGCGATCTGGTGCAATTGGTATTGGAATGAGCGGTTTACTTCGAAGGCTTTGCCACCACCAGAATCAAGGGATGCATCCAAATCACATCTTCGAGGGGGAGCACCATTAAGGATGCGCTTTCCTCCAGGCTTTTCAGGTAAATCCTCTCGTGGGCGGAGTCGGGGATGGGCGACACCCGGCTTTCGGGAATGTGAGCGGCGTCGGGGTCATGAAACTTTTTCTGCGGGAGTTCACCCGGGCGGTGGAAGTGACTTGAGGTTTTGGCTCCCGCCGGACGGAACCCGCCTGGGATTCGTCCTTAACCAGGGTGCAGATCAGGGGTTCCCGCCCCACCAGACCCACTGCATAGACCCCGTCCTGCGCCTTTAAATCCGGGCACGGCCCGAATATCCCCAGTGCCGTGGCGCCTTCCGCGGGTCTCTTAACGATATCCAAGGCATAGCATGCCTCCGGCAAGGCCTG
>LKGT01011219.1_pt1 | contig 10352 bp, 9 predicted proteins | sample 503861 | NCBI WGS metagenome assembly LKGT01 (sample SAMN04113194, study PRJNA297058) | marine sediment metagenome | biome: marine benthic biome; feature: marine benthic feature; material: marine sediment; isolation source: sediment sample collected at the water-sediment interface from the South... ...
GCTGGTTCGTCTATCCGGTGGCCTTGCTGGCACTGTGGTGGTGCCGACGCGGTTGGACGGTGCGATGGTCCGCCGCCGCAATCGCCCTGACGTTCTGTGGTGGCTGCGGATCCGTGGGAACGAGTGGCAACTCCCGCTTCGCCGATCTCTGGCTGACGGCCGACCAGCAGGGACGGTGGCACTTCGAACGCCAAGCCTACGATATTGCGGCCGTGCGCTTCTCGGATCCCTTCTGGAAAGGCGTCGCGCTCTACCGCGCCGGCGACTGGCAAGGTGCCGTCGATTGGCTGGGCCAGGTGGACTCGCCCGACGCCGCCTTCGGACGCGGCAACGCATACGCGCAGCAGGAACTCTTCGCGGAATCCGTGGCGAGCTACGATGCAGCGCTGATGGCGCGGCCCGATTGGATCGAGGCGCAGGAGAACCGCAAGTTGGTGCTGGCGATGATTTCGGCGGNMCMGGAAAAAGCGGATTGCATGGGCGAGCGCGACCATGGCGAAGACGGCGCCCGCCGTATAAAGCGCCGGTTTGTGCATGACGGCCTCCTTGCCCGGTACCTTCCATCCTAACCTCTGCGCCGCCTTGCGTCCCCGCCGTCTCAGTCGCAACGAGAGCGCCTAAAAAGCGGGCGTGGACAAGCGGCGGGGGAAACCGGGGCTTTGGCGTTCGGCCCGCCACGGCGCGCGCCGGCGCCTCTTTTTTTTCAAACCTCTCCCGTGCGCCCGGCCAATCCGTCGGTTATCCCCATGTTCCACAGGGGTGTGGATCGATTAGGGGTTATGGCGACGAAAATTGTTTGGTAGCGTCACCGTTGAGTTCAGAGTGTTCGTTGGTTCGCCAGTGGAGGTTCTGGACTTCAATTCGGAATTTCCCAGGGGCCCGAAAGGGTTTTGAAGAGGTTTTGAGTTGGGAGCGGCCCGGCCGAGCAATCGGACGGGCCGCTTCATTTTGCGTTGCCGGGTTGCCGATATACCGTGGGTTAAGCGGGGGGCTTGCGCCGGGACCAGAGGGACCTCACGTCCAAAGAATCTCCAAGCCGTAAGGCTCCAATCTCCGGTCATGGGTGACCAGGGTCAGGCCTTCGACCTCGGCCTGGGCGACGAGCATGCGGTCAAAGGGATCTCCGTGACGGGGCGCCAGTTCACCGGCCCTTGCTGCGTGGGCGAAGGATATCTCGAGTTTTTGGAAGCCGTTGGCGTCCACGGCGTCCTCCACATCGCCCGGCACATGCAACCGGCCAAGCGCCGACTTGATGGCCATTTCCCAGGCCGACACCGCACTGACCAGAACCTGGTTCCGGGGCGCGGCAATGGCGTGACGGACGTCATCGCCAAGGCGCGGACTGTCGGCGCACCACCAGAGAAAGACATGGGTGTCGAGCAAAAGCCGGATCACGATCCCCGCCCTTCGAACGGGGCCTGGATATCCTCGGGCAATGGTTCGTCGAAATCGTCCGCAATTCGCACTTGACCTTTCCAAATGCCCGGCTGCCGGGGGCGGTCGTCGGGCAGGAACGGCACCAGTTTCGCCCGCGGCCGGCCCGCCTTGGCGATCACGATCTCCTCGCCCGCGGCGGCCCTTTCCACGAGACGGGACAAATGCGTCTTTGCGTCGTAAAGATTGACCGTTTTCATCAACGGGCCTTAGTGTCCTGTCTCAGAGATTCGTACGCTATACGACGGTCTTGCGAGGTTTCCGGCGAGGAGCGCGGCGCGCCGTGATGCTGGAGCATCACAAGCGGCGCGCGACGACGTCCGGGAGCCTCGCAAGACCGCCCTTCGGGTCGCTTTTCCCGCTTCCTCGGGGCGTCGGGAACGCTTGACGATGGCCCCGCATCGCCGGCGCGTCCCCTCCCGCCGAGGAAACGGGAAAAACGATCGTATAGTGCACGAATCTCTGGGACAGGACACTGGGATGTCGGCACAGGATCATTTCGAGACACTGCCGGCGGGGCGCCGGAACTGGGCCGTGGCCGCCATTCACGGCGAGGCGGACCGCCTGCGCGCCCTGCACCGCCGTCTGGCGGAGCGCATCCAGGTGGGCGAGAACCTGGTTTACCTGGGCAACTTCCTGGGCCGGGGCAACGCCGTCGCCGACACCATCGAGGAGCTGTTGGTGTTCCGCCGCGCCCTTCTGGCGCGACCCGGGGCGGAATATGACGACATCGTCTATCTGCGCGGCAGCCAGGAGGAGATGTGGCACAAGCTGCTGCAGATCCAGTTCGCCCCCAATCCCGGCGAGGTCCTGGAATGGATGATGGAGCAGGGTGTCGCACCGACGATGGCGGCTTACGGAGGCACGGTCGAAGAAGCGCGCAGCGCCGCCAACGGCGGCGCCTTGGTGATGACCAAGTGGACGAGTTCCTTGCGCGCCGCCATGCGCGCCGCCGACGGCCACACCATGCTGATGAGCGTGCTCAGGCGCGCCGCCTTCACCGAGGACAAGGCGCTGCTGTTTGTCCACGCCGGCATCGACGCCACCCGGCCGCTTTCGGAACAACACGACAGCTTCTGGTGGGGGGGAGAGGATTTCGACAATATTGAAGCGCCGTACGGCGGTTTCAGGCGTGTGGTGCGCGGCTTCGACCGCCGCCACCGCGGCCTCGAGGTCAAGGCCGCCACCGCCACCGTAGACGGCGCCTGCGGCTTCGGCGGCCCTCTGCTTGCCGCCTGCTTCGACGCGGACGGCGAGCTGGTGGACACGATCGAGGCCTGAGATGGACCCCGAGACCGTCCTGGCCGGTAATACCAAGGCCTTGCCGCGGAAAATCGTATCCGGAGGCCAGACAGGGGTCGACCGGGCCGCCCTGGACGTGGCCCTGGAAGCGGGGCTGCCCTGCGGCGGCTGGTGTCCCAGGGGCCGGCTGGCCGAGAACGGCCCGATCGCCGGGCGCTATCCCCTGCAAGAGACCGAAAGCGCGGACTATGCCGAGCGCACGCGCCTCAACGTGCGCGACTCGGACGGCACCCTGGTGCTCACCCGCGGCCGGCCYGACGGCGGAACGGCGTTGACCCTGCGCCTGGCGCGGGCGATGCGGCGCCCSCTCATGGTGGTGAACATCGAAGGCGGTGCGGCCGCCGAAGGGGTACGGGCGTGGATCGAGGCCGRGGACATCGCCACCCTCAACGTCGCCGGGCCGCGCCAAAGCACCGCCCCCGGCATYCACGCCGAAGCGGCGGCCTTCMTSAAGGAATTCCTGGGWATCACTCSACCACGACCTTGACCTTGCGGCCGGGCACCAGCGGCCGGCCGCCGCCRAGCCCGTTCAGGGTTTCGAACCAGGCCAGGCTGAACTTTCCCAGSGGCATGCGGGCGGCCAGCAYCTTGGCGGTATCGCCCGGGYGCACGGTCACCACGYCAAGRCGCAGGGGCTGGATCGACGACGCCTCCTGCGGTGAAAGGCGGCGGAAGCTGTAGGTGGTGCGCTTGAATTCGTTGGTCAGGCGCGCGGTCAGCGAAGGTGGGGWAATGAAGAGGAACCGGTAGATGCGGTCCGGCCTKTCGCGGATGGCCAAAAGGCGCACGTCCCTCGGCCCGGCGCGGGTCTGCAGGCGGTCGCGCCCGGTGGCTGCCTCCATGCCGTTGATGGTAATCCGCTCGACGGCCCTCAACGAAAGGCGGCTGCCCCAATCGCGCACCAGATAGGCGGGCAGACTGCGCACCCGCCTGGCCGCCGGGCCGCGCTTCATGTCGAAGGCGATGGTTGCCCCGCCCGGGCCGCGGGCGACGACCTGGCCCGGGGTATTGACCATGACGAAACCGGGGGGAACCGTGAACCGGATGGCGAGCTGCGGATGGACGAACACGCGCCCCTTGCGAATTCCCTGCTTGGGCGGGTCGCCGAACACCATGCCGTCGATGCGGGCAAGGTAGACGTCGCGCCCTACCCTGGGCTTGGCCGCCGGTCGCACCTTGGCCAGTTCGATGGCCCGGGCGATGCGGTCGGCGGTGCGCGGGTGGGTCGACATGATGTGGAACCTGTCCGCGGCTTCCCGCTTGCCCGACAGGGCCGCCTCCAGGGCGTCGTGGCCCTGCAGCTTGCGCAAGAAGCTGATCATGGCGCGCGGGTCATAGCCGGCGCCGGTCATGTAGCGCACGGCCAGCATGTCCGCCTCCAGCTCCTGCTCGCGGGAGAACCCTTGCAAATAGGCCTGGGCGCCGAAGGAGGCCAGGCTGCCGAGGCCGGTGGGCACGCCGGCGGCGCTGCCGAGCACGCCAAGGACGGTCAGGCCCAGGTTGGCGGCCACGGCCTGGCTGTAGCGCTCGGCCGTGTGGCGGGCGACGACGTGGCCGATCTCGTGGGCGAGCACGCCGGCCATTTCCGCCTCGTTGTCGGCCAGGGCCAGCAGCCCGCGGGTGACGTAGACGTATCCGCCGGGGAGCGCAAAGGCGTTGACCTTGGGGTCGTTGAGCACGGTGAAGGTATAGGAAAGGTCCGGCGTCTCCGACACCCGGGCCAGCAACTGGCCGACATTGCGCACATAGGCGCCCAGGTCCCTATCCCCGTACGCGCCGCCGGACTGTTCGAGGATCTTGGGGTGTTCCTCGCGCCCCACCACCTGCTCGTCGGCGGGCGACATGAACGTGGTGAAGCTCCGTTTGCCGGTGGCCGGATTGACCGTGCACGCGGCGAGGGCGAGCACGGGCAGACTGAGGGCAACGGTGCGGATCAGGCGGTTCATGTGCGCGATCCCGTCGACAGGGGCGGATCGATTATGGAATGGCGGGCCGGGCCCGGCAAGACGGCCAGTACTTACTTTCACGATTTCGCGCACCATACGACGGTCTTGCGAGGTTTCCGGCTAGGAGCGCGTCGCGCCGTGATGCTGGAGCATCACAAGCGGCGCGCGACGACGTCCGGGGGCCTCGCAAGACCGCCCTTCGGGTCGCTTTTCCCGCCTCCTCGGGGCGTCGGGAACGCTTGACGATGGCCCCGCATCGCCCGCACGTCCCCTCCTGCCGAGGAAACGGGAAAAACGATCGTATAGTGCACGAATCTCTGGGACAGGACACTACGCCGCCCGGGTAACCTTGCGGTCCCGGGTGCTTTTGACGTAGGCCTGCGCGCAGTGCTCGCCGCAGTAGGGCTTGCCGTCGACCGCCGGCTGGCCGCAGAAGTGGAACGCCTCCGTTCCCGGCTCGCCTTCGGGCCAACTGCACATGCCGGCGCCGAGCGCGTCCATTTTGAGGATCTTGGCGTCCTTGGGTTTTTTGTGGACGGGCGGGCGGCGTTTCGCCAGCCCCAAACGATGCACCTTGCCGACAACCGCGTTTTTCGTCACCTGCAGCAGCCGCCCGATTTCGCTGGTCGGCAGGCCTTCTTTCCAATAGTCGATGAGCACGCCGATGCGCACAGATGTCCACTCGTTTGCCATGTCTCTCTTTCCCAGCCCGCGATGGCGCGGCGACGCCCGGCTTCCACGTTCCCGTGCGGGCGATTCCTTGACGCCTCGCATGTGGGGGACCCGATTCCCCCTTTGAAGGAAGGTTTACTATATTTGCCGAATATGAGCAAGCCCTACCCAATATCTTGTGGTTAAATTACCGGCGGCGGGTCCGGGACGGGGCCCCCTCCGCACCCGCGGAAATTCTCTCCCACCCCCGGAATCGCTTGGCTATACTTGCCGGGGCCAGGCAGCGAAGGACGGACGATGGCGAAATCGCGCAAGCGGACCTTGGCCGACTGGAAGGATGCGGCGCGGGCGGAGATGAAGGGGGACTCCGCCGGCGGGCGGCTATGGGTGAGTCCCGAGGGCATCCCGGTCAAGACGCTCTATACGGCCGAGGATCTGGAGAAACTGGAGCACGTTGACACCCTGCCCGGGTTCGCGCCGTTCCTGCGCGGGCCGCGGGCGACCATGTACGCGAACCGTCCGTGGACCATCCGCCAGTACGCCGGCTTTTCCACGGCCGAGGACTCCAACGCGTTTTACCGGGCGAACCTGGCGGCCGGACAGAAGGGCCTGTCCGTGGCCTTCGACCTGGCCACCCATCGGGGATTCGATTCCGATCACCCGCGCGTCGTCGGCGACGTCGGCAAGGCGGGTGTCGCCATCGATTCCGTCGAGGACATGAAAATCCTCTTCGACGGCATCCCGCTGGATCGGATGAGCGTTTCCATGACCATGAGCGGCGCCGTCCTGCCGGTAATGGCCGGCTACATCGTCGCCGCCGAGGAACAGGGGGTGGGCCAGGAAAAGCTGTCGGGGACCATCCAGAACGACATCCTCAAGGAGTTCATGGTCCGCAACACTTACATCTACCCGCCCGAACCCAGCATGCGCATCGTCGCCGACATCATCGAGCACACGGCCAAGCACATGCCCCGGTTCAACTCGGTCTCCATTTCCGGCTACCACATGCACGAGGCCGGCGCCACCGCCGTGCAGGAACTGGCCTTCACCCTTGCCGACGGGCTGGAGTACGTGCGCGCCGCGCTGGGCAAGGGACTGGCCATCGACCGGTTCGCGCCGCGCCTGAGCTTCTTCTTCGCCATCGGCATGAACTTCTTCATGGAGGTGGCGAAGCTGCGCGCGGCGCGGCTGTTGTGGGCGGAACTCATGCAGCGCTTCGAGCCCGCCGATCCGCGCTCCTTGATGTTGCGCACCCACTGCCAGACCTCGGGCGTGTCGCTGACCGAGAAGGACCCCTATAACAACGTCGTCCGCACCACCATCGAGGCCCTGGCCGCGGTCCTCGGCGGCACCCAGAGCCTGCATACCAACGCCTTCGACGAGGCCATCGCCCTGCCCACCCCGGTCTCGGCGCGCATCGCGCGCAACACGCAACTTATCCTCGCCGAGGAGACGGGGATCACCAACGTCGTCGACCCCTTAGGGGGCAGTTACTACGTGGAAAGCCTGACCGACGCCCTGGCCGGCAAGGCGCGCGAGCTGATCGCCGAGGTGGAAGACCTGGGCGGCATGACGAAAGCGGTGGAGGCCGGCATGCCCAAGCTGCGCATCGAGGCGGCGGCGGCGCGCAAGCAGGCGCGCATCGACCGCGGCACAGAAGTGGTGGTCGGCGTCAACCGCTACCAGGGGGAAGAGGACGACGACATCGATATCCTGGAAGTGGACGACGTCTCCGTCCGCGAGACCCAGGTGGCGCGCCTGAAGAGGGTCCGCGAGATGCGCGACGGGACCGCGTGCGGCCAGGCGCTGGACGCATTGAGCGAGGCCGCCGCCTCGGGCGCGGGGAATTTGCTGGAGTTGTCCATCGCCGCGGTGCGGGCGCGGGCCACGGTCGGCGAGGTCTCGGACACCCTGGCCAAGGTCTTCTCGCGCCACCGCGCCCAGGTCCGTCCCATCGCCGGCGTCTACGGCGCGGCCTGCGCGGGCGACGAGACCTTCGAGGCGGTCCGCCGGCGGATGGCCGCGTTCGTCCGCGAGGAAGGGCGGCGGCCGCGTATCATGGTGGTCAAGGTCGGCCAGGACGGTCACGACCGCGGCGCCAGGGTCATCGCCACGGCGTTTGCCGATATCGGCTTCGACGTCGACCTGGGGCCGCTGTTCCAGACCCCCGAAGAAGCCGCCCAGGAGGCCGTCGAGAACGACGTCCATGTCATCGGCGTATCGACCCAGGCCGGGGCCCACAAGACCCTGGTGCCGGCGTTGATCCGGGAACTGGCGACCGCCGGCGCCGGCGATATCGCCGTCATCTGCGGCGGCGTCATTCCGGCCAAGGATTACGATTTCCTGTTCGAGACGGGGGTATCCGCCATCTACGGGCCCGGCACCCACATCCCGACGGCGGCCGCCGAGGTGATGGACATCATCCGCAAACGTCGAAAGGCCGCCTGAGGCTTCCCCGACACGGGCGCCGGTGGCCGCCCCGGCGTTGCCCGGAACGCGGTTATCGCGACGTCAAGCCGGCACGGGCGTGCATCCGGCACGGAGGGTTGGAGCAAAATCCGACCAGGTGGAATCGGAAGAATTTTGCCAGCCCGCAAGCGCGGGCCGCCGCGGATGCGGCGTGAGCCTACCTGAACACCGGTCAGGCTTACCGATTACAGCAGACTGGTAAAGGCTCCGGCCCGGATATTTCTTGACGGCGCTGGCGCACGGAACGCTGGCGGTTGCCATTCAACGGATGGCGCCGGTTTCCACGAAGGTGCGATGTGGCCCGTTCGCCGCTGAACGGGTTTGCGGCGCTCAGGTCTTGGCGCCGGCCAGACGCTTGGGCAGGTTTTCCCAGTTCTCGCCCGCCGCCATCACGCAGGTGACGCCGTTGGGCTGGGTCAGGATGATGGTGAAGCTGCCCGACGGCGAGGCCAGGACCTCGATCACGCTCCCGTTGCTCGCCAGGCCAATGGAGACGGGGGCCTCGGAGTACGTTTTTTCCAGGTTCTCGACGACCACGCGGCGTTCACCACACATGGCTTGCGCCTGCGCCGGCGATGAAAAAGCGCTCCAGCCGATGAGCAGAGCGCTCGAAACGGCAATTACGTATCGCACCACGACTCCAGTATTCACGTTTGCGCGTACGGACGGGCAATGGTGGCATAACCCCCTCCCCCGCACCACGGTCCAGGCGTATAGCCCGGGCCTTCAAAAGCATAGGTCATCTATGCAAACGCATGGCTCGCGGAGAACGGGAGATTTCCGGCGGGAGGGTCCGCATCGCGGCCCCATGAGGAATATCGCTCCGGCGGGGCGCAACGGTCCGGTGGGCAAGCCGGATAAGGACTTGCGTCAGACGGGAGGTCGGATCGACTCCGGGAGGGCGGTCAGATCTTGGCGCCGGCCAGCCGCTTCGGCAGATCTTCCCAGTTCTCGCCCGCCGCCATCACGCAGCTGAGACCATTCGGCCGCGTCAGGATGATGGTGAAGCTGCCTGTCGGTGAGGCCAGAATCTCGATCACGGCCCCGTTGCTCGCCAGACCCATGGAGACAGGTGTCTCGGAGTACGTTTTTTCCAGGCTCGCCACAACTGTACTGCGTTCGCCGCACATGGCTTGGGCCTGGGCCGACGGTGAAAATGCGCCCCAACCGATGAGTAGAGCGCCAAATATGGCAGTCAGGTATCGAACCATAATACGCTCCTTCCACGTCAACTAGCCCCCCCGAGATTCGGATGTGAAACATCCGTTTAAAAATTTCAAACGCCCTCAAAACCACCAACCTATTTCAAGGGCCATAGTACTGTAGTCAGCCAGATCACAACCGTCAAATAAAAAATATATAATTCTCGTTTATATTATTAGTTTGTTTATATTCATTAATAATTTATTAACAATACGTAAAATTTTAGTAAACTTTCTTTGTCATATATTGTTCGATCGCATGTTTATTCCATGGGGCTCGCACCGCTCGGGCGTCCCGGCGACGGATCGCCGCTCCCCGTCGGGGCGTCCCCCGCACATTGGAACGGGCGACGGCGCCCCTGCCGTTCCGGGGGGCGTGCCCCGCACATTGGAACGGGGGGCACCGGCGCGAGCCCCGGGGCACGGGGACCGCGGGCGGCGCCGCGCTCCCGCCGACTGTCGCAAGCACGTGCACGGGCGGCGCTGCGGGCCTTCTTTCCGCGGTCGGCGGCGGCCGGGGGGAGGACGGGCGCGCGCTCACGCCTGCACCCGGCCGAATAATAAACTGGAATACGGTTTACAATGGAAGCGGCGCGTGAATCTGCCCGGGCGCGTGCGGAGATTCAGCGATTAACTGTATTACAGTTTATTAACAACGTCTCCATAAATAATCATTTTATATCAAAAGGTTTTGACCCATCCACAGGCAGAATATCTTTTATTATGCGGGAGATTCAACGGCGCACCGCCCCCCGTTCTGCGAAACGGGGTCCACCTGGATGTTTCATGAAGGGAACGGGACGCGTTGGACCTTCGGGGAAACCGGCGCCATCCGTTGAAGGGCGACCGCCGGCGGTCCCGGTGCCAGTGGCTCCATGAAATATCCGGGTCCACGCCTTTGGGCGTGGCCGGGGCGCCCCGCGGCCGTCCGCGCCAGCCGCTCCGGGCCCGGCAAAAGCGCCGGCAGGTACCCACGGCGGCAGCCGACCGGGCCGCCGGAACCATTGAACCTCATGGGTGCCATAGGCAGCCCGGCCGGGGCACGGGGGCCTTCCCCGGCGCACGGGGACTGCCGAGGAACCTGTTGCACCCCGGCGGGCTTTATATGAACATGTTCCCATGCTCACCCATTCGGACATCTGGCGCGCCATCGACCGTCTGGCCAGGGAATACGGCTTTTCCGCGTCGGGACTGGCGCGGCGGGCGGGACTGGATCCGACCACGTTCAACAAAAGCAAGCGCATCATGCGGGACGGCAGACTGCGCTGGCCGAGCACCGAAAGCATCTCCAAGATCCTGGCGGCGACGGGGGCAGGCCTGGAAGAGT
>LKGT01011213.1_pt1 | contig 10348 bp, 9 predicted proteins | sample 503861 | NCBI WGS metagenome assembly LKGT01 (sample SAMN04113194, study PRJNA297058) | marine sediment metagenome | biome: marine benthic biome; feature: marine benthic feature; material: marine sediment; isolation source: sediment sample collected at the water-sediment interface from the South... ...
TCGACGTTGGTAACGTCCATGATGACGCCGCCTTTGAGCATTTCCGCCAACCCAATCTTCAGCCGAAACTCATCAGTTAAATACATGGCTTCTCCTCCAAGCCTTCCGCGAGGAAATCGTTCCTCGATAATGACGCGCAGCAACGTCCAATCATGTGTAGCGCCCGCGCGGCCCATCCAACCTTGCAGTTGCGTCTAAAGCACGGACAGCCAATCAGATCGAGGTCTCACGGCGAGTGCGCACCGCTCGCCGATTCAGGCTGCCGCGCACGGACAAGAATTCGGACCGCGCTGAATCCAAGGTGCTCTCACCTGGCTGGTTTCATTAGTCATCTTAGCTCCGGTCTGAGTAAGCGGCAAGTTTCGCTGCCGCATGGACATGGCCGGTCATGCCGGTTCGCTCTTGTCACAAAGCATCAACTCGTGGCCGCAGCCCCGGTGGGCCCGCGTGCCGAAGACGCGCTGGCCGAGATGCTCGTGCGTTGCGGCAAGCTCACTCGGCAGCAGCTCGATGAGCTGAACGCCGAGTGCGATGCGGCCGCCCAGACCGCGCCGCGTCTCGCGCTCGCTGCCGGCTGGATCGAGYWSGGCCGCCCGCCGGAACATTTCCACTGCACGGTCACGCCCGAGGTGAAGGCGGTCCGGCCCGAGGAAGGGCTGTTGCTCCTGTTCCCGTCGTACTTCTACCACGGGACCGTGCCCTTCGAGGCGACCGAGACGCGCATCAGCATCGCGTTCGACGTTCTGCCCGAGGATTGACGGCGCCCCGCCTCACGGCTGGTCCGGCAGGTAGTGGTCGGACCATTTGAGCATGATGTTGAAGCTGATGCTGACCCGCGTCGCCTTCGACAGGTTGGGGTGGACGAAATGGTTGATGAAGGCGGGCCACATCAACAGCATGCCGGGCTCGGGCCGGACCGTGTGTTCCGGGTCCACGTACGGGTCGTTGCGGATCGCGTTCATGTTCACCGCGCCGCGGGGATCGTAGAACGTGATGCACCCCGGACGCAGGTCCTTGCGGGTCTTCAGCTTCTCCATGGTTGTCGGGATCTTGACGTAATAGGTGCCGCTCAGATAGGCCCGCGGGTGGTTGTGGGCGTCGTGGTAGTCGCCGAAGCGGTTGATGCTGGCCCAGCCCTGGATGGTCCAGTCGATGGGGTAGTCGATGCCGAGATGGCGGAAGTAGTCGATCACCGTCTGGTTGACGTGGGCCCTCAGCCAGTTGACGCCGGGGTGGTCCGTGTTGAACAGGTCGGGCTCGAGGTAGTCGGTGGTCAGGTCCCTGTTGGCGTTTTCCATTTCGCGGACAAGCGCCAGCAGCTCCCGGTTCGGCCCCTCGTGACCGGGGAACCGGCGCTGGACGAAAGCGGTGGGCCAAAGACCGATGATCCCGTCCTGCCCGCCGGCGCTCGGCGCCCCCATGGCGATGTCTCCCCGGTTGCCGCTGACCCCGGAGGCTAGAGCACTATCCGGCCGGATGGAACCATTCGAGCGGGATGATTTTGCGCCGACCCGCGTTGCCCCCGCCGGCCCTCGTCGGCTCCCGGGCAGCGGCGGCAGCACTCTATACGTTATACGTTCGGAATACGTTCGGACAGGGTAACCATACGGATGGTTAACTTCCGCATACCTCAAACAGATAATAAATTCACCCGTGAACTTATACCAAGGGTCGCTGATCATGACTCATAGAGATCGCGTAGGCGGCTCGTCGGGCAGGAGGAAAGKTGCMGGCGATGCGGTGCATCGTCAAAACTTTTCGACGCCCTCCGACGGGCCGCATACGCGACCGCAACGGCGGCTTGCCAAGGCTTTTGGACGGCGTCGCGCACCCTTTGCGATGCCCCGCATCGCCTGGGCGCACGCTTAGGGCCGAAAACCCTGGTAAGCCGGCTCGTCGGGTCATGATCAGCGCCCCTTGGTATTAACGCCTGACGGCGGGCGCCAGCGCGCCGACCACCAACAGAACCACCGCCGCCGCCCTCCACCGCAGCGACAATCCGTTCACGCAAATCAATCGAAAGCGGCGCCGACCGAATTTCTATATTTACGACATTTTTATATTCTGCTATTTGTCAAACGAATATGTAATTTTCCGCGGTTGCCGGGGGGATACCGGTGTAACAGGTCGATCGCGAGCCCACCTCGGGGCATGGTGGCGGCAAGGTCGGTGAGGCAAAAAGAAGGTGGAATAATGGGGATCGAATACCAACTGCAGATCACCGACAGCTTGGCGACGCAGATAGCCAAGAGCATCCGCGATGCGATCCTCGAGGGGCGTCTTAAAATCGATGAACGGTTGCCCACCGAAGAAGAGCTGGCTCAAAGGTTCGGCGTTTCACGTCCCACCATCCGCGAAGCCCTGAAGCGCCTGGCGGCGCAAAACCTGGTCCGTTCCCGGCGTGGACCGTCTGGTGGAACCTTCGTCAACAGGCCAAGCGAGGAAGAAAGCCGGTCGTTCCTGGCGAACACCGCGGCGCTTATGGTGAGCATGGGCGCTTTCAGCCTCGATGACATCACCGAAGCGCGCCGTGAAATGGAATCGATCTGTTGCCGCCTTGCCGCGGAACATCGGGAGGAGTCGCATTTGGCCGCAATGGCGGCTGAACTCGAAATCCAAAAGGATATGGATATTACGGACGCCGAATTTTGCGCTTCCGATGTGCGTTTCCATCGGGCGCTGGTGGATGCAACCCAAAATCCTGTGTTGCGGTTCGTCATGGTTTCCGTGATCGAAGCGCTGCAACCGATCGCGAACATGGTCGTCTACCGTTTCCGTGAACGGGAACTCATCGTAAGCCAGCACCAGCGCCTCTATGAGGCTGTCCGGGCGCGGGATCCCGATGGCGCCGAAACCGTAATCGGCGAACAGATGGCGTATCTTGGCGAGAAATATGCGGAAGCCCAGGAATGGCGCCGGCGGCGTGATGAAGCCTGACGGTTCGCCACGGGCAATCGTGCGCTTCGACCGGCGGCGAAGAAAAAAACGATAACCGGCGGTCCGTGTCGGAGATCAGGGAGGAGGGGACGAATGAGCGACGGCTTCGTGACGGCGCCATTCGCCAACGGTCAAAATCGCTTTGTTGATTCGAACAAACCACGAGAGTTTCCTGCGGCGGTGTTTCCGTCCGCCGTGGAGTGTCGGAAAGGCAGGCTCGTGGAAATACGATAACGTTGCCTTTCCGTGCAAACTATCAACCGTACCAAAGGGAGGAAAATCTCATGTCCATGAAACGACCACACATTAGCGATCACAAATGGGAGCAGGTCCTGAAGAGCATGGACCGCCGCGAATTCATCGTGACGTCGGCGGCGGCGGGTGCTCTCACCATGGTGCCGCGCTTCGCGCAGGCGGCGGTCGAAACCTACAGACTTGGATTGCTGTTGCCGGTTACGGGCACGGGCGCCAACTACGCCGACGGCGGGATCAAGGCGGTGATGAACGCGACCGCCGCCATCAACGCCAAGGGCGGGTTCCTGGGCAAGCATCCGATCGAGGTCAATTACCGCGATACCCACACCAAACCCGATGTCGCCGCCCGCGAGGCGCGCGACGTGATCTCGCGCGAAAACGTGCAGACGATCGTCGGCACCTATTCGAGCGCCTGCGCCATGGCCATCCAGGAGATCATCCACGAGCGCAAGATCCTGCATCTGGCGGCCACCAGCAACAGCTCCAAGATCGTCAACCAGAATTTCACGCCCTACACCTACCAGTTCTGCCCCAACTCCAAGATGCAGTCGGGGTCGGTGGTGGTGGCGGTGGCCGAGATGATCAAGAAGAACGGCTGGAAAACCTACGTGACCATCGGTCAGGACTACGAATGGGGCCGCGACACCCAGAAGGGCTTCGTCGAAGCGCTGGCCAGAAAGTCGGCCGGTACCAAGCTGAAAAAGGAACTGTGGTTCAAGCTCGGCGAGACGGAATTCTCGTCCTACATCTCGGCGATCATGGCGTCCAAGCCCGACTTCGCCTACGGCGCCATTGCCGGCAAGGACAACCGCACCTTCATCCGCCAGGCGCAGGCCATGGGCCTGTTCAAGCGCGTCGCCTACCCGGGCGGTCTGATCTCGGTGACGGAAATGCAGCAGCAGCGCAAGAGCCTGCCGCGCGGAATGATCGGCCTCGCCCGGTGCCCGTTCTTTGCCCATCTCGACCAGCCCCTGATGCAGAAGTACATCAAGATGCATCGGGCCAAGCACGACGCCTATCCCACCGACTGGGCGTGCATGCACTACGACGCCATCTATGGCCTCGAGCAGGCGATCAACAAGACCGGCAACATCGGGACCGAGGCGGTGAAGGCGGCCCTCAAGGGGGCGACCATGGACACCTGCCGCGGCAAGGCCACGTTCCGTGACTGCAACAACCAGCTCAACATTCCCGCGGGCTACGTTGGTTCGGTGTGGGACAGCCCCGACTACCCGTTCCCCATCTTCAATCCGGACACCATGATCATCGTCAAGGCCGAGGAAGTCTGGACCCCGACCTGTGACGACGTTCGGAAGCTCCAGAAAAAGCGCGCGTAGCCTTCCTGACGGGGCATGCCGCCCACGGAAGCCGGAACCGATTCGGTTTCCGTGGCGGCGCCTCCGCGCGGCACGCTATCCGTAGGCGAGGGAAACGCCATGCTGTTAGACCCGGGCGTCATTTTCGGCCAGCTGCTCGGCGGCCTGTCGCGGGCGATGATCCTGTTCCTGCTGTCGTCCGGCCTGTCGCTGACCTTCGGCGTGATGAACATCCTCAATTTCGCCCACGCCACCCTTTGGCTGCTCGGCGGCTACATCACGTTCAGCATCTTTTCGTACTTCGGCGAATTTCTCGGCGAGAACGGCTGGGTGCTCGTACTGGCCATCGTTCTCGGCACCTCAATCATGGTCGGGGTGGGCTACCTGATCGAAAGGTTCCTCATCCGCCGCATGTACGGCCGCGAACTGCCCGAGCAGCTTCTGCTCACCTTCGCCCTGATCCTCATAATCGGCGACCTCATCAAGCTCGTGTGGGGGGTGGAGGACCGTTCCATCTTCCTGCCGATCGAGCCCATGGAGATGCTCGATACCTACGTTAATCCCTATTACTTCGTCATCGTCGCCACCGGCACCGCCGTCGCCGCCGGCCTGTGGTGGTTTCTGCAAAAAACCCGGTACGGAATGATCGTCCGTGCCGCGGTCTACAGCCGTGACATGGTGAGTGCCCTGGGCATTCGCATCCCCTTGATCTACGCCGGGGTATTCGCCCTCGGTATCGGCATCGCGGCGTTCGCGGCGGGCGTGTTCCTGCCCCTGATGCCGATGGCATTGGGGGTCGATATCGACCTCATCATCCAATGTTTCGCGGTCGTCGTTATCGGCGGCTTCGGCAGCATCCTGGGTACGTTCGTGGCATCGGTGATCGTCGGCGTGGTGTATTCGTTCTCCATCCTCATCTGGCCCGACGGGGCGCTGGCGGTGGTTTTCCTGATCGTCATCGCGGTGTTGATCTGGCGGCCGTGGGGCCTGTTCGGCACCGAGCTCAGGTATTGAGCGAACGCAGGAAAAAAGGGGGGAAAGAGTGGGCACGCCGAACGGCGACCGGAAAAGGCGGAACTGGATAGGACGTCTCTACGATTGGGGCGGACTCTCCGGACCCGTCATGGTGCTCCTGGTCGTCGGCTTCCCGCTCGTGCCGGCCCTGCCCGGCATGTTCTGGACCGAGGTCGCTACCGAGATCCTGATTCTCGGGCTGTTCGCCATGAGCTTCAACCTCATTTACGGCTACATGGGCCAGATATCGTTCGGCCACGCGGCGTTCTTCGGGCTCGGCGCCTATGGGACGGCGATCCTGTTCCGGGAACTCAGCGGCGGCACGGGTGCGATCACGATGGTCCAGTTCTTTGTCGCGCTGTCGGTGGGACCGCCGGTGGCCGCGTTGGGCGCGTTGGTCGTCGGGTTCTTCTGCGTGCGGCTGACAGGCATTTATTTCGCCATCCTGACCCTCGCCTTCGGCGAGCTTTTGTTTTACGTCGTGTTCTCCTGGTACACCTTCACCGGTGGCGACGACGGGATACAGCGGCTCCTGCCGCCGCCGTTCTTCCGCGACGCGACGGCGTACTATTACCTGACGCTGGTGATCGTGTTTGGCGCGGCGGCGGTGATGTGGCGAATCACCCGCTCGCCCTTCGGCTATGTGCTCAGAAACATGCGCGAAAACCAGTTGCGCACGCGCTTCCTGGGAATCGATGTGCGCCGCTACATGCTGGTCAATTTCGTCATCGCCGGAGCGTTCGCGGGTATGGCCGGCGCCCTTTGGGGTCCGTTCACGCGCAGCGTCGGGCCACTGCTCCTGGGCTGGCAGGAATCGGGTATCGCCGTGTTCATGACGTTGATCGGCGGCGCGGGGTACTTCGCCGGCCCGGCCATCGGCTCCATCATCTACACATTCCTGCAGGCCTACGTGACCGGCTTCACGGTCTATTGGCCCTTGACCATCGGCACGGTCATCTTACTCATCGTCCTGTTTTCTCCCGGCGGCCTGCTCGCCGTCTTCGACGCCAAAGTCGGATTTCGCCTGGGCAGGACTCCGATTGCACCCGGTGAAACGCCGAACGGGGAGGCGGAAACGGGCGCCGCCGTCACCGCCGAGACGAAAGCCGGATCCTGATGGCACGCAAGATCTTGGAAGTCGTCGGTCTCAACAAGCACTTCGGCGGCATTTACGTCACCCGGGACGTGGATTTCGAGATGTCCGAGGGCGATCAGTCGGCGATCATCGGTCCGAACGGCGCGGGCAAAACCACGTTTTTCAACCTGTTGACCGGACACCACTCCCCGGACTCGGGCCGGATCGTGTTCGACGGACAGGACATCACCGACTGGCCACCGCACACCATCGCCCGGATCGGGATATCCCGGGCCTTCCAGGTGAGCAATATCTTTCCCCGGCTGACGGTGATGGAGAACGTACGCTCCGCCGTGCACTCCCACCTGGGCGTCGCCATGAACATGTTCACCCGCGCCAACCGGGTGGGCATCGCCGAAACGGAGGAGGTGGTGGCGCTCTGCGGCTTGACGGACAAGCTCGACGTGCTGGCGGGCCGGCTTTCGCAGGGCGACAAGAAGAAGCTGGAACTGGCGATCGCGCTGGCCAACAAGCCCAAGCTCCTGTTCCTGGACGAACCCACGGCCGGTATGTCCCGCGACGAGACGCAGGAGACCATGAATCTCGTCGACCGGCTCAACAAGGACCTGGGACTCACGGTCCTGTTCACCGAGCATGACATGTCCGTGGTCTTCAGCCATGCGCGGCGGGTGACCCTGCTGCACCGGGGCGAAATCATCTTCGAGGGTACCCCGAACGCCGTCCGCGACAACGAAACGGCGAAGCAGATCTATCTTGGCAAGCAGCAAATATGATGCAACTCGATCTCAAGGATGTCTCTACCCATTACGGCACCAGTCACATCCTTTTCGACGTGTCGTTGAAGGTGAACGAGGGAGAGGTGGTCTGTCTCCTGGGCCGCAACGGCGCCGGCAAGACGACGACCATCCGCACCATCATGGGCCTGGTCCAGGCGTCTTCGGGAAACATCACGTTCAACGGCACCGTCCTCAACGGGCTCGCACCGCACGACATCGCAAGGCTGGGGATCGGCTATGTTCCCGACGACCGGCTTATATTCCCCGACCTCACCGTGCGCGAGAACCTGGAGATCGCGGCCAAGCAGGGCCTCGACGTGAAAGTCCGGCAATGGACGGTGGAGAGAATTTACGAGTTGTTCCCCATCCTCGTTCCCCTGGACGGGAATCTCGGCGGATATCTGAGCGGCGGCGAGCAACAGATGCTGACCATCGGCCGCACCCTCATGGGCAATCCCTCGCTGGTGCTTCTCGACGAGCCCGTCGAGGGYGTGGCCCCACTCGTGGTCGAGGAACTGGGGCGGCAGTTCARGCTGCTGAAGACCATGGGGCTCACCATCCTGTTTKCCGAACAGAACCTGCAGTTTGCTACCGACATCTCGGACCGCGCCTACATYATCGARAAAGGCCGCATCCGGTACCACGGCACCATCGAGGAGCTTGAGCGGAACCGCGACGTGCAGGAAAAGTACCTGATGATCTAGTACCCTCTATCATAARAGGATGGCACGTGTGATCGTCTTTTCGCGTCTTTTGGGCAGGAAGCGTCGCGCCGGCGATGCGGGGCATCGTCAAGCGGCGCTGACGCCCCCAAAAGGCGCGAAAAGCGACCCTTCGGGCGGCCACCCATGACCGTCACACGTGTCATCCTTTTATGCTAGAGGGTACTGGATGTCCGGGCGCCGTTTCGGCGCCGATGAACGGAAACGGCGGCATGCGAATCGTTGAACGGTTGATGGTCCGATCCACACGCGGGATATCCCCGGTGCGCCATTCCGACGCTTTCATGAGCGCCACATGAAACACCTTGGCGCATTCGATTACGTGATCGTTGGCGCCGGCAGTGCCGGCTGCGTCCTGGCGAACCGGCTATCGGAAAACCCCGGGACGACGGTGGCTCTTCTGGAGGCGGGCGGGAAGGACAACTACATCTGGATCCATATCCCGGTCGGCTATCTCTATTGCCTGGGAAACCCCCGCACCGACTGGGGGTTTTCCACGGAGCCCGAGCCGGGCCTCAACGGCCGGACCCTCGGCTATCCGCGGGGACGCGTGCTCGGCGGCTCTTCGTCCATCAACGGCATGATCTATATGCGGGGCCAGGCCAGGGACTATGATCACTGGCGCCAGTTCGGCAATGCGGGCTGGAGTTGGGACGACGTCCTCCCCTACTTCTTGAAGTCCGAAGATCAGGGGGCTGTGGCCGCCGATCATATGCACGGAACCGGCGGCGAATGGCGGGTCGAGAAGCAACGGTTGAGTTGGGAGATTCTGGACGCCTTTCGCGATGCCGCCGCGCAAGCCGGAATCCCAAACACCAACGATTTCAACCGCGGCAACAACGAGGGATGCGGGTATTTCCACGTCAACCAGCGTCGGGGCTGGCGCTGGAGCACCTCCAAGGCCTTTCTGCGCCCGGCCAAAAGCCGTCCGAACCTTCGCGTCCTGATCCACGCCCAAGTAAAGAAGATCCGCATCGACGGCGGACGGGCGACCGGCCTTGAACTGCGCCTGGACGGGGAAGACGCCGTGATCGACGCCACCGCGGAACTCATTCTCGCGGCCGGATCGATCGGATCCCCTCAGTTGCTGCAGCTCTCTGGTGTCGGTCCGGGATCCCTCCTGAAGGACCACGGGATCGACGTCGTTCACGACCTTGCGGGGGTCGGCGAAAACCTGCAGGACCACCTGCAAATCCGGTGTGCCTACAAGGTCCATGGGGTTCCGACCCTCAACGAGCGCTCCAACAGCCTTTTGGGGAAGATCGGCATCGGCCTCGAGTACGCCTTATTCCGAAGAGGTCCGATGTCGATGGCACCCTCGCAACTGGGCGCCTTCGCCCGGACCGATCCGGCCTTCGAGACGCCGAATGTCGAATTTCACGTGCAGCCACTCACTCTCGACAAGTTCGGCGAGCCCCTGCATCCGTTCCCTGCCTTTACCGCCAGCGTGTGCAACCTAAGGCCGGAAAGCCGGGGTCACGTTAGGATCAAGACCCCCGACCCGTTTGCCAAGCCGGCCATTCAGCCGAACTACCTGTCGACGCCGGGGGATCGACGCATCGCCGCCGACTCGATCCGCCTGACGCGCCACATCGTCGCACAGCCTGCACTGCAGAGGTTCAAACCCGAGGAATTCAGACCGGGCATAAACTTCCAAAGTAACGACGAACTGGCCACGGCCGCAGGTGACATCGGGACCACGATCTTTCATGCCGTCGGGACCTGCAAGATGGGCTTGGATGATAAGGCCGTCGTCGATGAGCGCCTTCGGGTCCGGGGCATTCAAGGGCTGCGGGTCGTGGACGCCTCGATCATGCCGTCGATCACCTGCGGCAACACCAACTCTCCGGTTATCATGATCGCCGAGAAGGCATCCGACATGATCCGCGAGGATGCAAAATCCAGGTAAGGCCCAAAGACCCTCTTTCGTTACCGAAAAGGATGGCACTACGGCTACATCGGATGACGGTCTGTTTGCTTTTGTACGGAAGAGCTCTGTTTTTCGTACGGCCTATCTTCGGGCTTCGAACCTCCGTCCTAATGTCCGTTTGTGGCTATGAGCGGACATCCAGCGCGGGTCTACTGAACGTCCGGTTCTGACTCAAAGCGGACGCTCAGTCGAATATGCGGTTCAGCAGACGGGTAACCTCAGCGGCCTACCACTTGTCGTTCCCTATGAGGCGACCAATGGCTGGGATTCGCAGGCGTCTGGCGTCTTTGCGGTGGACGTTG